>Ga0272448_1008356_pt1 | contig 10787 bp, 13 predicted proteins | sample YNPCB0191_FD_202220 | JGI IMG/M metagenome (GOLD analysis project Ga0272448, IMG submission 202220) | Hot spring sediment microbial communities from Yellowstone National Park, WY, United States - YNP-CB-019-1 | ecosystem: Environmental > Aquatic > Thermal springs > Hot (42-90C) > Sediment... | reverse complement strand
CTGCCGAAGCCGCGACGACACCGCTCGCACTCACCGACCTGGTCCCCCTGCCAACCCTCCAGACGATCCAGAACCAGTTCTCCGAGCTGCTCGGCGTCTCGTCTTTCATCACCGACCTGAACGGCCAGCCGCTGGCGCCGTGCAGCCGGTGCAGCCGCTTTTGCCAGATCATCCACACGCGGCCCGAAGGGATGCTGGCGTGCCAGGCTTCGTGGCGGAGCATCGCGCAATCGGACCAAAAAGGCGCCGAGATCCACACCTGTCACGCGGGCATCCAGTACGCCAGCGCGCCGGTCATCGTGGCGGGCCAGCGCCTGGGCATGGTGACGGCCGGGCAATTCCTGACCCAGCCGCCCGATCCGGCCGCGTTCGCGGCGCAGGCGGCCGGTACCGGCCTGCGCCTGGGCGTGGACGGCGCCGCATTGGCCCGTGCCATGGACTCCATCGAGATCGTCGGCCAGGAGCGGGCCTTGCAGATCACCAACCTGCTGGCGACCATCGCCAACGCCATCTCGGCCATCGGCTATCAGGGCTATCAGGCCCGGCAGACGCTGGCGCAGATCGCCCGGCTCACAGCCGCGCACAGCATTCCATCGGATTGAACAGGCGGACGCGTCCGGCGTCCGCTCTTCGTTTTTGACGGCCATTCACCCATACTCAGGAGGCTTTTCATGGCAATTACCCCGGATCAAGTTCTCGATTGCAGCGGCCTGGCGTGCCCCATGCCCATCCTCAAGACCAAGAAGGCCGTGGACGGATTGCAGGTGGGACAGATCCTCAAGATGATCGCCACCGACCCCGGCTCGACCAGCGACATGGACGCCTGGACCAAGAAGACCGGCCACGAGCTGGTCGGCTCGGAGCAGGAGGGCGGGAAGTTCATCTTCTACATCAAGAAGACCAAATAGCGGCGCTGGTTACGCTGCGGCCGCCAAATGCCGCCTAGAACCAGCAACCTGCTTCAGCAGGTTTGGCATATCAGCCTGCGGTTTCAACCGCAGACAGGAGCAGAATATGTCCGAAACCACCAAACGCCTGGCAATCATCGCCCTGCATGGTACCCTCGACGCGGCCTATCCGCCGCTGATCCTGGCGACCGCCGCGGCCGCCATGGACATGGAAGCCGCCATCTTCTTCACCTTCTACGGCCTGGAGATCATCAAGAAGGGCAAAGCGGACAAGCTCCAGGTGGCGCCGCTGGCCAACCCGGCCATGCCTCAGCCCGTCCCCGGCATCTCCGTCCCGAACATCCTCGGCGTGCTGCCCGGCATGACGGCCGTGGCAACCGGCATGATGAACAGTTGGATGAAGAAGGCCAACGTCGCCAAACTCAGCGAGCTGTTGGAGATGGCGGTCGAGTCCGGCGTCCGGCTCATCGCCTGCCAGATGAGCATGGACGTCATGGGCATCAAGAAGGAAGACCTGATTGACGGCGTGGAGGTCGGCGGCGCGGCGACCTTCCTGGAGTTCGCCAGCGAGAACGCCATCGCGCTATCATTTTAAGGAGAAACCCATGGCCGATGATTCCGTCCTTATCATCATGACCAGCGGCCCGGATACCCCCCGGCGCTGCGCGACCCCGTTCTTCTTCGCCTCCCTGGCCGCGGCCATGGAGTACGAAGTGAACATGTTTTTCACCATTGACGGCACGCTGCTCCTCAAGAAGGGGCTGGCCGAGACCGTCTATCCCAAGGCCGGCGGCAAGCCGGTGAGCGCCTTCATCCAGGATGCGCTGGATGCCGGCGTCAACTTTCTGGCCTGCACCGCCTCCACCGAGCTGCACGACCTGACGCCCGAAGACCTGATTGACGGCGTCAAGATGGTCGGCGGCGCGACGATGTGGCAGTTGGCGGAAGACGCCAAGACGGTGTTGACGTTCTGACCTCACACCTCACCCCGGCCCTCTCCCCTCTCCTGCCAGGAGAGGGGAGAGGAAGGAGATCAAAAGGAGTAGATGCTATGGCTACCATTCGCGGCTGCAACCTTCCCGAAGACGTTTACTATCTCCTCGAAAAGCACGTGTGGGCCAAGCCCATCGAGGGCGGCCTGGTGCGCGTGGGCATGACCAGCGTGGCCGGTAAGTTGGCCGGCGGCAAGCTGGCCGCCATCACCGTCAAAGCCAAGAATATCGGCCAGGAAGTGAAGCAGGGCAAGAGCCTGGCCACCGTCGAGAGCAGCAAGTTCGTCGGCCCGGTGCCGGCGCCCGTTACCGGCGTGCTGGTGCGCGCCAACGACAAGCTGGCCGCCAACCCCAACCTGGCGATCAGCGATCCCTACGGTGAGGGCTGGATCGCCGAGGTCAAGCCCAGCGCCTGGGATGCCGAAGCGGGGGCGCTCGTCACCGGTGCGGCAGGCGTCGCCGCCTACCAGGCCAAGCTGGAGGCGGAGGGCGTGTCGTGTGGGTGAGGAGGACCTCATGACCGAAGAAACGATTTACCAACGCCTGAAAGCTGCGGGTATCTCGCGACGCGACTTCCTGAAGGCGTGCGGAGGACTGGCCGCGGTGATGGGGCTGCAGGGGGCGCCGCCGGTGGCCGCGAGTGGGCTGCCCGCCCACCTGGCCCGCGGAGGGAACCCGGCCCCGCTGATCGCCCGGGCGCTGGCGACCAAGCCGCGCGTCCCGGTCATCTGGCTGGAGTTTCAAGATTGCGCCGGCTGCTCCGAGGCGCTCACCCGTTCGCACAACCCCACCCTGGTTGACCTCGTCCTCAAAGAGATCACCGTCGAATACCACGAAACCCTCTTGGCCGCGGCCGGCTTCCAGGTAGAAGAGGCCAAGCAGGCCGCCATGAAGAAGTACGCCGGGCAATATGTGCTGGTCGTCGAAGGCTCGATCCCCGACGACGGCATCTATTGCACGGTCGGCGGCCGGTCGGCGCTGGAGATCTTGAAAGAAGCCGCGGCCGGCGCAGCCGCCATCATCGCCACCGGCAACTGCTCCTCCTTCGGCGGCCTGCCCAAGGCCAACCCCAACCCGACCGGCGCCCGAGGGGTGTGGGAGATCATCAAAGATAAGCCGGTGGTCAACATCGCCGGCTGCCCGGCCATCCCCGAGGCGTTCACCGGCACGGTGGCGCATTTCCTGGTCTTCGGCGCCCTGCCGGAACTGGACGAGTTGCACCGGCCCAAGGCCTTCTACGGCAACACCGTGCACGACCGCTGCCTGCGCCGGCCCTTCTACGAGGCGGGCAAGTTCGCGCTGACGTTCGACGACGAGGGCGCGCGCAAGGGCTGGTGCCTGTATAAGCTGGGCTGCAAGGGGCCGACCACCTACAACGCGTGCGCGGGCATCAAATGGGACGGCGGGCTATCGTTCCCGATCCAGTCGGGCCATCCGTGCCTGGGCTGCTCCCAGCCGGGGTTCTGGGACGGCGGCGGGTTCTACCAGGGGCAGTCGGCGCCCATCGGCCGGCCGGGCATCGGCGTGGCCGCGGCCGCCGCCGGCATCGGCCTGGTCGCGGGCGCGGGGATCGCGGTGGCGAATCAGGCGCAGAAGAGAGCAGGAGGCAACACATGAACTGGACCTCTTTCCTCGCATTCACTCGCGGCCCGCTGTTCTATGCGGCGCTGCTCATCTTCATCGCGGGCATGGTCTACCGCCTGGCGCGCGTGGTCGCGCTGGGCTGGGAGCGTGATCGCGTGAAGTCGCGGGGCAGCAAGCTGGCGGGCGCGCTCCGGTCGTACCTGAAGGGCATCTTGATCTGGCCCTTCATCCCCTGGGTGAAGAACACCTTCAGCCGCAACCCGCTGATCTACGTCGCCGGCGGGCTGTTCCACCTGGGCCTCTTCGTCGTGATCTTCCTGGGCGCGGCGCACATGCTGGTCTGGAAGAGCCTGCTCGGCTTCGGCTGGCCGACCCTGCCCCTGCCCATCGTGGACTGGCTGGCGGTGGTGTGCATCGCAGCCATGATCGTGCTCTTCATCAACCGGCTGGTGCACCCCGTGCTGAAGCTGATCAGCGGCCCGGCCGAGTGGCTGAACCTGCTCTTCGTCTTCCTGCCCATGATCAGCGGCTACATCCTGACGCACCATCTGTTTTTCCGGTACGAAATGGCCTACAGCCTGCACATGCTGGCGGTAGACTGGCTGCTGATCTGGATCCCGTTGAGCCGCATCTCGCACTTCATGTTTTACTTCTTTGCCAGGGCCATCCACGGCGCGCAGTTCGGCAAGCGCGCGGTGGCGCCGTAAGGAGGCCGCTATGACGACACAAGCTGCACTGCGAACTTTTGTCAAGGAAACCGGCGGCTGGGTGGCCGCCCAACTAGAAGCGTGCACCCGCTGCGGCATGTGCGCGGAGGCGTGCCATTTCTACCAGGCCACCGGCAACCCCGAATACGCGCCCGTCTGGAAGATCGAGCTGCTGCGCCGCGCCTATGAGCAGCGCTTCACCGTCGGCGGCAAGCTGCGGCTGGCGATCGGACTGGACAAGCCCATCACCGACGCCGACCTGGCGCGCTGGAGCACGGTCGTCTATGAGGCATGCACCCTGTGCAACAAATGCGCCATCGTCTGCCCCATGGGCATCCAGATCGGCCCGCTGATCCACGAGGTGCGCTCCGCGATGTCCGAGGCAGGGGTCGTGCCGGCCGAGCTGATGGCTGCGGTGAACAAACAGATGGCCGAAGGCAGCCCACTGGGCATGACCGACGACGTGTGGGATCAGCGCCTGGAGTGGGTGGCCGACGAATGGGAGGAAGAGATCCCGCGCGACGTGCAGGGCGCGGACACGCTGGTGGTCTTCTCGTCCATCGAGGTGATGAAGTTCCCCGGCAACGTGGCGGCCATCGCCAAGATCATGAACGCGGCCGGCGAGAAGTGGACTGTCAGCTCGCAGGCGCGCGAGGTGGTCAACTTCGGCTTCTACGAGGGCAACGAGCACCGCACCGTGGAAATCCTCAAGCGCGTGTTCGACGGCGCCAAGGCGTTGGGCGTCAAGCGCATCGTCGTGACCGAGTGCGGCCACGCCTACGACGCGCTGCGCTGGACGGCCGCCAACCTGATGGACGTGCCCCTTGGCATCGAGGTGACGCACATCGCCGGCGTGTTGGGCGACTTCGTGCGCTCCGGCCGCATCAAGCTCAAGGCCGGCGCGTTCGACAACGACGGCGCCATCACCTTCCACGACGCGTGCAAGATCCAGCGCCGCGGCGGGCACATCGAGGAGCCGCGCGAGATCCTGAAGATCCTGGCGCCCAACGCGTTCCGGGAGATGTCGCCCAACCGCGAACAGGCCATCTGCTGCGGCGGCGGGGGCGGCGTGATCGCCATCAAATCGGCCGACCCGCAGCGCTACGCCGTCTTCCAGATGAAGCTGGACCAGATCCGCAAGGTCGGCGCAAGCACGGTGACGATGACCTGCTCCAACTGCCGCCTGCAATTCACCGACAGCGTCGCCCACTTCGGGCTCGACCTGAAGGTGACGGGGCTGGCGCAGATGGTGGCGGATGCATTGGAAGTGTAGGAGGTTCCCATGGCATCGTTCATGCTGACACCCGTCGAAAAAGGCATCATGCGCTGTCGGCACACCGGCGAATTCACCAAGGAGGAGATCCGGGCGCTGGCCGCCTTCTTCGACGATTATCGGGGCAAGCTGCTGATTGACCTGACCGGCACGACCGGCGAGGAATGCGCCCGGCATATCCGCAACTTTCGGCCGATGATGCCCACCGCGGCCATCTTCGGCGCGCCTATTGACCCCGCCATCCTCGAGGTCCCGGAGAGCTATTACCTGCACGAGGTGCGCTACTTCGCGACCGAGGAAGAGGCGCTGGCGTGGTTGCGGAATCAATAGGAGGCCATCATGGCAAAACGACTCGTCATTGACCCCATCACCCGCATCGAGGGGCATCTGCGCATCGAGGCCGAGGTCGGGCCGGACAACAAGATCGCCGCGGCGTACTCGTCGGGCACCATGGTGCGCGGCATCGAGATCATCCTGCGCGGCCGCGACCCGCGCGAGGCGTGGGCCTTCACCCAGCGCGCCTGCGGCGTCTGCACCACCGTCCATGCGTTCGCCTCGATCCGCGCGGTCGAGGATGCGCTGAAGATCACCATCCCCAACGCGGCCAATCTGATCCGCAACCTGATGATCGCGCAGCAGTATGTCCACGACCACGTGATGCACTTCTACCATCTGCACGCGCTGGATTGGGTGGATGTGGTGGCCGCGCTCAAGGCCGATCCGAAGAAGACCGCGGAGATCCAGCAGGCCATCTCGCCCTGGCCCAACTCCTCGCCCGCCTACTTCGCCGACGTGCAGGGCAAGGTCAAGGCCATCGTAGAGAGCGGCCAGCTCTCGATCTTCGCCAACGCCTACTGGGGCCACCCGGCCTACAAACTGCCGCCGGAGGTCAACCTGCTGGCGGTGGCGCACTACCTGGAGGCGCTGGACTGGCAGAAGGACGTCGTCAAGATCCACACGATCTTCGGCGGCAAGAACCCGCATCCGAACTTCGTGGTCGGCGGCGTGCCGATGCCCATTGACCTGAACAGCGACACCGCCCTCAACGCGGAGCGCCTGTCCATCGTCAGCGCCAGCATCGAGAAGATCATCGCGTTCGTGGATCAGGTCTACCTGCCCGACCTGCTGGCCATCGCGCCCTACTACCTGGAGTACGCGGGCCTGGGCGAGGGGCTGGGCAACTTCCTCACCTGGGGCGAGTTCCCGGCCGACGGCGCCAACGACCCGGCCAAGTTCCTGGTGCCGCGCGCCCTGATCCTGAACCGCGACATCAACAACGTAGCCGTGCCCGATCCCAACGACTTCGCCAAGATGAAAGAGTACGTGGCGCACTCATGGTACAGGTATGATGGTGGCGATAACGTTGGCCTCCATCCGTGGCGCGGCCAGACCAACTTCCAGTACACCGGCCCCAAGCCGCCCTACGAGCAGCTCGAGGTCGAGCAGAAGTACTCCTGGCTGAAGGCTCCGCGCTGGAACGACGTGGCGGTGGAGGTCGGCCCGCTGGCGCGGGTGCTGGCGATGTACGCCACCGGCCACCAGCAGACGCGCGAGCTGGTAGATGCCGTGCTCAAGCAGCTCGGCGCGCCGATCACCGCCGTCTTCTCGACGTTGGGCCGCACGGCCGCCCGCGCCATCGAGACCAAAGTGTTCGCCGACAGCATGCGGACGTTCTACGGCGACCTGATCGCGGCGATCAAGGCCGGAGACACGCGCACCTTCGACGACAGCAAATGGGAGCCGACCACCTGGCCGGCCAGGGCGCAGGGCTTCGGCTTCATGGAGGCCCCGCGCGGCGCGCTGGGGCACTGGATCGTCATCGCCAACGGCAAAATCGAGAACTATCAGATGGTCGTCCCCACCACCTGGAACGGCTCCCCGCGCGATCACAAGAACCAGCCCAGCGCCTACGAGGCCTCGCTGGTGGGCACGCCGCTGGCCAAACCCGAATGGCCGCTGGAGATCCTGCGCACGATTCACTCGTTCGACCCCTGCATGGCGTGCGCCATCCACATGGTGGACGCGACGGGCGAGGACCTGGGCGAAGTGGCGGTGGGGCTGAACGTGTGCGTGGGGTGAGTCTTCTTGACGTGCCAGGCACTTCAAAAGTGCCTGGCACGTGAGACTTACCGGGAACAATCGGCGGAGAAAACTTCATGGCAAAGGTCGTCATCTTGGGCGCCGGCTTCGCCGGCCACACGGCCGCGTTATATCTGGGCAGCCGGTTGGGCAAGGACCACGAAGTCACCGTGGTCAATCGCTACGATTACTTCGGTTTCGTGCCATCGTGGGTATGGGTGGGTGTCGGGCACATGGCCCCCGAGAAAACCACCTTCAAGCTCAGGCCGGTCTATGACCGAATGCATGTACGGCTGGTGGTCGGCAAGGCCACCGAAATCCACCCCGACGTCGGCGATCAATACGTGATTGCGGAAAAGGAAGGCGGGGAAACGGTCCGGCTGGATTACGATTATCTGGTCGTTGCAACCGGGCCGAAACTGAATTTCGCAGGGACACCCGGCCTCGGGCCCGGGTCAGGCTATACCTATTCGATCTGTACTCTGCCCCATGCGGTACAGGCGCGCGACAAATACCTGGAGGTTGTCGAACGGCTGAAACGCGGCGAACGCCTTCGCATCGTCATCGGCACGGGGCACGGCGGCGCCACTTGCCAGGGCGCCGGCTTCGAATACCTCATCAACATCCACAAAGACTTGGTCAAGAAAGGGCTCCGGGAGCGCGCATCCCTTACCTGGCTCTCCAACGAGCCCGCGCTGGGCGATTTCGGCGTGGGCGGCGTTTGGGTGCGGCAGAAGGGCCGCTTCGTCAGCAGCGAGGAATTCATCCGCGCCATCTTCGAAGAGTACGGGATCGCCTGGGAGGTGCAACGGGCCGTCCAGCGGGTGGACGAAAAGGTCATCTACTGGGAAGATCGCGATGGCCGCTACGGGGAAACACCGTATGATTTTGCAATGCTCATCCCGCAGTTCACCGGCGTGCCCATGAAATACCTGGGCAAGAACGGCGAGGATGTTGCCGCCAAGTTGACCAACAAAGCGGGTTTCATCTTGACCGATGGGATCTATGGGCTGCCTTATGAAGAGCTGGTCAAGACCCCCGATGCCTGGCCGGCGGTCTATCAGAACCCCTCTTATCCGAACATCTTCGCAGCAGGCATCGCGTTCGCGCCGCCTGGCCCCATCTCTGTGCCCCATGTGACGCCGAACGGGACGGCCATCGTGGCGACGGCTCCACGCACCGGCATGGTCTCCGGCATTATCGGCCGCGTCGTTGCCCTCAACATCGTAGACCTGATCATGCGCGGTCGCATGACGCACCGGGAGCGCATGACCGAGATGTTTGCATCGTGCATCGCATCCATGGGGGATTCGCTGTGGGACGGCGCAGCCGTGGTCATCAACGTGTATCCGGTAGTGCCAGACCGGACGCGCTACCCCAACGAGACCGGCCGCGACCTGGGCATCACGTACATGGAGATGGGCCTGAGCGGTGCCTGGATGAAACGCATGATCCACGAGACCTTCATGTGGAAGTTACAGGGCCGGCCCGGCTGGACGATCATCCCGGAGTGAGGAGGCGACAATGCGTTTCACCCGTCGCGAGAAATTTCTGATGAAGTTTCATCCCTATCAGTTGTGGCGCTTCATCGTGTTGAACCTCAAGATCCTGAAAGCAGTAGACCACAGCAAGCGATCGTGACCAGGTGCATGACAGATGACTGCATCATCTCGGCTGGTCGTCCTCGGCATCGGCAACACCCTTAACCGCGACGAGGGGGTGGGGGTACACGCGGTGCGGGCGCTGAAGGCGCACCTAACCCCCCGACCCCCTTCCCACCTAACCCCCCAGCCCCCTTCCCTACCAGGGAAGGGGGAGCCAAACTCCCCTCTCCTTGTAGGAGAGGGGTCGGGGGTGAGGTCGCTCGCAGGAGAGGGGCGAAGGGGTGAGGTGGAATTCCTCGACGGCGGCACGCTGGGCCTCAACCTGCTGCCGATCGTCGAAGAGGCCAGCCACCTGCTGATCCTCGACGCCGTGGATGCCCATCAGCCGCCCGGCACGGTGATCGAGCTGGCGGGCGCCGAGATCCCGCTCTTCAGCGGCATCAAGCTATCGCAGCACCAGGTTACCTTCCAGGAGGTGCTGGGGCTGGCGGCCGTGCGCGGCAAGCTCCCGCCCCACCTGCACCTCATCGGCGTCCAGCCGGCCGACCTGGCGATCGGCCTGGAGCTCAGCCCGGTCGTCGCCGCCGCCCTGCCGGAGGTCATTCGTCGGGCAAGCACAGTGTTGGCGAAGTGGCTAAAGGCAACAGAGGCAGTCCCCCAATCGCTTGCGGATTCTCGGTAAAACGCATATTATAGAGAACAGTTGTGGTCTGCGGCGGCTCGACGCCGCTTTTGGTTTGCGGCGGCACGCCGCCGCTTTTGATCTGCGCGCTGCCGCGCTCGATTCAAAAGCGGGGACACGTCCCCGCAATCCAAAAGGAGTTGCCTATGATGCAATGGCCGCACGCGCCTGCCCATTGGCTCTTCGAGCCCGGCATCTATATGGTCACAGGGGGCACGTAATGGTCACAGGGGGCACGTACCTGAAGGCCCACTATCTGCACTCGCCGGAACGCAAGGATTACTTCCAACAAAAGCTCTTTGAATGCGCGGCCGAATTCGATTGGCAGCTGCAGGCCTGGTCCATTTTAAGCAATCATTATCACTTCGTCGGCCGCTCCCCCGAAGACCCGTCCACTTTACGTCACTTCATCGCCAAGCTGCACATGACCACAGCGAAGGAGTTCAACCTCCAGGACGATCAACCGGGGCGTAAGGTCTGGTTCCAGTATTGGGATACACTTATCACCTTCCAGCGATCGTACCTGGCCAGGCTGAACTATGTGCATAACAACCCGGTTAAGCACGGCTTAGTCACGCGCGCGGAAGACTATCGGTGGTGCTCCGCTGCGTGGTTCGCTCAAAACGCGCCCAAGTCGTTCGTGGAAACGGTCAGCCGTTTCAAAACAGATAAGGTCAGTGTGTTCGACGAGTTTTGAGTTTGAAGCGCGGGGACATGTCCCCGCTTCACTGCTTTGTCTCGTCCCAAGCCGAAAGCGGCGACACATCGCCGCAAACCGAAAGCGGCGACACGTCGCCGCAAGCCAAAGCGGCGACACATCGCCGCAAGCCAAGAGGAATGCATGAAACCGATCCGTCTTCTCGACCTGGGCCTCGTGCCCCCCATCCGTTCGCAAACCATCTACCACGCCGTCGGGCACGCGATGGACGCCGAGACGCCCGACACCATCATCCTGGTC
>Ga0272448_1008352_pt1 | contig 10791 bp, 9 predicted proteins | sample YNPCB0191_FD_202220 | JGI IMG/M metagenome (GOLD analysis project Ga0272448, IMG submission 202220) | Hot spring sediment microbial communities from Yellowstone National Park, WY, United States - YNP-CB-019-1 | ecosystem: Environmental > Aquatic > Thermal springs > Hot (42-90C) > Sediment... | reverse complement strand
GTCCTTTCCGGCCCAGGATCTCGAGCAGTTTTCCGGAGTCCGCAAGCTCCCGGGTCTGGTCGTAGCCGCCGACGAACCGGCCGTTCAGGATCACCATGGGAAAGGTTCGCCACCCGTATCGGTCCTTGAGTTCGAGGGCTTCCTCGGGACTGAGGACCTTGCGCTCCTCGAACGCCACGTCGAGATCCCGCAGCAGCCGCTTCACGGCATCGCAATACGGGCACGGATCGATCGTATAGACCAGGTTTCGCATCTTTCGCCTCCTCGCCCGAATCGCCCGGCGAGGTCATTTCCTAACCCAGTTGCCGTCCTCGGTCTGAATCCACCATCCCTTGCGAGCCGAATCCCTGCGGATCGCGGCGAATTGGGCCGTGGCTTGGGGCATCACCTGGTCGACGTTCGCCGGCGTGTCCGGCTGCCGGTTGATCCGAACGATCGCCTTGGCCATGCCGCGGATTACGGTTTTCCTGTTCTCGTTTTCCGCCTCGACGAGCCGGCTGTCCTCTGGACTCAGCGATCCTCCTCTCGGCACGAGAAGGCCGGTGTTGGCCTCGCCCACGAGACCGGCCTCCCGAAGACGATCGATTTCAGCCAGACGGACGCCCATCTGACGATAGGCCTCCACCACATCCGGCATCCGCTTGACCGTCTCTGCGATCTTTTCCGCCAGATTCTCCTCCTCGGCCCAGGCCGTCTTCACCCACTCCAGCTGGAGACGGCTTTCGGACTTGGCGGGCGCCGCCTGTTCCTTTTGCTCCCCGCCGGGCGTCATGAGTTCCTTTTCAAGAACACGGTACGCCTCCTGCACGTCCTTTTCCGGGAAGTAGATGTTCACTGTGATCACCGCGCAGGCGGCGCCCGCCAGCACCACGAGAAGCCGCAGCAAAAATCGACCTGCTTTCATGACCCGGCCCTCCTCTGTTTGCTTCGTTCCCTTTTTCGTTCTCCCCAGGGCGGACGCCTCGCTCTTCCCAGCCATTTTATGGCGAGGTCTGCGCATTCCGGGCTCTCTCGGCCGCGGCGGCCAGGGAACTCATCAGATGATCCACCGCGATCCGATTGTTTTGAGGCGCCACACGGACAGAAAGATCCGTCATCCCGATCAGATTCTTGTTGGAGATCTCCAATTCCTGAAAGACCATGAAACCCTTGTTCACGAGGACCGTCAACACTCCCCTGTCGTAAGGGCGGTCCCGGAAAAGCATGGGCATGGACCTGCCGGCGATCTTTTCCAGGAGCTGCCGGCTGATCCGGGTCTTTTCGCAACCCTCGCCGTAGGACCAGAACTCCGCCCTCCCGGAAAGGCCTTTCAGACCCGCTCCAGCGGATCCGTCGATCCGCAACGTTCCGTCCACACAGCCCGAAAGATAGCCCTGGATCGGCCGAATCGCGTCGCAAAGAGACGAAAGTCTCACGCCGCGGGCGAGCAGACCCAGCTCGAATCTGGGGGCGGGATCCGCCCGGACCCTGGCCTGGCCGTAAATCCTCCCGCCGAAAACATCTCCCACGATTCGATCGATCCGCACGCATCTCTTTTGGCTGCGCAACGAAAGCTCGATGTTCTCTACAAGAGGAAAGCCCACAGCGATCCCGCCGATGGTTATGGTCTGGGACCCCGAGTCCGCGGGCCTGGAGGATTCGAAGCTCTCAAGAAGACTTTCGTATGCGGATCTCGTGAAATCCGGCACCGGTTCGGCAGAACTCTCGACAGGCCGACTTGAAAACGAGACAGGAATCCGGCCGTTCACGGGCCCGACTGCGAACTGCCCATACTCGCCCTGAAGCCGCACCTCCTCGACGGCCACCACCCCTTCACCTCCAAAGGCCCCGTCACCCGAAGCGAAATCGATCTCGGCTGAAGCCGTACCCTCAAGGCCCGTGTAGAGCATCCCGTCAGGGGTGAGATCCCAGAAGGTCTCCCTCAAAGCAGCAAGCTCGACAGGGGCCACGGAAAGGTGCCCGGAAAAGGCCCTCCCGGGACGGCCAAAAGACTTTACCGTCCCTGTGACTCTGGCATGGACAGCCCCGCAGTCGGCGGTGAGATTCCCTGAGGCGTCCGCGCCCTGAAACGCGGCCTCCCCTTTCAAGGCAAGGTCCTTGAAAAAGAACCGTCCCGTTTCCTTGCGAGCCGCACTCAGGCCTGTCGCATCGAGAACGAGCCGCCCCGTGATTTCATCGGGCCCCGCCACCGATCCATCGAACCGGCCACGATGGACCCTGCCCGAAAGGTCCATTCCAAGGCCAAGCCTGTCCAGAAGCGGCCCGGCCGCGTTTTTCAGGTCCCAGTCGTCGATCTGGATCTCGAGCTGGATCGGAAAAGGCTTGTCAGGCCCTTTTCCCTTGGCCCGCATCCGTATTGTGCCGGAGTCGGCCCCCCGAACCGAAAAAGACCCCTGAAATCCCGAGCTCTGTACCCTGCCCGAGGTCGCAAGTCCCGCAAAAGGAACACCCTCCGCGCGACCTTCCTTGCAGGAAAAATTCCACCCCAAATCCACCGGGCCTGGCCGCAGAGCCCATGCGATCTCACCCTCGCCTCCCTTCACCTCAAAGCCCGCAGCCGAATACGCCCCAGCGAGTCTTTCGAGTCTTGCGACCGCCTTTTCTTTTTTTCCGGATTCCTCGACGGTCACGGCCCCTGCGGAAAGGGAGAAGCCCTTTCCCTCGATCCGGACCTGACGCAGCGCGAGCTTCCTGTCGGATCGCTCCAGAACAAGGCCTGTGGAAACCGATAGGAAACTCAGATCGCCGCAGCGCAAACCCTCGATCGTCCCGTCCAGACGGGCCTCGGCACGATTCCGGTCCAGATTCCCCCGGATACGCCACTCGGCGCCCTTCCAGGAAAGGGCGGACTGCCGGCCGAGCCGCACCTCCGATCCTCCGAGCCCAAGACGGCCCTGCGCCCTGACGCCCTTTTCTTCGAGCACGGCATCCGCAGCCAGGCGAACCCAAACAGGACGCACAAAGGGTGCGTCCCTTGTGCCGATGAAGGAAGCCGGCTTGAGAGTCTTTAGGCTCATTCCGCTCTGCTTGAAAAACCCGATTTCCAGTTCCGCTCCCGCCAAGGTAAAGTCACGAAAGGCAGCGCGCCCGGCCTGGATGCGGGCAACTCCTTCTGCAGTGGGCATTCCTTCGCTCTTCTCTCTTTTGATCGCAAGAGAATCAGCCGAAAGGAAGCCGGCCAGACGGATTTCCCCCGGCGGCCTTATCCTGGAAAGGTCGATCCTGTCGACCCGAAGGATCCCCTCGAAGAGGGCTCCCTTCTTCAAATCCGGAAACATGCCCGCAAAGCGGGCCCGGAGAACATCGTCGGCTTCGATTTCCAATGAGGTCGCCCGAAGGGAAGATTCTTTGAAAGAATAGAAGAGGTCGACCTTCACCAAGGTCTCGCGGACCGGTCCGAGGAGATGACAAGATTCCAAATCCCCTGCCACGATCTGTCCCCTTGCAGAGACGCCTTCCTCGCTGTTCCCTTCCAAAGCCAAATCCCAGCCGACCCGCGCAGTTTCAACGGGAATGCCGTGCAACGCAAACCATTTCTTCCACGGATCCAACGAAACGCCTGTGGAGGAGAATCTCCCGCCACCTCGCATCGGCGTGGCTCCGGCCTCGATCCATCCTTGGAGATCGATCTTTCCCTGGGAAAAAATCTCGGCCGAAACCTCCAAGGTCCCTCGCTCCGGAGACGCTGTCGAGAAGTTCTGCAAATGGACGCGCAAATGGTCCACCAGGGGCTCATCCGATCCCTCCAGCGTGACCCTTCCTTTCTCGAGCGCAAGCAGCCGGATCCCCACGGGGAAGGACTTTCCGGAGCTGTTCTCTCCTGGGCCGCCAGGAAAAGCCAGGTCGGGGAAAACACAGTTCCCCCGGCCGTCTCGGCCGATACGAAGAACCGGAGAGGCAATCTGCACCGAATCCAGGATCACACGGCCTTTGACAAGACTTCTCCATCGCGGCAGAGCGCGGATCTCCTCTACTGCCAGGATCTCCCTTTGCCCCTCCGGACCTGCTCGATCCGTCTTCACGCGGAGCCCTTTCAGGAGCAGCCCCTCCCGGAGCCCCAAAGACAGATCGTCCGCGCGGACCTCGAGGCCCAGGGACCGCGAGGCCATTCGCTCCAGTCCGCGCAGCATCCATGCTTTCCAGGCAGAGCGTTCCAATAAGAACGCGACCAGAAAGACCAGCAAGCACAAGGCGCCGATAGAAAGAAGCGCGCGCCGCATGGGACTCGCCCTTTCCCCGGGAAAGCCGAATCGTTTAACGTTCTTCCAGCAAAGGGGAAATCACGCGCCGGCCGATCTCCAGCCCCATCTCGATCATCTCGGCGCCATAGGCCATGCCGGCAGGCGTGCGGAAAGAATCCCTGACGCGCTCGACCGCCCGGATCCCTTGGGGCCAGGCCTTGCAAAAAAGCGTCAAAGGCACCTTGTGGAACAGGACCATGCACCAGACCGTGTCGGTAAAATTGTCCGGGCCCCACCGAAACTTGTCAGCGTCGTACAGGCAGTCGCTCACCACCTGGCCAGCCGGCGTGTTCAGGGGTTCGGGGACCTGGAAAGCTTCGTGGTTGGCGATCGCTGCCGCCACGTCCTCGATCTCATCGTCGCTGAACCGAAGGCCCGGGAGAATCGCCCGCGCGGCCTCGGCCCCTTTCAGGGCGTGCCGAGGCTCTTTGCGCCTGACGTCGTGCAGAAGTCCGGCCGCCTGCACCCTGAGCAGAGCCGCATCCGCGTCTCTCTGGGACAGCCGCAGCTCCGAAGCCCGGATGAGCACCAGGGCGCCCGCGTCTCTCGTCACCAGCAGGGTGTGCCGGATCCCATGCCCGAAATCGTCTTCCAGAATGGAGCCCACCCAGGCCCGGAGACCGCGCAGCCTGTCGTCCCTGCGGAGGTGTTCAAAGGAAAGACGGACTTCCTTCCCGCGCTCCCGGTAAAAGGCGGGTCTGCCGAGCTCCTTGGCCACCGCCTTGGCCCGTCTGCGCAGCTCGGCGTACACCTCCTCCACAGGCCGCTCGAAGAGATTCCCTTCGTTGCCGTCAGACAGGGGCCCACCCGATCTCGTTGATTCGCTCAACGGCTTTGTGCCCCCCAGGAACGATACTCAGCAACCCGCCTGTCCATGACCCGCCTCCACAGTCGAGGCACCAGGGCAACAGGCACCATGCCCGCATATCCGGTTGGAAGCTGGGGGCTTTCTTCAAACCGCCGAAGAAGCTGGTATCGCCTCTGCGGATTCGCGTGGTGATCCGAATGCCTCTGAAGATTGAACAAGAAGCGGTTCGTGAGCCATTGATCGGCGTTCCAGCTGTGCACGGGCGTCACCCGTTCGTACTGTCCCGACGGCGCCCTTTTTCTCTCCAGACCGTAGTGTTCGAGATAGTTCACAGCCTCGAGCAGACAGACCGCCACCAAGGCCTGGGCCAGATAAAAGACCAGGGCGCCGAACCCCCAAAAAGCCCAGAGTCCTATGCTAAAAAGAACTTCGAAAGCGGCCCAGGCCACCACCGGATTTGAGACGCTCCAGGGTCTCTTCTTCCGTCTGAGCGCCAGAGACGACTCGATCCGCCAGGCGCTCTTAAGACCTCCGATAACGGTCCGAGGCAAAAAGGCATAAAAAGATTCACCGAGCCTGGCCGTCGCGGGATCTTCCGGAGTCGCCACGTTCCGATGGTGTCCTTTGACGTGCTCGGAGGCCCAATGGGCGTAAGCGGTCGTGGCAAGCATGAGTCTGCCGAGAAGCGGCTCAAAGGAGTTGTCGATCCGATGGACAAGCTCGTGGGCTGCGTTGATTCCGATCACGCCCGAGCAGATTCCCACAGAAAGCACGAGACCTGAAAGCTCCAAGAAGGAGGCGGACCCCCTGGTCGCAGTCCAGGCGGCCCAGATCACCATGCAAACCTGGACCGGGGCGCACGCCCAGTTGACATACCGGAAAAAGCGCGCCCGGGCCAGGGCCTGCTCCTCTTCAGGTGAAGGATTCGCCTTGGAGACCCCGATAGCGTGATCGAGAAGAGGGACGACACCGAACACGAAAAGCGGCGTGAGAAACGTCCAGGCCCCTCCCAGAGACCAACCAAGGAGCACGGAAAAAGGAACGAGAAAAACCAACAGGAACGGAAAAGCCTTCCCAGACATGAAACCTCCCCTTCTCCCCCCAAACAGCCTCTTTTTTTAAGCTTATCCACGAGCTGCGCGGCCTGTCAACGAATCGCCGAAATCATCTGCGGATACGATCCGCTGCGGGCAAGTCCTTGCGCGACTTGGACATCTGCGCTACCTTGAAAGGCGAGCCCCCTGATAAACCGGCAATGTTGGAGGAACGGACAATGGCCGAAAGCATGCCCGCTTTTGCGGAAGGCTACAAAGAGGTCAACGGCGTCAGGCTCCATTACGTGGAACAGGGCCAGGGGCCCTTGCTGCTTCTTCTGCACGGCTTCCCCGAGTTTTGGTACTCCTGGCGGCACCAGATCCCGTTTCTGGCGCAACGCTTCCACGTTGTGGCTCCTGACCTCAGGGGATACAACCTGTCGGACAAGCCGCAAGGGGTGTCTCAGTATTTCATGGACAAGCTCACAGGCGATGTTCTGGCCCTGATCCGCGCCTTCGACGCGGAAAAAGCCGTTGTCGTCGGCCACGACTGGGGAGGGGTGATCGCATGGGACGTCGCCGCGTTCCATCCCGAGGCGGTCGAGCGGCTCGTGATTCTCAACGCTCCCCATCCCACGGCGTTCCTCAGGGAATTGTCCAGAAACCCCAGGCAGATCCGCTCGAGCTGGTATGTGTTCATGTTCCAGCTTCCCCGACTGCCCGAATGGTACGCGAGCCGAGGGAACTTCGAGATGCTGGAAAGGGTCTTCAGGGGTTGGGTCCACCGGAAGGAGACCTTTTCGGAGGAGGACATCCGTCTGTACAAGCAAGCCATGGGACAACCCGGATGCCTAACGGCAGCGATCAACTATTACCGGGGCCTGTTCCGGGCTCCGGGAGCCTTCCAGCGGCTCAGGCGCTATCCGAAAATCCGGGTTCCCACACTCCTGGTGTGGGGCGAAGACGACCGGGCCCTCACGATCGAACTGACCTGTAACCTGGACCCTTATTTTGAGGCGCCCCTTCAGATCCGGCGCATTCCGGGGTGCAGCCACTGGGTGCAGCAGGAGCGTCCCGAAGAGGTGAACCGCTTCCTCGAAGAGTTCCTTTTCTGAGCAACAAACGCTTTGACAGGCTGCAAGCGAGCCCGGGCAGGAGCGGAGCCGGGCCTTGTCGGTCTTCAACTCTAGCCTTCACTTTCTGTCGAGCACGACTTCGCTCAAAGGCTTCCGAACGCCCGGGCCTCCTTCGGTGGCCGGTCTGCCCAGCGCGACCACCGCCATGAGCTCGCAACTTTCCGGGACGCCGAGGATCCTCTCGACCTCCTTGCGGTTCTTGAGGATCTCTCCCAGCCATACCCCTCCCAGCCCGAGCGCGTGAATGGCGAGGAGCATGTTCTGGATGCAGGCTCCGATGGCCTGGATGTCCTTTACTCGGTCGTAGCTTTCCCGCGTGTCCAGAAAGACCGCCACGCAAACGGGCGCGTTGCGCAGAATGGAACCGTACTTGGTCAGACCCGCCAGTTCCTTCCTCGCTCCGGCGTCCCGCACCACCACAAACCGCCACGGCTGATTGTTCAGGCCCGAGGGCGCCCAGGTGCCCATTTCCAAGATCCGATCCAGCACGCTGTCCGGCACCGCCTCGTCCGTGAATCTTCGTATGCTTCGCCGAGTCCTGATCGTCTCGAGCATGGCAGGATCTCTCCGTTCTCTTGAGGGCCAGTGGTCCGCACGCTTAGTAGCCGGCCGTGATCACCAGGGCCCTTTCCGCTTCCGTGGGCCCTTCCCTTCCGAACCCATACAAGGGCATTTGCCCCCGAGCCCACCTCTCAATTGACCCTCAGCCCTGGCAACCGTTCTCGCCGAAAACTTCCTTTCTCGCCTGAACGATAAGGCGCTCCCTGAGATCATACAGGGATTCCTCGATCCCGACCGGATAGACATGGGGATTCACGAACCGCTTGATGCCGTCGTGAAACCTCCTGAGCTCCGACTGGGCTCGCTCCCTCATCGCCTCCAGGCTGGGCGACTCGTACACGACGCGGCCCTCTCTGACTGCGGGGACAAGAAGGTCCTCGGCTGGAGTGTCTGCCCGAATGCGCTTCCTCCGGGTCCGGTCCAGAGGATCCACGATCACGCAGTCGCCCGCCGGAGGCCGCCTTTCGTCGTAGATCATGTCCGCCACGCATTCAGAGCCGCTCTGGAAACGCCGAACCTGAAGAACTCCCGGTATCGTGATTTTGACGGCTTGCTCGGAGAGTTTGATTCTCGACTCCCAATCGCTCCCAGGCTCCCGGATCGCCGTAAGCTTGTAGACGCCGTCCAGAGCCGGCTGACTGTAGCTCGTGGCCAGCCGGGTTCCCACGCCCCAGATCCCGACAGCTCCTCCCTGCTGTTTAATGCTCTCGATCAAGTATTCATCTAGATCGTTACTCCCCACGATCCCGGCTCGATCAAAGCCCGCCTCGTCCAGAATTTTCCGAGCCTCCCGGCTCAGGTACGCCAGATCCCCCGAGTCCAGACGAATTCCGGACAGTTCACAGCCCCGGCTCCGCATTTCCCGGGCCACCTCGACCGCCCGCCTGACCCCTTCGAGGGTGTTGTAGGTGTCCACGAGGAAAGTGCAGTTGTTCGGCATGGCCTCTGCCCAAGCCCGAAACGCCTCGATCTCAGAGTCAAAAGCCATTACCCAACTGTGGGCGTGGGTCCCCCTGACCGGAATGCCGAACACCTTGCCTGCCAAAACGTTCGAAGTGGCGGCACATCCACCGATATAGGCCGCCCGGCTGGCTGACAGGCCGCCGTCGACGCCCTGGGCTCTGCGCAGGCCGAACTCGAGGACAGGATCCCCCTTGGCTGCGAGCACGACTCTGGCAGCCTTTGTGGCCACGAGAGTCTGAAAATTCATGATGTTCAGCAGGGCGGTCTCCAGGAGTTGACAGTGCAGAATCGGGCCCCGGACCCTAACCAGCGGTTCCAGAGGGAACACCACAGTCCCTTCCGGCACGGCGTCGAGGTCACAGGCGAGCCTGAGGCTTCGAAGATAATCGATAAACCCCCTGTCGAAAAGAGCCTTGTCGTCACTGCCCCGAAGGCTGGCCAGATACGAAAGATCCTCCTCGTCGAACCGATAGGCTTCCAGAAAGGCCAAGACCTGATCGAGACCCGCAGCCACAGCGAACCCTCCTCCAAAGGGATTCCGCCTGAAAAAGAGGTTAAACACAGCCTCCTTCCGGGACATCCCGGTCTTCCAATAGCCGCAAGCCATCGTAAGCTGGTACAGGTCCGTAAGAAGGGGACTGAAAAAAGCGTTTTTCCAATGCCTGCGATCCATGGCTCTTTCTCCTCGGCCCCGCCTCCAGCCCTTCACAACCCCAAGGTTTTCCGGCTCATCTAAAGCAGAGTATACGCCAGGGGCGCGGATTTTCCACGACCCCAAAACCGTATCCCACAAATTCTGGAGGAGGAAGCCATGAAGAACCTGGAAGGCACGGCTGCCCCTGATTTCGAGCTAGAAGGCAGCGACGGCAAGGTGCACCGTCTCAAAGATTACAAGGGACGGACGATCGTCCTGTATTTCTACCCTAAGGACGGTACGCCAGGATGCACCCAGGAAGCCTGTTCGTTCAGGGATCTTCGCCGGGAATTCGAAAAGCTCGGTGTCACGGTCCTCGGGGTGAGCCGGGACAGTCTCGACGCTCACCGGAAGTTTGCGGAGTCCAACCAGCTTCCCTTTGTGCTGCTGTCCGACCCGGAAGGCAAAATGCTTTCGGCATACGGCGCATGGGGAGAAAAGAAGATGTACGGAAAGACCGTGACCGGAGCCATCCGGTCCACGGTCGTCATCGGTCCGGACGGCAAGGTCCTCCGGCACTGGCATCCTGTAAAAAAAGCGGCCCAGCACCCGGCCGAGGTGCTGGGGTTCCTCAAGGAGCTGGCCCGTTAAGGCTAAAGCCGCACGCTGGTGCGCGGTCGTGCGAGAATGGCCGGGGCTTACTCGATCTTGATCGTCACCGCTCAGGGACCTTTTCCAAGATCACGCCGGCGGACTCCATGGCCTGGATGTACTTGGCCGGATCCTTGCGGAAGGGCTCCTTGCAGGCCGCGCAGCAGAAGTAGATCCGCTTGCCCTCGTGATCCACGAACTGGCTCCGGTCCACGGGTTGACCCGTGAGCGGGCAAAGTCTCTGGGTCGCCGAACTCGCAGTGCCCGCAGAAAGAGAGTCGTCGCGGCTGTGGCCGTGCCGGTGAGACTCCATGGCTTGGCCGTAGTCTCCGGCCTCAACAAGGCCTACGGAAGTCCAAGCGAAAAGAAACGCCAAACTTAGAACGGTCATGGTCCGCTTCATGTTCAGTTCCTCCTGAAGGTGCGTTTTTTATTGCACGAATTCAATTCCTGCCTTCCTTTCTTGGATGTATCCCGAGGCGCGAAAGAAACAAAGGCGGCAGAGGTCTTGCTGCTAGTAGTCTTGACCGAATGATTTTGATTTTTGAAGTCGAGTTTTTTAAGCGGCAAGGTGGACCTCCTGGAGGAGCCTGCCGACGGCGCGCTCGAGTTGGCTGAGAGGAGCGGAAGAGCGGATAGCTTGGGAGTTTGCGAGCTTCACCGATAGACTCGGCCTGAGAGCGCGGGCGTAGAACCGGACGTAGAACTGAGCGGCGAGGGCCCCGATGGTGGTCAACTGGTAGCGGTGGCTGTGGGGGATGCG
>Ga0272448_1008351_pt1 | contig 10791 bp, 8 predicted proteins | sample YNPCB0191_FD_202220 | JGI IMG/M metagenome (GOLD analysis project Ga0272448, IMG submission 202220) | Hot spring sediment microbial communities from Yellowstone National Park, WY, United States - YNP-CB-019-1 | ecosystem: Environmental > Aquatic > Thermal springs > Hot (42-90C) > Sediment... | reverse complement strand
TGGTTGACGCCCTCGAGGAGGCAGGCATCCCCTCGGTCGGGCCAACCAGGGACGCAGCCCGCATCGAAACAGATAAATCATTCATGCGCAAACTCTTTGAGGATTACAGGATACCGGGATCAATAACCTACCAGGTCTTCAGTGACCCTGAGGAGCTACGTGAATTCATGGAGAGCTTTGAGGGGGAGGCGGTTGTAAAGCCAGTGGGCCTCACAGGAGGAAAGGGAGTCAAGATAGTCGGGGAACACCTGAGGGACAACATGGAGGCCCTTGAATATGCAACAGAGGTCATTGAGAAAAGGATAGGTGGTCATTCCAGCGTCGTGATAGAGGAGAGGGTTGTTGGAGAGGAATTCACGGTACAGGCCTTCTCCGACGGTGAACACATAGTGCCAATGCCAGCAGTCCAGGACCACCCCCACGCCTATGAGGGCGATCAGGGCCCCATAACAGGAGGGATGGGATCATATTCTGACTCAGATGGCCTTCTCCCATTCTTAACACAGAAGGACTATGAAGACGCTGTGGATATAATGCAGAGGACCGTGGACGCCATAAGGAAGGAGAAAGGGCCATACAGGGGCATACTCTATGGCCAGTTCATGCTCTCTGCAGATGGTCCGAAGCTAATAGAGTACAATGCACGATTCGGGGACCCTGAGGCAATGAACGTGCTCCCGTTACTTGAATCAAGCATGCTTGAAATATGTGAGGGTATAGTGGACGGAAACCTCAGATCAGCACGTTTCAGGGACCTTGCAACGGTCTGCAAGTATCTGGTACCTGAGGGCTACCCTGAGTCAGGTGTGGCAGGCGCCGAGATAAGGGTTGACGAGAGGAGTATAGAGGACCTGGGTGTCATAACATACTATGCAGCTGTAAACCAGGAGGATGATCGTATATACACATCATCATCCCGGGCCCTTGCACTTGTTGCCCTTGCAGAGGACATATACTCTGCAGAGGAGCTCTGCGAGGAGGCAACAGCCCATGTTAAGGGAAGGCTTTACCACAGGAGGGACATAGGCACCAGGGAACTCGTTGAGAAGAGGGTTAAACACATGGAGGACCTGAGGTCCTGAGGAGCTGGGCAGATGAAGCACCTACTATCTGTATGTGACATGGATAACGTGGCGGACCTCCTTGACCTCGCTTCTGACTACAAGGAGGGAAGGGTCAAAGAGAAGATCCTGAGGGGCAAAACACTTGCCATGATATTTGAGAAGTCATCAACAAGGACCAGGGTATCCTTTGAGGTAGGGGCATCCCAGATGGGGGCTCAGCCCCTCTATCTATCCGCATCGGACCTTCAGCTGGGAAGGGGTGAACCCATAGCTGATACAGCAAGGACCCTCAGTAGATACGTTGACGGGATAATGATAAGGGCCATAAGCCACTCCGACGTGGTTGAACTTGCAAGAGAGGCATCTGTCCCTGTTATCAATGGTCTGACGGACCTTGAACATCCATGCCAGGCCCTGGCCGATATGCAGACTGTCAGGGAGAAGCTTGGAGGATTTGATGGAAGACTGGTTTTCGTGGGTGATGGTAACAATGTCTGCAACTCCCTGCTACTAATAACAGCAACCCTGGGGATGGACATGGACGTGGCCTGCCCCCCCGGCTATGAACCTGACCCGGGCATAATGGAGATGGCAGGGAAAATAGGAGCTGAGACAGGTTCAAGGATAAGGGTAATTCATGACCCTGTCGAGGCTGTCACTGGGGCTGATGTGGTCTACACTGATGTCTGGGTGAGTATGGGATACGAGGATGAGACAGAGGACCGTTTAGAGGCCTTCAGACCATACCAGGTGAATCTGGAGCTCATGGAACTCGCAGCCCCCGACGCAATATTCATGCACTGCCTGCCTGCTGTGAGGGGCCAGGAAACAACCTCTGAGGTTATTGATGGTCCTCATTCGGTTGTCTGGGATCAGGCAGAAAACAGGCTACATGCCCAGAAGGCCATAATGCACTGGCTAATGGGGGATTTCTGAGTTCCAGTCCACGGGTTTATGGGCTTGATGCAAACTCATTAAAACTCATCGGGATCAGGTTACTCAGCACTTCCATGGTCATGAAATACTGAGAATCAGTTTTATTCAAAAAAATTTAATTTTAAGTTAAAGATCCGTAATGATTATTGAAAATTTTAATTGTGGTGAAATTGTCCGACGATCTCACATGGTCTCGGGGGCGTGTATCCCCAGCAGGTCGAGTGCGTTCCTTATGGTTTTTCTAACAGAATCAACAAGTCTAAGGCGCGCACCCTCAAAATCAGACCCTATAACAGGAGTGGACCTGTAGAAGCTGTTGAATGTATTTGCAAGATCCTGGGCGTACTGCGCCACAGGGTGAACCCTCCTTGCAAGGGCAGATTCCTCAACCACCACCGGGAAGCGTGCAAGGAGACGGACAAGTTCCCTCTCATCACCATCAGGCTTCCATCCATCTTCAATACTCTCTTCACCCGTGAATGAAGCCTTCTCGAGGAGTTTACATGCCCTCGCATGGGCGTACTGGATGGATGCGCAGCCACGCTCAAAGCTGAGGGCATCATCCCACCGGAATACAATGTGCTTCTCCGGTGAGAGCCTCGCTATGTAGTACCTTATGGCACCGTTGCCTATGGACTCTGCGATATCATCTGCAACATCTTCAGGAAGATCCCTACGCTTTTTAACTTCATCAAGGGCCCTGCCGTGGGCTTCATCCATTAGCTCATCCACGGATATGAAAACACCCCTCCTGGTGGACATTGAACCCTCAGGGAGTGTTATGAACTCATAGAATATGACCTCGGGCCGTTTACCACCCAGTAGTTCCACTGCGATCCCCACCTGCTCGGCTGCAAGCTTATGGTCAGATCCAAGGACATCGATGATAACATCCCCATCCTCTGACTTCTGCAGGTGGTATGCTATGTCCCTGGTCGAGTAGAGGGAGGTTCCATCTGACCTTGTGAGGACCAGTTCCTTCTCAAGGCCGAACTCCTCAAGGTCCAGGTAGAGGACTTCGTTCTCCTGGGCGTAACCTGTTTCCCTGAGGGCTTCTATCACCCTCTCAACGGTACCATCCCTTACGAACTGGCCCTCCCATACGAAGCGGTCGTGGTGAACGTGGAGCCTCTTCATTGTTTCCTTCATCCCGCTGAGGCAGTACTCAACGACCCTCCTGAAAATCTCCTCATTCTCACCGGCCTCGTACTTCCTTATTAATTCATCCACCTCATCCCTGATCCCTGGATTTTCCTGGAGCCTCTGATTAACCTCGAAGTATAGTTTACCAACCCTGTGGTCCATCTTATCCCCCGGGTAGTCCTCAAGGTCTCCATCAAGGTTCAGGAGGCCCCATACTATCATGGCGATCTGTCTCCCCATGTCATTCACGTAGTACTGGGTTTCGACGTCGTAGCCAGCCATCCTCAGTATCCTTGCAAGGGAATCACCTATGATGGCGTTCCTTATGTGGCCTATGTGAAGGGGGCCGTTGGGGTTGGCTGAGGTGTGCTCGAGGATCACCTTCTCCCCCCTGGGGGGGTGTGAACCGTAGTCATCCCTGATGGACTCCAGGAGTCTTCTGGAGAATTTACTGTAATCGACGAAAAAGTTTATGTATGGCCCCTTGGATTCAATGGCCTCAAATATGTCAGGAGTTTCTATCACAGACATTATATCAGCCGTTATTTCAATGGGGGCCCTTTTCAGTTCACCTGCAAGTTCGAAGGATACCGTGGATGCAAGGTCCCCGAGCTGGGGGTTTGGTGGTTCCTCAAGCTTTATCTCATGGGGTACCGGTACCCCGAGCTTTTCAAGCGCCGCTGTTATAGAATCTCTAGCCTCTTTTTCAATGTACCTGAACATCTCTTCACCTGCCTTCTTCAGAGTCCCTTAAGCCATAGTGTTATGTATCCAACCCTGGGTATCATGAGTGGCTGTGACCCCACCGTCAGCACCCTCGCCTCAACCTGTGATGGATAGACAGGGGCCGGGTCCGGTGAAGGGTTGTTATCACCCTTTGTGATGTAATATCTGTTCCCGTTTCTATCAGTCTCAACACCTATAACCCGGTGTATCACTGGTTCAGGGAACCAGGTGGCGTCATAGATGATTATATCGCCCTTCCTGATGCTTTCAGGGTTCAGCTCCTGTATCCCCAGGAAGCTGGTCTTCTCGATTATGACTATGTCTCCACGGTAGAAGACGGGTTCCATGCTCCCGGATACAACAACGTTCATGTGCTGGGAGGCAACCACTGCCAGCACAAGCAGGAGGATGTATGCGCCTGCCTCAATTACTTCGCGCCTGTCCTTCATATGAACACCTATCTGAGTATTGCACCCGTGTCTGCTGACCCTGCAAGTTTACGGTAACGTGCAAGCCACCCCTTCACACTGCGGAGGGGTTTAACTGCGCCCTGAAGTCTCTCCTCAATTTCATGGGGAGTAAGGTCAACTTCAACCTTTCGGGAGGGTATATCTATTCTGATGATGTCCCCGTCCTTCACCGCGGCGATGGGGCCATCCTCCATGGCTTCAGGCGATACATGACCAACACAGGGTCCCCTTGTACCACCTGAGAACCTTCCATCGGTTATAAGGGCAACCCTTTCAAGGCCCATGCCTGCAATTGCAGATGTCGGGTTGAGCATCTCCCTCATGCCGGGGCCCCCCTTGGGTCCCTCATAGCGTATGACGACAACATCACCCTCCTCTATCCTGCCACCGAATATGGCCTCCACACATTCATCTTCGCTGTTAAAGACCTTCGCAGGACCTTCATGCACCATCATGTCCTCTGCAACGGCTCCCTGTTTCACAACCGATCCCCGGGGCGCCAGATTCCCCCTGAGTATTGCAAGGCCCCCCTCACTGTGGACTGGCTTTTCAGGGGACCTTATGACGTTCCTGTCCCTTACCTCCACCCCTTCAATGTTCTCCTGCACTGTTCTGCTGGTGCATGTTAGGCATTCCCCATTTATATGGTCCTCCAGGGTCTTTAGGACGGCGGGTATCCCTCCTGCACGGTCAAGGTCCAGCATCATGTGTTCACCTGCCGGTGAGATTGATGCTATGTGGGGTATCATCCTGCTCAGTTCATCAAAGAGGTCCAGGTTGACGTTGAGACCATCAATCTCTGCAGCGATGGCAGGGATGTGGAGTGTGGTGTTTGTTGAACCCCCCAGGGCGAGGTCGACCATAATAGCATTCTCAAAGGCCTCCTGGCTCATTATCATGGTCGGCTTCAGATTCTCCCTCACCATTTCAACTATCCTCTTACCAGAGAGCCTTGCAATCTGCCTCTTACGTGCACTTACAGCGTGGGCCGTTGCACAGCCAGGGAGGCTCATGCCCAGGGCCTCTGTGAGGCATGCCATGGTGTTGGCTGTGAATAGGCCTGCGCAGGATCCTGGCCCTGGACATGCGCATCTTTCGAGTTCCTCCAGTTCATCCTCTGACATCTCACCTGCGCTGACTGCTCCAACACCCTCATACACGTTTATGAGGTCCACCTTTTTCCCTTTAAATTCTCCAGGGAGCATGGGCCCACCTGTCACTGCTATGGCCGGTATGTCAAGTCTGGCCGCTGCCATCAGCATCCCCGGGACTATCTTGTCGCAGGTGGGAAGCAGTACCAGACCGTCAAGGGCATGGGCCATGGCCATGCTCTCCACCGTGTCTGCAACTATCTCCCTTGATGCCAGGGAGTACTTCATCCCATCGTGGTTCATGGCTATTCCATCACATATTGCCATGGTGTTAAATTCAAATGCAACGCCTCCTGCAGCATTCACACCCTCCTTAACAGCCTCTGCAAGTTCCCTGAGGTGGATGTGCCCGGGGACTATGTCAGTGTAACTGTTGGCTATACCTATGAATGGTTTCTCGAAGTCATCATCTGTGAGGCCGCAGGCCCTCAGGAGGGATCTGTGGGGTGCCCTCTGTATTCCCCTCTTTACTGTATCGCTCTTCATGGAATCACCATTATTATCATCAACCGATTATTATTAAATATTAGGGGATAATTAATATTAAACTTACTGCCATATATTATAACATGGACTTCCCGGTAATTAAGTTTTTGATAGCCCTTGCAATAGGTGCACTGGTGGGCATTGAAAGGGAGCGGAAGATCAAGAGGACTGAATTTGCAGGTATAAGGACCTTCATGCTCATATCACTTGTAGGGGCACTTTCAGCCTATCTTTCAGGGACGTTTTTCCTGGCATTTCCTGTGGCATTCCTTGGACTCATCCTCCTAATAATCGTAAGTTACACCGCAAGCACAAGGGAGGGCGGTGATATAGGGATAACCGGGGAGGTGGCAGCCCTTGTCACATTTCTCCTGGGGGCCATGTGTGTTGCATATGATTACCGGCTGGCGGTGATGCTCTCAATCATAGTAAAGGCCATCCTGGCCCTGAAGAGGTACATACACATCGCAGTGAGGAGGATAAGTGAGAGGGAGATGATAGACACCATAAAGTTCCTGATAATAGCCTTCGTAATCCTCCCCCTCCTTCCTGACACCTCAATTGGCCCGTGGGGTGTCTTCAATCCCTACCAGGTCTGGCTCATGGTGGTTTTCATATCTGCAATAAGCTATGCCGGGTACATAGCCATGAAAATAGCCGGACCTGAAAGGGGTCTTGGGGCCACAGGGATCATAGGAGGTCTGGTTTCCAGTACTGCAGTGGTAACTGCCATGGCAGGGAGGGTAAGAGAGTCGGAGGACCTTATGGGGCCAGCAGTATTCGCGGCGGTCATTTCAAGTTCAATGATGTTCTTCAGGATACTGCTGGAGGTATCTGTTATTAACACATCACTTCTGGTCTATGTGGCCCCTCCCATGATTACCATGGGTTTTCTGGGTGTTATGCTTGCAGCCCTCTTCATGAGGTCATCATCAGGAATCGATTCAGAGATCAAAATCGAAAACCCCTTTTCTGTTAAACCGGCCCTCATATTCGGGGCACTATTCCTTGCCATACTCTTCATATCAAAGGCTGCCAGTGTCTATCTTGGCCGTGGGGGTGTACTTGTGGCCAGTGTGATCTCAGGCGTTGCTGATGTTGATGCAATCACTGTGAGCATGTCCATTCTTGCATCTGGGGGCTCCATCTCACAATCAACTGCTGCAGCCGCCATAACACTGGCCGGAGTGTCAAACACCCTGATAAAGGGTGGAATAGCCCTTGTCCTCGGAACAAAAAAATTCGGGAGAAGGGTGGGAACCCTTTTCATTGCAATCGTAACAGCCGGCTTGCTGGCTGCCCTACTAACATAGCTCAAGGCATTGTTTGTGACCTTTCCTGGCGGTTCAGGACCTTATCATGGTAAGGAGCATCCTGAAGGGCTTCACAGCCATCACCGCATGGGGTTTGCCTGCTGGCATGATTATCATCTCACCTGCAACCAGGCGGTGCCTCTCTCCGCTTATGGTGACTTCGGCTTCACCATCAATGACCTGTACCATGGCATCGAAGGGGGCGATGTGCTCACTGAGGCCCTGGCCCCTGTCAAAGGCAAATAGGGTCACAGTGCCGGTCTCCCTGCGGATTATCTCCCTGCTGACCACCGAGTCGTCCTGGTAATCAATGAGGTCGCTGATCTTAATTACCTTTCCCCTGAGTTCCATCCCAATCACCCCAGTATCTTCCTTATATCCTCTTCGGGGTCACCTATTGGTGTGAGGTCATATCTGTCAACCAGGAACTTCACTATGTCCTCGTTGGCCCATCCAGGGAGTATGGGACCTATGTACATGCCCCTGAGGTCCAGTGAAAGGAGGCTCCAGAGTATTGCTGCGGCCTTCTGCTCCATCCAGCTAAGGATTATGCTGAGTGGAAGCTCATTTATGTCCATCTGGAAGAGGTTGCTGAGGGCCTCAACGAGTTCAACTGCCACTATGGCGTCGTTGCACTGACCTAGGTCTATTAGCCGCGGGATCCCATCAATGTCACCCAGTTCCATGGAGTTGAACCGGTACTTCCCGCATGCCAGTGTAAGGACAACGGTGTCATCTGGCAGTTTTCTCACGAAATCAGTGTAATATTTTGCCTTTGGGAGGGGGGAGTCACAGCCACCCACAAGGAAGAATCTCCTTATCTTACCATCCTCAACCAGTTCTTTGATATTATCTGCCAGTGAGAGTATGGTTGATAACCCGAAACCTGTTGTAAGGGTCGTGGCATCCTCTTCAGTGAGTGGGGGTAATTCAAGGGCCCTGTCTATGACTGGACTGAAGTCATAACCCTCCAGGTGTTCAACTCCTGGCAATGCTGCGACGCCACAGGTGAACATGCGGTCCCTGTAATCCTCGCGGGGAAGGAGGACGCAGTTTGAAGTTCCAAGTATGGCCGCGCTGTAGCGTGAGAAGGTGTCCCTCTGGTCGAACCATGGACCCCCCAGCTGACCGGCCAGGTGGGGGTACTTCCTGAGTCCTGGATAGCCGTGGGCTGGCAGGAGCTCTGAATGGGTGTAGACGTTGATGCCGGTACCCTCTGTCTGCTTCAGAAGCTCTTCAAGGGCCCTGAGGCTGTGGCCGGTTGCTATTATGGCGGGACCTTCAAGGGCCCCCACCCTCACCTCTGTGGGCTCAGGTTCCCCGTAGGTGTCAATGTGGGCCTTCTTCAGGAGCTTCATGGTCCTGAGGTTCATCTCACCCGCTTCAAGGGCAAGGTCTATGAACTCCTCTGCATCGAAGTTAACGTTTGTGAGGGTTGAGTAGAATCCCCTCTCTAGGAAGGCGTCCACCTCCTCATCAGTGTATCCGAGTTCCCTGGCATGGTAGAGATAGGCTGAAATCCCCTTTATTGCGAATAGAAGGTTGTCCTGGAGTCTGGCAACTGTTGGTTCCTTTCCACAGACCCCCCTGATTGTGCAGGCCCTTCCGCGGACGGTCTGGGAGCACTGATAACAGAACATGTCTATATCCTCTGGCCGCACGTGTTTTATTTCACCCCTGAGGGGTTCAAACTGGTCCTTGCCCACGTTGCACACAGGGCAGAGCCAGTCATCCGGGAGTTCCTCAAAGGGTGTCCCGGGTTCTATACCTGAGCGGGGGTCACCCACCTCCGGATCATATATGTAGTCACATACCTTGCAGCGGTACTTCATTTTCAATCACCATATTAAAAACTGGCAGCAAAGTATATGTAACTTTTGTCACTAAATGAGTATAAAATGTAACAGGTGAGGCGTTTTTATGGGCAGGGATGTGATGGAAGCCCTCAGGTTTATGGGTCTAACAGAGTATCAGGCCTCGGCCTACAAGGCACTGGTTTCCCTGGTATCTGCCAGGGCAGCGGAGGTTGCGGAGGTTTCTGGCATACCAAGATCAAGGGTCTATGAGGTACTGAGGCAGCTCGCAGAAAGGGGCTTCGTGGAGGTTGAGAGGGGTAAACCCATGAGGTATCATGTGGTGCCACCATCAGAGGTGTTCAGGAGGGAGAAGGAGAGTATCATCAAAAAACTTGACGCTGCCATGTCCCACCTTACTGAAATCTACGAGGAGGGGGTTGCCAGGGTACCGGCACCTGTATGGCTCATCCATGGCCAGGAGAAGATTCTGAAGAAGGAACTTGAGATAGTATCCAGTTCAAGGAATGAACTCAAGATGAGGATGGGTTTCACCTTCGGTGATGAAATAAAAACACTCCGTCCTGCCCTTGATAGGATAACAGACCGTGGGGTTGAGGTTAAGATAATGGCAGCGGAGGTGATTGATGTGCCCGGCGAGGTTAAGGTAAGGAGAATACCCCCTGTAAGGATGCTTGTGAGGGATTCACAGGAGATGATGTGGATATTCTCACGCTTCACACCCGATGGTGCACCCATCCCTGAGACAGCCATAGGGATATGGAACCAGTACCCTGAGATAGCAGAGAACTATGCACGGATATTCGACACGGTCTGGAAGAGAGGCAACAGTAAACTTTGAGGGCGGTTCTCGTTTTGAACAGGAAGAAGGGTTATCTTTATGGCAACACTCCACTTTCCATGACCCCTGAAAATCTTTAGAATCCCATGAAAGTTTCAGCGGAGCTGCTGGAGTGAGTCCAATAATCTGGCTGGCCTGTCTGAGTGTAGATAAAGCTGCTGGAGCCACATTTCAACATTGGGAACAATATTTAAAGCTTCGCCCCATGAAGGGAGCAATATTTAAAAACCCTCACCTTAAAAAGAATAACATTAATTATTCTTACAAGGTGATGGCATGAGGATACTGTTAATTCACTCTGATTACTTGAAATACGAGACAAAGAATAAAACAGGGATAGCAGAGGAAATCCCTGAAGATAAGATGCAGGGAGATTTCAGGGAGTCCCTGGTGGTTTTCACAGCTGTGGAGTCAGGGGATGAGGATAACCCGGAATCAGTAATTGAAAACGCGGTTAATGAAATAATAAAGGTTTTCAATGACGTTAAGGCGGAGAATGTTGTGATATATCCATACGCACACCTCAGCTCCTCACTCAGCTCCCCCAAAACAGCGGTGGAGATCCTTGAGGGGATGGAATCAGCCCTCCGCAGGGAGGGTGTTGAGGTCTCAAGGGTTCCCTTCGGGTGGTACAAGGCCTTCAAGATATCCTGCAAGGGCCACCCTCTATCAGAGCTCTCAAGGACCATCAGGCCACAGCCCCCAAAGGTGGAGGAGGAGAGCGAGGAATCAGAGTGGTTCATACTCTACAGGGGAGAGACAGTCAAACCCGAGGACTTCGAGTTCAAAAACAGGGACCTTGAGAACCTGGTGAAATATGAGCTTGGTGAACTTGAATCCTCCGGTG
>Ga0272448_1008350_pt1 | contig 10792 bp, 8 predicted proteins | sample YNPCB0191_FD_202220 | JGI IMG/M metagenome (GOLD analysis project Ga0272448, IMG submission 202220) | Hot spring sediment microbial communities from Yellowstone National Park, WY, United States - YNP-CB-019-1 | ecosystem: Environmental > Aquatic > Thermal springs > Hot (42-90C) > Sediment... | reverse complement strand
GCTTGTGGAGCGCCAGTCAATTTGCCGGTCTACTTGCTGGCGGCTCAGGCCCACCTATGCTAGCGCAGACCGGCGCCCGGTTCCTTGGCCCGTCATGACGTTGCCGCCAACGTTACCGCTTGACAGGATTGGCTGGTTGGGATACAAGGGTTTGGGCAGACTCAGTCCGCCCTGCATAACTATGCTATAGAGGAGGCCTCTAATGCTTGCCGTCCACCACTACGGACTGGCTGTCGTGCTTTGCGTGCTGACCATGACCTGCTGGGGATCCTGGGCCAACACCCAGAAGCTGGCTGCCCGCACGTGGCGTTTCGAGCTTTATTACTGGGATTTCGTCAGCGGACTGCTGGCGTTCTCCGCCCTCGCCGCTTTGACGCTGGGCAGTTTTGGCTCGCTGGGCCGCCCCTTCTTGGACGATCTGCGCCAGGCCGAGGGCGCCAGCATCATGTTCGCATTGCTCGGGGGCGCTGTCTGGAATCTCGGCAACCTCCTGCTGGTGGCGGCCATTGCGGTGGCCGGCATGGCGGTGGGTTTCCCGATCGGGGGCGGAATAGCCTGGGTCCTGGGCATCGTATTCAACTACGTCTTGATGCTGCTCGGTAAGGGAGAGCCGCAGAAGCAGCCCGGGGTGCTGTTCGCCGGCGTGGCAGTGATCGTGGCAGCCATTCTGCTAAGCATGACCGCCTATCGGCGACTGGCCGGGGCGGTGAAGAAGACCGGAGCCCAGGGCATCCTGTTGTCGGTGGGAGCCGGCCTGCTGATCGCCTTCTTCTACGGTCTGGTGGTCAAAGCCGTGGATCCGGAGTTCGTCTCCGGCGGAACGGGGAGTCTAATGCCTCTGACGGCAGCCTTTTTCTTCTCACTGGGTGCGTTCTTGACCACCTTCCTATTCAATCCGTTTTTCATGCGCAAACCGGTGCAAGGTGCTCCGGTCACGATGGGAGAGTACTGGCGGGGCGACCTTAAGACACACCTGACCGGCCTGGCGGGGGGAGCGATCTGGGGGCTTGGGCTGACGGCGAGCTTTCTGGCGGTAGGGACGGCGGGTCCGGCGGTGTCCTACGCGCTGAGCAACGCGGCGCCGGTGGTGGCGATTCTCTGGGGCGTACTGGTCTGGAAGGAGTTCGCGCAGGCGCCGGCCGGCACCAACCGCCTATTGGCCTGGATGTTCGTGTGCTATGTGGCGGGGCTGGCGCTGATTACATATTCAAACGCATGAGAGCGTGGTAGGGGCGCCGTCCTGCATAATCATGCAGGCCCGACTTTTCTCTTGATCCCGAACCCCGGGGCATGATAACATTTTCCGGAATGATGCCGGCCCTCTGCATGAAAATGCAGCCAAGCGGGCCCCGCTTCAGCAAGGAGGAATCGTGCGACTGTCAACACAGACCGTTCTGGCTTGCTTCACCTTAACCGCCGCCCTTTCCCTACACTCCCAGGACACCCGCGGACGCGTCCAAGGAATGATAACGGACGCCACCGGCGGAGCGGTGGCCGACGTCTTCGTAACCCTGGCCAACGACGCCACGGGCGTCTCGGTGACCCGCCAGACCTCGGAAAACGGCCGTTACTTGTTCGATCGCGTGGATCCCGGCGTCTATAGCCTCACCGCCAAGCGCGCGGGCTTCAACACCGTGGTTCAGAAGAACGTACGCGTTCATCAGCGCGACGACGTCACCGTAGACATCACGCTTCGCGTGGCCGACTTGGTGGAGTCCGTCACCGTGCAGGCCGAAAGCCCCGTCAGCGTACAGTTCAACACCGCCAGCCACACGCTCAGCGTGGAGGCTTCGCTCTTTAACGAACTGCCTCTGGCCAGCCGCAACCCGGCGACGCTTGCGGCCCTGGATCCTTCGGTGAACGGCGATTGGACGCGCAACGCCAACTACGACCATTACGCGGCCAACGCCTACGACATCGGCGGTCGCACTATGGGCAAGAACGAAGTGCTCATAGACGGCTCGCCGCTGGCGAACTCCTCCAAGCTCGGCTACAACCCGCCGGTGGAAGCGGTGGACGAATACACATTGCAAAAGAACGCCGTGGACGCAGAGTTCGGGCACAGCGCCGGAGGCATCGTCACAATCTCGATGAAATCCGGAAGCAACCAGGTCCACGGTAGCGCTTACTATTTCGGCGGCGACCCGGACTGGAACGCAGTCAGCAACCGCATCACGCGCCAACACTCGAGGAACACCTTCTGGAACGGCGGCGGCACAGTGGGGCTGCCCATCCGCAAGAACAAGCTCTTCCTGTTCAGCGCCTTCGAGCGGCAGAACGACGCGTCGTTCCAGGCTCTGGGCTATACGCTGCCGACAGCCGCAGAGCGGCAAGGCGACTTTTCCGGATCTCTGTACACGGACGGGCGGCTGCGCGTGATCTACGATCCGCTGACTTCGCGCATCACGGGCGGCAAGGTCGTCCGCGATCCCTTCCCATCTAACAGGATTCCCGGCCAACGGTGGGATCCGCTGGCCACTCGGATTCTCAAGAACCTCTGGGCGCCGAACGACCGCGGCGATGACTTGACCGGCCTGAACAACTACAAGTACGGCCTCACCAGAACATATCGGTACTACAACCTCTCCAATCGCGTGGACTGGCAAGTGAACGACCGCTGGAAGGCATTCGCCCGGATCAGCATTTTCCGAACCGACCAAGACGCCAACGACTACACTAACGGCGCCGACGTGCTCAAGATGCGCCGCACGGAAGGCTCGGTCCGCAACGGCACCAACCTGGCCGCGGACACGGTCTACACGCTCTCCCCCTCCAGTGTGCTGACCATACGGGGCGCCTATTACAAGACCGAAGACAAACGCTATTACCCGGAAATGGAAATCGGTGAAGAAGGGTGGAATCAACTCTGGCCTAACGGCTGGTGGAAGCCATACGCCGCGGAGCGGCCCTTGTCGTACTTTCCTAACATCCAAGTGGCGCCTACCAGCGATACTTTCGGGGTTCGCAACTTTTGGTGGCAGGAGCCGCTGGGGTACAGTTTCAGCGCATTGTTGAACAAATACCTGGCGTCGCACTCCTTGAAATTCGGCGCGGACACGCGGTTTAAGCGCGGCTGGGCCGCCCGCTTCGGGGGGCTGGCCAATCTGACCTTCAACTACAACAACACGGCGGACACCACCGCCGGCGCCAACGTCAGAACCGGCCATCCTTGGGCCAGCTTCCTGCTGGGCGCCATGGATCCGAGCAGCTCCAACGCCCAGTTCGTACCCATCCAGTACGCTAACACCGAGATGTACGGATTCTACGTTCAGGACGACTACAAACTCAGCCCCAGGTTCTCGCTAAACCTCGGCCTGCGCTACGAGTATGAGGGCGGCTACTGGGATCCCCAGCACCGTCTGCCCCAGCGTTTGGACTTGAGCGACCCGATCCCCGGCCTCCAGGCGGCTATTGATCCGAAAATCCCGGCGGATGTGAAGGCCAAGATGGCCGAATCAGTGGGGACCAAGAGCTTCCTGTACAACGGAGCGTTCTATTTCACCGAAGAGAACAACAAGCGGGCGACGCAAAGTGACAAGTTGCAGTTCATGCCCCGGTTGGGACTGGCATTTCGGGTGAATGAAAAGACCGCTCTGCGTCTGGGATACGGCCGTTTCTACACCCCCAACTCGCTCACCGACAGCGGCAACGAACCGCTGGGCTCGCTGAACCTGGCCGCCTTCAGTCCCATCACCGAAGCGCTGCCCCTGTTGGAGGGCGTGCCCCAGGCTTTTCTGAGCAATCCCTTCCCACAGGGTCTTACGCCGGCCTACGGCAAGAGTTACGGGCGCTACACCAATCTGGGCGATAACATCACGATTTCCAAATACCAGCGCCGGCCTCCGATCAGTGACCGGCTGAATTTCACGCTCCAGCGGGAAATCTGGTGGCGCACGGTGGCCGAGCTAACTTACTTTGTGAACTTCGTCAGCCGCGATCTGCTCAGCGTAAACCTCAACATGATGGATCCGCGGCTGAGCTATAAGTACGGCGTGGAGCTAAACCGGACCGTGGCTAACCCTTTCTATAACTATGGGGCGGTTTCGACTTTTCCCGGCGCCCTCAGGCGTCAGGCCCAAGTGGCGGTGTCGGCGCTGCTGAAGCCTTACCCGCACTACGGAACGATAACCCAGACTTTTACTGATATGGGAAAGTATCGGAACCATTCCTTGCAGGTGCGGCTCCAGCGGTCTTTCCAGAAGGGTTTCTCCTTCATGGTTTCGTATGCAAACACCGTGGAAAGGTCCATGGTCTTCTATGACGACCAAGACCAGTACGACGGCCTGCTGACGTGGTTGCGAGAGGTGAGTCCCCGACACCGCCTGGTGGCCACCGGGGCCGTTCAGATCCCGGTGGGCCGCGGTCGCGCCCTGGGCGCCGACATGCCGCGCGCCTTGGATCTGGTGCTTGGCGGCTGGCAGCTCGCGGGAATCTATACCGGTCGGACGGGACAGTTGCTTCGCTTCGGCGCCATGCTGGCTCCCGTGAGCGTACGAAAGCTTGGCGGAGTGGGCGCCGGCGCTTACTGGTTCGATACAACCGGCTTCAATCGTCTGCCGGCCTACACGCGCCGGTCGAATCCGTGGCAGTATGATGACTTGACCGGCCCGGGCTTTTCCAACCTGGACGCCGTACTGAGCAAGAGCTTCACGCTGCGTGAAAATTGGAAACTGGAGTTCCGCCTGGAGGCTTACAACGCCATCAATAACATGAACTGGGCCAATCCGACCACCAGCATCACCGCTTCGGACTTCGGACGGACCAACGCTCCGGCTTCGGGCCACTTTGGGCGGCGTCTGCAATATGCTTTTCGTTTGCAGTTCTGATGCCCACACCCTGAGGACCGGCCCGGCACTGCTGTTGCTCGCCTTGCTAGTCCGCCAGCCCGCGGCGGGGAGCGAGCAAGCCCCGCCGGGAGGCGCGCTGGCCGGCCAGCGGCCGCGGGTGATGGTCTCCACGGACATCGGCGGCACGGACCCGGACGACTTTCAGTCCATGGTGCACCTGCTGCTGTACGCCGACGTGCTCGACCTGGAAGGTTTGATTTCCTCGCCTTACGGGCCGGGCCGCAAGGAACACATCCTCCAGGTCATCGCTTGTTACGAACGGGATTACCCCAGGTTGCGTGCGCATTCGCCGCGCTATCCCCCGGCCGACGCGTTGCGCGCGATCGTCAAGCAGGGCGCCATCGAGGCTGCCGGATGGGACGGTTACGCTTCGCCCACGGAAGGCTCGCGGTGGATCGTCGAATGCGCCCGGCGTCCGGACCCCCGTCCGCTGTGGGTGCTGGTATGGGGCGGTCCTGAGGACTTGGCGCAGGCGCTCCACGACGCCCCTGACATCCTGCCGAAGCTCCGTGTGTACTTCATCGGCGGCCCCAACAAGATGTGGGGCGTTAACGCTTTCGCCTACCTGGAGCGGCAGCATCCGCGGCTTTGGATGATCGAGGCCAATTCCACCTATCGGGGCTGGTTCGTGGGGGGCAACCAGGCGGGCCAGTGGGGCAACAAGGCCTTTGTCGCCACCCACGTCTCGGCTCGCGGCGCTCTGGGAGATTTTTTCGCTCCCTTGCTTAACGGCACGCTGAAGATGGGCGACAGTCCATCTGTAGCCTATCTGTTGCGCGGCACGCCGGAGGACCCCTCCCGGCCGAGCTGGGGCGGCAGCTTTGTGCGCGTATGGGAGGGCAGGAAGACGACCTTCGAAAGCTTGACCACGGAGTCCGACCAGGCTGAAGTCTTCGGAGTCGTTGAGTTCGCACTGCCCTTGCCCGCAGGCATGAGCCGCAAACATTCGGCTCGCATGATCTTCGACGGGCGGATTCCGGCAATGGGATTCAACGACGGCCGCCGGCTGCACTTTCGGTTTTCCCCCCGTGACGCCAAAGTCTGGCCCTATGCGATTGAGAGCGATTTTGCCGGATTGAACGGCCGGCAAGGCCGCTTCACCGCCGTTCACCCGCCGCCGGAGAAGACGCGCCGTCTGTCCGGAGAACATCCGCACTGGTGGACCGACGACCCGAACCCGGCCGTCGCCGAAGGCATCCACCCGGGCGCCGGAACCGTGAGCCGCTGGCGCGAGCAGTTTCTGCGCGATTTTGCCGAGCGCCTCGGACGCCTTGCCGTCCGAGGCGCCGACCCAGCTAGGAGGAACTGATGAGACGCCGGATGGCAGGCCTGCTGGCCGCCGCCCTGCTGAGCGCCGCAGGAGCGCAAGGGGGCGAAACAAAACCACGTGTGATTGTTCTGACCGACATCGAGAACGAGCCCGACGATACGCAGTCTCTGGTCCGCTTCCTGCTCTACTCGAGCCATTGGGACGTCGAGGGATTGATCGCCACCACCTCCGTCCACCTGCGCGACAGAACCGCCGCCTGGAAGATCCGCCAGGTGATCGAAGCCTACGGGAAGGTGCGCGAAAACCTGCTCAAGCACGAAGCCGGTTTCCCGGATGCTGGCTACTTGCTTTCCGTAGTGCGCGAAGGCCGTCCGTCCTACGGCATGACGGCGGTCGGAGAAGGCATGGACAGTCCGGGTTCGGAGTTGATCATCCAAGCGGTGGACCGCGACGATCCGCGCCCGGTCTGGGTGCTGGTGTGGGGCGGGCCCAACTGTCTGGCCCAGGCTCTCTGGAAGGTGCGCATGACGCGCGCGCCTGAGGACGTCGAGGGGTTTGTCTCCAGGCTCCGCGTCTACACCATTTCTGATCAGGACGACAGCGGCCCCTGGCTGCGGAAGACCTTCCCCAGGCTGTTCTACATCGTCAGCCCGGGCTTTGGAGCCGGAGGCGCCTACAATCACGCCACCTGGTCGGGCATCAGCGGAGACCGGCTCCGCCGTTTCACGGGGCCTGATTTCAGCTTGGTGGACAATCCCTGGCTGGAGCGGAACATTCGCAGCAAGGGGCCGCTCGGAGCGCAGTATCCCCCGGTCCAATTCCAGATGGAAGGCGATAGCCCGACGTTCCTCTACCTGATCAACAACGGCCTGGGCGATCCGGAGCGGCCGGACTGGGGCAGTTGGGGTGGCCGATACGAGTTCTACACGCCGCGCACACGCAAGTGGTTCTTGGAGCCGGAGACGCGCCCCTTCTGGACCGACGCCGAGGACGAGGTTCAGGGCGTGGACGGCAACTGGCATACGAGCAATAAGGCCACGATCTGGCGCTGGCGTTCTGCTTATCAGAACGACTTTGCCGCCCGCATGGACTGGACGATCAAGCCGTACCCGGAAGCCAATCACCCGCCGGTAGCTCGCCTGGGGCACCCCAATCGCTTGACGGCGCGAGCAGGCGAGCGCGTGCGGCTGAATGCCGAAGGTTCATCCGACCCCGACAGCGACGCCCTGACCTACCGGTGGATCTACTATCCCGAACCAAGCAGCTATGCCAGCGGCCGCCTGCTGGCGATCGAGGGCGCCGATCAGATCCGGGCTGAGTTCATCGCCCCGAAGGTAAGCAAGCCGGAGACGATCCACGTCCTGCTGGCGGTTACTGACCAGGGCCGCCCGCCGCTCACGCGCTACCGGCGCGTGATCGTCACGGTGCATCCCTGAAGACAGCGCGGGCCGCCGTGGGCTCTCACGCCGGCGGCATGCTACTTCTGCTGGGCAGTGGGTTTTTCCGCCAGCAGACGGTCCAGCTCGGCAAACAACGCCCGGCCTTCGAAAATCGGCCGCGTCTGCGAGCTGTAGGCGTAGTCGTTGCGGATCCAGCCGTTGCCGTCAATGATGAACAGATGCGGCACGTCGAAGCTGGGCCGCTGCGGGGTGGCCTTCAGGTAAGAGGCCGCCATTTGCCCGCAGTCGAACAGAATCGGTACGGTGACCTTGTTCTCACGGATGTAGGCGCGCACGGCGGCTGCATCGTCAGGCGGGTTGACCACCGAAAGGATCACCACTTTGTCACCGTAACGCTGCTTGACTTTTTCTAGCGTGCCGGACAGAGCCTGGCAGTGCGGGCACTGGGTTCGCATAATGTCAATGAGCACGATGCGCCCGCGGTAATCGGCCAGATCATGCTGCCGCAGGTTAACATCCGGCAGCGAGAAACCCGGCGCGCGGCGATTGGACAGTTCTCCGGCAGCCCACAAAGCCAGCCCGGCCAAAAAAAGCACCAGCAACCTTCGCATGCTTACACGGTAACACGGGCCCGGAGGGAGAGCCCGCGCCGGTGGCCGTCAGCGTGCCGGCCGGCATTCAGGTGGAGGTCCGGTGAGGGCGTTGCGGGGGCGGCCGTTTCGGAACATAGCTGAGCAGTAGGGCGTCGGCGACCGCAGAGGATGAGTCAGGGAGGCTGGTCCGGCGCCTCCCGAGGGCGGTTCCCCATTTTCGCATTCGGAACATGTTCTTGCTTTTTCGTTTCTCTCGCAGCTTAATCGCCGCGAGACGATCCCCGCCCCAAGAGGCCCCCCGCCTCGCGCTGGCGGCAGCGCAAGTTCGCGCTGCTGCGGCGCGTGGAGCGCATCCCGCGCGAGTGGATCGAGCAGGTGCGCCGGCGAGTGCAGGCCGGCCGCGAGTTCCAGGACGGGCTCCAGGAGCTACTTACCGCCGACACTGAACTGGCTGATCACCTTGCCGGCACCGGTCATCGAGCGGCTCTATCGGCTCCGCTACTCGCACCGCGGCACAGACCCGGCGCGCTCCCCTGCGACCGGCCGAGCTGAGGTACACGATCCGCGGAGTATCGACAATGCCTGTTGATGCCGAGAGAAGAAGCTGCGCTTATTGGTCGACTTTGGTATTGGGGAGATAGCCAACGGGCATGGCTCCCTCGTTGCTCACTTTCTCTCCGGTTGGGAGGGGAGTCCGCAGACGGTCCAGGCACTGCAACATGCTCTTGGGTCCCTTGTCGAGGAATTAGCAGGTAGCTGAAAGTTGCCCTTCGCACTGTTCCCCAGTAGAGCTGGTCGAGGCGTGCGTCGAGCGCCTTCAGCGCCCGCTCACCATGGCCCAGATCGGTCGCGAGGGATGATCGTCGGGCGCCAGTTCCTCGAGGCCGGCGTCCAGGAAGAGGTCTTGCTGCTGGCGGTCTTCTGCTCTCATGGCGTCCCTACAGCCGATTAGACGGACAAGATAATCTCTTTGCAACTCGTTCCAGCCTTTTTCAGAAGCCTGCGAGGAGGCGCTTCGCAGGTGTCGCTGGAGCATTACCTGAGACTGATCGAAGGTTTCTTCGTTCTGCTGACTGTGGGGTTGGGCTGACTGGCGGATCCGCGGTTTCACTGGCTCACGGCTATCGTGGACTTGAACCTGCTGCAATCGGCGTTCACGAACTGGTACCCGATGGTGGCGGTGCTCAAGAAGCTGGGCGTGCGCCCCTGCTGGTGAGCGGCATCTTGACCGAGCCCGCCTCGGGTTCGGGACCCCTCGCCGGCAGGTTTGCCAGCGGCGAACTCCGCCGGGTGTTAAGAATGGGCTGGTCTCGCACGTATAAACTCAAGGAACGACTTTTGGCGAGGAGAGGACGGCCATGCCCGGCAACTACTGGTTCACGGCCGATCTGCACTTGGGCCACGAGGGCATCATTCGCCATTGCGCGCGTCCATTCCGAAATGCGGACCATATGGACGCGATGATCCTCAGAGGCCTGAACGAATGGGTCGAGCCCGACGATCACCTCTACATCCTCGGTGACTTTTGCTGGCGCCGGGAAAGGTTCGAGGACTATCGGCGCCGAATCCGCTGCAAAAACGTTTATCTTGTGCGCGGCAATCACGACAAGTGGGCTGACACCTTCGCCGCCCTGTTCCTTAGGGTGGAAGACCTGCTGGAGATCCACCTGGACGGCCGCCGCGTCGTCCTTTGCCACTACCCGATGATCTCTTGGCACGGATCCCATAGAGGCTCCTGGCACCTGCACGGACACAGCCATGGACGGCTGCCGGAAGACCCCGAGGCGCTGCGCATGGAGGTGGGCGTGGACACTCACGAGTACCGGCCCTGGCATTGGGAGGAAATCAAAGCCCGGCTGCTGCCAAAAGAGCAAGAGATGATCGCTGCCGGTTGCTTCTCGCGGCGCTGCGGCGTCGCGCTAGCCGTCTCGGAACATAGCTGAAGGATAGGGCGTCGGCGACCGCAGAGGATGAGTGAGGCAGGCTGGTCCGGCGCCTGCCGGGGGCGGCTCCCCATTTTCGCATTTGAAACATGTTCTTGCTTTTTCGTTCTTCTTGTAGCTTGATTGCTGCAAGATGATCCCCGACCCAACAGGCCCCTCGCCTCGCGCTGGCGGCAGCGCAAGTTCGCGCTGCTGCGGCGCGTGGAGCGCATCCCGCGCGAGTGGATCGAGCAGGTGCGCCGGCGAGTGCAGGCCGGCCGCGAGTTCCAGGACGCGCTCCGGGAGCTACTTGCCGCCAACGCTGAATTGGCTGATCACCTTGCCGGCGCTGGTCATCGAGCGGCTCTATCGGCTCCGCTACCTGCACCGCGGGACGCACCCGGTGCGCTCCGCCGAGCAACTCTGCCGCCTGTTGTGGCTCGCCCTGTCGCCAGGGCCCGCACCAGACACCAGTTGATCCCCCATCCGCTTGCTGCCTCCCGTTCGCCGCCTCTCAGAGAACCTGCCTGGTGCAACCCCGATGGGGGCTCGGAAAAACCGTCCCGGAAAATAGACTCTCCGGCTGAGCCCTCCCTCCCATGCTCGCAAGGAACGCCTGGTGCGAGGTTCAGCGCTTCTTGTTGTCTAGGGTTCCGAAACGGCTGCGGAGGGTTTCGGGGGCCGTGTCAAGCGGTAACGTTGGCGGCAACGTCATGACGGGCCAAGGAACCGGGCGCCGGTCTGCGCTAGCATAGGTGGG
>Ga0272448_1008349_pt1 | contig 10792 bp, 7 predicted proteins | sample YNPCB0191_FD_202220 | JGI IMG/M metagenome (GOLD analysis project Ga0272448, IMG submission 202220) | Hot spring sediment microbial communities from Yellowstone National Park, WY, United States - YNP-CB-019-1 | ecosystem: Environmental > Aquatic > Thermal springs > Hot (42-90C) > Sediment... | reverse complement strand
CCGGCAGACGATGGAGCGCGACTCGCGAAAACACGCGCATCGTGGCCGCGTCGCACCAGTTCATCGCGCAGAACACGGGTCTGTACCTCTGAACCGCCAGAAAGCGTGGCATAATCATTGATCAGCAGGATTCTCATGGCCCGCCAGCAGCCCGTCCGTGAGCAAGTCTCCACTCAATCATCGCCCATCTCATCTATGATAAGCTCCTCATAATACGATCGATCGGTGTTCACATTCCACAGATTTGCGTTTTCGCCCATCAAATTCCTGACCGCCAGTATCCCCGTCAGCATCGAATGATCCTGATTGTTATATCGATGCATTCCATTGCGTCCCACGGTCTGCAAGTTGTCAATGGAATCCAGGTAGCGCCGAATCACCTGCAAGCGATCGCGATAAACTGGATCGTAAACGGGATAAGCCTTGGCTTGACGGAGCACCACACCGTCCTCCACCTCCGCCATATCCGCCAAATTAAGAATCGAAAGCTCGCGAACCGCCTGGGCAATGAGCGCGTGGTCCGTCATGTGCCACATTTCATCACCTTCATCGCAAAAGAATTCCATCCCGAGACTCGTCTTGCGCGAATCGGGGACCATCGCCGCGCTCCAGTTCTTGAAATTCTGGATGCGCCCCACTTTCACCTCCGGGCTGTGGACATAGATCCAGTTGTCCGGGAAGACCTGCTCACGGTTCAAGATGAGTTCGACGATGATGAATGCGCGATAACGCAAGTTCCGCGCTGCTTCCAGGACGTCAGCCGGCGGCAGCGGAATAATCCGAAAGATCAACTCAGACAAGGGCATGGTCGAAATAAAGCACTCACCGGCGATCTCCTGCTCCACGCCGTCGCGGCGCGCCCTCACACTGACGATGCGATTTCCTTCGCGATTCAGCCGTATTACTTCTGTCTTCAACTTAACTTGCCCGTTGCCGTTTTCAATCGCTTGCTGGAATCGTTCCCACATCATGCCAGGCCCAAGTCGTGGATAATAAAACTCGTGGATCAAACTCTTGACACTCTTGGTTCGAAAAACAGCTTCCGACAATGCCGCCAACAGCGACAGGCCCTTGATACGTTGAGCGGCCCATTCGGCATGAATCCTACTACAAGGGATGCCCCACACTTTCTCCGTGTACGTTTTGAAGAACATTTTGAAAAGCCGTCGTCCAAAACGGTTGGACACCCACTGTTCAAAATTCTCCTCGACGGGGTATGGGAACAATCGGGTTCGAAGATAGCTAAACAAAGTGAGCACGCTCTCTCGTAAGCCCAGATTCACCAGGGCATTGAACGGTTCAATGGGATAATGGAAAAAACGCCCCTGGTAGTAAATCCGCGACAAGCGCCGCACTTTCAGCAGGTCATTGCCGAGCATTCGCTCCCACAACTGCTGAATCTCCGGCACTTGGGTGTAAAAGCGGTGTCCCCCAATATCAAAACGATAACCCTTAAAGACTTCTGTGCGCGCCAAGCCGCCAACTTGGTCTCCTTTTTCCAACACAACCACTGGAATCTTTTTTTCCGTCAATTGAAAGGCGGCTGATAATCCCGCAGGACCGCCGCCTATCACAACGACCGGAAGCGACTCATTCAGCACCACGCTATCATTCATCGAGATCGATTTTCCTCCGCTTTGACGCGCTCCAGCGCCGCGACGGCAACCTCGATCATCGCCGCATCCGGCTCGCGCGTCGTCAGCGACTGCAGTGCGAGACTCGGCTTGACTACGAGCCAGTCCAGCAGCGGATTGTTCTTGTGCGCCGAACTGAACTTGATCAGCTCATAGCTCAATGCGGCGACCACCGGCACCAACACAATGCGCGACGCAACGCGCCACAGCAGCGGCGGGCGGCCCAACAGCGCAAAGACGAAAATCGAAACGACGATGACGACGAGCAAAAAACCGGTGCCGCAGCGCGGGTGTTCCTTGCTGAATCGCTGGATCGATTCAGGCGTCAGCGGCGCGCCCGCTTCGTCCGCGGCAATCGTCTTGTGCTCCGCGCCGTGATATTGAAACACGCGCCGCACATCCGGCATCAAACTGATGATCCAGATGTACGCGAGAAAGATGATCAGGCGGATGATCCCTTCGAGAACGTTGCTCGCCAGCGACGCCGCATCGGGGCTGCCGATGCTCGCGGTCAGGAACGGATCGACCAGACTGATCAGAAAGAGCGGCAGAACGAAGAACAATCCAATGCCAAAGGCGAGTGAAATGATCAGCGTCCCCAACGCGACGCTGGCTGGCATTCCCGCCGACGCGCTCGCCGCGCGGTCGCCGGGTGTCGCAGCAGTGGATGCAGCCGGCGCGGCATCCGGCTTGGCCTCTTCGGCAACTGCGACGTTCGCGGAATACATCAACATTTTGGTACCGAGCACCAGCGTGTCCCATAAAATCGTGACCGCGCGCAGAAAGGGGACGCGCGCCCACGCGCCGCCGTAGATCGCGGGCGAAATCGGCTCGCTCGTGGAAACGATCGTCCCATTGGATTCGCGTACAGCGGCGGCAACGAAACGGCGCCCCCTCATCATTACCCCCTCGATGAGCGCCTGACCACCATAAAGAATTTTGTCACTCAAGGTTCTACCTCGAAGGAAGATAATCGGATTCTATACTAGAGATAGAATACTGTCAATTGAGTTTTAGAGTTTTTGCCTTTTGAGTGTTTATCGATTAGAATTCTTTCGCGAACCCCAGGAGACCCATGCTCACCTATCACGAGGCACTCGCTTACATTTTCGCTTTCACAAATTTCGAAGTCACGCCCGCCGGCGATTACACCTCCAAGACCTTCGATCTCACGCGGATGGAGCGATTGCTCGCCGCGCTCGGCAACCCGCACACGCAATTCCGATCGGTCCACGTTGCAGGTACGAAAGGCAAGGGCTCGACCGCCGCGATGATCGAAAACGTGCTACGCGCGGCAGGACACTCCACCGGCTTGTACACCTCGCCGCACCTGCACACTTTCCGCGAACGCATCCGCGTCGGCGGCGCGCTGATTTCGCCGGACGAAGTGATCGCCGGCCTCGAGAAGCTCCAGCCGCTCGCCGCGCAAATTCCGGGCATGACGACGTTTGAGATCATGACCGCGCTCGCGTTCGATTATTTTCGCGCACGCGGTGTCGACATTGCCGTACTCGAGGTCGGGCTGGGCGGGCGGCTCGATGCGACGAACGTCGTCACGCCGCTCGTCTCCGTCCTCACAGCTATCTCGTACGATCACACCGCGATTCTCGGCAGTACGCTGACGCAGATCGCACGCGAAAAAGCCGGCATCATCAAACCGGACATCCCGGTCGTCACCTCGCCGCAAAACGACGAGGCGCTCAGTGTCATCGCAAAAACCGCGCGCGAGAAGAATGCGCCGCTCATCGAAATCTCCTCCGACCTGGAATTCCAACTGGCGCAGGTCGGTTTCCAGATCACCCCCGGCGAGTCCAGCCTGGAGAGCCAGAAGTTCACGCTGAGTCGCCAGCCGGAGAATCCGGACCTGTCGCTGTCCACGCTCGAACTGCAAATCAACCTGCTGGGCAGACATCAGCTCGCCAACGCCGCGACGGCGCTCGCCGCACTCTTTGCCTTGCGCGATCAAGGCATCGCCATCCCAGACCGCGCGCTGCGCGACGGCTTGGCGCATGTCGAATGGCACGGACGCTTTGAAATCCTGTCGCGCCATCCGTTCTTGATCGTCGACGGCGCGCACAACGCGGACTCGGCGCGGCGGCTCGTCGCGACGCTGCGCGAATTGTTTCCGCGCGCGCAACCGCATTTCATCTTCGGCGCCTCCGGCGATAAGGATATCGCCGGCATGTTCTCGGAACTGCTGCCGGCGGCGAGATCGCTCATTCTCACGCGCTCGCACAATCCGCGCGCGGCAGACCCCGCGCGGCTCGCTCCGATCGCTACGCCGTACAACGTCGAAACATCCACCGCGCCGGACGTGGCGACGGCGCTGTATGAGGCGCAGCGACGCGCCCACCGCGACGACGTGATTTGTATAACCGGCTCGCTCTTCGTCGTCGCCGAAGCGCGCGCGGCGTGGCTCGCGGAACAAGGCATCGCCGTCGAGACGGACTCGTGATGCTTCGCTGGCTATTACCCTTGTCCTATTGTGCACCTCGCTCATTTTATTTACAATACGAACAATTGGAGGTGCCTCATGGTGTTGGAAATCGCGTTCGCGTTTCTCTGCGGCATGTTCGTCGGAACGTTTGTCGGGGTAATCTCGATGGCGCTCGGCGTGATCGCCAAGCACAACGTTGAGGACGTACCGGAAACACCCATCGTCGTGAGCCACGAGAGAGTGCCGGCGACGAATTCCTATTAGCCCGCGCCGACGCGCGAATCGGGGCACGTGACGCGTCCGCGCTCCCGCTCTTCCCCTCGGCGCCCCGACGGCCATGGAAGTGGGGCGACCGGCAATTTGTAACCCGGGCGCCGGTCGCTTGGTGTGCGTGTACACCAAGCGACCGGCGCCTTTTTGTTTGCGCGTCATCCAGCACATCGATTCATTTGTTGGCGAGCTTGGATTGTGCTACAATATTGTCGTCGTCTGCGGCGCCAGACACGCGCCCAGTTTTGACTTCGTTACGTTGTGTGGTATTATTGCGCCAAGTTTTTGCAAGGAGATCGAATGTCCAAGAAGAAAAACGGCGAGAGCCCCTCCGCGCGCTCCATCGTTGAGAAATCACCGAATCTGCTGGAAGTCGCCCTCGTCCCGGTGCGCGATACGATCATCTTCCCCCACTTGATGAGCCCACTCGTCGTCGGACGCGAACACTCGATCCGCGCCATCGAGGCGGCGATGGCAAGCAATCAGCGCATTGTCGTTTTCCTTCAGCGCGATCCAGAAACCCAAGACCCTAAACCCGAAGACCTCTACGCCATCGGAACCGAAGTCACCATCGGACGAATGCTCCGCATGCCCGACGGCACGACGAACGTTTTCGCCCAAGGCAATATCCGCGTCAAACTCGTCGAGGTTCTGCAAACCGAGCCGTACATGCGCGTACGCGTCTTGCCGATTCTCGAGCCCACCGCCAAAGAGATGGCGACCGAGGCGCTGATGCGCGCGGTGCTCGCACTCTTCGAGAAAGCCGTTCGGCTCAATCAAAATCTGCCGGACGATGCCTACATCGCGGCGATGAATGCCGATACACCCGGCTGGCTTGCCGACCTGGTGGCTTCGACGCTGAGCATCGAACTGGCTCAGCGGCAGGAATTGCTCGAAACCCTCGATCCGGTCACGCGGCTGCAAAAAATATCGATCCTGCTCGCGAAAGAAGTAGACGTCCTTGAACTTCAGAACAAGATCCACTCGCAGGTGCAGGACGAAGTCGACAAGACCCAGCGCGAATATTATCTGCGTGAGCAAATGCGCATCATTCAGCAAGAGCTAGGCGAAAACGATCCGCAACTGCGCGAAGTCAACGAATTGCGCGAAAAGATTTCCGCCGCGGGCATGCCCCCTGAGGTGAAAGAAAAAGCCGATCACGAACTCGAGCGCCTCACGCAAATGCCGAGCGCCGCGCCCGAAGTCGCCATCATTCGCACGTACATTGATTGGCTCGTCGCGCTGCCCTGGTCGAAGACGACGACCGACAATCTCGATATTTCCGTCGCGGCGAAACTGCTCGACGAGCAGCACTATGGATTGAAAAAGGCAAAAGAGCGCATCCTGGAATATATGGCGGTGCGAAAACTCGCCGCGGAGAAGATGCGCTCGCCGATTCTGTGCTTCGTCGGTCCTCCCGGCACCGGCAAGACCTCGATGGGACGCTCGATCGCGCAGGCGCTGGGGCGTTCGTTTGTGCGCGTCTCGCTCGGCGGCATCCACGACGAAGCGGAGATCCGCGGACACCGCCGCACGTACATCGGCGCGCTGCCGGGTCGCATCCTACAAACGATGAAACGCGCCGGCACGATCAACCCGGTCTTTATGCTCGACGAAGTGGACAAGATCGGCGCGGACTTTCGCGGCGACCCGAGCGCGGCACTCCTCGAAGTGCTCGATCCCGAACAGAATTTCGCGTTCAGCGATCACTACCTCGACGTGCCGTACGATCTGTCCAAGGTCATGTTCATTACGACCGCCAATATCCTCGATCCGATTCCCTTTGCGCTGCGCGATCGCATGGAAGTGATCGAGTTTCCCGGCTACATCGAAGAAGAAAAAGTCGCGATTGCCAAGCAGTTTCTCATCCCGCGTCAAAAAGAAGAACACGGCTTGGGCGAGTCGCCCAAATTTTCAGATGACGCGATCAAGAGCCTCATCCGCGAGTACACTTACGAAGCCGGCGTCCGCAATCTCGAACGCGAGATCGCGAACATCTGCCGCAAGATCGCGCGGATGATCGCCGAAAACAAGCGCGCGCCCGCGCAGGTCACCCAGCAATCGCTCTTCAAATACCTCGGACCCACCAAATTCACCTTCGGCATCGCGGAAGAAAAAGACGAAGTCGGCGTCGCGACCGGCGTCGCGGTCTCGGAAGCCGGCGGCGACACGATGGCGGTCGAAGTCACGCTGATGCGCGGCAAGGGCGGGCTGATGCTCACCGGTCAGCTCGGCGACGTGATGCAGGAGTCGGCGCAAGCCGCGCTATCGTACGCGCGCACGCACGCGCAGCAACTGGGACTCAAGGTCAACTTCGACAAAATCGATATTCACATTCACGTTCCCGAAGGCGCCGTGCCGAAAGATGGACCGTCCGCCGGCATCACGATTGCGACCGCGCTCATCAGTGCACTCTCACGCCGCGCGGTGCACAAGGATGTCACGATGACCGGCGAGATCACGCTCCGCGGGCGCGTGCTCCCCATCGGCGGCTTGCGCGACAAGGTGCTTGCCGCCCATCGCGCCGGCCTCAAGACGATGGTCATTCCAAAGAAAAACAAAAAAGACATGATCGATGTGCCGAAAAAAGTCCAGCGCGAGATGCAATTCGTCTACGTCGAGCGAATGGATCAGGTACTGCCCATCGCGCTGACGCGCGCCCGCAGCCCTCGCCGCGCCAATGGACGCGAGGTGTCCGCGCGCAGCGCGCGCGCCAATGCCTGAATCCACATCCCGAATTTTCCCAGCCGCGGAAAATCTGCAAGCACCCATCTGAAATTCGCAATTCAAAGGAGCCCGCCTTGATCACATGCCCAAACTGCGGTAATCCCGTCCGCGAGACCCAGCAATTCTGCGGCAATTGCGGAACCGATGTACACGCCGCGCTCGCCGCGTCATCCACGCCTGCCCCGGCAGCCGAAGAACCCACCGCGCCGTACGCGTATTCCCAGCCCGCTTCCTCCGGTTACGGCTATGAGTACCAGCCGCCCGCGCCCTCAGCGGGCGGCGGCAATCGAATGCTCATCATCGGCGCTGCCATCGTCCTGGTCGCGTGCTGCATGTTCGCGTGCGGGCTGGTGTTTGGTTTTGAGATTATTCCGGATCTCCTGGGTCTGGGCGGTTCAGCCCCCAAGCCCGTTCCATCTCCAACCCCGGTGGGCTGGCTGCCGGTCATTCAGTTCTTCATCGGATAATCCAACGACGAAAGACGAAGGACGGATTCGCTGGAGACGTCGGTCGTCTTTCGTCCTTCCTCTCTCGATGACTCCCGAAGAAATCTCGTTCCTCTATCGCCAAGGTCAGGGCGAAACAGTCGCATTCGAAGTCGAGTCGGTTTCGGTGAACCGGCTCGCCGAAACACTCGCGGCATTTGCGAACGCGGATGGTGGCATCGTTCTGCTCGGCGTGCATCCACAAGGGGGCGTCGTGCGCGGCGTCAAGAACGCGGACGCGGCAATCGATAAAGCGCTCGCCGCTGGCTTGCGCTGCGAGCCGCCGCTGGTTCTTCCGCGCCCCGAAAGCGCGATGCTGGAAGACAAAGAGGTCTTGGTCGTACAAGTCCCGGCGGGCTTGCCGCACGCGTACGGGCTGCGCGGAAAATATCTCGCGCGCGCCGGCAAGAAAAACTCCGCGCTGGGTCCGCGCCAGCTGCGCCAACTCCTGCGCGAGCGCGGCGAAGCGAATTTCGAAGCGCTGCCTGCACCGGGCGCGACGCTGGACGACCTCGACGACGCGCTCGTGCAACAATACGCGGCGGCGTTCGGCGAGCCGACGCCAAATAAGAAAGATGCGATCCTGGATTTGCTGCATCGCCGCAATTGTATCGTAAAAGAAAGCGGCGCGTGGCGACCGACGACATCGGGTTATTTGCTCTTTGGTCACGAGCCGCAGCGCGCGTTTCCCAGTGCCGAAATTCTGCTGGCGCGTTACGCCGGCAAGCAAATGGCGGACGAATTTTTGCGCGAGACCGTGCGCGGTCCCTTGCCGGAGCAAATTCGCCGCGCGGAAGCGTGGGTGGTCGCGAATATGCGGAAGGGTTCGCGCATCGATGCGCTGCAACGCGCCGACCGCGCCGAGTATCCGGTGCCCGCCGTGCGCGAAGCCATCGTCAACGCGGTCGCACACCGCGATTACGCCATCCGCGGCGACGAAATCCGCGTGCTGATGTTCAGCGACCGCATCGAAGTTTATAGCCCGGGGCGACTGCCCGGGCACGTCACGGTGGACAACATCGTCGAAGAGCGCTTTTCCCGGAATGAAGTGATCGCGCAGGTGCTGGCGGACCTGGGGTTTATCGAGCGGCTGGGGTACGGCATCGACCGGATGATCCGGCTGATGCACGAGTGGGGCTTGCCCGCGCCGCGTTTTGTCGAGACGACGAATGGTTTCAAGGTCACGCTGCGCGGACCGGGCGAGAAACTCGTCAGCGAAGACGCGGTAGCGGACCGCAGCCGGTGGCGGCATCTTGACTTGAACGAGCGGCAGCAAGCCGCACTGGAACTCATCGTCAAGAATCAGCGGATCACGAACCGCGAATACCGCGACCTCTACCCAGATGTCAGCGAGGAGACCATCCGCCGCGATCTCGCGGATTTAGTCGAGGAAGGCATCCTGCTGAAGATGGGCGACAAAAAGGGGACGTATTATATTCTAAAATGAGGAGCGCGGATTTCCGTCCTCACCCTCAGGATCGCACACGACGGAGGCGCGGTAGCCGCCCAAACTGCCGCGCCTGATAAAGCGATCCTTCACGCGGATCAAATACATACGCCAACCACATCGCCTTGCGTGTGCCAGCACGACACGCCTTGTAGGCACGCACGATGCCGACGGTCATGCTCCCATGGAGCCCACTCTGAAGAGTATGTTCCGTTTCGTTTCCAGTGATCCCGCGTCACCGAGGGTGACCATCGGAAGGTGCAATGACCACCCGATCCCGTCCCTCGCGTTTTGCGCGGTAAAGCGCCGCGTCGGCGGCTTTCAGGATCGTCTCAACCGAGGAACCATGTTTCGGGAAGACGGCGATGCCAAGTGAGGTGGTCACCGCCCCCAGCGCCTGGTCGCGATAACGCACGTGTAGTTGTTTGATTCCCTCGCGGATTCGCTCAGCTCGTTTCAGGGTATCCTCCAACGAGGCTTCCGGGAGGATGATGACGAACTCTTCCCCGCCATAGCGGCAGGCAATGTCTTCCGCACGGATGCGGGTTTGAATAAATGCGCCGATCTCACGCAACACCGCATCCCCCGCTGGATGACCGAAGGTATCGTTGAAGCGCTTAAAATGATCCAGATCGAACAAGACGATGCCTAGCGAAGCTTGGCGGCGCTCCGCCCGGCGCAATTCACGCTCGAGCGTTTCTTCCATGTATCGCCGATTGAACAAGCCCGTCAGTGGGTCGCGGATAGCTTGTTGACGCAGCGTTTCGCGCAGTTTCAGATTCGCGAGCGCCAAGGCGATGTGTTCGGCGACGGTGACCACCAGACGTTGTTGCGCCGCGGTCACCCTTTCTGTTTCTTGCTCCGTTTGATCCAGACCGCGCTGATCGTTTCGCAGATGCAGAATCCCCAACGTTTCCCCCTGCGCCATCATCGGGGCACACAGGTAGCTGGCTGGCAAGGGCTGACCGATATGGCGACAGAGCAAGCCAGTGCGCAGATCGCTGACCTGGTGGACCTGCCCACGCCGCAGTGCCCAGCAATCCTCGGGAATGAAGACGCGCTCGGAGGGCGGCGTGGGCCCCCAGATCGCCGTGGCTTCAACGAAATTTCGCGAGGGCGCGATGATGCCCAGCGCGCCCGAGTGATGCGGAAACAACCGTTGGGAAAACTGAGCGACGACGGTGCCCGCTTCTTCAATGGTGCGACAGGTTTGCAGCAGATCGCCCATTTCGTTGAGCAGGGCGATCTCATTGTTGCGCTGTTCCAGCTCCTTCACCGAGAGCGTCAGTTTCGCATTTGCCTGTCGCAATGCCTCCTCGGCTTGCTTGCGCTCGGTAATATCGAGCATCATGCCCTCAAACCCGATCAGGTTCCCACCGGCGTCGCGCAGCGCGCGCGCGTTCTCCGAAATCCAAATGACGCGGCCGTCCTTGCGATACACCTCTGACTCGAACGCTTGGACCGCGTCCTGCGTCTCAATCTGTCGAATGAATTCGGCGCGCCGGTCCGGCTGAACATAGAATTGGCGATTGAGGTCGGTGACTGTTGCCATCAATTCTTCCGGCGACGCGTTGCCAAAGATGTGCGCCAGCGTGGGATTAGCCATGAGGTACTGTCCATCCAGGGTGGTCTGGTAGATACCCACCGGCACCGTGTTGAAGAGAGTGTGATAGCGCGCTTCGGCCACTTTCACCGCTTGATGCTCGCGGGCGCGCTGCAACGCGAGCGACGTCTGATTGGCGGCAGCGGTCAGCACCGCAAAATCGGGTTGCTCGAAAGCATGCGGTCGCTG
>Ga0272448_1008346_pt1 | contig 10793 bp, 9 predicted proteins | sample YNPCB0191_FD_202220 | JGI IMG/M metagenome (GOLD analysis project Ga0272448, IMG submission 202220) | Hot spring sediment microbial communities from Yellowstone National Park, WY, United States - YNP-CB-019-1 | ecosystem: Environmental > Aquatic > Thermal springs > Hot (42-90C) > Sediment... | reverse complement strand
CGCGCATGGATTCGCGCGTCCGTCGTCCGTCCGCCGTCGTCCGTCTATCGTCTTACGTCTAACGTCTATCTTTTACACTTCGAACATCTGCATTGATACGACGCCGTGGCGGCCGTCAACGGCGGCATAAGACAGGGTGCAGCGCGGAAGCGGCTTTGACGTGGCGAGGCGCGCGGCGAGAAGGTCCCTGAGGGTCACGACCGTTACGCCGCGCTCCCTGGCCTTCGCGAGAAACGCTTCAAATTGCGAAGCGAAAGGGCCGCCCTCGATTTCGGCGTGAACGGTCAGCACGGGCCAGGTTCCCGGCTTCAACTCTTCCAGAATCGCGCCATAGAAGGCCGCGGCGTCCTTGTGCGTATTGCCGAGCGCTTCGTCAAGGGTTGGCAATGTCGTCGGGACTTGGGGCGTCTTGAGTATCCTGACGTCAATCACCGGCAGAAAGGGGTCGGTGCCGCGGCAGTCGCTGGCATAGGCAAGGCCGAAGTTTTCTTCGTAGATGAGGCTTTCGTTGTTGCAGAGCCATGCCGGCGCGGCGAAGGTCTTGGGCTTGTCGCCAAAGATGGAGACGAACCCATCAAAGGCCTTTTCCAATTCGTTGGCGGCCCAGTCGGGGTGTTTCTTGTTGAGCTTGTCCTGCCACGTGCGGTGGTCCCATGCGTGAACCCCCGCCTCGTGGCCTTCAGCGACGATTCGGCGGGCGATTTCAGGAAAAGCGGTGGCCACCGGGCGCGCGGGAAGGAGCGTGCCGGAAAGCATCGTTCGAATGCTGTAAATCTTCGGCGCGCCGGAACGAAACATCTTCGCGAGAAAGCCTGGGGTCAGCGCGTGAAAAATTGCCCGGCCGGATTTGTCAGGCCCAATTGCAAGGTAAAATGTTCCTGTTACGCCGGAATGGTTGAGGATCTCCAGAAGCTTGGGCACCCCGTCTCGCATTCCCTCGTGAGTGTCAACGTCAATGCGCAGCCCGAGGAGCGGCGCTCCTGGCGGTATCGCGAATGAGGGAGCCAACGAAGGCGTCGCTTCGCTCGTTGCGGGAATATCATTCATGTGTTCCAGCCTTTTCTCCAGGTCGCTTTCGGGCAAGCCGCTGTATGCGGTCCGCCCGGTGGCGGTGGGCTGCATCGGCTTCATCCCAAGAAGGCCCTTGAAAAAGCCCATGGCCGCCTTCCTACGCCTTGTTCCACTCTTCGAGGAAAGCGTCAAACGTCATGGCCAGCGCGTCGTCAAGTTTCGTTTTAGGCTCCCATCCCAAGAGCTTCTTTGCTTTTGCGACGGACGGCTTTCTGGTCGTGATGTCCTGGTAGCCCTTTCCGTAGTAGCTGTCACTGTCCACGCCTCGAATCACCGGCGCCTTGTAATGGGGAATCTTGGCCTTTCTGGACTTATAGAGCGCGGCCACCTTTTCGGCGAGCTCCTTGATCGAGCACTCGTTCTTTGGGTTGCCCAGGTTGAATATCTGGGCGTCGCAGACGCCGTTTTTGTTCTCGATCACGCGCATCAGCCCGTCAATCCCATCTTCAACCCACGTGAAGCAGCGTTTCTGCGAGCCGCCGTCCACCAGGTCAATCGGCTTGCCCTGAAAGAGGTTCACGATGAACTGCGTCAGGACGCGGGAGGAACCTTCCTTCGCGGCGTCCATGTCATCCAGCTTTGGCCCGATCCAGTTGAACGGCCTGAAGCAGGTATAGGCGAGCCCTTCCTGCTGGCCGTATGCGGCTATGACCCTGTCCATGAGCTGTTTGGAGCAGGAATAAATCCACCGTGGCTTGTTGATGGGGCCGCAGACCAGGGGGCTTGAGTCCTCTTTGAATTCAGGGTCGGGGCACATTCCATACACTTCAGAAGTGGATGGGAACACAACCCGCTTTTTGTACTTGACGCACTGCCTGATGATGCGCAGGTTCTCCTCGAAATCCAGCTCGAAGACCTGCAGCGGAGTTTTGACATAGGTCGCCGGGGTGGCGATCGCGACCAGCGGCAGGACCACGTCACATTTTTTGATGTGATACTCGATCCACTCTTTGTTGATCATGATGTCGCCTTCGATGAAGTGAAACCGCTCGTGGCCGAGCGAGTGTTCGAGCTTGTTTGCCTGAAGGTCCATCCCGTAGATTTCCCAATCCGTGGTAGTCAGAATCCGCCTCGTCAGCGCGTTTCCTATGAAGCCGTTAACGCCTAATATCAAAACTTTCATCTCAGCCTCTCCTAGCGTGATTTTCATCTCGCTCAAAGCCCCGGCCCGCGCCATCGCGGTCATGCGCCGAGGATCGTCCCCACGACGATTCCGTTCCTGGCCGCGCAAACGGCGGCATCCTCTTCAACTTCTCCTTCGAGCTGGCATTTCACCAGCCTCATCTCTCCGTCGCCGGTGGCGACGCGGACTCCGTCAGGCCCCACGCTTGTTACCATGCCGCAAACTGTCGAAGTACTCACCGAGCCGACATTTTGCCCCGCCCTCTCCCTGGCCGCGCCGTCAGCGGCCAAGCGGGTTTCTGGCATGCCCCACCAGATGTAGAGTTTTCTTCCGCGAACGGTAGTGAAAGCCCCTGGATAGGGATGAGTCACCGCTCGAATCAGGTTATAGATTCTGACCGAAGGCCATGCCCAGTCTATCCTGCCATCTTCCGGCTTTCGCCCGCCGAAGTAAGAGCCCTTGGACAGATCCAGCGGGATTGACGGCGCCGTTCCCAGCCGGAGCTTCGGCAGCGCCCTCTCCAGAAGCCTATCCGCCGCTGATTCGAGCTTCGCGAAGAGGCTCCTCGCCGTGTCTTCAAAGGCAATGGGGACTCGTTCCTGATCCACGAGATTGCCGGCGTCCGGCTTGGCGACCATGTAGTGGAGGCTCACGCCGGTCTCGCTCTCGCCGTTGACGAGCACCCAATTTACCGGCGCCCTGCCGCGGTATCTGGGGAGCAGCGAACCGTGCAGGTTCAGCGCTCCCATTTTGGGAATCTCCAGAATTTCGGGGGGAATCATGAACCTGAAATAGAACGAGAAAATGAAGTCGGGCTCGATGGACCGGATTATCTCGACCCACTTCGGATTTTTCATCGTTTCCGGGTAATGGACCGGAATCCCTCTGGCCTTGGCTCGCTCGGCAAGGGAGTCCCACCATACCTCTTCATTCGGGTCATCCCTGTGCGTAAACACGGCCGCGACGTCGAAGCCGTGCCGCAGAAGAGCATCGAAGCCCAAACACCCCATCGTGTGGTAGCCCATTACGACGGTTTTCACCTGGCATCCTCCGCTTCGCCGTTTCGTATGACCTGCCTGATGACGTACCGCGGGCGCCGCCGCACCTCCTGGTAGATGCGGCCGGTGTATTCGCCAAGCAGGCCGAGGCCTAAGAGTATGACGCCCATGAAAAAGAAGACCGCCGAAAATAGCGTGAATATGCCGCTGACGGCCCATGCCGCGCCGAACAGGAGGCGCCCCGCGATCAACACGGCCGCGGCCGCCATTGCCAGGAGCGAAGTGGTAAAGCCGATCACCATGGTGGCGCGCAGCGGCAACAGAGAAAAGCTCGTGATGAGGTCGAACTGAAGCTTGACCAGCTTCCATAGGCTGTATTTGCTTTCCCCGCGCGCCCTTTCGGCGTGCGCCACTGGAACTTCGGTCACCCTTCCCGCAAACATGTCAGCAAGCACTGGAATGAAAGTGGAAATCTCCTTTGAAGAGCAGAGCGTCTTGACGACGTTTCGCCTGTAGGCCCTCAGCATGCAACCGTAGTCGGACAGCTTCACGCCCGTCACGGAGGATGTCACTTTGTTTATGATCTTCGACGCGATCTTGCGGAACAGCGGGTCCTTGCGCTTCTGGCGCACCGAACCCACGACGTCGTAACCCTTTTCCATCGTGGAAACAAGCTTGCCGATCTCCTCCGGAGGGTTCTGAAGGTCGGCGTCCAGTGTCACAATTATTTCGCCCCTAGCCGCTTCAAAACCGGCGAAGACGGCGGCGTGCTGCCCGTAGTTGCGGTTGAAGTCAATGACCATAAGCCTTGGGTCGCGAAGCGCGGCGTCTCTTAGCATCGCGAGAGAACCGTCACCGCTCCCGTCGTTGATCGTGATGACCTCATACGGCTTGCCGAGAGCGGAGGCGGCCTTGGTGACGCGCTCCAGAAGCTCCTGGATGTTCTCTTCCTCGTTGAAGACGGGAATCACGATAGAGACGTACGGAAGATTCTGCGACACGGCTTTATCCTCTTGCGTGCGAAAGGACGTCCTTGATTGCCATTGCCACGTAGAGGACGTCCTCCTCGGTCATCATGGGAAACAGCGGCAAAGAAAAAAGCCTTTCGCTGACCCATTCGGAGCGTGGGAGCTTGCCAATCCACTGAGGGTATTTTTGAGCGTAGTATGGTTGTGTATGGACGGCCCTGAAGTGAATCCCGGTGCCGACGTTGCGTGCGCGAAGCTCGGCGATGAACGTGTCGCGCGACATGCGCGCCGAATCGAGCAGCTTGACCACGTAAAGATGCCACGTGTGGAAGTGGTCGTACTTTGGCGCTTCGGGCTTCATGATCTCTGGAATGTCCGAAAGGGCCTTGTCATAAAGCGAGGCCAGGTAGCGCCGCTTTGCGTTGAAATCGCCGACCGAGGCGAGCTGGTGAATCCCGATGGCCGCCTGAATGTCCATGAAGTTGTACTTGAAGCCTGGCATCATCACTTCAACCTGCGGGGAACCTCCCTCGGCGTAGCGGTTCCATGCCGACTTTTCCAGGCCGTGAAATCTCAGCGCGCGAATCTTTCTAGCGAGCTCCTCGTCGCGAAGCGTGAGGATGCCGCCTTCCGCGGTTGTCATGTTCTTGATCGGATGAAAAGAAAAGACCCCCAGCCTGCCGAAACCGCCGACGTGGCGGCCCTTGTAGAGCGTGCCCACGCCGTGGGCGGCGTCCTCGAAAACCCATAAGCCGTGTTTGCGCGCCACTTCAAGGATCGGGTCCATGTCGGAGGGCGCCCCGGCGTAGTGAACGGGCATTATCCCGGCGGTCTTGGGCGTTATGGCGGCTTCGATCTGCCGCTCGTCAATCTGGCAGGTTTCGGGATGAATGTCCACGAAAACCGGCGTGCCGCCGACGGCTTCTATCATGTTGACGGTGGAGGCCCACGTCATTGAAGTGGTGATCACTTCGTCGCCGGGCCGCAAGCCGAGCGCCAGAAGGCCTATGTGCAGTCCGGCCGTAGCTGAAGATAGCGCGAGCGCGATGGGGAAGCCCGTGTAGCTGGCGAAATCCTTCTCGAATCTATCGGCCTTCGGCCCCGTCGTTATCCACCCGGAGCGAAGCGAATCTACGACTTCGTCAATCTCAATCTGCCGTATCGTCGGCTTTGAGAAGGGCAGAAAGCTGTCGCGCTTCACAAAAGATTCCGTCATGATGGCTAATTCCTTTCCTCGCCACGCGCGCCTCCCGCGACGCGGCGCCAGAGCGAAACCGTCCTCGCCGAGCCGAAGGTGCGCTTCGTGACAAGAACGTATCCCGACGATTCGAGGCCGGCGCGGGTCGCTTCATCCTGCCCCTGCCATACCAGCCAAAAGGGACCTTCCGATGAACCATGCGGCGTTTCTGAAATGACGGCTACGCCGCGCCCCGTGACAAATGGAATGATACCACAGAGAGTCTCGTCGGCGCCAAGCACGGCAACCTGGGCGCCCGCCGGAATGCGCGAGCCGATTTCGGAGATGAACAAGGACATGTCCTTTTTGGGAGCGAGCGCTGGGACGGCGATCAGAAACATTGCAAGCACCGCGGAGACTGCCGGGGCCATTTGAGCCGGATTCCGGTCCAACGAAAAGCGTCCTCTTGCCAGCCCGATCCACGCAAGAATGGCGGAAAGGACCGAGGCGGCCGCCAAGCCGGCCCCTAAAAGCGAGACGCGCTTGAAATAAAAGATTTCAGCGGCCGGAAGGGCAACGCCCCACGCTCCCGCCAGGATCACTTGCCCCCTTAGGACGCCCTTTGCCACATGGGAGCCGGCGCTCGCCTTCCGCTGCAGGCCAATCAAACAAAGGCCCAGCAAGATAAAAAGAGGCGGCAGAATAGGCAACAAGTAGGTCTCGCGTTTCGTCGCCGAAGCGCTGAGCAACAAGAAGCCCCCGGCCACGAGCGAGATGCAATACAGCTTCAAGCCTTTGTTTTCGCCCGGCCTCCAGAACCCGCCAGAAGAAAGAGAAAAGAGCGGCACAAGCCACGGGAGGCAAGCCACCACGAGGGCGACGGCGTAGTACCAGAATGGCTGCGTGTGCCCCGTCGTTTGAGGATTCAGAAAGCGCTCCACGTGGTTGACCCACCCCCACTGGTAAAGAGCTTCCTTTCCGCCGGCGGCATAGAAGGCGGCGCCCACCGAAAGAAAGCAAAGCGCCATGAAGAAGGATCCCAAGAATGGATGGAACGGCTTCCAGGGACGGCTCCGGCGTTCCAAAAGCCAGTGCAGGCAAAGGCCGAGGGCCAGGCAGAGCGGCCCTATAAAGCCCTTCGTCCACATAGCCATCGCCATGGCGCCGTAAAAAAGAAAAAGAAACGCCTTCCCGCCCTTTTTGCAGGCAAGCTCGTACCCGGCCCATGATGCCAGCGAAATGAGCAACATCAGTAATGGGTCCATTATTATCCAGTGAATTGAAACCGTGAATTGGGAAGAGAGCGCCAGGAGCACGGCTGCGGCTATGCCAAGTTCCTTGGAATGGGCCCTTTTGCCCCAAACAAAGACGACAAGCAGGGTAAGAAAGCCGGCAATGCCGCTGACCAGCCTGGCGCCCCATGCGCTGGCGCCGCCCGTTAGGAGGTAGGCGGAGGCTACGGTCCAATAATAGAGCGGAGGCTTTTCGTAGAAGGGGTGACCCGCGAGCGTCGGAATGACGCCGGGAGCGAGGACCATTTCCCTCGCCATCTCGGCCTCGCGGGGCTCGTCCGGCGTCCACAGATCCCTCGAAAGGCCAATCATGCACAAGGACAACAAGCCAAGCCAGAACGCCAACGCCATGATTCTTCCGCGCCGGTCAGCCATTTTCCAACGGCCTGTTGGTAAGAAGAACGACGATGCCGCGTTGGGAGATTATGGTGTAGTGGCCCAGCCCCTCCCGTTCCATAACGGGGAGCGATTCCCGGTCCGTCACCAGATAGATTCTTTCGTCGGAATCCCATCGCGGCTTGAATTCAGCGCCGCTGGGAAAGCGCTCGTGGCGCTCGCTTTCGGAAAGCTGTGATATGCCGAAGGCCAATTCGCCCTGAAATGCGACGACTCCTATTTCCCGTTGAAGATATACTGGAAGCGTCTGAGGATAATACCGGTAGCTATAGAGCGAATCTCCCGGCTTCATGTTGGCAAGAAGGTATTTTGCGATGCCCTGGACGTTTCGCCCGGTTTGGACCCGAGGGGCCGCCACCCAAAGCGCGCCGAAGAAGAGCGCCGCGGAAAGAAAAAAGAGCGCCACTCCGGCCCTCGCTTCTCCAAGGAGCCATGCGGCGGCGGCCACCGCGCCAACGAGCGAAAGAAGCGAGCCTATAAGCACAAGCCAATAGAGTGGATAGTCCCAGCCGGCGAGCGACGGAACCCGTCCAAGGCCTGCCCATACAAAGGCCGCCCCGGCGACTACCCATATTATCGCCGCAATGGCGGCGCCTGTCTTCAGCGCCATTCCCGGCGCGGCTCTCCCGCTATCCCAAAGAGGCGTTATTGCGAGGGCCAAAAGGACCGCCAGCGGCCACATTGCCGGCATCATGTAGGGGATGAGTTTTGAGCTCGAAGCCGAAAAGAATAGAAAAATGAACCCGGCCCAAAGGACGAGAAAAAGCCAATGGCTCCGCTTTTTGCGCAAATCCGCCATCGGGCGGCGCAGCGCCAGCGCGGCCTCGGGCAGGAGCCCGCTCCATGGCAGCAATCCGACTAAGATGACGGGAATAAAAAACCACCACGGCTCCTGCCTGTCCGAAACTGGGGTGAGGTATCTTAGAAAATGTTCCCTTATGATGTAGATGTCTATGAAGTGGTCATTTCGCATTGCAGCGAAAAGGTGCCACGGCGCCGCGATGGCGAGAAACAATGCAATGCCGCTGAACCACGGCACCCTTTTCAGCAAGTCCCAGCGCCATGTTATGAGGATGTAGAGCCCGATTACCGCGCCTGGCAACAGAAGGCCGATCAGCCCTTTGGATAGCACGGCCAGGGCGGCAGAGGCGAAGAGCCCCCACCAGGGAGCCTTTCCGCGCCAGCCGCCGTATTGATCTTCGCCCTGTGCGAACCAAAAACATGCGAGCGCCACCGCGACGAAAAAGCCCACGCTCATGTCCAGCGTCGCGATGTGGGCCATCGCAAGGTATAAAGGGGAAACCGCCAGGATCAGCGCCGACAACCACCCCGTTTTCGCCCCGCCCATTTTCTTTCCAAGAGCCCAGGCAAGCCATACGCCTAAAAGCGCGATGATTGCGTTTGGGAACCTTGTCGCAAACGGGCCGAGCCCGAACGCCTTGATGGACCCGGCGGTCAGCCAGTAATTCAGCGGAGGTTTCTCGAAGTAGAGAACGCCGTCGAGGTGAGGCAGGACCCAATCGCCGCCCTCTAGCATCTCGCGGGGGATTTCGGTATAGCGGCCCTCATCCGGTTCAAACAGGGGAACCGATGCGAGCCCCCCGAAATAGAGCAGAAGGATGATTCCAGCCGCCAGCCAGGCAAGCGCATTCGCTGCGAAACTCTCGGCAACCCTCGACCAGCCTCGCCACACGTCAGGCCGCTCCCTTTCCGGTCAAGACCGCCGGGATCGTTTTCAAGAGGATCAACAGGTCGAGCCCTAAGGACCAATTGTCAATGCATTGAAGGTCCAGCTTCATCCACTGATCAAAGCCAAGCTCGCTGCGCCCCAAAACCTGCCACAAACAGGTGAGGCCCGGCCGCATTGAGAGCCTGCGCCGCTGCCAGATTTCGTATTTCACTACTTCAGACGGAATTGGCGGCCTTGGGCCGACGAGGGACATTTCCCCCTTAAGGACATTCCAAAGCTGCGGCAGCTCATCAATGGAACTTCTGCGCAGGAAACGTCCAAGGGGCGTGACGCGCGGATCGTTCTTGATCTTGAAGACAGGGCCGTCGGCCTCGTTCATCTCCCTTAATTCTTCGAGCTTTTGCTCCGCGTCAGCCTGCATGGTCCTGAACTTGGCCAATTTGAATCGGCGGCCTCTAACGCCGACGCGCTCCTGCGTAAAAAATACGGGGCCCGGGCTGGTCAATTTGACTAGAGCGGCAACGATCAAAAGAAACGGAGCAAGCAGTAACAGGCCGAGAAACGCGCCTATGGCGTCCAGGGCTCGCTTGATGAAAAGAGCAACGGCATTGTGGGAGATTGTAGTAAAATGGAGAAGCGAGATGTCTTCCATCCTTTCGAGCCCACACCTCGCTATGAGGTGCGGAAAAGGATTGACCGGCAGGAGCACGTCCACCCCTGAATCCTCGCAGATGATGCACAGTTCCTCGAAAAGCTTGCGATCCATGGCCCTGGATTCGGCGGCAAACAGAACGCAGTCAATCACTTCCCGTTGAAGCAGGCGAGGCAAGTCGGAAGCATAACCGAGGCGGGGCAGCCCAAGTTTTTCTATCTGCTCCACGTCCGCTTCATCGCCCCCATTGTCCGGGCAAAGAAACCCGCGCACGGAAATGCCCAGCTCCTGGTTGCGCAGGAAGGCCTCGGCTATCTGCCTTGCTTGGGCGTCCGCTCCCACCAAAAGCGACATCCGGCTGTATCTCCCCGTGCAAGCCGCGGCCCTGAACCACCGAAAGACAACTATCTTCGCAACCGTGGAAAACAGCAGAAAGGAGGCGAGGAACAGCACGACAAAGAGCCTGCTCAGGTAAATAAGCCTTAGCGCGGCCGCGAAGGCCAATACCAGCACCAGCGCCAATAGCATGGCCCTGACATTGCCCAGCAAGATGTCGGCCCAGCTTCTCCCAGGGGGCAGCCGGTAGGCCCCAAGCGCGAAGAAAGAGGCTATCGCGGCGAAAGCGCACAGAAAAAATACCGGCAGGTAGAGCTGCCACCCGAAGAGCGTCCGCTCGCCAAGCGAAGGGAAGTGTGCTGGAAGAAGCCATACGCGAAGGCCATAGGCAGAGAAAAAGGCCAGGAAGGTTGAACCGCAATCAGCCAGCACGCACCAGATGTTAAACTGCCTGCGGTACGACTTCAGCACGGCGCCCTCTCAAGCGCCTATCATATCACGGCCTGGCTTCGCGGGCGACCATGATGGCGAGCGCGGCCGTGACAACAGCAGCAACGCCGCTCATCCAGAGGGGGATTACGACCGAACCAACGTTCACTGCCAATCCCATCGCGAAGCGAACCGCGTGCGCGATGCAGACGATAGCAAGCACCACCACCGCCAACCAGGTAAACGGTTTCTTTTGCATAGCCGCCTCCTACGGTTGCGATTATAGGTCCTATTTTGGGCCGCGGCAAAGAGGGCGCTCTGGTGGATAATCCGCCTGGGGTGGTAAAGAGGGTAAAGGGTAAAGGGTGAAGGGTGAAGGGGTAAAGGGTGAAGAAGTAAAGGGGTAAAGAGTAAAGAAGTACATTGAACCTCTTAACTCTTCACTCTTCACGCTTAACTCTTCACCTCTTCACCCTTAACTCCTCACGCTTCACCGCGATCCCTAATGGTCCCTTTGTTGCCGGCGGGCTTGAGCGCGCAGTTGGTGAGCTCTCGCAGACGGATGGCGGCCATTTGCACGCTGATGGCGAGCATTTACACGCGCGCGACCTGTTTTTTTGGGGGGGGGGGGGGGGGCGTGGCAAAAATGGCACACACAACC
>Ga0272448_1008342_pt1 | contig 10796 bp, 20 predicted proteins | sample YNPCB0191_FD_202220 | JGI IMG/M metagenome (GOLD analysis project Ga0272448, IMG submission 202220) | Hot spring sediment microbial communities from Yellowstone National Park, WY, United States - YNP-CB-019-1 | ecosystem: Environmental > Aquatic > Thermal springs > Hot (42-90C) > Sediment... | reverse complement strand
TCTTTTACTTCTTTCTTTTTCATATTATTTTACCTCCTTTATTTTTAGATTTTATCACTATTGTCATCAATAGTGATGGTTATATTCCACTTACCATATTTATAAAATACAGTTTGTTCACCATTTTCATAACTGTCATCAACATACCTGGCAAACGTTGATAACAAACTATCAACTTTAGCAACAACTCTAGCCAACCCCTTGTTTGGTATTTGGTCATACCACTTCACCTTAAATATCTTTTTAAGGTTAGGTGACATTAGTTTGGTCATATTTTTAACCTCCTTTATTTGTTAAATTTCTGTTCTAACAATAGTTTAACTGAATCCGGAAACTTTTTATAACGTGGATTATTAAAGATATCTTCTGTTATTTTATCTATATGTTTTTGGACAAATTCTGGAGACATTTTAAAATAAAGACTAATATAATCCCAATCTACGATATCTATATACTTTTCAATAACATTTTCTGAACAATCAGGTCTGTGACATACTATTACCCAACTTACCAGATTAACTTTGTCAAGACCACGAACTGTCTTTTCATCGTTCAAATCTATAAACAAACTTATAATATTTTGAAATCCAGGATATTCGTCGTCATACAAATCATACCATTCAGACATTTCTCTATAATATAACTTTTCAAGTTTATTTATAGTTGATAGATTAAGTTCTTTTAGTTTGACTTTCATTTTCTACCTCCTTTATTTATTTAATTCTTCCAACAAACCTTGTATATCTTCTTCATCAAACACAGCAACATAATCACAAGCTCCTTCAGTTTCAAAACCATCAACTACGTCGGGTAATCTTTTTTCATAATCATCTTCGTCACGAAACTCAACCTTACGATAGCGGAACATTTCGCCGTGTATAAACGCTGCCAATATTACTTTTTTCATTTTATTTTACCTCCTTTGTCAAAATTTCATTTGTTACTTTAGTAATAATTTGTTTAATTTTCTTTCTAACATGTTTTGGTATTTCGTTATTTTGACCAGATTCTATCATCAATCTAAATGGACTCAACTCTTCTTCTAACTTTTCAAAAATTTGTTTTGATAATGGTAACGTCTCGTCGATATCACAATCAAAATCTTTAGAGATAAAGAAATACACCGGTTTTTGACACCAGTATAAAAACACACGATTTAAGTAAGTGTATGACTTGCCACTAAACGAATGTTCCCATTCTAACTCAACATCTCCTTGTTTAACTACAATCCTGTCCACAACTTGTTTTTCAATATCAGTCCATTTGTGGTCTATTGGATAGTCAACATCAGCAATCGAATAATATTGAGGGAACCCGTGCTTGCTATATTCACTTCTTAAAATTTGTATCTTCATTTTATATCACCTCCTTTTACACACCAAATTTTTGGGTTAGTAACAGTTTAATTGTGTCTGGTAATGTTTTCATAACCGGTTTGTTATACAAAATAGTTCTTTCTATCTTGTCTATATGTTTCACAATAAACTCTGGAGATAACTTTTGATACTGACTTATATAATCCCAGTCCACTTTATCTTCGTATTTCTCTATAAACCACTCTGGTAATTTTTGATGAGCTGATATGTCGGACCATTCTTTCTTGTCGTCGATTTTATCAATATATTTTTCTATAAATTCTATGGACAAAGTTTGAGTAACCGATATATAAGTCCAATTCATTTTATCTATATATTTTTCTATAAATGGTTCTGATAGTTTTTGATATCCACAAACTTCTGCCCAGTCAACATAATCCTTATACTTTTCTATAAACTCTTCTGTTAACTTTTGTCCCCGACATATCTTCCACCACTTTAGCTTAGTTTTATATTTCTCTATTAAGTTTGGGTATTGTAACAATTTTGGGTGTAATGATATATCGTTCCAGTCAAAATATTGATACTGCCTACAGGTCCTACATAAATAGAAAGTTTTATAATCTTCTGGGTCGATATCCAGTATTTTTACGTTATTGTTAAAAACATCTTTCCTTTTGTTAACTATTTTATTACATTTACTACATTTTAGTTTCATTTGATATTACCTCCTTTAGTTGACGGTTCCTGACATATTTGATCTAAAATTTGTTTAATTACCATTACCAGTTCTTTCCTGTTTGTAAGACCTGACCTTATCATTAATACCACCGGCGATAAAGATTCTGCTATACGATTAGATATCTTACGTAAATTGGTCTGACTGTGTAAATATAAATCTTTTAATGGTATAACTATCGAAAAGATACCGTCTTCAAATGGTGTCTTTATTATGACTCGTTCTATGGTGTAAACAGAATTGTCTGTGTCTACTGAGTTCCAAACAATAATTGTATATTGCGTTTTATATGATATCATTCCAGTAAGTGTATCGACTTCCTTTTTCATTTTCGAACCTCCTAAAATAAAGACAGGGACCACGAGTGGTCACTCGTGGTCCCGAATACCGTTACTGTTGTTTTGTCTCTGTCACAACTATCACAGGTTTCTCAACATAATAGTTCTTTTTCTCAGCTTCGCCTATAACACGAACAAGTTTTGGGTCAACTTTGGTAACTGTTACTGTAACACGGTTCAAATCAAACCCTAACTGTTTTAATAACTCAGGGTCAACAATGGTCTCTTTCGTGATCCTTTTTGTGACTATATGGCCATTGACTTGAACAGATTCATTATCTTTCATGAGTTTGAGCAATTGGTCACGAAGCTGTTTCTCTGTCTCTTTCAACTTCTCTATCTGTTCCACAACATCGACTAATTGTTTCGCCACATCTATTCTTCCGTTCATACCTTTTTCACCTCCTTTCTTTTAAGATTTGTGGTTCTGGTCAAAACCAGAACCATTATCGACCAAACTTTTGTTGTAATAACAGTTTTAACGCATCTGGGTAACTGTCGTATATGTCATTTTTGTATATGCTCTCGTTAATTTTGTCTATATGTTTTGTAATAAACTCTGGAGATAGTTTTTGGTATCTACTGATAGCGTTCCAGTCAACCTTGTCCGCATATTTTTCTATAAATTCTTCTGGTAGGTTTTGACATTCCGATATGATACGCCAACTTACCTTGTCTATGTGTTTTTCTATGAATTGTGGTGTGACCGATCGATACACCCATAACGAAGTCCACGCGTCGTGGTCAAATTCATGAACATATTTCTCTACGAGTTCTTCTGACAGGTCTTGCGTTCTAAGAACATATTTCCATTCTGGTTTATATCTTTTCACAAATTTTTCTATTTCTGTTATCTTGTGACGATTGAGGTATTGGGCCCAGTCAATTTTGTCTTTATATGTGTCTAAGAATTGTTCTGAAAGGTCTAGTTTTGATATGGAGTACCAGTCAAAATAGAAGTCTGGTCTACAAGCTTGACAATGATAAATTGTTTTGTAATCTTCCGGGCTAATACCCAATGTTTTTACGTTATGATCAAATACTTCTTTTCTTTTGTTAACAGCTATACCACATTTAACACATTTTAATTTCATGTTGCTAAACCTCCTTTTCTTTGAGCCTTAATAATAACTTTAACGAATCTGGATAGTCTTTATAATGCGGGTTCATAATAATTGTGCGTTGGATTTTGTCTATATGTTTTATAACAAATTCTGGAGATAGTTTTTGGTTTCTGCTTATATGAGCCCAGTTAACTCGGTCAGCATGTCTTTCAATAAATTCTTCTGATAATGGATGATCCATACTTATAATGTCCCAGTCAACTTTGTCTTTGTGTTTTTCTATAAATGATATTGGTAACACTTGACCTATACACACGGCCGACCAGTTTACACGATCTTTATACTTTTCAATAAAATCTAATGGTAATCTTTGTCTCCAACTGATAAAGAACCAGTTAACTTTATTTTTATATTTTTCGATAAGATCTAATGGTAACAGCACTAACCCACTTATTGTATCCCAATTAAAGTCATCTCCGTCACTGTGAAAATACGCTTCAAGATTATCTCTTTCAATTATCTTTTGTCGACAAGATTTACAAATGAATATTTTGACAAGATCTTTTTTGTCAATACCAAGTTCTTTAATAACTCCGTCATTTATAGGTGTTGTTTGTTTACAATTGGTACATTCTAGTTTCATATAATTTCTCCTTTCTCTTTAAGTTTTTGTTCCACAATCAATCTAACAGAAGAAGGAAGACGTTTATAATACGAATTTTCTGTAATACTTCTATCGATATAAGGAAGATATTTAAGAACAAATTCTGGTGTCAATTTGTGGAAAGACCATAACGTTTCCCAATCAATATGGTCTTTATATTTTTCTATAAACCAATCTTCTAATTTTTGGTACCAGCAAATGACCTGCCAGAACTCCAATGATACTAATGTAGCTATCTGACTTGTTGGGTTATCTAAGTGATGTTTCTGAATGAACCTCTCAAGTTCTTCACAGCTAAATTTTAGTATTCTAAACAAATCTAAGCCTGTGACTTTACCTGAAAATGTTCTTGGAGGTTCTATTTTGTATTTGGCAAGTAAGTCTTTAAATGTTTGTCTTTTCTTTTTCATTACAATTCCCTCCTTAGACAAGAGGAAGTGGTTAGCACCTAACAAGTACCAACCACTTCCTGGTTATGGTCTTATTTCTTTAACACTTTCAATATCTCACCAGCTTTTTTACTGAATTCTTTGTCAGTAAAGTCAAGAGATCCACAAACTTTAGCATCTTCACTAGCAATTCTCAATATCACAGACAATACCGGTTCATTAACTTCATGACATAACTGAGTTAGCGCTGTTTTCTCAGCAGCACTAACTTTATTTTGTTTCACGTACGCAATCAAACGAGATATTAGGATCATTTGTTCATAAAGCTCGAAATTAGTGATAGGATATTTGTCTCTGTTCTTAAGATATTCCTCGGCGCTTGGAACCTTTTTGTAGGTTTCGGAATGTTTCCATTTCTCGAAACCTTTCGGACCGATTGTACCAATGATCAATTCGTTAGCAGCTTCGGGAACGTCAGCAATGACTGGTAAGATATCCTGGAGCTGTCTCAACCCTCTTGGTGTGAACCTTTTTTGAGGGAGTTCAGTTTTACCAGTTACAACAATATCGTGACCACCATACGCAATTAGGTCAACAACTGATTGATCCCAGCCGTGAGAAATTGCGTATGTTAGAATGTCTTCAATATCATTTTCAACAGACACAGCAATGAATCTGTCAACCACAGCTGCCTCAAATTCATTAACATCGTACTCCTCAGTCGCCGGATTCATCGCACCTAGTACGATTGTATTATCGCTGAGAGCATATTCATCTAATCGCTTTTGGTCAAGTATTTGCATGATTGCATCTTGCAACTGAGGTTTGCAACGGTTAACTTCGTCAAGGAACAAGATCCCTCCCTCTTTCACAGTTGTGTACCAAGCTGGTGGAGCATACTTTGATATTCTTGTACCACCAGCTTCCTCAACGTACATTGAACCGAGCAAGTCACCAACATCTTGTTTCGACCCTATCCTGAGTACTGAACATGGAAGACCCATTTCAGCAGCAAGATCTAGAATAGTTTGTGTTTTACCGATCCCAGCAACACCAACCGAAACGATTGGTGTTTTGATTTTGTGTTTGATAGCACTTTGTATTACTTTTTTGTATGTACTTATCTTCATACCTTTTTCACCTCCTTTTTGTTTAAGAGTTTAATTAAGCTGGGTTACCAGCCCGGTTTGGTATTGACCTCCTTTATAGTTACATCCTATAATCGTATTACTGTTCCAAATGGTGGTTTTATGTCATCATCTTCAGCATCTTTTGGTACCACCCAGTACACTTTATATGGCGGTGGTGATTTTGGATAATCACCTATAAGATCAGTGCCAAAGATCAATGCATCAATTTTATTCTTGAACTTTTCCTCAATGAACTCGAACACTGGCTCGAAATCAGTTCCACCACGACCTTTTACCGAGATCGTGGTTTTGTGGCCAATGTCTTTTAGCAGATCGTGCACTTCCGCATCGCATTGTATCAACGGAGTTGGACCAAACTTTTTCGTTACCCATTTGAACACCGATATCAGTTCCTCCAACATTTCGGTCGACATTGAACCTGATGTATCGATAGCGAACACGAACATTGGACCATAACTGTTCTTTGTACCAGGAACAAGTGGGTTTCTCCTGCTAGGTCTTGTCCTGGTTACAGTTTCGTTGAGCGAATCACGGTAATGTTTACCAATGATTCGTTTGAGTATTTGTTCGAGAGTTCTGTTCTTTGCCCAACGAGCCGTAATCTCTTCGATAGCGTCACCAGGCAACAATCCTTTGTTCTTGACGTGCTCTAAGATTTCCTCAACGATCTTTTTATAAATTTCTTTGCTGTTTTTAACATCGGAATCATTCCAATGATCATGAGAGTCAACTTTTATCTTGCCTTGACCACTTCCACTTTGATCTTGCTTTTGATCATTTTGACCATTCCCATTATGACCATGTCCTTTCTGATCGCCTTGCCCACTACTACCACCTTTGCCTTTACCGTTACCTTTTCCATTACCAGGTTGATCAGGAAGTTTCTCATAATAGAACTCACGAGATCTGCCACTTGGAAGATTGAACTTGTCGTATGTCATAACATATTTTTCGAACTCAGGATCGAGACCTGAACCTTTCCCACATCCAATCTTCGCAAGATCAACATACGGTCTTTGGTTTATCTCGATGTCCGCCGCAATATTGTCTTTTTCCCTATTTGGTAACGGACACCAACAATGACCATTAACCACATGCCAATACTCGTGAGCCAAAACTGAGGTAATAGCTGGAACTGAAAGATTTTCCATCAAGTCAGCATTGATATAGACAAGAATACCGTCAGGTTTTGGTAACACTGCCGCGAGCGCGAACGGTAACTCCTGATGAGATACATATTTGAACTTGGTCATCAGGATTAGGCTAGTAAAGATCGAGTTGTAGGATGAGAAACTGAGTTTTGTTATTGCTTCTTTAACTTTTTGTTCTACCGTTCTCATTTTTTATCACCTCCTTTCTGACCTTTATTTTGTGGAGTGTGACCTGGTCAGATAAGTCACACTTTATGGATCGACTTTAATACACAACTTCTTCTTGATTTGTATCATTTATTTTTGTTTGTGTCCTTTTGTTTCTGAGGATGATGTTTCTCTCTTGGAATAAACATAGACCAACGGTCGCTTGTTCAGATCAGTTCCGTTTATAAGATTATGAATTACACATTTTACCAATTCATGTATCGATTCTGCTACGACCGTCTCGGCACGTTTTCGCGCTTCATCATAGCTACATTTGTTACTAAGAACATACTTCGCTATAAACTTGTCATATGTATCTGGATGATTGATGTTAACAATACGTTCAGGGAACGTTACAAGAAGTACACTACGAATGGCCTGGTATATGTTCGGAGCAAGACTTGGATCAAACTCGTTGAGTCTCGTCGCTACATACATTTCATCTGATTCAGTCCCAGCATCATGCCGTAAGTCAATTTCGATATTTGCCATGTTTAACAATCGAACAAGGTTTTGACGTACCAGATCTGAGAACCATTTATCAAGTTTGGTACAAGCGACTTCTTCTAGTTTGTCATAATCTAGCCGGTTCTCTGCAACGAGGTCCAAGAGGAACTCAGAATATGTTTTTTGTATCACAATAGGACCAGTACCTGAACTGGAGTTCGCTTTTATTATACCGAATAATGTTTCATTCGGTATGTTGTGATTACCCTTTATTATTAGTTTCATGTTATTACCTCCTTTATTTTAAGATTTTTTAACTAGGTTGGGTTACCAGCCCGGTTTGGTACTGACCTCCTTTATAGTTTTCACAGATTGTCATTTATTCACTGGCGGGTTTGAACCAATCGTGGATCACCTCCGCCAGACAATCGGCGCAAACGAACTTTCCGTTGTACTCTACGCCAATGTAACCGCAGTCGCAGTACGGACAATCTCCTTCTTTGAGATTGTCCCAGTCAGCACTACTAAGAACTTTTGTCAGTTCTTTAAGACAATGAGGACAGATAATCAGATCATTCTTAGCAACCCAAGATTCAGTCTTGTTATTACAAATGGAACAGATTTCAGTTTCAGAATTGGTTTCTTGATCACTCTCAGGTTCTGGTTCAGGTTCTGGTTCGGTTGTTGTGTCTTGTATCTTTTGTACTACTTGGTATACCCTTTGGTAAGATACACCAAGTTTTCGAGCTATCTCTTTTATTGATAGCCCTTGGCTGTGCAACTGTCTTATTTGATCGTTCTTGGTCATACCTTTTCACCTCCTTTATTTAGAATTTTGTCTTTGTTTTGCTGACTCTCTTATCTCCTGAGGACAAAGTTCCTCGGATAGTTTCAAATCACGAGTTATCCTCAGAACAAGACGATACGACCACTCCGGATTTTTGGCTACAGCTCGAACAATTTCCGATGGCATCGGTCGATCGTGTTTTATCAACATATAGGCAACTTCATATGCGCTTTGGTCCCATCTCGCAATCCGGTCAATGATTGCTCTCGGAATATCTTTCTTCAATAGTATCATAACTTTCGCATAATACGGTGCACTTCTATGATATAGAACTTGCAACAATGAACTTGGCACATCCAACCCAGCTTCGATATACGCACGCGCAACATCATACAGATCATGCTGGTTAATATCTTTATCGGATATTACTGCATTCCACAACTTGGCAGGGATTCGTTCAACTCCAGCTTTGATCATTTCAACAAGCAGATCGACCTTAGGATATTTATTCGGGGCATTGATAACGAAATCGATCCATTCATCAGGAACGTGCGGGTACTCACCTCGCTTTACTTTATCAGCGAGGAATTTCTTTGCCTGGGATAAGTACCTATTTGCAACTTGATCCCCGGCAACAATCTCTAACAAGTTTTTGTATTTATTCATATTGATCACCTCCTTTTTAGAATTTTTCTGCTCCGTAAGGAGCAGTTACTTGGTCTGGTATGGTTAACCAGACCAAGTAAACCAGTCCTGGTTAAGGACTGGTTTACCATTTGGTCAGATTGTTGTTATTGAAACAATCTGACCGATATAATCCTCCGGGATAATCAATCCCCGGAGGATTTTGATTGTACCATCTTTTAGTGTAATTATCATACTGTTTCACCTCCTTTCATATTCTTACCCTCCTTTCTGATTCAAGTTTCTGAGTTGTTTCTTCGTTTCTTCCCAAACCTCCGGCGGAATCAGCATTGTAACAGTGACACCATTATCCTGGACAAACTCCTCATCGGGACCAGGATTGTCGAGGTTAAACCATTTCACACCATCATCCTCCGATACTATTGCAACGGCAATTTCTTTTCTTCTAAACATCTTAACTCACCTCCTTTTATTAGATTTTCTGCTCCTTACGGAGCCTGTGACCTGACCTAGACCGGTCTGGCTAACCGACCTAGGTCAGACGAGCTCAACAGGTCCGTCTGAGAATTTCACTTTTTGAATTTATCGAAATACATGGTTTCTTTGCGATCGAACCTAACGAAATGATCGCAAATAGACCATACCCAACCATCTTCAGTAACACCACACTCTGTCCCACATACTGGGCATTTTGCCCAGTATTCTTTCCAACAACGTCGGCGACAGGCTGGGTCGTCAATATCGACCCAGTCATTTTTTGTTACTTTCACTTTTACTTTCTTCATTGTTTACCCTCCTTTCCCGGCAGAGAATTTTCAAACCTGCCGGCCTTGCCGGGAATGACCAGCAGATCTGTCTGGTCCGGTATGGTTAACCAGACCAGATAGCCCCTCCATTCCCCACCCCTCCTCTTGGTGGGAATGAGGGGGATTATTGCTTACTCGTAAATCTTTTTTCTTATCTTCTTTACTTTCTTTTCGGCCTTTCGAACCCTATTTTTCCATTCACGGTGGTCTATAAGTATATGAACTCCAGCAAGTCCGGTGGGTTCTCCATCGGCCTCTTTTTCTACGTAGGATATGTACGTATTATTATACCACCTGTTGTACTTCCGCATAAGAGCGTTAAGATGATCTTGTAGGGTTTTTAACTTGAAGATATATTTAGAATAATACCTGCTACGTTCTGTTATCATACCTTATTCACCTCCTTCCCCGGCATAATATGTACCGTCCGACCCGCCAGGATGGTCGGACGGATCCGTAGGAAAAGTTTCCTACGGATAAAAAATAATTGAGGATGGTTGGTAATGTACTAACCATCCTCCCTTACCGGATGTGACCAATCCTAACCAAACAATATAATCAATCCCAACCAAACAATCAAATGTGGTCGGAGGTATGGATGTAGAACGGTCGGGGGAGGGATAGGGGAAAGGTTCAGGATATAGACATAAATATGGATTTGGATACAGATATGGATATAGATATGAATTGAGGTTTTAGGTATGGACGTGGTCGGAAGTGGTATAGGTATGGAAACGAAGAGGAGTAAAAAGGTAGGGTATGATACGAAACAATATAAAAGATTTACCATTTGTGGTATATATTGTCAAAATATAACTGATGGTACTATTCTCGAGGAGGTATTATATTATGGGATGGTTAAGGAGATCAGATAAAGAAATTGATATAGAGGATCTTCTTCATAAATTTTGGGAACCGGTTAACCGAGGGGAACCGATACCAAAAGAGGTGTTAGAAATATTGTCTGACGAACCTATACTTTCATTTCATCTTATAATGAATTTGTTTAAGAAAGGGAAAGTTTCTAGTATAAAAGATGTACCTATAGAGATGGTAAGGAGTGTGGCAAAGATACCAGAGGGAGCTCGATAT
>Ga0272448_1008341_pt1 | contig 10798 bp, 12 predicted proteins | sample YNPCB0191_FD_202220 | JGI IMG/M metagenome (GOLD analysis project Ga0272448, IMG submission 202220) | Hot spring sediment microbial communities from Yellowstone National Park, WY, United States - YNP-CB-019-1 | ecosystem: Environmental > Aquatic > Thermal springs > Hot (42-90C) > Sediment... | reverse complement strand
AGACCAGCGCCCAGATGTTCACGTGATTGCCCGGCACAGAACGCAGAATGGGCAAGAGGCGTAGGATAACATAGAGCACCGTGGTTGTCTCAACACCGGACAAGAGTGCACAGACCGGTGTTGGTGCTTGGCTGTGTGCATCGGGAAGCCAGGTGTGCACCGGGACTAACCCGACCTTAGCACCAAAGCCGAGAAGAATTAATACGAGTGCCGCCTGAAGCAGCACCGGAGACATCTTTCCTCCGGATGCCATCAGGCTTGACCAGGAATATTGCGTGATACCAGCATCGTGAGCTGCCCAAAAAAGAATCAGGAAACCTAATAGGGCGATGGCTGCTCCCAGAAGAGTAAGGACGACGTATTTCCATGCGGCTTCCAGTGCCTCATGCGTATTTTCAAATCCCACCAAAAATACAGAGAATAGCGTGGTAAGCTCAACAGCTATCCAGACGATATTCGGCTCCTGAATCAAAGGAACAACAAGCATCGAAAAAGCGAATAAATTGAAATTCAGGTAAAACCGGCGTGGTCCGCTACCCGCTTTGAATTTCATGTATCCTATGGAAAAGAGCGTTGCCGTGAAATACACCAGAGCGACAAGGATGAGAATAAGCGCGCTCAAGCCATCGAGAGCAATCCAACCGGGGACCGACATGAGAAAATGCTCCGGGCTATTTACGACGAATAAAGCGGAGGATACTGATAGAATTAGCGTGATGAGGGCACTGGCCAGTGTGACCGCTTGCCCAAGACGGGCCTGTCGGCGAATTGCGCTGAAGCCGGTAGCCAACAGTGGCAGGATTATAAGAATTACAAGAGTCATTGGCGTGGCTCCTCTCGAAGTTTTGCCAGATTGCCGACCGCTGTCGTCCCCGTTCGCTCGTGGACGGTGCGGGTAAGTATACCCACGACAAAGGCTAGGATTAGAACATCAAATGCCACCGCTAGCTCGGCAATGACAGGCAAATCCGGTGCTATAGCCACTCCAGCGAAGAATGCTCCATTTTCCATGGCTAAAATACCCAATATCTGAGGGACAGCTTCACGCCGTACAGTAAGAGTGTACGTTCCCAGTAACACACCGGCTAACCCAATAGGGACGTTGATGCGTACTGCTCCATCCGCGCCTACCGCACCGAGCCAGGGGACGCTGATAAAATAGGCTGCCACTGCCAGAATGAGAGCAATCATGAGGGAGGTAGGGATGCTAATAATCTGGTTAATCTCTCGCCGCGTGTAGACTTCCTCGCGGACCATCTTCCGCAACACCCAGGGAATTAATACCGGCTTTGTAATAAGGTTGATTGCGCCGACAGCAATAAGATGCCACGAGAGTGGCTGGGCTCCCAGCACGAATGCCGAAGCAGCCAGGAAAATCGACTGGAAAATAAAAAATCGCAGGCAGTCCTGCACCTGGCGTGTGGCGATGATGCCGAACGCTGTAATCAGAAATAGACCGCCGGCAAGAGCATTCAGATTAGCCAGCAGAAGAGACATATTATAATTAACCTCCCTACCGAGCGAATACGCTGGTTATCATTGCAACAACTGATATAACGAAAGCCGCGCTCATGAACTCGCTAATTCTGAAGAGTCTCAGCTTTGCCAGCCAGGACTCAATAATAGCCAAGAGCACGACAAAGAGCAGCACCTTAATAAACACCAGGGGGATGGCCAAAAAGACCTCGCCCCAGTTCAAGTTTGCCGCCAGCCCCCAGGGCGTCACCAGAATGTTCAAGAAGATAATCATGAGCACGAAGAGTTTCATCCAGCCGCCCCACTTCATTAATGCCGCTCCTCGTCCCGAATATTCCAAGTCTTTTGCCTCGTCTATCATCGCCAGTTCAAAGTGACCAGAAGGATTATCTACTGGTATGCGTCCCTTCTCGGCTAGAATGAGCATTACAAAGGCAAGCAAGAGGAGGATATGCGATGGTTTGAAGAAATTGGCTAAGGGAGTTACCCAGACTTGCTGTACGATGAAAGGAATGGTTGAGTTAGCCACGACAGAGACAGTGAAAAACACGATAATAAAGACCGGCTCAGCCAGGAAACCAACCATGCGCGTCCGGCTGGCCCCCATGGGACCGTAAGGGTTGGCTGTATCCACCGCAGCTAAGGTAGCGAAGAAACCGCCCAATGCCAGAATGAAGCCACCCCCAACCATATCGGCCATAAACGCCCAGAAAAGAGGATAGCTTGTCAGGACAGGAATGAGAAGTGCCACGAATATCGGGGTGACAAAAACGATGTAGGGTGTGACACGGAAAATCCATGAGCTTTCTTCAGAGATAACCTCATCTTTGCTAAAGAGCTTCCACAGGTCACGGTAAGGCTGGAAAATGCTCGGGCCGCGCTTGGATTGAATAATCTCTTTAAGACGATTCAGCACCCCAACCGCCAGAGGCGAAAAGCCCATGACCACTAATACCTGCATGATGTTGAAGGTTATGCGAAAGGCCATAAGTTGCTCCCTAAAATCCGATACGTTCTCGTAGACACGGGCATGAAGAGAATATCAGGCGACAGAGCATTAGAGTGGATTCGGGTCGAGGGTACTGATAGACTAAAGTGGTTTAAAATCAGACTGGCTCCCAAGGAGAGAGCCATCCGTATGCTCGTAACAAGCCAGCTTTTGTCCATCCACACTCCTTCAGTTGGTAGCTGAGGACAACAAAAAGCCTCTACTACCCTTTCGTAATAGTAGAGGCTATCAGCTCCCCCAAAGGAGCGGTTTAGCAGGTCTATCTTTGGCTAAGCGAGCCTCATCGCTATAACAGTTTTAGTATACCAGAAGAACTTTTTGGAGTGAACCCCTGAAACTGGACACTTAAGGTTAGGAGGGTTTGGCAGGGTCAGGGCACTATAATAAGGGGAGAAAGGACCTTGCCATGAGAAACCGGACCTTCAGCCTTGAATTCAAGCGCCAGGTGGTGGAGGAACTGCTCAGCGAAGTAAGCAGTCCCGCCCAGGTCTGCCGCCGTCACAACATCAGTTCCAGCCTGCTCTACCACTGGAAGAAACAGTATGCCCGCGGCAAGTTCAATAACGAGCCCACCGCCGAAGCCGCCTTAAAGGACCGGGTGGAGAAGCTGGAGCGCCTGGTAGGGCGGCTGACCCTGGAGAACGAGTTTTTGAAAAAGGGGCTGCAAAACAGCCTCAATCAGCCGCCACGAAACGGGAAATCATCCGCCGGTGGAGGCCTCTCACCGGCAGTTTCCGACGGGGGTGTAAATTGATGAACCTCGCCCGGAGCACCTTTTACTATCGCCACGAGCCGGACGGTCCCGGCCGGCTCAAGGATGGCACCGACCTGAGGGACCGCATCGAGGCCATCTGCCTGGATTTCCCCCGCTACGGCTACCGGCGGGTGACGCGCCAGCTGGGCAGGGACGGGGTAACGGTAAACCACAAGAAGGTACTGCGTCTGATGCGGGAGAGCGACCTCCTGTGTCGGGCCAGACGGAAGTGGACAAGGACTACCGACAGCCGGCATCCCTTCACCCGCTACCCCAATCTTCTGAAGGGGGTGGTCATTACCCGGCTTAACCAGGCCTGGCTGGCCGATATCACCTACATCCGCATCCGCACCGGCTTTGTCTTTCTGGCGGCGATTCTAGACGCCTTTTCCCGGCGAGTGATCGGACATGCCGTTTCCGTCCGGCTGGACACCGTACTGGCATTGAGCGCCCTGCGCAAGGCAATTGCGGGGCGTCATCCCGGTCAAGGCGTTATCCATCACTCCGACCAGGGCGTGCAGTACGCATCGGGTGAATATGTGGAGGAACTTGTCCGATACGGGTTTGCGGTCAGCATGGCTCGGCGCGGCAACCCTTACGACAATGCGGTCATGGAAAGCTTTTTCAAGACCCTGAAATACGAGGTGTACTTATGCGAGTATGAAACACTTGAGGACGTGCTTATCAGGCTTCCCTATTTCATCGAGGAGGTCTACAATCAGAAGAGGCTCCATTCGGCCCTGGACTACCGGCCGCCGAAGGAGTTCGAGGAACTGCTTAACAATTCGGACAGGGACTCATCCCGCCAGACTCTCCTAACCCTATCTGTCCAGTCATAAGGGTGCACCCCAGTTTTCTCCAAGACCATGGCATCTCGGACATCTGCCGAAGCAAAGGTACAGGGAAAGCGAATTCGTAATGATTATACCATTACGAAGCTACAGTCAAAGGAAAGGTGGTCGTGATGAGCACCAAGGTAAACACACTTCAACACCGTTTAGAAGCTGAGCAGAAGCAGTTGCTGGAGCAACTGAGAAACAACTTTGACGTAGCTAATGAGGCTCAAGAAGCGAAAAGATACGTGCTGAGGGAGCACCTAAGGGAAGTGGAATATGCTCTGCACAAGTTTGAACTGGGAACTTACGGCTTATGTGACGTCTGCGGTCAACCTATCGAGCCGGAGAGATTGGGAGCCCTTCCTCAGGCAAGTTTGTGCTTAAGCTGTAAGACCCGTCAGGCGAAAAGGAATACAAGCGGTAAAACCAGTGACCAATTCTATTGTTACCAGTATCATTTTGACCCAGAAAGCGAAGATAACTGGGGGCTGAGCCGATGAGGTAGTGCCATGCTGAAAAAGGTGAACGAAAAATACGTTGACGTAGGCGGATACAGGCTTCGCTATGCGACTGAGGGGACTGGCCCTCCGGTTCTGCTCATTCACGGGTTCGGTGAGTTTCTCGAGGTCTGGACATTCAATATCGCTGCCTTAAGTAAATACTTCTCAGTGTATGCTCTGGACCTGCCCGGCCACGGGTTATCCGAAGGGCCGATAGCCGACTATACCCTTGACTGCTGCACCCATCGGATTGCTGTTGGCTTTATGGAGACACTGGGGATTGAGCATGCCAGCCTGGTAGGGCATTCTCTGGGGGGACTGGTCTGCTTGAGCGTAGCTATCCACTTTCCCAAGAAGGTGGATAAGCTGGTCCTAGTAGACAGCGCGGGGTTGAGCAAAGAGGCCCCGTTGATCTACCGGCTGGCAACACTGCCTGTTCTGGGTGACATATTACTTAAGCCCACAATAAAACCTCTTATTAAAGCAGGAATGGAAAAAGGATTTTATAACCCAGAGATTATTCCCGATGAAATGGTCGATTTGAGCTACAAGTACTGGCGAACTCCCAAGTTTAAGCGGGCACTAGCAGACCTCCTCAGGCACAATGCCAGCATCGATGGCCTGCATCCCGAGGTAATCGTGACGGATAAACTGCACCTGGTCCAGTCGCCTACCCTGCTCATCCACGGAAAACAGGACCAGGTTATTCCAGTCGACTACGCCCGGCTCGCCTGCAATCTCATTCCTAACGTGAGGTGCAGAATATTTGATGAGTGCGGTCACTGCCCGCATATAGAAAAGGCGGCACAATTTAACGAGGTGGTAGCAAATTTCTTGAGCGCCGAAAAACCAGATGCAGTGCCGGAGGGCACCCAGATTCGTTACGAATCGGAAATTAAGGTGGCAGTAAGATAACTGAGGGTGCGATACAGGCACATTTAATGAAAGGAGATGATGGAAATGACACGGGTAAAGGTAGTTGCTGATAGTTCCGTTTGTCTGCCTCGAGAGCTGGTAGAGAGATATGGAATCCTGCTGGCGCCAGAGAAAATAATCTTTGGGGCTAGGGTTTATCGTGACGGCATAGAGCGGGACCCTCGTGAATTCTACACCCTGCTGCGACAGGCAAAAGAGCTACCTACCACCTCAGCCCCGTCACCTGAAGATTTTGCTGATGTTTACCGGAAGGCAGCTCAGGAGGCAGGCAGTATAGCCTGCATTCTGGTGACTTCAGGGCTCAGCAGTATGGGATTGAAATCAGCATTGATAGCCAGAGAGTCGTTCCCCGAATTGCCGATAGAGGTGATTGATTCTCGAACGGCAGTAGGCGCCTACGGGTTTATGGTGCTGGCGGCAGCCCGTGCCGCTGCCGAGGGTAAACCTCTCTCTGAAGTGGTTAGGGCAGCAGAGGACATGAAGGGGCGAGTCAACATGATAGCCACGCTGGATACCCTGAAATATCTGGAAAAGGGAGGGCGTATCGGCAAGGCGGCTTGCTGGGCAGGCAGCCTGCTTAATATTAAGCCCATAATAGAGGTGCCTACCTCCACCGGGGTTGTCGAGCCAGTAGGCAGAGTGAGGAACAGGATCAAGGCACTGGAGCATCTGTTGGACATTATGGAAGAGAGGGTAGGTACAGAGAAACCACTACATGTGAGCATCGACCATGGCAATGTGCCTGACGAGGCAGGCTGGCTTGAGACCCAAGTGTCATCTCGTTTTAACTGTGCTGAGATTTTTATAAATGATTTCGCGCCGGTTGCCGGCGTGCACTGCGGACCTGGAGTGATAGGGCTTTCCTTCTATGCTGGAGAATGAGCTGCTTATGAGCCGCGTTGTTGTCATAGTGAAAAGCTAACAGGAGAAGGTTAAATGAACATTCTGTTAATACAGCCAAGGCGAAAAGGGGTGCTGTGGCTCGGCGGACTTGCTTGCATTGAGCCGCTGGGTCTGGAAAATATTGCAGCACCACTACAACAGGAGCATAATCTCAAACTGGTAGATTTCTTCGAGTTTAAGGAGTTGAGTTTGGACTGCACCCCTATGACTGGACAGATACGGTTAGGAGAGTCTGGCGGGGTATCTCATTATTCTCCTGATTAACCAACAGGTTCTCAAACTCCTCCGGTGGCAGGTAACCAAGCGCTGAATGAAGCCTCTTTTGATTATAGACCTCCTCAAGAAAATAGGGAAGCCTGGCTGCCACATCATCATAAGTCTCATACTCCCATAGGTATACCTCCTCATGTTTCAGTGTTTTAAAGAAGCTCTCCATCATGGCGTTCTCATAGGGGTTGCCGGTGCGGGCCATGCTGATTTGAAAGCCATACTTCTTCAGCTCGTCGATGTATTCACTTGAAGCGTACTGCACCCCCTGGTCAGAATGATGAATGACACCGGGACCGGGTTGTCTCCTGGCTATCGCCATCCTTAGCGCCGAAAGTGTGAGTGCCGTATCCAGGCTCATGGAGATGGCATAGCCGATTACCTTCCGAGAGTAAGCATCCAGTATGGCGGCAAGATAGACGAAGCCTGCCCGGATGCGGATATAGGTGATATCACAAAGCCATACCCGGTTTAAGCGGTTTACCACCAGTCCCTTGATGAGATTGGGATACCGTGGGAACCGGTGCCTTGAGTCGGTGGTCTTTACCCATTTTCTCTTCGCCCGGCAGAGAAGGTCGCTCTCCTTCATAAGCCGGAGAACCTTCTTGTGATTGACCCGGACATTTAGCCGGCGCAGCTCCGCGGTAACCCGCCGGTAGCCGTAGCGGGGAAACTCAAGACAGATGGCTTCAATCCTGTCCCTTAAGTCCGCATCCTGCTGGGCTTTCGCCGTTTTGTCTTTCGGCTTATGGTAGAAGCTGCTTACTGCCAGTCTCATCACCTTGCACCCCCACCGGACGGCAACGCCGAGGCATCCCCATACCCTGATGATTTGCCGTTTTTGGCAGACCGGCTGAGGCTGTTCTGAAAAGCCTTTTTTAAAACCTCGTTCTCTAATGTCAGCTTGCCCACCAGCCTTTCCAGCTTCTCTATCTTGTCCTTTAAGGCCCCTACCTCGGTAGGCTCGTTGTTGAACCTGCCCCGGGCTGTACACGTCTTTCCAGTGGTAAAGCAGGCTGGAGCAAATGTTGTACTTCCGGCAGAGCTGGGCGGCACCTTCACCACCCAGGAACTCCTCAACTACCTGGCGTTTGAACTCTAAACTGAATTTCCTTTGACTTTTCATGGCAAGGTCCTTTCTCCCCTTATTATAGTGCCCTGACCCTGCCAGACTTTCCTAATCCTCCAAACCTAAAGTGTCCAACGAGAGGGGTTCACTCCGTATTGGAATCAGATGCTACATCGGCTTCCTTAAGCATTTCTACCCCAAGTCGCACCGCTTGCCCGGTGGTCAACAGCCGAACCGGGAGTTGATGTTTGCGTTGGCTCGATGAACACAAACGCTACGCTCGCGAGTGGAAATACCAAAATGACTTGGAGATGGACTTTCTGCGCTCCCTTGCTGAGATTCAGAAGGCGGCTAAGACAGAGCCGGCTGGACTTGAAGTAGACTCCCGACCTTAGGTCCGGCGCTGTCTCCGGCTCTTGGTTGGAGCTTTCTTTGCGTAGTGGTGTTCCTTTCTTTTCTCCCGGAAATAGTCCAGCGCTGGTATGCCCGCAATCTCCGGATGACAGGCAATAAGCGGATTTGACCACTGGTAATCCGGGGCTTCGATTCCCTTTTGAGTGAGACGATAATATTTCCGCGGCGGCGCCTCGTATGGTGCTAATCCGGCTTCGGAACGTGACCCCTCCACGTTTTCTTGAACCGAAGACTTTTCTTCTTTTCCGGTTGCTTCCACCCATCCGAGCTGTTTCAGCCAGTGAAAATACCTGCAAAAAGAATGATAACGACATTTGGTAAGCTTGTAAGGGATTCTCCGCAGAAACCAGTCAACCCGTTCGGCGTATTCCTGTTCGGTATAAGGCCCTTTGCCGGCCCTTACCCGCTCGTCGTTTTCCCAGGCGGCGGCATCCTCGGCATAGGCGCGGTGCAAGGCGAGTTTGTAGTGGTAAAAGATATCTTCCTGGACGGCGCCTTTACCCGGGTCAATCTTCGGTGAACCTTCCGGCCCGTGCCCCAGCAGAAACTCCCGGATAAACCAGCCGCAACCAAAAGGTCTTAAGAAACCGCCCCTAACCGGCCTCAGCATTGCCATGTTGCGTCCCCAGCGCCTCCAGTATCGTGGTGGTCACTTTGCGTATCGCCGTCAGGTTTTCCTCCAGCACCTTCTTGTCCTCAGCCCATAATGCCACGTAAGGGAATGACCTGACGCCGGTATCGAAGCCGAAGTGGGCACCCACGGCGAAGGCGGCGCTCTCGGCAATGGTCTCAGCATCTCTCCGGGGAATATGAAATACACCCTCGGAAAAGTAGTGAGCTACCTCGTGGAGCAGGGTCTTGAGCTGCTGCGCCCTCGATTCTTCCGGCCGCACCCAGATGGATTTCCCGAAGTATTGTCCTTTGAGAGAAGGGTCCTCGTACGGTTTCGGCTCGAAGCTCACCGTAAGCCCTTCCGAACTTGCCAGCGCCAGCACCTTGCTGAAAAGCTCCTCGTTGGCCTCACCCGTAAGCACGGGAACTTCAAACTCCGGCAACTCTTTCCCTTCGGTCTGGCTGACATCAAAAACATACACCACTTTGAAATAAGCCGGGGTTGCCTCTATCGCCTCTTCACCCTCGACCGGCTCTCCGCACTGGGGGCAGTACCTGGCGCCCCTCGGAATCTTTGCGCCACACACAGGACAGGTCGGTCTCGGCGGCATCACTGGAGCCAGGATGGCGATGCCCTTCTCGCCCTTCTTCACCCACCGCCCGAACTCTTTCCAGGTGTTGAAGCCGGCGACCCGGGTAGCGTCGGGCTTCTGGATGGCAATCAGGATAAGATTGCCGATGGAATAGTCGTGAAATTTCGACATCGTTAAAAGAAATTGGCGGAAGTTTTCGCTGTTCTGGACGCCCTCCACGCCTTCCTTGAGCTGCTTCAGCACCGCGTCAATTTTCCGCTCTTTAACCTCCGGCTCCACTGCCAGGCTGTATTCGGGCAGTGGCTCACGGAGCCAGCCCGAAAGGTAGCGGTATTGAGACGGCACCGGCTCACCGACTTCAATGGCGACCTGGGGTACCAGAGGAGGTTTCAACTCTTGCTTGTATTGTTGGGCGAGTTCCTTGTCCAGGAGTTTACACACCTCCTGTTTGGTGGTTCCCTTCACCCGAACTATGTACTTGCCTGTTGACCTTTCAATGGCTTCGCCATTGTAGCGATATCCTTCTTCGCCCCAGAATTGAATTTCCAGACCTGGATATTTGGCTTCTATCTCAGCCTCTGTTCCTTTCTTGTAAGTCTTGGGTAATTGGGGTAGCCGTTTTTCTGCGGTCGGGAAGGCGGACGATACCAAAGATTTGACTATCCCGAACATAATCCCTACAAACATGAGGGATATGCCGAAACCGAAAACGTCATGCATCTGCTGCTGGGTGCGATAGTCCATTACCATACAGCCTCCATCATCAAATCGTCGAACTTCTTCGCATGCGTCAACTCCACCACCTTCGCCGCTACCCTGGTCATCGCTTCACCGTGGGCTTCCTCCAGGTCTTCTGCTCCCGAAGTGTGATGAGCTATTTCGTGGATGACGGTATCCACGGTTGTCCTGCCTCTTTCAAGCTGGTCGGCGGCGATATATATCTCCATGGTGGTGCGGCTGTACATGCCGGCCGTCCTCACCCGGTCGCTGGCCGGTGGGATAATGGCGGCGTGGACGCCGGATACTTTAGTCATACAGACTTCATCGGCGATTGCCCTTGCCAGCCTGAGATGGGCCCGCTGTTTGCGGGAGAGTCCTTCGTCCGGAATAATCTGCACCTCTCTCAACCTCTCCTGAGAGGCTTTAACCAGCTCCTTATCGGTGAGAACTGCCTGCGCCAGCGTGTCCTGCACCAGCCAGTTGACGGAGTGGGGCTCATAGCCCAGGTGTCTTACCGTGCCGTCCCAGCGGTCGGAGGTGCGGATAACGGCGTTCTCGCCGAAGTTCTTCACCCAGGCCTCCTTCCAGACCGAGGCGTTCTCTTTGACGAAGTCGGCGTAGAGCTTCCCTGTCACCGGCTCGCTGCCCATCGCCCAGCGCTCCAGGCTGATGTTGTGGCTCTCGTCGGTCTCAAAGAGCGGCGGGAAAT
>Ga0272448_1008340_pt1 | contig 10798 bp, 7 predicted proteins | sample YNPCB0191_FD_202220 | JGI IMG/M metagenome (GOLD analysis project Ga0272448, IMG submission 202220) | Hot spring sediment microbial communities from Yellowstone National Park, WY, United States - YNP-CB-019-1 | ecosystem: Environmental > Aquatic > Thermal springs > Hot (42-90C) > Sediment... | reverse complement strand
GTATCGGAACACAGCGATGGCGATGGAATCACTTTATGGCTTGATGAAATTTATATCACCCGCACAGACACCCTCATCATCCGGGATACCTCTCAATACATTCCCGGGCAGACGAAAACGATCCCCTATCGGACAACAGCCTTTGAGGTATTTCCCAATCCTGCCAGCAACAAATTGTATGTAAAAACCCGAGAAACAACCGGAGGAATATGCCACATGATGATTTATGATCCGGCAGGACACATGATTTTAACCGACAGGTGGAATACGGAAGAGAACAATGTACGGGAAATACCTCTCCGGCAAAAAATCAATCCGGGCTTTTATATTCTTATGATTGAACATGAAAAGGAAAAGATAAGTTATCCTATTATTGTACAATAACTGCTAATCTTCCTCCTTTTTATTTGTAAAGAATCCACCGGATGCAGATAGGGAATTTGCCAGATGCAATATATTTTACTTTTACCCGTTAAAAACTTTAAAACAAAATTCACACACAATGAAAAGAAGATCTTTTTTAAAAACTACCGTTATAGGCGGAGCTGCCACTGCGGCAAGCCAGCTTGTTCTGGAATCATGTCACAAAGACAAAGCGGCTTCTTCATTTGTCACAATGGTTAAAAAGCCTGAAGTAAGCCTATTGGCAGGGCTTGAAAACGAATGGTTAAAAGTGGATATCCTTTCCGACGCTTCCACATCGGTGATAGACAAAAAGAATTCCATTACATGGCAATCAGGGCCTGTGGCTTTACAGGAATTTGGTCCTATTGACGAGGGGCATGTGTGGCTGCGGCAGGAAAGAAGCATGTGCGAAGAATATCCCGGGCGTTTTGTGGGTAAAAAAAAGAACAACAATGAAATTGAATTTACCTTGCTGGGAAGACAGGACAGGATCATGGGACGTTTTACCTGTCACGTTCACTTAGAAGAAAATTCAATCGTTTACCGCATCTCCCGGATTGATGAAAGCATCCAGAGCCTGGTATTCCCCACCCCTTTCCTTTGTTCTGCCCTGGTATTGCCTTCAGGCATTGGCAAACTGGTTACCGAGCGTCCTTCAAGAGGCATTTATGCAAGACAGGCACAAACCTTTTTTACTCATCTGAACATGCGGTGGATAGGAGGATTAAACGACAAAGGAGGATGGCTTGGCATTTATGAAGAAGGATTTGAAGACGCAGGAGCCATCATTGCCAACCGCACTGCTTCTCCCGCATGGATGAAAACACTGGGACGGTGGCAACATCCCTTTGTTTTCCGCATAAAATTCATCAAAGGAAACTACGTTGACCTGGCAAAAGAATACCGCCGGTGGTTTATCTCAAAAGGTCTTTTCAAATCGCTCAAAGACAAAATAACCGAAAATGAAAACCTGAAAAAATTCCTTGGAGGAAGAGCATTCTGGTTTAACCTTGCCCACCCTGCCCCACGGAAAAAAGAACTTGAAGACATTCTTTTTACTCCCGATCAGGTATCCCGTAAAGGCAACGATGGAGACGTAATTGTGCATTGCACCTATGCAAAAGCAAAAGAGATACTGAGCCGCTACGAAGCGCTTGGGATGAAAAAAGGATTGATCAAAATAGCCGGATGGATCAACCGCGGTTATGATGCTTCTCATCCCGATATATGGCCACCGGAACCCAAACTCGGTACCCTCGATGAACTGAAAGAACTGATGCAGTTCCGAAAACAATGGGTCATGGGCTTGCATGACAACTACATGGATATATATGACAACAACCCCAGTTTCCCGAAAGGAGTTATCCGGCAGGCTGATGGATCGCTCATGACCGGAGGTTTCTGGGCTGGGGGCCAGGCTTATATTATGAATTACAGAGACAGCCTGCAATATGCCAGACGCAATTGGGAACAAATAAAAACATTGATGCCGCAGGCAATGTTTGTTGACACAACCACAGCCATGCAATTGTATCAATCGTACGAAAAAGGAAATGAATACACCAAGGCCGACGACCTGCATTATAAAATGGAATTAATCAGATTTTTCAAGCAACAGGGGGTTCTCTTTGGAAGCGAGGAAGTAGCCGATTTTGCCATTCCGCTGATCGACTGGTTTGAAAACCGTCACCGCCGCAAAGCAGGCGAAAGCATCCCTCTGTGGCCACTGGTATTTCACGATGCTGCTTTCTGTATGCGTTACCATCCCGAACCCAAAGAATATCCTGCATGGCTTGAAGACATGCTGTATGGCTACATGTTGCATTTTTTCAACGGAGAAAATTTTGATGAAAAATATTTCGCTTCCACTTTCCATGTGGACCAGTGGCATGAACTGATTGGGACTGATGAAATGATTTCACACCGTTTTCTTACGGAAGATAACTCCGTAGAAGAAACCATCTTCAGCAGCGGAAAAAGAATTGTATGCAATTTTGGCAATGAAAAATATGCTGACCAAAAAGGAACCGTAAAACCACACAATTATATCATTACCACATAAAAGCGATGCATTTCCCATAACCGGGAACCTGAGGAAACAGCAGCAACATTGATTGTTTTTCTATCTGCCGGAAAGAAGAATTCCATCATGGCACAAAACAAACCCCAGATAAACGATGAAGATTCAACCCTATCAGTTTGTAAAGTATGATAAGAATACCTCAATAGAGCATATTGAAAAAGTCCATCAGACCGGCGCTGTAGTCTGTTTCGATTTTGAAGACGGAATTATGAATCCGCTGGAAGTAGACAAGTCGGCCACGTTAAAAGAAGAAGCAAGGGGAATATTCAGTCATCTGTATTCCGTATTATATGACTTTAACAAAGACATAAAAACCGGGATTAGAGTAAACAGTATTAAAACTGAAGAGTTTGCCAGAGACCTGATAACGCTCAAAGGCAAAAGATTTGATTCCATACTCATTCCTAAAATTGAACATCCCGGTGATATTCAATTAATCCTTGCCAGATTCAAAGAGTTTGACATTCAATACAAAAATCTTATTCCGGTCATTGAATCCAAAAAAGGTCTGGAGAATCTGGAAAATATTCTGCAACCCCATCCGGAGATCGGTAAAATAGCATTTGGCCATTGTGATTATAATCTGGATATTGATGCATATCCATTTTTTCACCAGGATAGCTGGGAATACTGGAAATGGATACATGCCATCATTGATAAAATTAAAAATTATAGCGTTCAACTAATTAACTCACCTTATTTGAATACCTCCAATGAAGATTTTTTCTGTTCTATGATAGCCTATATCACCACGCATAAAAAAGATTATTTCTGTGGACAGGTCACTTTATCTACCCGCCAGTCTATCCTTTGTCATTCAGAAAATCCGGTGAAAAAGAATTTCACAGAATACCTTGAAAACAAAAACCTGTTTCCGGTTGATAAAAAAATTGCCCTGGCATTGGTACATGAATTTGAAGCCAATAACAAACAGAAAGGATTATCAAAATCCAACAATAAATTTATTTCTCTTCAAGAATATTTAGCCTCTAAAAAATTGATCAATGATAGAAGAGAGGTAAAAGAAATATGCTTTGTCGGGGGATGCTTTCCTGTTCAATATAACATTGTGTATGAAGACTTGTTTCATCAGCAATTAAGACGAAAACTCGAGCATCATTTACAAAATAAACTGCATATAAACATCATCCGCTACGAGCGATTCAGCACCCTACCGGATAAAATAAAAAACCTTGCCGGTTCAAAAAAACTTGACCTGCTCATCTTTCACGTAAGACCTGAGCCTTATTTAAGATTAATAAAATTATTCTATCAATACATTGATGACAAAGGATATCTGAAATGGTCGTTAAACCTGCCTTATTTTAATCTTTTAATGGTTGAAAAATATGATATTCTTGACCTGGGCAGAATATTTCATGTACCCGGAAGAGAAAGAAATTCCATATTTTATAAATTTTTAATCACCTGCAATTATATTTTCGGCAGCATGATAGGAAATAAGCGTTATGCGCTAAAAAGCTATCTCCGGACAGTAAAAAACATGATTGACTTTTGTCATTCAAATCACATTAAATATATCATCCTTGGTCCAAACCGCCGAAGCAATACGCATTTAGAACCCTTCTTGTGCAGGGATTTGGATTTGTACATATCGGGCAGAACCAACAAACATATTTATGTTTGCGGATATGAAAAGGATACCGGTAAAAAAATGAATCAGGAAAATGGCATCCACGTCACTTCCTATTACCATGAATTGATCGCCGAAAAACTATATAAAACAATCATAACCAACAGATTATTAAATCCGGAATAAAAATAACCCCGTCATTCGTATTTTGAAGACCTCAAATCAGTTCAAAAAGTTTATCCATCTTTTACCGCCCCATGATTAAACTGCCTTTTTGTCAGAGAAGTGTCATAAATAAATAAAAAATCAAACTCTCTTTGCCATTATTGCATAGATAACCATGCACAGGAAAAATGGCATAATGATTGATTTTGTGTATTTCACGTAAAAAGTGAAACTCTTAAAACAAAAAAATATGGGAAAAATTATCGGCATCGATTTAGGGACAACGAATTCCTGTGTTGCTGTCATGGAAGGCAATGAGCCTGTTGTAATTCCGAACAGCGAAGGCAAACGTACCACTCCTTCGGTAGTTGCTTTCGTTGAAAACGGCGAAAGAAAAGTAGGTGATCCTGCCAAACGGCAAGCCATTACCAATTCAAAACGTACGGTGTATTCCATCAAACGGTTCATGGGCGAAACTTATGACAGGGTAACGAAGGAAATTGAACGTGTACCCTATAAAGTAGTACGGGGGGAAAACAATACTCCAAGGATAGATATAGACGGAAGATTATATACCCCTCAGGAAATATCGGCCATGATTCTTCAGAAAATGAAGAAGACAGCCGAAGATTATCTGGGTCATGAAGTGACGGAAGCGGTCATTACTGTACCGGCTTACTTCAATGACTCCCAGCGTCAGGCCACCAAAGAAGCCGGTGAAATTGCCGGATTAAAGGTGCGCCGTATTATCAATGAACCAACAGCTGCTGCACTGGCCTACGGGCTGGACAAGAAACACAAAGACATGAAAGTGGCAGTGTATGACCTTGGCGGTGGCACCTTTGATATTTCCATTCTTGAACTGGGAGACGGGGTTTTTGAGGTAAAATCGACCAACGGCGATACTCACCTTGGAGGAGATGACTTTGACCAGTGCATCATCAACTGGCTGGCCGAAGAGTTCATGAAAGAAGAAGGGGTTGACCTGCGAAAAGATCCGATGGCCCTGCAGCGTCTGAAAGAAGCTGCTGAACGGGCAAAAATAGAATTATCCAGCAGCACAAGCACGGAGATCAACCTTCCTTATATCATGCCAGTCAACGGCATTCCAAAGCACCTGGTCAAAACACTTACAAGGGCAAAATTTGAACAATTGTGTGATTCATTGTTCCAGGCAACTATAGAACCATGCCGGAAGGCATTGCAGGATGCCGGCTTAAAACCATCAGACATCGATGAAGTGATTCTGGTAGGAGGTTCCACACGCATTCCGGCCATCCAGCAACTGGTAGAAAAATTCTTTGGCCGTGTGCCTTCAAAAGGAGTAAATCCGGATGAGGTTGTTGCTGTAGGTGCTGCCATTCAGGGTGCTGTGCTTACCGGCGAAGTGAAAGACATCTTATTGCTTGATGTAACACCGCTTTCCCTTGGAATTGAAACGCTGGGTGGAGTAATGACAAAACTTATTGAAGCCAATACGACCATTCCCACCGAAAAAACAGAGGTCTTTACCACTGCTGCCGATAGCCAGACATCGGTAGAAATTCATGTGTTGCAGGGTGAACGTCCGCTGGCCAAAGACAACAAAACCATTGGCAGATTCCATCTCGATGGCATTCCACCCGCTCCGAGAGGAGTTCCTCAGATTGAAGTTAAATTCAGTATTGACGCCAACGGCATTCTTCATGTATCGGCCAAAGACAGGGCCACAGGCAAAAGCCAGAGCATCCGTATTGAGGCTTCTTCAGGACTGACAGAAGAAGAAATCAAAAGGATGCGCGAAGAGGCCAAAGCCAATGAAGCTGCTGATAGAGCTGCAAAAGAACGCATTGACAAGCTCAACCAGGCTGACACCATGATTTTCAATACTGAAAAACAACTGAAAGAATATGGCGATAAGATTCCGGCCGATAAAAAGAAACGGATCGAAGAGGCCCTGAATCAATTACGCGAGGCTCATAAAGCGCAGGACATTGCCCGCGTGGATGCAGCCATGGCTGAGATGAACAGTGCATGGCAGGCTGCATCGGAAGAAATGTACAAAGCAGCCAGCGGAGGAGCCACAGGAACGTCTGCCGGAAGTCAACAACAATCTGCGTCCGGAAGCAACAAAAGCGGAAGCGACCAGGAAGTAACTGATGTGGATTTTGAAGAAGTAAAATAATCTGTCTTCATACAAAAAAAATCCGGTTCCTCATGAACCGGATTTTTTTATTTTATGCAATGAACATTTTTTACTTTTCAGTCAAGGAAATCTTTATTTAACTGTACACCAAAATGATTGGCAACAGAGAGAATAATGTCTCTGGAAAGGGGACGTTTTACTCCGCCGGCAGCCATTGCTCTCAGATAGATCATTGCCACCTTTTCGGCCGTATCAATCAATCCGAAAGCAGCATCAAGATTCCGTCCACATGCCATCACCCCATGACGGTCCCATACAATAATTCTGAATGTCTCAAATAAACGGGCTGAAGCTTCTGCCAGTTCGGTTGTGCCGGGCATAAGCCATGGGACCACTCCAATTCCCTCCGGAAAAATCACGGCACATTCAGTGTGCATTTCCCACAAAAGACGGGAAAGGGTTTTTGAATCAAACTCCTGCAGATAGGTAAGCGCAATCAGATGAGGAGCATGCGTGTGAATAACTGCCCTGTCCATGCCTCCCGAAACTTTTTTCCTTACTTCATGAACCCACAGATGGGCTTTCAATTCAGAAGTAGGCCTGGCATTCCCTTCAAACCCCCATAAAACCTGATAATGAGATCCTTTGTCATTCAACCGGAACACACCAATGTTCTTTTCGGGCAACAACTCGATGTTCCGGAGAAAACGGCCTGTGCCGCTCACAACAAAATATTCTCCCGCGAGACCAGGGTACGACCTCCCCACAGGAATCCAGTCTGTCCTTGGCACTTCCTGGACAAATTCTTCTACAGATCCTTCCGTCATTCTTACCGAGATATTGCCTCCGTTTGCTTCGGCCCAGCCTTTGCGCCAGATGTCGGAACTGATCTTAATCACTTCATTTACATTTCTCGAAAGAAATGAACGATCCATCATGCTATTTAACTAATTTAGAAATTGTTTTAAACACATCGGTCCCTGCAAAACGGACAAGTTCAAAAAGAAGCGACTCCACCGTAGTAACAATGCCACCTTCATGAATAACCCGCCGCAAAGCAATTTCTTTATCATTCAGATGTCTTGAAGAAACTGCATCCGCAACAACGACCGGGGTCATGCCGCAGTTTTTCAGGTCGATTGCTGTCTGGAGGATGCACACATGCGTTTCAATGCCTGCCAGAATAACAAATGGTTTATTAAGGGATTTGAGTTTTTCCATGATGGGCGGATCGTCACAACAACTAAATGACATCTTTTCAAGCAAAGGTATATGCGAAACTTTTTCCTGCAACACAGGCAAGGTGGGGCCCAATCCTTTCCGGTATTGTTCAGTAACCACCCCCGGGATATTTAGCGTAACAAGACCTTCAACAAGAATATTCATCCGTTCAAGCAAATGCTCTTTCTCAGCCATGTGAGAAAATAATTTTTCCTGCACATCAATAAGAAGAAAAGCTGACTGTTCTTTAAGAATCCTCATAAGGTTATTTCTTTTTACGTTTGCTCTGGCGTCTTGATTTTTGTCCAAGATATCCTCCATGGTGGCGTTTGGCATATTCTTCGGCAGTAAACCCGATTTTTTTCATGAGCTGAACCACCAGAATGTCTCCGATGACAGTCATCACGGTGGTGGACGTGGTAGGCGACAATCCGAGCGGACACACTTCTGCCGGATTGCCGGTATCAAGCACCACATCGGCCATGCAGCCAAGTTCCGCTGAAGGATTTCCTGTAATCACAACAAGAGGGAGGCTCGGATTAAGATGATTGGCCAGATGAACCAGTTCTATAATCTCTCTTGTTTTGCCTGAATTCGAAATCAACAGCAACACATCATTGTTCTGAATCACTCCCAGGTCGCCATGCTGGGCATCGGCAGGATGAAGAAAAACAGCAGGAGTACCTGTTGAACTGAGGGTAGTAGCAATATTAAGTGCTATCTGCCCTGCTTTCCCCATCCCGCTGGCCACCACCTTCCCTTTTTTTACATGTACCCGCTGATAGATAATCTTAACGGCTTTTTCAAAATTATCGGAAACAGGAATATTCAGAATGGCTTTTGCTTCATGCTGCAGAATCTTTATTATTTCATTTTTCATGCGCTGTTGTCATTAAAAGACTTTACAAAAGTAAAGATAACATTTTACTTACACACAACAACAGGGCAATGCCGGCGAAAAACTTCTGCAAATAAAAAAGCTGCTCGTTGTGTGGCAGAGCAGCTTTCATCCATTTTTTCTCAATTTCTTTACATAAGAACAATGTTATGCCGGCGGCATTCTTGAATCATGTCTTCGGGCCAGATGCTGGCCTGTACTTCCCCGATATGGGCTTTACGCAAAAGAAACATGCATAAGCGCGACTGACCGATTCCGCCTCCGACGGACTGTGGCAGTTCCCCCCTGAGTAACCGTTGATGAAACATTAATTCTTTTCTGTTTTCAGTACCGGTGAGTTTCAACTGGAGTAAGAGAGCTTCTTTGTTAACCCTTATTCCCATGGAAGAAATCTCAAATGCCCTTTCCAGCAGAGGGTTCCAGAGGATAATGTCACCGTTCAATCCTTTATAGCCGTCTTCATTCACGGAACTCCAGTCATCATAATCGGGAGCACGGCCATCGTGTTTAAACCCATTGGACAATTCTCCTCCGATGCCAATCACAAAGATTGCCTTGTATTTTTCGGCGTATTTGCATTCGCGTTCAAAAGGAGACAAATCAGGATATTGCTTCAACATCTCTTCTGCATGGACAAAAGTAATATCATCGGGCAGGCAGGGTTGAATAGCCGGGAAATGCTCACTTACGATAAACTCAGTTTCTTTTAAAGCCACATAAATGGACCGGACAGTTTTTTTCAGAAAAGCAAGGTTGCGCTGATCGTCCCGCATAACTTTTTCCCAGTCCCATTGATCCACATACAACGAATGAAGATTATCAAGGCCCTCATCAGGCCGGATGGCATTCATGTCGGTATAGATGCCTTTCCCTTCGGGAATACGGTATTCTGCCAACACCATCCGTTTCCATTTAGCCAGCGATTGAACCACTTCGGCCACTGCCCCGTTCATCGATTTGATCTGGAAAGATACAGGTTTTTCTACCCCATTCAGGTCGTCATTGATGCCTGTCCCCCGCAGCACAAACAAGGGGGCAGTAACCCGTCTCAGCTGCAGTTCCGCAGAAAGATGAGTTTCAAAAGTGTCTTTAATCAATTTAATTGCCTGTTCCGTCTGTTCAAGAGTAAGCAATGGTTTATAATGCGAGGGGTACTTCATAACAATTACTTTTTAGACAATAAAACTTCATTTTCTTTGTTCTAAGATTAAAAATCATTAATAAAAATCAAAATTTAACTGCAATTATAAATAAAAAAATGAAAAAGATAAAAATTTTATAAAAAAATCATTCAATTGTTATTTTTCTGTTGTTTTCTTCGTTCATTTTCGTCAAGGATGATTTTACGCAGGCGAATGTTTTTGGGAGTCACTTCAAGATATTCATCCTCTTTGAGGTATTCCATGGCATCCTCCAAACTGAATTTCACTGCCGGAGCAATCATTATTTTTTCGTCAGAGCCGGCAGCCCTTACATTGGTTAATTTTTTTGTAATACACACATTGACAACAAGATCGTCGCTTCGGGTGTGTTCTCCGATAATCATTCCGGAATACACTTCGTCGCCGGGTTCAATAAAGAATTTGCCTCTGTCCTGCAATTTGTCAATCGAATAAGCAATAGCGGTGCCGGTTTCCTTGGCAACCAGCGAGCCATTGGTACGGGAAGAAATTTCTCCTTTCCATGGTTCAAAGCCCTTAAAACGGTGGGCAATGACAGCTTCCCCTTCGGTAAGGGTAAGCAACAGGTTTGTAATCCCAATCAAGCCCCGTGCAGGAATGTTAAACTCAAGCACCTGCCTGTCGTTTTTCATGGAGATGTTAACAATCTCGCCTTTGCGTCGAGTGACCACGTCAATGACTTTTCCGGAAAAGTTTTCAGGGACCACGACAGTAAGATGTTCTACCGGTTCACACTTCTTCCCGTCAATTTCCTTGATCAGCACATGAGGCTGGCCAAGCTGAAACTCATACCCTTCGCGGCGCATTGTTTCAACAAGAATGGAAAGATGTAAAATGCCCCGCCCGTACACAAGTAATTTCTCAGGTGAATCGGTTTCTTCCACCCGGAGGGCAAGATTTTTCTCTGTTTCTTTAAACAGCCGTTCCCGCAGATGCCGTGAAGTGACATAGGTGCCTTCCCTCCCGGCAAAGGGCGAATTATTCACGGTAAACAACATGCTCATGGTAGGTTCATCAACAGCAATCGGGGGAAGGGCTTCCGGCACTTCGGCATCGGCAATCGTATCGCCGATGTCAAAATTTTCAGGGCCAAGGACAGCACATATCTCTCCCGATTGAATTTCAT
>Ga0272448_1008339_pt1 | contig 10799 bp, 11 predicted proteins | sample YNPCB0191_FD_202220 | JGI IMG/M metagenome (GOLD analysis project Ga0272448, IMG submission 202220) | Hot spring sediment microbial communities from Yellowstone National Park, WY, United States - YNP-CB-019-1 | ecosystem: Environmental > Aquatic > Thermal springs > Hot (42-90C) > Sediment... | reverse complement strand
AGATCCCGATATCACCTCTGAACCCGCAGTCCCTCAATACGTCTATGCAGAACGCGTAGATCTCCCTCCTGGCATCGTCCGGCATCTTCTTCCCCCACGGCGTATTGACCTTCAGATACTCCACCCACGAGGTGTCGTACCCGAGCTTCCTGGCGAAGTTTATCGTCCTCTGCAGCCCGCGGAGCGTCCCCAAGGTCGCCCTCCTCGCGCCGGCGTCCGCGATCCTCCTCAGAACGTCCGTGTACTCCTCCCTCCAGCCCTCCACCGGAATGGGAATAATCGGGTCCACCCGCGCCCGCGCCTCTCCGCGAGGAGCTTGATGACGCATTCGCGCCCCTTCAGCCTCTGCATGCCCCTGGCAACGCCCTCTGCCCCGTACCTCCTCCTGACCGTGATGACGATGTTCCCTTCCGTATCAAAGGATGATGCACATAGGGTTTTGCCTAGCTTCCAGCACCGCCTGTCTGACTCTTTTCCCTTCTAATTTCCTATCTTCTCCTATTGCTTATCACCTCCAAGCTCCATTCTCTTCTTTTCTCGCCCATCTACACCTTCCGTGAATTTATAAAGCGGCACGAACTGTCCAAAACATATTAACTCCATCTGTGAGAAAACTCCAGATTCCAAGCGAAGGATTTTCTTCCCCTAATTGTTTATGTTCGGTTTCGAAGAATAAGAATCGAAATAATAGCCGAAAGTAAAGTCGCGGATCCCCAATAGATCGTCCAGAACAGAGTATACTGTTCTCTTGTCGCAAAGGTGGGCCATAATGGGTAATACATCCAAATCCCACATAATTCCACTAAATGGAGGGAAAAATCGTAGGCACACATAACAAGGAGCATCAAACATAATAATACCAGCTTTGCCCTCACATTCCCTACCTCATAATAGAGTTGTGTTATGATGGACCGATAACCTTTTCTTTGGTCGGAACGATCTAACCTATGAAGTTTTCGAAAAACCTGCCTATAACCTTTCCCAGTATCACTTGAAGATCGCTGGCACAGCAGTTATCCTAATGCCCTCTTCTGGGTATTGACTGCAGGGGTATCACTTGAGTGGGGGTCGGACTCGTGCCCGTCCCGCGGGTCAGTATGGATGTGAAGAGGCTGTCCGCCGGCACCGGGGCGTGCATCTGGCTCTGCGAGGAGGGGGCGTACCTGTCGATCCACTGCCTGGTAACGTAGGAGATTGGGAAGGCGCAGGGCTTCGCGAGCGTCGCCTCGAGCCTGTACCTGTAATTCAGAACGGGAGGCTCGCACCGGTTGACGTCCGCCTTAAGTTCAAACCCATTTAAGTGAAGAAACGTAGAGGCCGCACTATAGGCTGTTCTTTTATTACCATCAACAAATGGATGAAGTTTATTTATTTCATAAAGTAATGAGGCGGCTTTCTGATGAATAGTTGTATGAGGCTCGAACCCAAAAATATTGTATTTTGGGGATTCTACACATAATGTAAGATTCCCGTGAAATAAGATACCTTCCTCTCCTCCAGTATTTCTTAAAATTTCTGCGTGAATATCTAATATCTCGTAATGTTAGGTAGCGCAGAACCATAATTTAATATTTTGGCAACTCTTTCAAAATATTTATGTCCTTTGCTATGGTTCGCTTCAAGGCTTCTCTAAACTTTTGCTTTTCAGGCTCCAATTGGAAATATTGTGCCTCTGTTATTACATTTACAATTTGCCAATCCCCTGATGTTGTATTTTCATATGAGTATCTTATTCCATCTGTAATGTCCATCATTTGCATAGCTGAGGTCAATCCTGAAGTGCCTCTTGTTGGATCCTCATGAATTTTAAAAGCCATACTTGGTTACCTCTTATTGCATGTTTAAAATATTAACGTTTCCTTATTTAGTTTACGAATTATTCATTTTCAAATGGAACTATCCATGATCCAACCTTCACTCAAAATTTTTTCCTAGAAGAAGGGGTGAATGCAGAGGTCCTATTTGGACCCCTCTTTGCTCTTCAGGGCAATTCTAAAGGTTAAACTGAAAGTCAGAGAGAAACAGAACTTGAAAAACCGCAAAAGGTGGTATAGAATGAATGGAATGTTTGTGAAATTCTCGAATGAAATAAAAGAACCAAAGGTTTCAGATCTCATCACAAGACTACGATACTCTTATTTCCATTTTAATCGTCCAAACACGATTGTCAAGACCCAAAACTGTGGATAAATAGGAATTTCTGATAATTTCTTCAAAACATATGGAGATTACCTTTTAGACGAATCTGATAAAGCTCCGGCAATACCACTAATTACTGTTATTAATCCTACTACCGTAAGTCCTCCGACGACAATTTTTCCTAATGTTTCAAAGAATTCTTGCTTTCGTTTTGTTTCTATCCACTCTCTAAATGCAGGCATTATGTTTGAGAGAGCCATTTTAATCTCATCTTCATCTAAATTATAGGGGTTGAATTCTATGACTGGCACCTGTTTTAGTTGAGTAAGATAAGAGGGTAAACCACCCAAAGAAATTCTTTTATCTTTGAGTATTAAAAGCGGTTTATCTAGACCAAAAGCTATTCCAACTTCAGCATGAAGCCACTCTAAAGTTCTCCATAGTCCAGTTAAAGCATCTAGATACCTTGGAGTAGCAATAGCTATAACTGCTTCCGAGTTCTTTATTTTCTCTCTTACTTTTATGGGTATTTGTTCCTCTGGGACGTTTACTTCGATACCAACGGTAACTGTCTCAAACCCCCACTCTCTTATCATTTCTGCTATTGGATCTCCTATCGCTCTGTCTTCTGTTGATAAGCCTCTAGATATGAATACTTTGTAAAGAGGTGTTGGGTATACGCTTATGAAATATTGTTTCTCAGATGAATAAGAACCTAAATCAATCCAGTTGTTGTTAATATATTCATGCATATTGTACCTTAATCTGTAAATCTTTCTACCAACAACATTTTTAGGAAAAGAGAGCCAAACATTTCCCAAAAATTTGTTTTCCCTTGGCAAAACCATACCACCAATAGACTTGAGATCGTATGTCCCGAAGTCAAATTCTAATTTGAGATCCGAAAGATAAAGCGGGTTCTCACTTGTATTTTCTAACCAAAAACTTACTAGACCCTCTTCTTCCGGTGAGTAGTTAGCCTTATTAAAGTTCCATCTTATAAACCAGCTTCCCATGGAATTAACCATTCCTTTATTCTCAGGCGTCTTATTTGAACCTTTCTTTAGACCCACTCGGGATTCTCAAGATAAACCATGTCTGATTAGTTGCTGATGCCATTGACGCTCTAAGAATGTTATCTTGACATATATTCCTGCTTTTGTTAAAATCAGTTATAGGCGATATGCATTTTGGTCAAAAATTGAGGTAATTAAGGGTAGAGAAAGGTTTGACTCAGCAGGAGTTAGCTGAGAAGCTTGGCTATAAGACAAACAGCTATATTTCCGATGTTGAAAGCAGTCATTTTACTCCCTCTAGAGAAAAGCTGAAGAAGCTCGCTCCAGTCTTCAGCGTCAAGATTGTAGAGTGCAGGGATCCACGGGAAGCCTCTGAGGGTCTCAGGTCCGCCCTATCGGACGGGGACTTCCCGCCGAGAGAGTTAAATCAATTCTTAGAGCAGATAATGTATTAAAAATCATGTTCCAAAAATCGATTGACTTTTTCTATGTTGCCGTTGAAAGTATAAAATTATTGTAGAATTCCGATAAATCCTACGAATTGATGTTGATTATTTTAAATTCGCTAGGAAGTTTATCTCTGAAAGTGTTGAAGAGTTTATTATCTTTAACATAGGCAACATGTGATAAATGGTGCTTGTTTGAACATAAACTCGGGGATTATTAAGATAAGTTTTTTAAGAAACTTTGATTATTTCTCATATCGGGAAGACGAATGACACGCCAATGGCAACTTATGCATGATGCGCAAACTTTCCTTGATGCATCCAAACTTGCAAATGATGCCTTGATGGGGATACATTTTGTCCGGATTGCAAGACAGAGAGGCAAGCCAGTGAATCCGCTACATGTTGAGAAGATAGATAAAGGAATAAAACTTCTGGAAACAATCCTGCAAACGTTAGAAGCGAGAGAAAAACATGAGACCACATCCTCTGAAGCGATCTCTATTCTTTATGTACTCTCACAAGGTCGAATGATTGGTAAGCCGGCTTCTCTGAAGAAGGTGCTTAAAGACTCTATAACGGAGTTGCTAAAATTCAAAGAGGGGAAAATTGAGGATTTTGAAGAAGCTGAGGAACTTCTTGAAATAATTACTAAGCACACCTCAGAAGAAGCGTTGAAAGCCACGTCAAAAGTCCGCGTTTTTATCGCGGAAGCGAGATAGCAATGTTTCTACTGGAACAAAAAGCGAACGATATTGCATCAAAAATAGCGTTTGCTAAGGAAATTGTCATGAGTTTGAAATCCCCAGATAACGTTCTTCAAACTTATATGGAGCCATTCGTGAGTTGGCTCGACATTTTAAGAGGCCGGGTGGATCAAGCAAAAGCGAATTTTGAAGAGTTTGTGCACGATTCAGGTTTCGTTCAGGATAATTACTTCCGAGAAGAAGCTCAACGGAGACTGTTAACAGATATCTTAAGGGATTTTGAAGACATAGAAAGGCGCATCCGCATAAACGTCGACACTTTTCTCCCATTAATACTTGTTTGGAATAACCAAATAAGTGGAACGGAAACAAAGCAACAACATAAGCTTCTTATGCGCTTCATTGCCGAGCTTCTGCAGCTTTGTCAATTGCCCGAATCTGTTATGACCATTATAGGAGAAGATTATGCGTGCCTGCCCTTGGAATGGGGTCAGGTTAGGAAGCATGTGGTTTTTTGTACTTATTCAGAAGTGCGGAGTGTGCGGAAATGGGTTTTATTGGCTCATGAACTTGGACATACATACTATTTCAAAATTTATGAGAAAATTAATTCATCCATAACTCCTCAAGTTATAGGAAAGCTCTATGAAAACAGACCGATAAATTTGGATCAAAGGAACTTAGAGGAGATGATTTACATATGGACCCAACATTGGATTCCAGAGCTTGTTTCAGACTGCTTTGCTGTGAAGACTCTTGGACCTGCTTTCGTTGCTCAGTTCATGGTTACCGTTCTTGATAGTGAGCCCGACCGGGTAGAGTACACTCATCCTCCGCCAAATCTACGCTTAAGGTTTATGACGAATATTCTGGATGCTTTGGCTCTCCCAGACATCAATGTAAATTCTTATCGAAAAATGTGGCAGTCATATGCTCATACGATATCAAGACCAAGTTCTTTGTTCATCACCAATGAAGAAGTGGTGGAGACCGCTCTAAAAGGTGTAGACTCGATTGTAATAGAAAAACCAATTGAAAAAAAATGGGCTGATGTTTTAGAGGCCAAGAAAGCTTTGTGCCTTGCATTAATTCCTGACCAAGACCTCATATCCATAGTATCGGCGCTGGCTATTGCAGAGCCGAATCTCGACCATTCATTTCTGTACGAAGCACTACTAAAGAGGTACGCCGGTAATTCTTATGTTCCTTAATGCGAAGGGAGTTAATGCATCTGCATATTTCAAAGTAGCGGGAAGCTTCATTTTCGCTAGTATTGAGCCCCAGTGCATGAATGAAATATGATAAATGTCTTGCAGGACTGTTTTGATGTCAGCTTTATCAAACGGGGAAACAAGTTCTATTAGCAGAGGTCGAGCTATTCCCTGTCTTAGCAGCGGAGCGCCTGATGTTGCAATGATGCCACTATGGGCGTCTAAGATCAGATAAGAGCCAATTCTGCATCCTCTTTGCTGGTCTTTTAGGATTTCATACAGTCTATATGGCACCGCTTTCTTCACGTTAACACAGGTAATAGTAGACCCTTCATTCATTGTGCCATTTTTGATAAGATCTGCTCGAACAAGTTCTATGCCTTGTAACTCTTTGTAGGTAAACTCTCCGTCTCTATGAAAGACTATGCTATTAACATGCTCTTTAAAACCTTCGACCGCATTGACAACCGTTCTTTTAAGCTCTTTCGGGTCGATCTCTTCAGCCCTTTGTGGGCGCCATTCCTCGCCAATATAATTGCCATACTCGTCAAAAAAAGTATAACATGCCACTCTCGCCTTTTTTTCTCCGCCAACATCCAATCCGATATAAAAATCAGCACTCAGTTTACTGTCCAAAATCCATGGTCTTCCGCCCATCTTGCCCAGTAAACCTGCACATATATTGATTATGAGGTTATAATACCGCCCAATCTCTTCTCTTGGTAATCGGTATCTTTCATCGATTACGCGATATGTCAAAACTTGGTTTGGCTTGTCAAACCAATCTTTGAAATTTATGTATCTCTCTGTTTCCTCTTCGTGCTGTACGACCGCTATGATCGCATCAAGTTCGTCTCTGAAGGATTCGTATTCTCTCCTAACGTCAACATCAGGATAATTATAAAAAATGGGCCTATCTGGCAAATTTGTGCGGAAAAATCTCCGAGAAATCAATTTGCAATCTTCGTAGAATTTCTGCATGATACCTCTTGCAATAGTTGATGGATATACTAATAATAGTTTGTTGTTTGAGAAAGTGGCTTTCTTGGCGGGACCGAATTTTTTTAGAGTGTTTTTCATAAACGATCCGTAGTTCAAAAAGTCAGGTGTTACCGACATCTTGTCTCCAAAGACAAGTTTTGGTGCAGGTAAAACCCCTGCTTGATTAGTTGTCTCAGAAAGGTCTCTGACCTCAAATTCTGTGGACCATTCAGCACCTAATCGCAAGGGGTTCAATATTGTTAGAAACTTTTGTGTCAAAATACGTCTTCTTTCCGCCGAGAGATAAACCTCATCCAACAACTCTCTTTTCAAGGTTCTTTCTCTTGGAAAATCATCCGTCTTTAAAACAAGCTTTAGTAAACTTGGAGCCATACTAAATTCCTTAGCATTTTTTCCTCCCCTAACGAAAACAACACATTCATCGTCTGATATTAAATCTGCTAACTCTCGTTTTCCTCCAGGTCTCCTGAAATACTCTTTAATACTGTAATCCTTATCTCCAATTTGAATGCACTTATCGTTAACATTCCTGTCGAAGTCTATTTTAGAGATTTGGTAGATCGACTTTCCTTTTTCTTGGGTTGCAAGAACATATCTATTTATGAGCGCCTTTCTTGCTTCTTCTCTTCCGAGTTTGGAGATTAATTCCCAAACTGTGTTATGGGTTGTTATTCTCGTAGTTGGGTCAATAGTCGCATAAATTTTGCGCTCAATCAAATCGAATCGGAAGCAGACTCCTCGGTAAATCTCGTATGTGTCAATAACTTTCTCTGGATAGTATTCAAAGTAACGATTGTAACTATATCTCCACATTCCGTGGCTTTCGAGAATTTCTCTCGCCGCCTCGTAATGGAACTCCCTTAATTGTTGCGGATATTTGAGCAAAGGCTCTTCAATTTTTTCAATATTGACAGAGCACCTTCCCTCAGTAAATTCTATTGTCGAATTAGGTTTGAGTGCCATTGCATAATCGTCTTCTCCGGGCGAATATAATACTGCTAATACCTTAAGTCGACGGCTTAGGCTCTCCTTAACCTTGCTAAGGTTTCTGAAGCGATTATCATCTTTTGGGATTCCTTCAATACGATAAATATCAACCGTGAGGTTTTGGTCAAGTTCCCCTTTGCAGGAAAATATATTTGAGTGGATTGGCAAGCTCTTCTAACCTCACTACTCTTATGAATTGCGTTGCAGGGTATTAGAGGTTTTCAGAGATCAAGAAATGGAAACGGAAACTTTGAAGGCTGGCGCCCCTCACCAGTTACTGGTAGTGGGTTCAGGTGAGCCCTTCGGAACCGAGGGATGGCCTCACGCTGCGCCGTGCCCCCAGACGGGCTGCTTACAGCCCACTAATCTACCCGTCAACCTTATGAGAGGCGCATGGAGAGGGATGAGGGGCATTTGTCAGCGAATTCGCAAACCTCACATTTCTTGGGGTTCTGTGCTGGCATGGGCTCCTTCCGCTCGTTTGTCCAGTATGCCTTTGCCCATCTCAGTCTGCTTAATGCCTCCTCGCGATTGTAGGGTATAAAGAATACAGAGATGGCGCCGCGGTATACCACTTCGGCTAACTTCTCAGGATGTCCTTGTCCCGACGGGATTTTTCTCAACGCTCTTATGAGGTTCTCCTTCGGGACGCAGATCGCTTCACGGGCTGCCCTGAAGAAATTTGGATGGTCCATGTACAGAACACGTTGCAGTTCGATGAGTGGAACCCCGAGTTCCTCACGGATATACTGCTCGATCTCTCTTCTCATTCCCACTACGTGGAGGCTGATGCGGGAGCTGCCGAAGCCCATCTTACCAGCTGCTCATAAACATTTCCCATCACTGTCAGCAACTAGTATCCCTCTAGCATTTTAAGTCGCAAATAGATTGCGAGAAAGAGAAGAGAGGTTATCGGTCGTTTGGTTCAAAAAGTATTTATGTGCCTGATCTGAAGTTGACAAGCGCCGTTGCTATCACGGGTTATGATCTTAAGGATCGTAACAGCATTCTTAACAATATGTTGCATATCCTTAGTGCAGAAGACTGTTTTGCACGTCATGTTCTTTGACCAGCCCGCAGCGTCGGCCAAGATCTGAGCATCATTTCTGTCCCCGATGAAGGTGAGGCTCTCGATTAAAGTGTAATTGCTTGAAGCCGGAATTAAAGGCTTCTTCGTCTTTCCAAACGCCTCTAAAATTCCGTCAATTAAGATCCTCATGCTCAGCCTGATCTTGCTCAGCACCTCATAATTGTCTCTGGTGTTCTTCGAAGAGTGTTCCTTAACCTGCTCGAGGAATCGCCTGCGGTTCGGGTTTTGCTCTGCTTTGATCATGACATCTATGTCGCCGTCTTTTTTGCTAAGTTCCTGCAGGTAATGCCTGTAGTCCCTTATCAGTTCGTTGATTTCATTTTCGACGGTCACGCTTGAGTTCTTCGAATAATCCCCATCTAACATCCTCTTACAGTGTTCATAGTATTGATCCCACTCGGTGGCGTAGCCAACATAAACTGATGTGTCCAAGAAGTACTCGCAAGTTTCATCGTCATGCATTCGGTCTCAATACCCCGATAAGAGCTTCGGTCAGTTCCTTCCTGTCGCCATAAGTCTTCTCGTAGAACCGGATCATCTCGCTCCGGGTGGGCAAAAGTCCCTCCTTTATGAGTGCTGCCTCAAGCTGATCCAAAGAGCTGGGAAGCGACGCTAGGTTCTCCTCGAGTTTCCTGCGCTGGATCTTTCCGACCTCCTCCGAGCGAACCCCCTTAACCGTCTTTGTTGATATGCTCAGAGCAACCGTCTTCCACAGGCTCTTCTTATAAACATCCGCCAAGAGTTTGAAACGTGACAATACTTTCCTATCAAAGCCCGCCTTTATCAGATATCTTTCAAGCAGCTCTATGTACCTTAAAGTGAGGTCGTAAAACTCAGATAGTTCTCCTTTAGCTACCTCTACGCCAAGCTTGGAGAGAACCGCTGTGAACGCTCTGTAGTAGTCGGAAAACGCCTCTGGCAACTCTGGACAGAAAGCATCGAGTGCGGGTTGTTCAGCCCTGAGAGCCAGTCCCTCAAACCTCTTAAAGGTCTGGTTAAGGCGTGCGTTGTTCAGGTACAGCTGTTTGTAAGGTTCTGGGGCCATCTCCGAATAGAAGTCTAACAAGAACTCGTCATATTTTTTGAAGAAGATTTTCGTGGCAATTTTGCGGATTTTATTTTTGTAAATGTTCCGCTTGTCACCTAGCAGGCTCTCTGCATACTCTATGTCCTTTTGGTCCCGTGAAGGCTCTACGGCGTTGCCAAGGAGGTCAAACGTCGCCTGTGGGCTGTCCTCCAACTCTATCAGCTTCTCAATATCTACAAGGTCATTGTGGACGTAGCCGCCGTAGAGGTACCAGCTCCTCGTCAGGGGTATCTCAAGCTCCTCTGCGATGATGAAGACAATCTTCTGCAACTTAACTTGGAAATTTATGTTCTTGAAGTCGACTCCCGGCTTTTCACGCAAGATGGCCTGTCTGGCATCCCTCAGGATCATCTTTATTATAAGATCTTCCTCCTGAGGGGAAATCTGCATAAACCGCGACCACCAACAGTTGACCGATAGATGTATCTTTTTTCAATATAAAAATCTTTTCTGCTTTGGTGGTTTATCGTTTCGGACTTTTTTCTCCTAGAACTACGTCGTTTCGAAGACGCTCTGACAAGGTAGCAGTACTGGCACTCGTAGGGGTAGCCGAAGGCCCACCTCAGCTCGACGAAGTGTGGGCAGAGAATGCCGGGAGGGGTCCTGTCGAACTCAACGACCGTCTCGCGGTACGACCTCCGCGCTGGTGGGCGAGTGATTGCTGGGGTTCTGCACTCGCATGGGGACAACGATTGTCACCTCAGAGCCTGTACATTAGCGCCTCTCCGCGAGGATCTTGATGACGCATTCGCGCCCCTTCAGCCTCTGCATGCCCCTGGCAACGCCCTCGGCCCCGTGCCTCCTCCTGACCGTGATGACGATGTTCCCTTCCGCATCCAGTCCGACGTCCACGAGCGTCCCCTTGAATGCTGAGACGGTTGTGTAGGGTCTCTGCTGGCAGTTGTTGAGGGGTGGGAGAGGGAAGGGAGAGGGAGGAAGGCACCTGCCCCTGGGGGGTGCGGGACAGGTCGGGGCTGGGGGTGACACGCTGTCCGGGGCCGTCATCTCCGCCTTCACCTCCACTTCACCTCACCTCCCCCTCTTTGAGCTTTGAGGTCAGCGCTCTGGCTTTCAGGGCGTCGTAGTCTATCCCGAGCCTCCTCACCAGCTCCCT
>Ga0272448_1008338_pt1 | contig 10800 bp, 7 predicted proteins | sample YNPCB0191_FD_202220 | JGI IMG/M metagenome (GOLD analysis project Ga0272448, IMG submission 202220) | Hot spring sediment microbial communities from Yellowstone National Park, WY, United States - YNP-CB-019-1 | ecosystem: Environmental > Aquatic > Thermal springs > Hot (42-90C) > Sediment... | reverse complement strand
GTGCTGCCGGGGACGGGCACTGGTGGATATCCTCGCTCTGACATTCGACGAACTGATCGCGGCGATGCAGCCGCCGTGCCGCGAGGTTCCCCGCCTCCGCAGGGCCTACAAGCGGGCGGTGCGCGCCGAGACGCCGCACGATCCTCTCGAAGTGCATCTCGCTCCGGTCGTTCGCGAGGTCCGCGACGGCGAGCTGACGAAGTTCGTGCAGCGCCTGCCGGACGGTCTCGAGACCGAGAGCGTCCTCGTCCCGATGCAGGGCCGGCATCGCGAGTGGAAGTCCGTCTGCATTTCGACGCAGATCGGCTGCGCGATGGGCTGCACCTACTGCGAGACCGGCCGGCTCGGCTTCCGGCGGAGTCTTACGGCCGGCGAGATCGTCGGCCAGGTCGTCGCCGCCCGCCGCGTCCTCGGCACGCGGGCCGACACGCTTCGCAATGTCGTCTTTATGGGCATGGGCGAGCCCTTCAACAACTTCGACAATGTGGTCCAGGCCGTCCGCGTGTTGTGCGATCAGTCGGGCCTCTCGATCGGCAAACCCCGCATCACGATCTCCACCGTCGGTCGCATTGCAGGCATCCGCCGTCTCGGCGAGCTGCGCTGGCTGCGGCTGAATCTCGCCGTCTCGCTCAACGCGCCGAACGACGAGATCCGCTCGAAGATCATGCCCGTCAACCGCACGGAGCCGATGGCGGCGCTCCGCGAGGCGCTGCGTGCGTTTCCGCTTCGCCGCTGCGGCTTCATCATGATCGAGTACGTACTCATCCCCGGCGTGAACGACGCCCGCGAGCACGCGCGGGAGCTGGCCGACTACCTCAAGCCGATCCCTTGCTGCGTGAACGTGATCCCGTACAACCCGCGCCGCGAATCGCCCTGGCCTGCGCCGACCGACGAGAGCGTCCTGCGTTTCCTCGACTGGCTCCAGGAAGCCGGCCAGTTCTGCAAGCGGAGGATCACCAAGGGCCGCGACCGCATGGCCGCCTGCGGCCAGCTCGGCAATCCGACGCTGGCCCGCGTACCGCTGGCGGGCGACGGCGGGTTCATTGGTTCCTGCGGGCCGCGGGGGTAGAATAGGTCGCCAGCGCGAGCCCGGCTTGTCAGAGGATCGTTTGCATGGAGCCGCCCGATCCCACGCAGATCACGAACCTGCTGCTCAAACTGAGCCGTCGCAATCGGGACGCGGTCGCGGCGAAGCTCATGCCGCTCGTGTATGAGGACCTCCGCCGGCTCGCGAGGAAGTACTTCCGGCACGAACGGCCCGATCACACGCTTCAGCCCACGGCGCTCGTTCACGAGGCATACATTCGGCTCGTCGATCAGACGCGGGTTAGTTGGCAGGACCGCACCCATTTCTTCGCCGTGGCTGCCAAGGTCATGCGGCGCATCCTCGTGGATTACGCCCGCGCCCGGCAGCGCGCCCGCCGTGGCGGAAAGCGTCGCAGGATTGAGTTCGACAGTGAACTCTCCCCGGCCAACCTCGCCGAGTTCGACATTCTTGCGATGCATGAGGCGGTCGAGCAACTCGCCGTTCTCGACAAACGCCAGGCACAGATCGTCGAGATGCGATTCTTCGCCGGGATGACGGTAGACGAGGTGGCCGAGGCGCTTGGGGTCTCCCGGCGCACCGTCGAAGGCGACTGGACCCATGCGAAGGCGTGGCTGCGAACCCGTTTCGCCCGCGAGGCGGAGCCATGAGTCCCGAACGGCACGCGCGGATCAAGGAGCTGTTCCTGGCCGCGTGTGCGCTCCCGCCGGAGGAGCGCACCACGTTCCTTCGGGGCGCCTGCGGCGGGAACCCGGAGCTTCAGGCGAGCGTCGAGGAGCTTCTGCGGCATTACGTTCCCGGTACCGTCCCGCCCGAGCCCCCGCAGGATCGCGAGGGCGCCGTGGTGCAGCCACCCGGTGCAGGGGGCGCGGGTCTGACGCGGGAATCGGATGCCGGTGCGCCCCGGAGCGGTACCCGGAGCCTTGCGCCGGGCACGGTCCTCGCGGGGCGCTATCGCATCGTGGCCCTGCTCGGAAAGGGCGGCATGGGGGAGGTGTACCGGGCCGACGATCTGGTCCTCGATCAGACGGTGGCGCTGAAGTTCCTGCCACAGGTCTTCGCGGACGATCCGGCATGGCTCGCTCGACTGCGCGGCGAGGTCCGTGTCGCGCGGAAGGTCACCAGTCCTCACGTCTGTCGCGTTCACGACATTGTGGAGGCGGACGGCGATTGCTTTATCACCATGCAGTACGTGGACGGCGAAGACCTCCGCTCGCTGCTCAAGCGGATTGGGCGCTTACCGCAGGACAAGGCCCTCGACATCGCGAGGCAGCTCTGCGCCGGCTTGGCTGCGGCGCACGCCCGGGGCGTTCTGCACCGTGATCTCAAGCCGGCCAACATCATGCTCGACGGCCGAGGGCACGTTGTCATCACCGACTTCGGCTTGGCGGGCACCCTTCGGGATATCCGGCCGGAGGAGTTCCGCGCGGGCACGCCGGCCTACATGGCCCCGGAGCAACTCGCCGGTCGCGAGGTGACCGTCCGCAGCGACATCTACGCCGTGGGCCTGGTGCTCTACGAGCTCTTCACCGGAAAGCCCGCCTTCCACGCGGAGACCATCACCGAGTACGCCGACATCCGGAGCAGCCAGACGCCGTCGTTGCCGTCGAGCCTGACCCCCGGGATCGATCCCGTGATCGACCGGGTCATCCTGCGATGCCTGGAGAAGGAGCCGCAGGATCGCCCGCCGTCGGTCCTGGCCGTGGCGGCCGCGCTGCCCGGCGGCGATCCGCTGGCCGCCGCCCTCGAGGCTGGCGAGATACCCTCTCCCGAAATGGTTATCGCGGCGGGGGAAGCCTCCGGCATTTCCCTGCGGCGGGCGACGGCGGGGCTGATCGCCGTCTTCGCGCTGCTGATTCCGGCGATACTCCTCTCTTCGAGAGCTCACCCGGCTTCGCAGGCACGGCTCAGCAGGTCGCCGGAGGTTTTCGCGGAAAAGGCGCGTCACCTGCTCGGTAGCATGATCGACCTGAAGGTCCCGGCGCATGAGGCCTGCGGTCTGCTGGATCGTCGCCACTGTCCATTCGTTCAGTACGCCGCGGATCAGGGTCGATCTGGCACGCCTGAGTTCGCTTTCGCCGGCGCTGTGCCCCTGGCATTCTGGTATCGAGCGGCGCCGACGGGACTCGTGCCCGGCGAGGCGACGAACCTCGTGTTCGGCAACGCCCGCGTCCGCCTCGAGGATCCGACGCCGACTGGGCCCGGCATGGCGACGGTAATCCTTGATGTCGAGGGCCGGCTCGCGGGGTTGCAAGTTGTGCCTCGGCACTTCGAGGCTGCCGCCGCGTTCGCTGCGCCGGTGGACTGGTCACCTTTCTTTCTGCTGGCGGGGCTGGATGCGTCGAGGCTCCGCCCCGCCGAACCGGTGACGACTCCCCGGGTATATGCGGACACGCGGAGCGCCTGGCGGGGCCTGCACCCGGACGACCCGGGGCTGCCGATCCGCATCGAGACGGCCGCCTGCGGGGGCAGGCCGGTTTGCTTCGTCGTGCTTTCGGATCGGCCCGCCGGCAACGCGTCGTCGTGGCTGACGGATTCCGGGGACCGGTGGGCGATCGTGGATCGCGTGCAGGCCGTTCTGCTGACCCTGCTTGTGCTGATTTCCCTGGCGCTGGCCCGTGCGAATCTGCGCCAGGGCCGCAGCGACCCGCGCGGAGCCTTACGGCTGGCCGTCTTTGTTTTCGCGATCCGGGTGGTCGTCTGGTCCTTGCGGGCGGCGCATGTTGCCGAGTTGGACCTGGAATACGGTCTCATCCGGCTTGGTCTCGTCGGCGCGTTCGCGGAGGCGGCACTGGCGTGGTTGTTCTACGTGGCCCTGGAACCCCTGGTACGGCGCTTCTGGCCCCAAGTGCTGATTGCCTGGGCCCGTGTGCTCGCCGGGCGTTTCCGCGACCCGCTTGTCGGCGGCCACGTGCTTCTGGGCGCGGTCGTCGGCGTGTTCTGGGTCTTGTTGATTCAGCTCGATCAGCTCATCACGAGCGGGCTGGGGCTTGTGCGTCGCCAGACCCTGCGCCCCGACGACTTCTTCGACGCCGTGATGGGAGCCCGCCAGGCATGCGCGTTCTGTCTCGGCGCGCTTCAAACGGCCGTGTACGACAGCCTGTTTATCCTCCTCCTGCTGGTCGTGCTGCGCGCGGTCCTCCGCCGCACGTTCGTTGCCAACCTCGTGGGTGTACTGCTGATTATCCCGTTGTTTGTGCCGCGCGGGAGTCACGCGGTGGTCTCCCTGTTCGTCGTCGGTCTGGGCGGCGTGGCCGTGGCGATGTGCGTCCTGATCCGCTTCGGTCTGGTTCCGATCGTAACCGCTCTTTGGGTGACCATGGTGTTGCTTCGCTTCCCGCTGACCCTCGGCGTGCGCGCCTGGTACGCGGACTACTCGTTGTTCGCCGTCCTCCTTGTGGTCGGTATCGCCGTGCTCGGCTTCTTCGCGGCTCGCCGAAGCCGCCCTGGGGTACAGTCGGGTCTTTGGTGATTGCTTCCGACTCTCTTGGTAAGACGCCTCTTCCCCGGATGTCGCTCGGAATTGTCCGCAACCGCAGAGGCAGTTCCGTGGGTGTGCCGCCTGTTTTGGGGCGCACCGGGCCGCTGAGGAAAATCTGCGTTCGCCTTTGCGGGTTCGTCCGGGTCTTGTCGCGTTAGAAGGTGTACAGCCCACCAGGCGGTGTGCGAGGTCATCGTTTTCCCTGCCGGCGGTCCTGCTCCCTTGGACGCGGCAGCGGATGTCTGCGGCGCGGGCGTCGTCTGCTACCCCCCGACAAAAAGCGAGATTGCCTCGGGCAAGCCGCCGCGAAAACGCGCCGTTGTGGCAGCGATGTGCGCGTGCGGCGGTCGGCCCGAGGTTCCACGCGGCGCGTCGGCTTTTCCGTCGCGCGATGAACGTACGGGAGTCAGCGATAGCCGGTCGGTTGCCGTGCAGGACGGGGCCGTTGTGAGAGCCCGGTCGGCCCGGACTACCGCGAGCGACCGGCCGGCGCGCTGGCGCCCCGTTTTCCTCGCATGAGACAAAGGCTCGGATATTCCTTACTGAAAGGAGGATTCACATGTTTCATTGTGACGCGGTCTGGCAGCAGGTGGTGACGGGTCTGCAGGATTTCGTGGCGAACGGAATCCTCGGCTGGATAACCACCCTGCTCGGCGGTCTGCTGCCCCCGGGCTGAGTGTGCCGGGCCGGCCGCTGCGGTGCGGAGTTGCCCCCCGCGTGTGTGCGGGTGAGGCGAACGGTATTTCGAGGATGCGGCGTTCGCATCCTCTCGTGTGGGACCTTTTGCATGGGAGATTTCCGAATGAGTTTTTGCAATGTGTCGAGGATGCTGAGGCGTGTTTCTCTTGCTGTCGCCATTGCTGGCACAACGTTGTTCGCGACGGGCGGGTGTTCGATCACCGATCTGCTCGGGTCGCTGACGGGGCTCGTGCCGGGTCTCCAGGCGTCGTAACGCGCTTTCACAGGTGTGGAAAGGCCGCCCAGCGGGGAGGGGCGGCCTTTTTCCACGCCCGCCTCTGTTGCTCCCCCGGGACGCCGGGAATGTTGCGACGGAGTGCTCTACCGATCCCTCGCGCCGGCGGTCGCACGCGGCGCGTCACGTTGTTCCCCTCGTTGGTCTGCATCCCATTTCTTCTTCAGCGGCAGGGCCGTCTTTTCGGTTGTTTCCCGCTTCCGGGGTCGTATCCACGCCGACTTCCGCGGAAAAACACGCCCACGCCGGTCGATTCCCGCGCAGTCCGGTACTCTCGACCGACTTCGTTTTCCGGCATCCTTTCTGTGTCGATTGCCGGCCGAGAGACGCGAATTGCGGGGCACCATACGGCAGTGTCGGAAGACGAGAACCCGCAGGAGCCATCAATCGGGCGGCGGTTTTCCGTTGTGCGCGGGGCCGCCGCAGCCGCTTGGCTTCGCCTTGCTACTCTCGCGTCGTGGCAGTAGGCGACGACGCGGTGGACGAAGCGCCCCGGGGACGGATGCGCCTGAGATTCCAGACATCCGGAACCATGTTGTTCCCGGCGACCATCCAAAGCGCATCATCGTAGACGTACACGCCGGCGGCGTGCCGCGGGTTCCACGGCGTGCCGGGCAGTTCATGCCAGTTCACACCGTCCGAGGAATACCAGACGTCGTTGCGATTTGACTGGTTCCAGCCTTCAAGCACCCACAGCCGGCCATCGAACACGGCCACGTCGTGGTACTGCCGCGGGGCCCACGGCGCGTGTTCCACGTGCCGCTGCCAGTGCTCGCCGTCGGCGCTGCTCCAGACGTCGTTGTAGAACCGCCGGGGCGATTTCGGCGTGTCGTACGTCCCGCCGCCGAGAATCCAGATCCGCCCGTTGAGCACGGCGGCCCCGCCGATCATGCCGCGCGGTTCCCAGGGCGCATGGTCGGTCACGCGCGTCCACCGCACGCCGTCCGGCGTGCTCCACACGTCGTTGTAGAAGGCCTCCGCCGCCGGCGCGAACTGCGGCACAGTCTGCCCGCCCATCACCCAGATACGATCCTTGAATGCTACCGTGTAATGCAGGACTCGCGGGGACCAGGGCACCGTTTCGGCAACGCGCTCCCAGTGCACGCCGTCCGCGCTGCTCCAGACGTCCTGCTGGTAGTGGCCCTGCAGCGGATCGCCGCCGACGATCCACATCCGCCCTTTGTGGACGACGTAGCCCGCCGTGTGCCGGCCTTCCCACGGCGCCTCGCGGTTGACGAGCGTCCAGTCAAGGCCGTCCTTCGAGCACCATACCTCGCTGTTGCACTTCCTCGGGAAGTGGACCTTGTCGTCCGGATTCCACCCGCCGAGCAACCACATGCGGCCGTCGAACACCAGCGCCCCGGCCCCGTCCCGGGCGGCAAACGGCCCCTTCGGGTTCACGGGCTGCCAGCGATATTCTGCCGCCGGTTGCGAACACAGAACTGCTTGGCCCGCGCCGCCCCGAGGAATGTTGTCGGCTGCGAGGAGCGGCTTCGTGCCGCCGGCGAACAGAAAAAGCAGCAACATGTGCCTCTGCGTCATCGGGGGCCTTCAATCGGTTGCAGCTTTCGCGCCTGTCTTTCCTGGCGCCTCGTCTTCTCGTCTTTCCGCCCTGTTTGTCTTGTCCTGCTCCATCTTTCCGGGGCGTCGCGGCCGGCCGTCGCGCAGCTTCCGCAGCCGTTGCGCCCGACGGGCGACGCCCGCCCGCGATTTCGCCGGCCGCAGATACCGAGCTGCCGGAAAACGGCACAAGACCCGGTGCCGGGTAGCTTACCGTGCCGGGCCTGCAAATTCCACACTGCAAGAGGCATTGCCTGCTGGCGCAGACGGTACATTGCCCGTCGCGTCGTCTTCGCGGAGCAGCATACCGGCCGCGCTGCGCCTTGTCGCTTCCCGGCGTCTTCGCAGGCAACACCGGGGCGATTCAGTCGATTTGCGGTTCAAGGGGCTCGGGGGATGCCAAGTGCCGCTGCGACCAGATCACTAGGGCGCTTCCGATCGCCGCGACGATGCCGCCGATCCACTGCTCCGGCGTAATCACCTCGGCGAACCACAGGCTCGACGCGGCGGCGGTGAGGAACGGCGCGACCGTGTTCACCGTGGACGGGATCATGGCCCCGAGGCGCTGCACGGCGATGTAGTACATCCCGTGCGCGGCGGCGATTCCGGTTACGGCGGAGAAGAGCAGCAGGGCCCACTGCGGGCCGGTCATCTGAAGAAGGCGCGAGGGTTGACCGAGCGGGGCCAACGCGAGGAAGGCAATCGAGGTGTACAGGCTCACGACGGCAAAGGTGGTCAGCGGGTTGATCTGGCCGACGGCCTTGCGGACTCCGACGATGTACATGGCCCAGAAGACGCTGCACGCGACCGAGATCACGACCCCGACGCGGGTCGCGCCGGCCGTGAGGTTGTGGCTGTACAGGACGATCGCGAGAAAGCCGGCCACATTCATCGCGGTGCCGATCCAGAAGCGGATGCTGCGCAGCAGGGGGCGCTCGTCGGGGAAGAATACTACGGCCCCGATCATCGTCCAGACGACGGACAGCCGGACGATGAACGTGGTCAATCCGGCGTCGATGTAGTACGGGGCCCAGGCCCAGCATGTCTGGCCGATCACGTTTGGAATCGTGGGGACGAGGGCGAGGAGCCAGAGCCGTCGGAGCGAGCGGTTGCGGATGGCCGGGATGAGCCAGGGGAGGTAGAGCAGGGCGGAGACGGGGTAGCGGACGGCGTTCGAGGTCCACCCATCGGGCACGATGCCCGTGACGGCGAGGTATCGCAGCATCAGCGGTACGGCGGCCCAGAAGACCACCGCGCCGAGCAGGGCAAGCGTCGCCTTCGCGTCAAAGCCACGTCGAATCATCGCGGGATGAGGCGCCGGCCACGGCGGGCCGCGGGACCGCGCCTCATTTCAGCTCCTGGATACGGTCGCGAAGGTACGCCACGTCGTCGGCGATCGTTCTTTTCTTCCCGGCGGCGTCGAAATGAGAAAGACTGTCGTCCTCGATCGTCAGGTCGCCGGTGTATCCTGCCGCCGCGAGCGTGCCGAGGATGCGGGCGAAGTCAATATCGCCGGTGCGGATCGGCTCGGCGTACCTGGCGTACTCCCAGCCGGGCGTGCGCTGTTTGTCCCGCTGGTCGGCCGGGTAGCGGATGTTCTTGACGTGGACGTAGCGGACGTACGGAGCGAATGTCTTCGCGAGTTCGTAGATGCGGTCGAGCGGGTAACCGTACCAGTAGAGGTTGGCCGTATCGAGCAGCATGCCCACGCGGTCGGGCCGGCTCTCGCGCAGCACGGGCTCCATGATCTCGCGGCGGTTCCAGAAGGGGCCGAGGTTTTCGAGAACCACCTGGACGCCGGTCCTTGCGGCGATCGCATCCAGCGACCGGACGAACGGCTTGCAGCGGTTCACAAACGCCTCGTCCGTCAGCGTCGTGCCTTTCGGCGCGGTCACGGCGATCGGCAGCATGAGGGTACGGCAGCCGAGTTCCGGCGCCGCCTCGGCGGCGCGCTCGATGCGCTGCAGGATCTCCTCGTCTTTGCCGCGAAGATCGAGTTTCGTGACCATGCAGAGGCATCCGATCGACATACCCTCCTGCGAAAGCTTTTTCCGCAGGGCCGCCCGCGCTTCGGGGGTGTCGATGCGGTAGGGCGCTGCGCCCTTCTCGAACAGGTGGGGACAGGCCAGTTGCGCATTGACGCCCACCTCGATGCGCGACAGGCCGACGGCCTTCGCCGCCGACCACACGTCATCGGCACCGATACCGCCGAGGTAACCGTCGCAGATGCTGACCGCCCACTGCCGCGCCGGCCGCGTCGAGGCAGGCTCCACGCCGGGGCCGACCGAAGGGAGAACCACACACAAGACACCCGCCGCCAGGATTCGCATGCTCCCACCGTTTCGCAAGGAGACGCTCCTTTCACGCCGGACCGGACCGGCCGCACACGCGGTCGCCGGGCATCCAGGTTCCGGGGGACGGCGTGCCCAACCCGCTCACCCGGAAGCCCAGGTAAACCGTCATTGCCTCCCACACCGCCTCCGCCACACGCCCCGGCGTCACGCAGACGTGATGCCGGTGGCCCAGGTAGCCGATCTGCCGCAGGACGGTCTGGAGGTGATCGATTTGGGCGACGCCGGCGCAACCGAAGAATGCATCGGGTATGGGGTCGTCCGTGAATCGCCCCTCGCCGAGATAGCACTCGATCTCGCCGTCGCGGGTCAGCAGGTTGCCGAACGTGAACGGCGTCGGGGCGATGCGGCCCACGTTGCAGCCGTAGGAGTGTCCCTTGCCCAGGGTGCCCTCGATCATGGCGTGGTCGACCACCCGGCCGCGGCCGGCCATCATGCCCTGCGGCACGGGGCCGCAGTGAAAGAGAATGCATTTGTCCGCGGCATCGCCGTAATTGTTGTTCCAGTCGAGACAGGCGGACACGTCGCCGGAGGCCCGGCTCAGCGCCTGCATGAACACCGCGCTGCCGACATCGACCTCGCATGCCGCTGCGATCCCGCGGTCGTTCAACTCGCTGAGGATGACGCACGGCGAGATGCCGACCTGTTCCTGCAGTTCGAGCCAGCAGCGCACGGCAAGCGCGCCGAGGCCGTGTTCGTCGATCAGTTGATCGAGCACGACGCCGAGGCTGACGAGTTTTTCGAATGCGGCGCGGGGCACGTCGTCCCAGCCCGCGTAGCCCCGCAACCGCTCGGCCTTTGCCACGAATGCCGCGTCGTTTGTCTTCACCGCGTTCATGCGGCTCAGCACGCCGGCCAGATCGAACGTCTCCGTTGTGATGCCGAACTTCTGAAGGGCCAGCTCGTCGATTCGCACGGTCTTGAACGGCGTGGTGCGCGCGCCGATGGCGCCGACGACGAGGCCCTTCATCACCGTGCAGATGCGGCACACGCGGTCGAAATAATCGATGTTGGCGGCGAAGGCCGCGCTGCGGGGGTGTACGACATGGGGCTCCAGCGCCGTGAACGGCAGGCCGTGCTGGCGGAAGACATTCATGACGGAGAACTTGCCGCAGAAGGCGTCTCGGCGTTCGGCGGGGCTCATCCGGTCCAGTTCGTCGGGGTACGCCTGGATGAGGAGGGGGACTCCGGCCTCCTTCAGGGCTGTGACTGCACCGGTCTCGTCGCCGAAGTTCGGCAGGCAGCAGATCACGCCGCCGTACGCCCCGCGGTTCGCGCGGAGAAAGTTCGCGAAGATCTCGCCCTCCCGGCGCGTCTCTACAGCGCCGTGCCGCGTGGCATCGGGTGGCAGCGTCAGGACCTTGTGCCCCAGGCCGGTAAGGACCTCGAT
>Ga0272448_1008337_pt1 | contig 10801 bp, 8 predicted proteins | sample YNPCB0191_FD_202220 | JGI IMG/M metagenome (GOLD analysis project Ga0272448, IMG submission 202220) | Hot spring sediment microbial communities from Yellowstone National Park, WY, United States - YNP-CB-019-1 | ecosystem: Environmental > Aquatic > Thermal springs > Hot (42-90C) > Sediment... | reverse complement strand
CGCTCGAACGCCAGGGTCAGGTTGGTCAACGCCTCGGGCCAGGTGCGATAAGGAAGCGGCGTTGCGCCGTCGGTCACCACGTTCGAATAGGGCGAACGGGCATACTCGCGGTGGCCGAAGACGTAGGATTTCACGCCCACGCGCGCCAGATCGTGATAGAGCGTATGCTGCGGAAAGATGCTCTGGGGTGTCACGCCGGCCCTGGTCAGGGTGTCGCGGTCGGTATCGCCGGCGTGCGAGAAGAGCAACGGCGCGATGACGGCATCCACCTTCGGCTCATAATAAAACCACTCCACGACGCCGGTGGCCGCGGCATCCAGGCCGGTGTGGGCGCTGGTGACATGCACGACCGTGGTCGAAGGGAAGAGCGAAGTGAGCTGCGAAACGACCCCGTCGCGGGCGGCCTCCTTGAGGAAAGGGCCCTCGGCGTAGCGCCGATAGGTGCGCCAGCCGAACGCATCGATCAGAAAGAAGACGACGCGATCGTAGGTCGAGGCCGACGGCAACGTATCGGCCGGGAGAGGGTTGGCCGCCGGAAGGCCGAAAAGCCGGCGGATCGTGTCGGCGATGCCGGCAAAGCAATAGGAGCCGTAGGCCGGCCGGACCCAATTGGGGCCATAACGCGACGCCGCGACGGTGGTGAGCGAACGTTCGTTGATCATGAACCTCTGCTCCGCAAAAGATGGACGGCAATTCCCGCGCATTCAGCGGGCCGACGCCGCCTCCGAGTACATGAACAGTGGGAAATAGTATCGCCAGGGCAACCCGGCCGCGCAAAAACGCACCGCATCAACCCAGAAGTCGGTGGGCAGCGCGTCGGCGTCGTTGGCGGCCGTGAACACCAGGGAGACCGTCCCGAGCGCAGCCAGCGGCATCAGGTCGCTGCTTTGCAGGCGATAGTGGTAACGGTCCCACCACAGGCCGCTGCTCGCGGTGTCGGCCGAGTTGCCGGTGCGCAACAACGAAGCGATCGGCTTGCCTTCAGGGGTGCGGAACTCGACCGTCAGCCAGTCGTCGAACGGCATCTGGGGCGAGCTGCCCATCCCCCCGTCATCATTCTCGATCCGAAACGCGAACCACACGACGCCGGCCAGGGCCGCCGGATCGAAGACGGGCCGCGAGCCCCAGGTCAGAGTAAGCGTGCGGGTCAACACGCCGGCCGCGGCGGGGCCGCCGACGAAATGCGCGGCCCGGGTGCCGGAATAAGCGCGCGTGGCGTCCACCGTCCATGCGCCGGTCATCTGCCATTCGCCCGGGCCGGCCTCGAAATCCCCGTCCGCAATCAGATCGCGACAGCCGGCCGGCCACGCGTCCAACGGCGGATGGGGCGTCGGCGTGGGGTCGGGCGGCGACGGCACCACGGCCGCCAGCGCCTTGCGGCCGTTGATGCGGCCGTGGCCGAAGTAAGGATCCCAGCCGGCGGCGCCCAGATCATCGGCGTTTTCCTCGATGATCCGGCGCACCTGGGCGTTGGTCAGTTGCGGATTGAGCGAAAAGATGAGCGCGGCCAACCCGGCCACATGGGGCGAGGCCATACTGGTGCCCGAAAGCCACCCGTAGTTATTGCTCCGCAACGTAGAAAAAACGAAAGTACCCGGCGCGGCCACATCCACGAAATCGCCCCAATTCGAGAAGCCGGCGCGTTGATCCCATCCGTCGGTGGCGGACACGGCGATCGCGTTGGGATGCGCGGCCGGATAGTGATAGATGTTACTGCCCTGGTTGCCGGCCGCGGCCACGACGACCGCGCCGTGCGCCCAGGCATAATCCACGGCCGCCTCTTCCCCACGACTATAAGAAGTAGCGCCCAGGCTCATGTTGATCACGCGCGCGCCGTTGTCGGTCGCATAGACGATCCCCAGGATCAGGTCTTCGTAGGTGCCGATGACGTTCGGCGGCGGCGGGAAGACCTTCACCGGCATGATCGTGGCGCCGCCGGCCATCCCGGCCACGCCGATGCCGTTGTTGATGCGCGCGGCCGCGATGCCGGCCACATGGGTGCCATGACCGTAGTCATCGGCCACCTGGTTGCTGTTCTGCGCGAAGTTCCAGCCGTGAACGTCGTCCACGTAGCCGTTGCCGTCATCGTCGAGGCCGTTGTCGGGGATCTCGAGCGGATTGGTCCAGATGCCCGTGGCCAGGTCCTCGTGGTTCAAATCCACGCCGGTATCAATGATGGCGATCACCACTTCGGGCCGGCCCGTCGTGCGCTCCCAGGCCGCGGGCATCTCCAGGCGGGTACCCAAGTAAAGAGATTGATAAGACGCGTAGCGCGGATCGTTGGGAATCAGGTCGAGCGCGAGGGTGTAGTTCGGCTCGGCCCACTCCACATCGGCCCGCGCGGCCAACGCGGCGGCCGTGGCGGCCAGTTGCGCGTCGGCCCGGAGCGCCGTGGGGCCGTTCGGGCCGTCGGCCGCCTCGAACACCGCCATGCCGAGCTGCGGGATCGTCCGCCGCACCCGCAAGCCGAACTCTGCGCCGAGCTGGCGGGCCCGGCCGGGCGAAAAATCGGCCAGCTTCACGAGCAGTTGGCCCGGCACGTGCGGCGCCGTCCAATCGGGCGTCGGCCGCGCCGAAACGGCCGCCTGGGTAGCCGGGACCTCCCCGGCCACGCCCAGGCGGCCGGCAACAAGGACGAGCACAAACACCGCCAACCAGAAGCCAGATCGTCGTAACCCGGGCATGGCCACTCCAAATCCTCGCCTGATCACCCGCCGCGCCGGCCGCTCCCGCTGATCGAATGGCTGAGCGCGATCTGCAAGTCGTCTCCGCGCTTCACCAGGTACGCGGGGAGGCCGCTCGCCTGCAGATCGGCAACCGTGCCGGCCCAATCGGGGGCCGGGCCGAAGGTCTTGGCCGCCAGGAAGACGCCGATCCCCTGCACCCCGCGGGCGCGCAGGCTGCGCAAGGCCGTGATCCATTTCGTATCGGTCGAAGGGGTGATGACGATCAACGTGGTATGTCGCGCCAGATGCGCGCCGTCGCCGGTCAACACCTGCGCCAGCGGCACCGTGCCTTCCGCCTGGAGCACGGCCAACACCTCCAGCAGCCGCGTGAGCTGGCGTTCCCCGCGGTCGGGCTGGATGAACTCGCGGTGTCGCGAATAGCTGAGGAACCCCACCGCGCGATCCATCTCCAGGAAATGCCGCGCCAGCGAAGCGGCGATCGTGACCCCGTATTCGACCGTGCTCGGCGGCAGCTCGATGCGCGCCTCGCCCCGCCGCGAGGCCCACGCCAGCGGGCCGGGCGCCGGCGGCGTCCAGGGCGATTCCGCCTGCACGCTCCGCTCCATATCGAGAAAGATCCACAGGTCGGCCTGAGGGTCGAGTTCGAACTCCTTAGAGATCAGCCGGCCGGTGCGCGCGGTCGAAGGCCAGTGGATGCGATTAAAGCTGTCGCCCGGCGCGTAGTCGCGCACGCCCGAAACGCTGGCCGTGATGTACGGCGTGCGGCGATACATCGCCTCGCCGCCGGGCAAATAGCCGGTCGGCGGCATAAAGCCCGGCACCGGGATCGTCGCCGGCGCCACCACCAGCGACGCGGTCTCGACCACCGGCCGCGTGAAGCGGAAGATGCCCAGGGGATCGCCGCTGGTGAGGATGACGGGGCCCAACGTGAAGCGGCCGCGCTGCTGACACAGGGTGCGCACCTGCCAGCGCGACGACGCGCGACTGCCCAGCGAATTCACCACCCGGCTCACCTGGTGGCCGGGCAGATCGGAACTGTCGTCCACCTCGACCCACAGCTTGGGCCAGCGCGACAGGTTGGTGAGCTCGAGCGACTCCTCGAAATAGCGGCCCACCTGCGAGCGCTGGATGCGCGAGCCGCGGCGCAAGCTGAGCCCGCGCAGGTTCGCCCAGGCCCACCACAGCGCCACCAGGATGACGCCGGTGATGAAATAGACCAGGTTATAGGCCCATTCCCGGCCCGTGTTCAGTGCGAACAACAGGGCCAAAGCCCAGACGATCAAGATGCCCCAGGCGCGACGCACGTTTCCTCATCCTCTTCAGCGCGCGATCTTGGCGCGCATGCCCGGCACCGGCACCGAAGCCGCGATCTGCTCGACGACCGCCCTGGCCTCGACGTTCTTCAGCCGCGCCGAAGGGCTGATGATCAGGCGATGGGCAAACGTGGCCACCAGCAGCGCCTTAACGTCGTCCGGGATGACGTACGACCGGCCCTCCAGCGCGGCACGGGCGCGCGCGGCTTTGAAGAGCGCCAAGCTGCCGCGCGGACTGACGCCCAAGTACACATCGGGATGGCGACGGCTGGCGGTGGCCAGATCCACGATGTATTCCTTGATCAGATCGTCCACGTATACCTGCTTCACGGCCGCCTGCGCCGCCATCAGCTCGTCCGCCGTCACCACCTGGCCGATGTCTTCCAGCGGATGGTGCTCGCGCTGCAGCTCCAGGATGCGCATCTCGTCCGCGGCCGAAGGATAGCCCAGGCTCACGCGCATCATGAACCGGTCTATCTGGGCTTCGGGCAACGGGAAGGTGCCCTCGTATTCGATGGGGTTTTGCGTGGCCAACACCAGGAAGGGGCGCTCCATGGGGTACGTCACGCCGTCCACGGTAATCTGGCGTTCTTCCATCGCCTCCAGGAGCGCCGATTGGGTCTTCGGGGTGGCGCGGTTGATCTCGTCGGCGAGCACGATCTGCGCCATCACCGGCCCGGGACGAAACTCGAACTCCCGCGTCTTCTGGTTGAACATGGACACGCCCGTCACATCGCTCGGCAACATATCGGGGGTGAACTGGATGCGCCGAAAAGAACAGCCGATGGACTTGGCGATCGAGCGCGCCAGCATGGTCTTGCCGACCCCCGGCACGTCCTCGATGAGCAGGTGGCCCTCGCAGAGCAGCGCGATCAGCGTCATCTGCACCTCGCGGCGCTTGCCGACGATGACGCGCTCGACGTTTTCGATCACGCGCTCGGCCAGGGACCTGACGAGTTCAAGCTGCTTATCATCCATTGCATGCGACTCCTGGGCAAGACACGGCTTGCCGCTTCTTTTGATCTTTCCTATTATACTCCACCGTGGCCGATTTGCAGTAGCCGCATGTCCAGTTGTATGCTTGGAGGTAGGGGCTACCCGATGCTACAATATCGAAAAGCGGAGTGCGGCGCCCTGTCGGCGCCGGGATAAACGACCATGGCCGAACGCATCCTCGTCATCGAAGATGATACCCAGATCGCAGACCTGTTGCGCCGGGGCCTGATCTACGAAGGCTACGCCGTAGAGGTGGCGGCCGACGGCGAAAGCGGCCTGAACGCGGCCCGCGACCGGCCGCCCGACATCGTCTTGCTCGACCTGATGTTGCCGGGGATAGACGGCCTGACGGTGTGCCGGCGGCTCCGCGCGGCCAGCGACGTGCCGATCCTGATCCTGACGGCCAAAGAGGCCGTGCCCGATCGCGTGGCCGGGCTCGACGCGGGCGCGGACGATTACCTGGTGAAGCCGTTCAGCTTCGACGAGCTGCTGGCGCGCATCCGCGCCCTGCTCCGCCGTCGCCAGCGCGCGGGGGCGAACGACGAGCTGCACTTTGCCGATCTGGTCGTCAACCTGGGCAGTCGGGAGGTGCGCCGCGGCAATCGGCGCATCGAACTGACCGCCCGCGAGTTCGAGCTGTTGGTCCTGTTCATGCAAAATCCGCGCCAGGTGCTCACGCGCGACGTCATCTACGACCGCATCTGGGGCTACGATTTCGGCGGCGAATCGAACATCATCGAGGTGTACATCCGCTATCTGCGCTCCAAGCTGGAAGAGGGCGGCGAGCCGCGGCTGATCCAGACCGTGCGCGGGGTCGGCTACGCCCTGCGGGAAGAATGACGCCATGTCCATCCGTTTGAAGCTCACCCTCTGGTACACCGGCCTGCTGGCGTTCACCCTGCTGGGCTTCAGCGCGCTGCTCTATTCCTCCATCGCCAGCGTGCTGATGTCGGCGATGGACGACCGCCTGGCCGGCCAGGCGCAAGATGTCATCGGCCTGATCCAGAACGAGAACGATCCGGTGGCGGTGCTCCTTTCGGGCCGCGTGCGGCTACCCTCGATCGACGTGTTCGCGTCGCAATACTACATCCAGATCGTCCAGGCCGACGGCCGGCCCGTGCAGCTTTCCGAGAACCTGCGCAACCAGCAGTTGCCCATTCCGGCCGAGACGGTCCAGGATATCAGCGCGGGCCGGGCGCGCGCTTATTCGATTCAAACCGGCAGCGGCTCGCGACTGCGCGTCGTCAGCGTGCCGCTGATCGTGGCGCGGCGGCCGATCGGTGCGGTGCAGGTGGCGCAAACTCTCACCACCATCGAAGATGCCCTGCGGGTAATCCGGATCGTGCTGGTCATCGGGGATGCGCTCGCGCTGGTGTTGGCCGCGGCGGGCGGCGCGCTGTTGGCGCGCGCGGTCCTCCAGCCGATCAAGACGATCACCGAAACGGCCGAACGCATCACCCAGGCCGAGGATTTGAGCCAGCGCATCCCCAGCGCCGATCCGAACGATGAGCTGGGCCGGCTGGTGCGCACGATCAACGGCATGTTGGCCCGGCTGGAGACGCTGTTCCAGGCCCAACAGCGCCTGGTGGCCGATGTGAGCCACGACCTGCGGACGCCGCTCACGACCATCCAGGGGAACGTGGACCTATTGCGCCGCGGCGCAGCCGACGACCCGGCGCTGCGCAACGAGGCGTTGCGCGCCATCGCCGATGAGACCGCCCGCATGCGCCGCATGGTCAGCGACCTGCTGCTGTTGGCCCAGGCCGACGCCGGCCTCAAGCTCCAGCGCCAGCCCGTCGAGCTGGACACCCTCCTCCTCGAAGTCTATCGCCAGGCGCAGGTCATGGCCGGCGATCGCCTGACCGTGCACCTGGGCGCGGAGGATCAGGCCCTGGTGTTGGGCGATAGCGACCGCCTGCGCCAGCTCCTGCTCAACCTGGTGGACAACGCCTTGAAGTACACGCCGGCCGGCGGCGAGGTCACCCTCACCCTGCGCCGCCGCGACGGCTGGGTACAGGTCATCGTGGAAGACACGGGGATCGGCATCAGCCCCGAGGACCTGCCGCACATCTTCGAACGTCACTATCGGGCCGACCGCAGCCGCGGCCGTTCGGGCGGCCACGGGCTGGGGTTGGCGATCGCCCAATGGATCGCGCAGGCGCACGACGGCCGCATCGAGGTGACCAGCGAGCTGGGGAAGGGGAGCCGTTTCACGGTCTGGTTGCCCGAAGCCGGCGCGGCCCGGCCGGCCGAATGAATCGGAGCGCCAGAGTCATGCATCAGGAACCGACAGCCATGAACACCTCGAATGCCATCCCGCCAATGGACGATGACCGCCAGCGCGGAGCCGAGCTGGCCCGCCAGGTCGGACGCCTGCTGGTCCGCCGCGGGCTCACCCTGGCCCTGGCCGAATCGTGCACGGGCGGCCTGATCGGCGATCTGATCACCGATGTGCCGGGCAGCTCGGATTATTTTCTGGGCAGCGCGGTTTGTTATGCCTACAGCGCGAAGGAGAACATCCTGGCCGTGCGCCACGAGACGCTCGCGGCGCACGGCGCGGTGAGCGCGGAGACCGCGGCCGAGATGGCCCAGGGCGCCCGCCGCCTCTTCGCCGCGGATCTGGCCGTTGCGGTCACCGGCATCGCCGGGCCGGGCGGCGGAACGCCCACCAAGCCCGTCGGCCTGGTACACCTGCACCTCTCGGCGGCCGATGCGGAGATCGGCGAACGGCATGTCTGGAGCGCGGACCGCCGCGGCAACAAATGGCTCTCGGCCATAGCCGCGCTGGAGCTGGTCATGCGATATCTGGAGGGAAGAGGGGAATGACCCTTTAATCGCTTGCAACCTACCGGACGAGGATCTATGGCCAATTCATGCAATGCGGCCAACAAACGTCGTCGTATATCTGCCGGAGGCCGGCGACCGGATCAGGGGAGCTTTTGCAATTTGGCGAAACTGGCCAGAAGCACCTTGGTGCCCTTGCCGGAAAAAGCGACCGTCACCTCCACGTCGTCGGCGGTCGGCTCCACCTTGAGGACGATCCCTTCGCCGAACAGGCCATGGCTCACCCGTTCGCCGGGCTGGAATTGAAGCACGCCGCCGGTCGGCTCCGGCGCGGCCGACCGGCCCGGTGCCGCGGTCGCGGGGCCGGCCGATGCCCGACCCGCCGCGGAGAGACCGCCGTTGCCGGCCATTAGCCGGTCAGTGGGAGGCGAAGCCGGCCGGCGACCAACGCCTTCGGCCAGGGCCGGCCGGCGACTCAGGATGGCCGCGCTCCTGGCGCCATCGTCAACCTCTTCCGGCGTTGGCCGGCCGCCGTCCCGACGGCCGCCGTTCGCCGCAGCGCCCTTGACGACCTGGGCGATATCGCGCAGAAAGCGCGACGGCTCGTTGATCTCGCTGCGGCCCCAGATCGTCCGGCGAAACGCGCGCACCAGATAGAGCCGGTCCTTCGCGCGGGTGACGCCCACATACATCAGCCGGCGCTCTTCCTCCATCTGATCGGGGTCGTCCATGCTCCGGCTATGCGGCAGGAGGTTTTCCTCCAGGCCGACGATGAACACCACCGGAAACTCCAGGCCCTTGGCCGCATGTAAGGTGAGAAGCGTGGCCCGATCCTTCTCGTCCGTCAGCTCGTCCTGATCCGAGACCAACGCGACCTCTTCCAGGAAGGCGGTCAGACGCACTTCGGGCGGGAAGTCGTTGTAGTGGGAAGCGACGTTGACCAGCTCCTGGAGGTTCTGCCAGCGCTCTTCCCCCTCTTCCGTGCCGTCGCGCAGCCAGGTCGCATAGCCCGATTGCTCGACGATCCGACTCAACAGGTCGGCCACGGTCAGGTCGTTCTTGATCGCATGCCAGCCCGCCAGCATCCGATAGAACGCCGTAAGCGAACGTTGCGCGCCGGCGCCAAAGGGGTGTTGCGGCGGCTTCTCGCCCGGCTGAATCGTCCCGGCCGGCAGGAACGGACTGGCCGGGTCGCCGGCCGCCAGCGCCAGCCCGGCCGCCATCGGCACGCCGAGCCCGGCGCTCCACGAGGCGAGCGCGCCGATCGTCTTCTCGCCGATGTTGCGCGGGGGCACGTTGATGATGCGCATCAGACTCAGGTTATCGGCCGGGTTGTGCACCAGGCGCAGATAGGCGAGCGCGTCCTTGATCTCCCGGCGCTGATAGAAGCGCGTGCCGCCCACCAGCCGATAGGGGATGCCGCGCGCCACGAACGCGTCTTCCAGCGCGCGCGATTGCGCGTTGGTGCGATACATGACCGCGCAGTCGCCGAGCTTCGCCTCTCCGCGCGCCACCAGCTTCTGGATCGTGTTCACGACGAAGACGGCTTCGTCGGCCTCATCGTACGCTTCGTGGATCACGATCTCCAGGCCGGGGCCCCGGTTCGTGCGCAGCGTCTTGGGCGTGCGATGGACATTGCGCGAGATGACGGCATTGGCGACGTCGAGGATCCGTTGGGTCGAGCGGTAGTTCTGTTCGAGCAGGATGACCTTCGCGGCCGGAAAATCCTCGCGAAAGCGCCGGACGTTGCGATAGTCGGCCCCGCGGAAGGCATAAATGGATTGATCCTCGTCGCCCACGACGAACAGGTTCTGAGCCTTGCCTGCCAGCAGCCGGATCAGCTCGTATTGGGCGGTATTGGTATCCTGAAATTCGTCTACCAGCACATATTCGTACCGTTGCCGGTAGCGTTCCAGCACTTCCGGCGCCTCTTTGAAGAGATAGACCGTTCGACAGAGCAGATCGTCGAAGTCCAACGCGCGGTTGACGGCCATGATCTCTTCGTAGCGGGTATAGACGCGCCGCGCCACTTCGGCCCAATAGGTGTTCGCCTCGAAGTCGGCCGGCTTGACCAGCTCGTTCTTGGCCCTGGAGATAGCCGCGCGCATCGCCTCGGGGCGATAGAGCTTGTCGTCCAGGTTGAGGTCGCGCAACGCCTGCTTGACCGCGGTCAACTGTTCGCCGTCGTCGAAGATGACGTAATTCTCGCTCAGCCGCGCGGCCGCGGCCTCCTGGCGCAGGATGCGCGCGCAGATCGCGTGGAAAGTCCCGATGGTCAGGCCCCGCCAGCCGGTGCTGGTGGGCACGGCTTCGCCGAGGAGGCGGTTGATGCGGTCGCGCATCTCCTGGGCGGCCTTGTTGGTGAACGTCACGGCCATCACCGCGCGCGGATGGACGCCGACGGCCCGCAACAGATAGGCGACGCGGTGCGCCAGCACGCGCGTCTTCCCCGAGCCCGGCCCGGCCAACACCAACACCGGGCCCTTCACGGTCGTCACGGCCTCGCGTTGCGCCGGATTCAGGCCGGCGAGAATATCCTCTTGCAATGATGACTCCTAAAGCAAATCATCTCATGACGGCCCCTAACCAAACCATCCGGTCCGTTCCTCTCATGCTTGATCAAACTCAGCTTTCGGGTCAATTCGGCGTATTTCATGCCGGTACCGTCACGCGGGATACAAATGGTAGAGAAGGAATGACCCGCAAGCCTTCAGGCAAAGGATCACCCGCGGCTTTCATCGAGGCGATTAATGCCGCCGCCACCTGAGGCACCAGGTTCAACACTTCCTCAGCCGTATCTCCGACGACAATCAGATTGGGCAGATCAGGACTGGTGGCCATATAGCGATAGTCGCCGCCGTCGTCCAACTCTTCCACTTCAATCGCCAAATCGTATAACATCTTTAGCTTTACATCCCTTCTGTTCTAGCCAGGGTTATGCTATCTTTTCCACATCTATTCACATTATACTCGCAATACGGCCGGCGCTGCAAACCTTACGCAGAGATGGGTGGCTCGGCG
>Ga0272448_1008336_pt1 | contig 10801 bp, 8 predicted proteins | sample YNPCB0191_FD_202220 | JGI IMG/M metagenome (GOLD analysis project Ga0272448, IMG submission 202220) | Hot spring sediment microbial communities from Yellowstone National Park, WY, United States - YNP-CB-019-1 | ecosystem: Environmental > Aquatic > Thermal springs > Hot (42-90C) > Sediment... | reverse complement strand
ATCGAGCCGCAAGGTCATCCGTGGCTCAAGCCAATTCGCTTCCATCCGCCCTACCGATCGTCCGCCGCTCAGTCCCCGCTCCCCGGGGTGACTGAGTTTTTCAAAGTAGATGGCGATGAAGTCCATGAGGTTGCGGTCGGTCCCGTGCATGCTGGAATCATCGAGCCCGGCCACTTTCGCTTTCAATGCCACGGGGAACGCGTCTTTCACCTTGAGATTTCGCTTGGCTACCAGCATCGTGGGATTGAGCCCGCCCTGATTGGGGGGCCCGGCAGGCGCACGATCCATTTGATCGAGACGTTGTCGGGAGACAGCTCGATTGGACACGCGACTGCCTATTGTGAAGCGATCGAAGGACTGAGCGGGACCGCGGTACCTGCCCGCGCACAGGTGCTTCGCGGTGTCGCGCTCGAACTCGAACGTCTCGCAAATCACACCGGAGATCTGGGAGCGCTGGCGGGTGATGTTGGCTATCTGCCAACCGCCGCGTATTGCGGCCGGATTCGCGGCGATTTCCTCAATCTCACTGCGGCGCTCTGCGGCAGCCGATTTGGCCGCGGCATGCTCCGGCCCGGCGGCGTGTTGGTCGACGTGGATGCGGGGCTCTGTGCCGAACTCTCGCGCCGGCTGGATAACGCGTTGAAAGATGTCGCCGATGCGACGCGGCTCATGTGGGATGCCCCGTCCGTACAGGCGCGCTTCGAAGACACGGGTGCGCTCAGCGCCAGTACATGTGAAGTGCTGGGACTCGTAGGCCCTGTTGCCCGCGCCTGCGGCATCGAGCGCGACGTCCGACTGGATTTTCCGAGCGGCATCTTCCGATTCGCCCAAATTCCGATATCCAAGTGGGGCACGGGCGACGTTTTCGCCCGTGCGTGGGTGCGATGGCTCGAAATCCAGCGCTCGGTGGTCTTCGTTCGCGAGCAACTGGCGTCCCTGCCCGAGGGGCGAACCCTTGCGAGAGTCGGGCCCCTGAAACCCATGCATCTGGTGGTTTCTCTAACAGAGGGATGGCGCGGGGAGATCGCTCACGTGGCGATTACCGATGGTCGCGGACGGCTGGCGCGCTATAAAATCGTCGACCCATCATTTCGCAACTGGATAGGCCTGGCGATCGCATTGCGCAATCAGCAAATCTCCGATTTTCCTCTCTGTAACAAGAGTTTTAACCTTTCCTATTGTGGCCACGACCTGTGAGGAATTCTGGTGGCGAATCTGCTGATCACTCGACTCCGGCAAGGCAAGCGCACGCTGCCGTTTCCAGACTCTGAACCGAATCTGCCGGACCGCTTTCGCGGCCTGCCGACCGTTGACCGGTCGCAATGCCCCGCCGGGTGCGAAGCTTGTGTTGATGCCTGCCCTACCGAGGCGATAGCCATCAACGGCTCTTTGCAGATCGACCTTGGACGGTGCCTCTTTTGTCCGGAATGCGCGATTGCCTGTCCGCAAGGGGCGCTTCGCTTCACGCGCGAATACCGACTGGTTACGAGCGACCGAAGCAGCCTGGTATTAAATAACGGCGAAAGCCTGAAGCTTGCCCATCGCCTTGCCGGCGATCTCCATCGCATTCTGGGACGTTCGCTCAAACTGCGACAGGTTAGCGCCGGCGGATGCAACGGATGCGAAGCTGATGTTAACGTCCTTAATACGGTTGTGTTCGACCTGGGACGCTTTGGCATTCAGTTCGTGGCATCGCCTCGGCATGCGGACGGACTTCTGATCACCGGTCCGGTCACCCGCAATATGCACTTAGCGCTTGAGAAGACTTACGCGGCCGTGCCGGAGCCGAAAATCGTCATCGCTGTGGGTGCCTGTGCGATCTCAGGGGGGCCATTCAGGGATCGTCCCGAGGTTCTCAATGGTGCGAGCGCCGTTGTCCCCGTCGATCTCTTCATTCCGGGATGTCCGCCGCATCCAATCACTATCCTCGATGGACTACTGCGCCTTGTTGGTAGAATTGAAGAACGCGCTCCCGTGAGTACCCGGCGATAAAGGTGGGTTCGCATAAGATAGCGAGACCGGGTCCCGCTTTCCTGCCCGTGTAGGACATGGGCACAAATTCAATTACTGTGCGAAGAGGTTTTGCGGCTTTAAAAGGGCGGGGCGGTTGCTTCGATCGGAGCCAGGCGAGTCCGAAGTGGCGCGCAGAGGGGCGTGGGCGCAGCCGGTCAGCCGCTGCTGCGCGAGCTTGAAGAGTCCCCAATATGCGGATTCCGAAAGGGAGGCGCACACAGCACAAGGCCCACCACGCTCGATATGGCCCAGGTGCGCGACCTTATCGAGTGCCGGATCGGGCGGCGTGCGATACCGCACAGACGCACGTATCGTGCGCCCCGCGCGAGCCCAAGCGAACCCGGCCAGCGCATCGAATCAGGGTCTTTCAGACTCGCGAAATCAGCGGCTGCCGTGCGCGTTTCGCGTCGCTGTCCACGCCAAACTCACAGCGTGCCGCGACTATTTCCTGGTCTTCAACGGGTTGGAAAATTCCGTCGCGAAGCCGCAGCTTTTGAGTGCTTCGAGACAACAGGCGATGTCTTCTTCGATAGTTCCGCCGCTGACCCCCACGCCGCCAAGAAAGGCGCCCTTTTCCACGATCGGCAGACCTCCTGCAACCATGCAAATTCGCGAGTCAGTGTGCTGGAGACCGTAACCGAAGGCATCGGGCATCATAATCTCTCTTACCATTTCGGTCGGCCGTTTGAACGCGATCGCCGTCCAGGCTTTCTTGATCGCGATATCGACGTTCGCGATTCGTCCACCCTCGGGCCGTTCGAGGCCGCGCAGATGACCACCGAAATCGACTATTGCGATCGTGCTGGGCTTTCCGGCGTCACTCGCTTTTCGACTCGCCGCCTGCAACATCGCACGGACTTCTTCCAACGTCAGTTCACGCATACTAATTCCCCGGACCTCCTGCTCTATAGGTTATTTTGGAGCTGATAAAGTGCGCCACCAATGCTTCGCCGGCTCGTGTGCGATCATCGCGCCTGTCGATGGTATTCAGGATTAGGCACCAGGCCCGTTGCCGCAGCCATCCGGTTCGAAATGTTAAAAAAAACGCCACGACTGCGGCAATATCCCGTATGTCGGCGTAATTCGTGCGTTGTTCGGCTCGCACGGAAGGCAGCTACAGTAGCTACGCAGATCGATTGCCCCGGGCATCGGGTTCGGTAACCTGGGCATCTTATCACAGCGCAAGATTGTCGGGCGCGAGGAGTCGCTGCGGATCCAGTGCCGTCTTGAGCTTCTGCAAGAGCTTGAAATAGGCGGGAAAATTATCCATCAACGAGGCCCACACTTTGCCGGTCTTATAAGGCACGCATCCGATCCTGAGAAGGTGTTCGCAACACGCGATGCATGCCTGGCGCGCTGCCTCCCACTGCCGTTGTTCGTCGTAAAACATGATGACAGCGCCATGAAGCCCACGACGGCAAAGAACGGTTCCTGCGCCCCATGTGAACTCGGGATAGTCGGCGCGAAAACGGGTAAGCAGCGCAAAAAAGCGCGGCATTGTCGAACTTTCCATCGACGTCATCAACAACGCGCACATCGAGCGGCTGAAATATCCGGCGTACCCGTACCAGAACGAGAAGTCCCGCCTGAGTTTGCTGAAGAAGACGTCGTTGAAAATTGGGTACTCGTCTCCACCGTATCCCCTGGCTGCCTGTGTAAGTCGTCGGCGATCGGCGGCGACGTCTTCCGGCTCTCCACGCAGGTCAAGGCCGAGACAAAAATCAGGTGCGGGAGCGGCGCCGGCGATTCTGGCTGCGACCGCTGCCTTATCGTATCCGGCTCCATACCAGACGTTGCGAAACAGCTCGCGCTCCTGGCAATGAGCGATAAAGTTGGCGGCGGTGGGATAGTCCGCAAAGCCAAGCGCCATCGTCTCTACATGCGCGGGAATTGGATGGGTCCACAGGGCGATTTTGGTGATGACCCCGAACGCGCCGTTGGCACCGAGGAAAAGGCCCGTTAAGTCAGGACCGACCGCGTAACGTTGAAAGAACCCTGCTTCCTTTAGCACGGCGCTGCCCGTGCATAAAATTTCACCGTCAGCCAGGACGACCTCGAGCCCCGCGACCTCATCTCCCGTGCCCTGAAACCTCGGTGATCCCGTTCCAAGCCCGTGCGACGAGATCGTTCCCCCGACTGTTCCTGACGGTCCCGTCAACGGCACGATTCCGACGGTCAGCCCATGTGGCCTCAATGCCTCGAGCAGCGCTCCGTACGTAACTCCCGGCTCGACCAGCACCACTGCGCGGGTGCGATCGATTGCGAGAATGCGATTCATCGGCGAGACGTCGAGCGCGATTCCACCGCTCGATGGGTTGACCCCACCCGCGTAAGTCGAACCGGCACCCCAGACATAGACCGGCAATTTGCGCTGCAGGGCAATTTTAACGACCTGAACGACTTCGTCGGTGCTGGTCGCACGGAATGCCGCTTGGGGGCGTCCGGCGGGATAGACGGACGCGTCGCGGCGGTAGCTGATGAGGTCTACCTGATCTTCCAGCAGCCGGGGTAATTGTGATTCGAGGAATTCGCGTCCGAGCGGCGCCGACTTCACCTTAAGCGCCTCCTTCGGTTGATTCGAAAAACGTATCTATAAATTCAAAGAGACCATATACCGGCGCGATCGACTGATTCGCTTGACGAAGCTGCCCAGCGCACAGCGGACTGGGGCATACGATCGCCTCCGCTCCTGTTTGGACCAGTTCGTCCAGCTTTGCCCGCGCCATCCGCAAGCTGGATTCCGGATGCAGCTGAGGCATTCCGCCCGCGGCACCGCAACAGACTGCATAGGCCGCTGCGGTCTCATCCGGAAACACCCGGCATCCCAGCGACGCAAGTATTTCGCGGGCTATCCGTGGGTACCCGGCCTCGCCAAGTGGGCCGTGCGACTTCTTGCTCAGATGGCAGCTGTCCATGAGGGCGACGGTGCCCGGAGCGCTGGGTCGGGCAACCCATCGAGAATTCAATTTTCGGCTGGCCAGCCGCTCGTGCAGAAGCTCGAGGGCGTGCACCACCGGAACCTTCGACTCGCGACCGAGCCGGGACGGATAATGATGACGAAGCGCTTCGAGACATTCCGCGCTGGAAGTGACGATCTGACTCGCTCCCGACATCTCAATCAAATCCAGGGTCGAGCGGCCCTGATGGCGAGCCATCTCCAAATGACCAATCTCGAACAGCACCGCGCCGCAGCATCGGTCTTGTTCGGCGCTGAGCGTACGCAATGCAAAGCCGATTTTGGTGAGCACCCGCAGCGTTGCCGCCGCTTCTCCTGCCATTCCGTAGCAGGCTGAACATCCTGGTAGATAAAGGATGTTCGATGGTCCATCCGGTTCGTAACCGGTGGATTCGCGCCAGCGATAACGCTCCGATCGCGGCAACCCGGAAGGATTTTGCGTCACTGCAATACGGTCGGCGAGCGCCAGAACCTCCGGCGGTGCCATCGCATTGGCCACCAAGTCGGCGCGCAGCGCCCGCACTAATTGCGCCGGCTTAAGCCCTATCGGGCATACCTGCTCGCAGTTGCCGCAGGTTGTACAGGCAAACAATCGGTCGACGAGCGCTGACTGGGAAATTTCCTCGCCGTCGGCCAGCGCCCGCGCAATCGCCAGGTATCCCTTGCCGGAATAACTCGGCGCTGGGTTGTGGTGCAGGAGAGTAGGGCAGACGTGATGGATCCCGCGCTCCTCCCATATCATCTCCACGCAATAGTTGCAGCGCGAGCAGTGAAAGAGATCGTCGGTGAATTCCCGCGCCAACGCGATGAACGAGTTATCGCGCATCTTCGCCCGCTCTCGCCGAATTCACTTCCGGCGTGGAGATTTCCCCAGGAGCGTCCATCCACACTTTCATTTAAGAGGTGACCGCTCGGTTGACACGGCTGGTCTCAGGTTTTCTTGCAAAACGCGCTGCCATAGCCAAGTCGCCGGCCACGACCCCCGCCTTCACCGGCGAAATCGCCGTCTAATTCGGAATCCAAAAATCAAACTGCCAACACCATGAAAAGCCGTTTCAACGAATTTTGTCGCTAAAGCGCGGAAGTACCTTCGTCGTGAGCAGCTCCAGCATCCGCATCGCCGCCTTCTGCGGAATTAATTCGTTGTAAAGGAAAATCCAGAAGTACTCGGCGGGAAGGTCCTTGAACAACTGCTCGAGCTTCCGCGAAACCGTATCGGGGCTGCCGCAGATAGTCAGGCCGCGTTCGCACATTGACTCGAACGTGTTGGGAATGTCCTTATAGTTTTCCCCTGGCCTGGCAAGCGCAGCATTGAACCCAAATGGCGCAAAGAACTTGGTCCATATAAAGCAGCCGGCATTGCGGGCTATTGCGATCGCCTCTTCGTCAGTGTCAGCGACGACGATCTCCCTCGTGATACCGATGCCCTGACCAAAGCTGAGCCGCCTGCCTGCCCGGGCTGCGCCGTCCTGGCACGCCCTGAACTGCTCGGTACAGATTTGCTTATCCGCCACAATGGTGATGGGCACGACGTTGTGTTGTGCGGCCCATCGCACCGAGGTCTCTGAGAAACTGAACGGTTGGAAAAGGGGAGGATGCGGCTTCTGATACGGTTCCGGCACGATTCCAATTTCGTGAAGCATCCCCTTGTCGTCGACGCCCCGCCCGTAAGCGCGCGTGACCTCATGAGCAGCCCAGAAAATCCCCTGCGGAGGAATCTGCCAGTGCTTGCCGTGGTGGCTGAAGGTCGGATTGGTCCACGCCTTCATAATGATGTCGAAGTGTTCTTCGTAAAGCTCCCTTTTAAGCTTCTCATATCCTTCCGGATCGGTCCGATCGTCGGCCAGGCCGGGATAGTGTTGACCGAGCGTGTTGACCCAACGCGGCTGGTAGCCGCGCGCGAAACCAGCGAAGGCTCGCCCCTTGGTTGCCTGGTCGAGTATTGCGATATCCTCGGCCACTCGAATCGGATTTTGTGCTGGTAACACCAGGCCGAGCTGTCCGACCCGCAACCGCCTGGTCTGCATCCCCAGGAACATGTCGAGCAAAATCGGATTTGTCGAGACTTCTTCGCCCTCAATATGGAAGTGATGCTCCGTGAAGCCGACGCCGTAGTATCCATGTTCGTCGAGATACCGAGCCTGCTCCGACAGGTCGCTTAGCATGCGCTGATACAGATCCGTGCGCCGACCAGCCATCCCGGCGCTGATTTCAGCTTTGCTGCCGATGCTGGGCAAATAAAGGACTGCTACTTCCATTCGTGATTCTCCCCGAGCAAGCGCGAAAACTTCGCAATCGGCGAAGGGCGGCCGCGCATTTTCGGCCACTCCGCCAGAGCCGGCACCGAGCGACCAGTGCCGTCGTGCCTCGGCTTACGATGAGGCAAGGCCAGTCATTCTGCAGCACAAAATGCGCCAATAGTTTTGACTTGAAAATCAAGCCGATCGCACTAGTTAGAGAAGACTGGATTAAGGTAGGTTCTGTGGCCTTTTGCAACAATTGTTGCAAAATACCAGTGTCCGCTGGGATTGCATTAATCACTGATTTACTGGCACCCGCGTCATGCCAGCGATAGTTGAAAACAGATGAGCCGGCAGACCGTGGATAGATTTGCCCTATTGCACGACCGGGCCCTGATCTGCCGGATCAGGCGTGAGCGATGCGTGCGGCCATAGCAGGGCGCCCCGCACTGAGCACTGAATTTTAATTTAAATCAGGTTGGTGCGATGGATCTGCGGAAATCCAGTGGAGGCGACGCCCGTCCCTTTTGTCGGGTCAGGCCTCGCGGCGACATCCAACGCGGCATCCGCGACACTAAACTCTTCTACGAGACAGGACCTTTCACCCACACGGCCAAGGACCGGTTCGCTCTCGGAGATTCTACTCGATTGCGTCTGGCAGGGAAGAATTCCGCCTGCGAAGCAGGCGATAGATTGTCGAGCGATCGACGTTGAGTTGGCGCGCGGTCAAGGAGACGTTACCACCGTTGGCCTTCAGGGCCCGCCTGATAAGATCCTCCTTGACGGCGTGCAGTGGGCCTATACTACACGATGGCGCAGCCGGGGTACTATTGCGCAAACACTGCGGCAGGTCTTCGAGCCGGACCAGGTCGCTGTCCATCAGGGTCGCGAGACGCGCGGCCAGGTTCCGCAGTTCGCGCACATTTCCAGGCCATGGATAGCTGAGGAAGCATTGTTCGACCTCGGGTGAAAGGCGCAGAGGCGCGCGGCTGGCTTGACGGCAGGCGTTGTCGAGAAACGCCTGGGCGAGGGTCAGCACGTCGCGGCCGCGCGCGCGCAGCGGCGGCAGGTCGATCTCGATGACGGCGAGCCGGTAGAAGAGGTCGCGACGGAAGCCGTTCTGCGCCGCGAGACTGCGCAACAGGTCGCGGTTGGTGGCCGCGATTATGCGTACGTCGACGCTGCGCGGACGAGTACCGCCGACCCGCAGCACAGCGCGCTCTTCGAGGACTCTAAGCAGCTTGGCCTGGACCTCGGCTGGCAGTTCCCCCAGTTCGTCGAGAAACAGAGTCCCGCCATCGGCGAGCTCGAATCGCCCGGGTTTTCCCTCGCGCCGCGCGCCGGTAAAGGCTCCGCCCTCGTATCCAAACAGCTCCGACTCCGCCAGGTCGCGCGGCAGCGCCGCACAGTTGACGCACACCATGGGTCCGGCGCTTCGTTTGCTACTTTCGTGAATGGCGCGCGCCACAAGTTCCTTGCCGGTCCCGGTCTCGCCGGTGATCAAGATCGATTCGGTGCAAGCGGCCGCCCTGGCAGCCATCTTGAGGGCTTTTCGGAATGCTGGATCGTCGCCGACAAGGATCGCGAAGGGACGCGGCAGGCGATCTTCCAATGCGCGGACGGTTGAGCGGCGTTCGAGCCGTGCGATCGCTCCGAGAACTCGATCCACGAAACGGACAGGTTTAATCATCAGGCGCCGAGCGCTCGAACCGTCCAGTTCTATATAAATCTCTGGCTCTGAAGCGGCTGCGCTCTTTGCGTCGGCGAGGACCTTGGAACAGAGCGACGACACCTTTGTGTCCGCAGCCAACTCTAGCCAACGATCCGTTGATTCAAGGAGCCGCCCGGTTCTATCGAAAACGGCAAGCGGCTCGTCCGAACAGCGGCCCAGAGCTGCGTGGAAAGCTTCAATCAGGTGGTGACGCTCTGCCAACCGCGGCTCGCCAAGTTGATACTCGATCGCGCGCGCCAGCGCCAGAATGAACGGCTGATGATTCCCCGTAATGCGCTCGATGAAGCCGGTGATATCAACAACGCCCAGGAATTCGCCGGTCAACGGGTCCTTCACCGGTGCTCCCAGACAGAACCATCGGTGCCACCCTTCGCAGAAATGCTCCGGACCGAAAACCGCGACCGGCTTTCCGCAGGTCAAAGCACTGCCGACTCCGTTCGGCCCCGTATAGATTTCATCCCAGACTCCGCCGGGTCTCGCGTTCGCGCAGCGCAGATCCTCGAGTAGGCGCTTATCACCGACGGTGTGGATAATCCGTCCTGTTGCGTCGCTCAGTATTAAGACATGGCCTTCGGCGGCTATCGAATCGCCCAAGTCGTCCAACGCCCGTTTGCCCGCGTGGGCGAATGCGTCGACTGCAAGGGCGCGCTCGATTTCATCGTCTGTGGAACAGAGAGGCGCAGCCCTTAAGAGCGGATCGATGCCCCGTTGTCTCGCGGCCTTCCAGCGCTCGAAGATGAAGGGTCGAATGGCGCTTTCCTGGGGAAGGTGGCATTCAGTGACGAATCGTTCCCAACTGTCACGAAGCTGTTTCCACCAACTCAATGCATCGCGGCCTTCTGGCAAGGCCAGCCGAGCTTCGTGCGGCGCCATCACGATACTCGGATAACATCTTGGCTGTTCAAATTCAAATCCGAAATGCACGACGCCACAGTGTGGCAAAATGCCACACAAATGCGACCAATGGAAACAAGATGTTTCCTAAGGAACCAGCTCGGCACGCAAGCTGCAGTGGATCCGCGAGCCATTTATGGGGACGTAAGATGCTCGAAATCGGAATCTTTCATAACGGCGCAAGCGAACTGCCCTGTATCCAGACCAAAGACGGAACGGTGGTGAACAAGGGAACGCTCGCGGAAGTTCACGCGGCTAACCGGAAAACGGTCATCAACCAGGTTCGTCAGGGGATTCTCGCCGACAAATTGGGCTTCAACTACTTCTTCATGAGTGAGCACCACTTCCAGGTGGAGGGTGCCGAGTTCAGCCCGAATCCGCTGGTTTCCGAAGCGGCGATCGCGACTCGTACCAGCCGCATTCGCCTCGGACAGGCCGCCAATATCATCACCTGGTGGCACCCGGTGCGAATCGCGGAGCAGGCCGCGATGGTGGATATACTAAGCAACGGCAGGCTCGAACTGGGTATCGGGCGAGGATATCAGCCCCGGGAAACAGAGGTCTTCGGCTGGCCTTACGCGACAATCCAGGACCAGGAGCGCAATCGGGCGTTTTTCGACGAAGCCTATCGGATAATTCTCGATTGCTGGACCAAGCCCTCTTTCTTTTTCCAGGGGCAGTTCTACACCATTCCTCCGGTTTTCACGCGCTGGAACCATAAATCCACGTTTGCCTACTTCGGCCTCGAAGACGCGGGGCGGACGGTGGACGAGGTTCTGCGCGTCGGTGGTCCTGATCCGTATGGCGGCCCCAATCCTGTCCTGCAGTCGGCGACGACTCTCAAGGAACTATCCGTGTTTCCCCAGCCGGCCCAGAAGCCTTATCCTCAAATCTGGCAGCCGCTTACCACGCCCCGTTCCATTCGCTGGGCTGCGGAGCACGGTGTCAATGGCTATTTCATAGTCG
>Ga0272448_1008331_pt1 | contig 10805 bp, 8 predicted proteins | sample YNPCB0191_FD_202220 | JGI IMG/M metagenome (GOLD analysis project Ga0272448, IMG submission 202220) | Hot spring sediment microbial communities from Yellowstone National Park, WY, United States - YNP-CB-019-1 | ecosystem: Environmental > Aquatic > Thermal springs > Hot (42-90C) > Sediment... | reverse complement strand
GGCATCGCCGCGCTCGCCCACACTCTCTTCAGCCAGCACCTGGATTTCGACTTCTTCACCGAACAGCAGGCCCTCGCGAGCGGCGCGTTCTCGGGCCAAGACGGGTGTCTCAACCTGGGAGGCGAGACCTACCACGCGGTTGTCTTGCCACCGGGCCAATTGGCGCCGGCTCTGGCCGAGGCGCTGGCGGCCTTCGCCAGCGAGGGCGGGATCGTGCTCGGCCTGCCTCCCGGCTGGCCGCATGATAACGGAGCGTCACTTCCCGTGGGACAGACCCTGCGGGCGGTGACCGACCAGGATCTAGGTGAAGAGGTGGAGGCAGCCTTAGGGGCACTGCGCCCGGCTCTCATCCTAGATGAGGGGGGAGAAGGTGAAGCCAAGGACATCGCCTGCCTGGCCCGCTCCCTGGGCGATGGCCGACTGCTCTTCTTGGCCAACCTTTCGCGTAGCGCCAGGGCCGTGCTCGTGCGGACCCGGGCCGATTGCGGCCGGGCCGAGCTGTGGGAGCCGGAGACGGGCATGGCAGCGCCTCTCGCCCAAGAACAGGTGGGCGGGCTGATGCAGCTGCGCCTGCAGCTGGCCCCGGGCGAGGGCAAGTTACTGGCACTGACGACCGCTGGCGAGCCTACCGAAACTCTCCCGGGAGCAGCCACCGGGCACCGTCGGACGCATCGGGCCGGGCTGACTCTCCCGCAGGAGTGGCGCTTCCTGCCGCAGCGGCCCAACGCCTATCCCCTGCGCGACTGGGCCGTATCGCCTGGGCCTGCGGGCCCGTGGCAGGACGTGGCGCAGGGCGCGGCGGCCATGGAGCCGGCGGCCCGGCAGGGGAAGCCTTGGGTGCGGGCCAGGTTCCGGTTGGACTACCGGCCGCAGTCCCTTGCCGTCGTTGGCGAGCGCGGCGTCGTGTCGGAGCTCAGGCTGAACGGCGAAGCTCTGGCCTCCGCCCCGCGAAGAAGCGCTTATTTCGACGAGTGCAGCCTGGAGTGGGACATCGCCGGGCAGGCGCGTGCCGGCGAGAATGAGATCGTGGCGCGCCTGGACATCCCGGCTGCGGAATGGTTGGCATGGTATGCCAGGCCAACCCTGGGCTGCTTCTTCCTCACAGGCGACTTTGCCGTGCTGGATGAACGGCTGCAAGCGCAGCCGGCGGTGCTGACCCTCGGCTCTTGGGCGGATCAGGGCTTCCCCTACTACTCCGGAGCCGCCATCTATGAACAGGATCTGGAGCTGAGCGCTGCTCAGCTGGCCGGCGGGGCCTGGCTCTGGGCCGAGCTCTGGGGCGGCGTGCTGGAGGTAGCCGTCAACGGGCAAACGCTCGCGGTGCGGCCCTGGCCTCCCTACCGGGTTGACATCAGCGCTGCCACCAGGCCGGGGGTGAATCGCCTGGCCCTCACCGTGACCAATACAATCGCCAACCTCATGGGCGATGTCGTCCCCTCCGGCCTGGCGAGCGTGCGCCTCGAGCTAGAGGAAGCGCGCCCGTGACTTACAAGAAGCCCAGGGACTTCTCCCTAGATGCCTTCGCGGAGCCGGATTCTTTCTTCTGGCCTTCCTACTTCTGGGTCTGGAACGACAAACTGGAGACAGGCGAGATAGTGCGACAATTGCGCGACATGCACGAGCACGGTGTGCGCGGCGTCTGCATCGTCCCCGAGCCTGCCGAGTTCCGTCCACAGAGCATGGCCACAGCGCTCGAGCCGGAATACCTGACACCCCCCTACTTCGAAGTAGTGCGCCTGGCGGTCGAGGAATGCGAGCGGCTGGGCATGTCCTTCTGGCTCTACGACGAGGGTGGCTGGCCGAGTGGGAGCGCCTGTGGCCGCGTCGTTTCCGCCCGGCCCGACCTGGCCAACTGCCGGCTCGAGCCCGCCCCCTTGCCCCTCGCAGAGGCGGAACGTCATCAGGTACTCGCAACCGCCTGGAAGGACGGCGATTCCTGGCGCTGCCTGGCGGGTTACCGGGCCGAGGCAGATGGCCAGACCGGTGCTGTGGCCTATCGGGTGGCGCGCCAGCAGGCCCGCGATTCGGGTCACCCGGTTACCCCTGATCTGCTCGACCCCGAGGCCAGTGCCATCTTCATCGGGCTGACGCACGAGCGCTACGCCAGGTGTGTGGGCACGTACATGGGTCCAGGCCGGGTAGTTAGCCGCGCTTTCACCGACGAGCCAGCCGTCCCGCCAGTTGTGCCCGGCCGCCAGATACCCTGGACCAACGGCTTCCTCCAGCTTTTCCGGGCCGAGAAGGGATACGACCTTCTCCCCTACCTGCCAGCCCTCTTCGCCGATCCGAGTGCGCTTGGCCGAGAGGAGATGCTGGTGAGATTTGACTACTTCGATGTCTGGTCACGCCGGTTCGTGAGCGCCTATCTAGAGCCGATACGAGCCTGGTGTCGCGACCATGGTGTCCTCTCCAGCGGTCATTTCGGGGGCGAAGATGAGACGGAGGGCAGTGTTAGGTACGGTTTCGGTCACATCCTGCGCGCGCTTCGCGGCCTGGATATGCCTGGTGTTGATGCTATCTGGCGCCAGCTTTGGCCCGGCCAGGGAACGCACCACTTCCCGAAGTATGCCTCCTCGGTAGCCCGCCAGACAGGCACGATGGCCATGAGCGAGTCCTTCGCTGTCTATGGCAACGGCCTCACGCCTGCCGAGATGAAGTGGTTGGTGGACTTCCAGTGGGTGCGCGGGGTTACCAACCTGGTGGGTGCCTGCTACCCCTACAGCACACGCGACCACTTCATGTTCGGTGAGCGGCCGCATATCAGCTCGGTAAATCCGCTTTGGGATGGACTGGTGGACTTCCACGCCTACGTTGCCCGCCTTAGCTACGCCCTCAGTGCTGGGCAGCCGCGAGTCCAGACCGCTGTCTATTTCCCGGTGCGCGACATCTGGTCCGGGCTGGCCAGCGCCGCTGGGGTCACCGCCGCATTCGACGCTTTGGCACAGACCCTGCTTTCATGCCAGTGCGATTTCGATTTCGTGGACGATGACATCCTGCAGACCAGCCCATTGCATGACGGAGTGATCACTGTCGGCCCGATGCACTACAGCGTGCTGGTTCTGTCGAGGGCCGACTGGCTCCCGGCGGCCACGGTAGAAGCTATCGGGCGCTTCATCCGGGCCGGGGGGCATCTGCTCTGCTGCGGAGGCATGCCACGCTGCGACGGCGCACATCAACTGGCGGCTATGCTCGGCCTGGGAGAACTGCGCCAGGGACAGACCGCTCAGCTGGGCAAGGGCCACGTCAGCCTGGTCAGTCTGGAACAGGCGGCCGCTTCTTTGCGCCCAATCGTCGAGCTGCGTCCTCGGGCACCGGCATTGCGCGCCTGTTGCCAGGAGAGCATTTCCGGGCAACTATATTTCCTGGTGAATGAGGGCGGCCAGGAACTGAGTGCCAGCGTCCTCTTCCCCGAACCGACCTCACCTCTGGTGCTCGATCCGGTCTCCGGCGCAGCTTGGCCATACCGCGAATGCGGCCTGACACAGCAGGGACAGGCTGAATTGGCGTTGCATCTGGCCCCCTACGAATCGCTTCTGCTCTGGTTCCCGAGTAGTGGGCCGGCGCCGGAGGTGCCGCAGCGTTGGGCAGTTACACGGGTGTCAGCGCTGGGACCGGAGTTGCTCTGGCGTCTTCGCCCCCTGCGCCGCTACTGCATGGGCGATCATGGTTTCGTGATTGAGGAGCTGGCGCATGACACGCCTGCATTGACACATTTGGGGGACTGGCGTGCGCCGCTCGGTGAGGACTTCTCCGGGCAAGCGGAGTATAGCATTGCCTTTAACTGGCTAGGCGGGATGGACGACGAGGCGTGGCTCGACTTGGGTGAAGTGCGCTACGCGGCCGAAGCCTGGTTGAATGGCGCTTACCTGGGCCGGCGGCTCTGGCCCGCCTACCGGTTTGCCGCCACCGCTCACCTGCATCCTGGCGAGAACGAGTTGCGCCTGGTTGTGACCAACACACTGGCCAACGCTCTTGTCGGCCCGCGCGGTGAGAGAATACTGCACTGCTGCCATGGACCCGGATGGCCCGGACCTTACGACGCCAGGGCACGCGAGTTCGAGCGTGAGTCGGTTGCCAGTGGCCTGTTCGGGCCGGTACGGTTGCTCTGCGGCCATTGGGTCTCTGACCGAGGCGAAGATGACGCATGAGCTCAGCTGCTTGGCGGCGGATCTGGGCGCCGAGAGCGGCCGGGTTATGCTCGGCCGTTTCGATGGCGAGCGCTTGAGGACGGAGGAAGTGCATCGCTTCGCCAACCAGCCGGTATTCCTGCCGGATGGCCTGCATTGGGATGTGCTGAACCTCTTCACGCAGGTAAAGGAAGGCGTGTCGCAGGCTGTGCGCTCAAGGGGGTCCGACCTGATCAGCCTGGGTGTTGACACCTGGGCGGAAGACTTCGGCCTGCTCGATGCCACGGGTGCCCTGGTGCTGCAACCCTACCATTACCGGGACGCCCGCACCGAGAGCATGTTGGAGGAAGCTTTCCGCCGCCTGCCACGCCGAGAGGTATACGAGCTCACGGGCATTCAAGTGCTCAGCGTCAACACCCTTTTTCAGTTGTTGGCCATGGTGGTCAGCCGCTCGCCCGTGCTCGATATCGCCCACACCTTCCTCACCATACCCGATCTGCTCAACTACTGGCTGACGGGAGTGGTCGGCTGTGAATTCACCAATGCCACCACGACCCAGTGCTATGACCCCCGCCGTGGCGAATGGTCGTGGCCGCTCCTGGAGGCGATGGATATCCCGGCGCATATGTTCCCGAGCATTATCCCGCCCGGGACGGTGCTAGGGCTGCTCTCACCTTGGGTGGCGCGGGAGACAGGCGCGGTGGGGCTGCGCTTGGTCGCTCCTGCCTGCCATGACACGGGCTCGGCAGTCGTGGGGGTGCCAGCAGTAGGTAAGGACTTCGCCTTCATCAGCGCCGGCACCTGGTCCGTTCTGGGGACAGAACTGAGCTCGCCGCTCATCAACGAGCAGAGCTTCAGCGGCAATTTCACGAACGAGGGTGGCGTAGGCGATACCTTCAGGTTCGAGCGAGACATTATGGGCCTCTGGTTGGTGCAGGAATGCCGGCGCGCCTGGGCTGCCCAGGGACGAGATTACGACTACAGCGAGCTGACCCGACTGGCGGCTGCTGCCGCGCCTCTGTGCTCGGTGGTAGACCCTGACTGCGACGACTTCCTGCGTCCCGGCGACATGGTGGAGCGCATCCGCGGCTACTGCCGACGCACTGGCCAGTCTGTGCCGGAGAGCGAGGGCGCAGTGGTTCGCTGTGTCCTGGAGAGCCTGGCGCTCAAGAGCCGGTGGGTGCTGGAGCGGCTAGAGGCCGTCTTGGGGCGGCGTTTCCCTGCCGTCCACATCGTCGGCGGCGGTGCACGCAACCAACTCCTGTGCCAGTTTACGGCTGACGCTACCGGGCGGCCAGTGCTGGCCGGACCTGCCGAAGCAACTGCAGTCGGCAACCTGCTGGTGCAGCTGATCGGGTTGGGTGAGTTGGGTTCATTGGAAGAGGCGCGCCATGTGGCACGCCGTTCTTTCGACTTGCTCACCTATGAGCCCGGCTCACCGGCTGCCTGGGATGAGGCTTACACAGTGCTGGAGAGGCTTATTGAAGAGCAAAGGGAGAACGGATGAGACCACTTGGCCGTTTCGTCGAACTGTTGACCCCGGACGAAATGAGCATGCTGCACGACAGAGCGCTAGATCTGCTTGCTGACCCGGGCATGCGCATCGAGGACGAGCGCATTCTGCAGGCTTTAGCCCGGCAGGGAGCCAGTGTTGACTTGGCCCGTCTCACCGTGCGCTTTCCGAGACAGCTGGTAGAAAGCACCATCGAGCTGGCCCGGCAAGAGGAAGCGGCACGGCTGGCGGGAGGACACAGCGAACAGGACGCGGCCAACGCCCTCACTTTCAGCTGGCATACGGCGTATGCCAGCCGCACGCCGCCAGTGCAGGTGAGCCTGGGGGGCGGCTGCCCTTTCTATTATGACTACCCAGCTGGCCGTTCCCGCTATGCTACAGCGAGCGACTTTCTGCGCCTTGTGCACCTGGGCGAGGGCCTGCCCGAGGTGACCACGGTAGGTAATGCCGTGCATTACTTGCGAGAGGACGACGGCAGCGAGGTGCCGCCAAAGCTGGTGGCCATCAAGGGGGCGGCCATTGTGGCCAAGCACTCAAGCAAACCCGGCTGCACCGCCATCATAGACTGGCGCCAGCTGGAGTTCCTGATGGAGATAGGCATCATCGTGCGCGGCTCAGCTGAGGAATATATCCGCCGGCCCATCTTCGTCAACATCAGTGATACAGAGACACCCTTGCGCGTCACGCGCCCTGAGGCGGCCATCATCTACGAGATGGCACGCCGAGGCCTGAGCATCCTCATTTTGCCCATGCCCTTGGCGGGCATCACCGGCCCAGTCCACCCCATCGCCAATGCCATCATTGGCGCTGCTGAGATTCTGGGCGTGTGGACAGCGACAAAGGCTGTGAATGAGCGGGCGCCGGTTGAGGCGGCCATCGTCTCAGGCGTGCTGAACCCAAAGACGGGCACTGCCTGCTTCTCTGCCCCCGAGGCGGTGCTGCAAGATGTAGCAGTGGCGCAGCTATTCCGGGAGCGCTACGGCTGCCGTTGCGGTACCGGCGCGGGTATCATAGATGCTCCAGTGCCTGGCCCAACCGCCATCTACGAGCGCATGCTCAAGGGCTTTGGTTCATCGCTCGCAGGAGAGCCGGCCTATCACGTAGGTATCCTCGGCGGCGGCCTCGTCTTCTCGCCCGAGATGCTGATGATAGACCTCGATATCGCCCGGGCACAGCACACCTATGCGCGCGGCCTGGGTGGCGAACATTTCGACCAGGCGCTGGATCTCATCCGAGAGCGAGGCATCGGTGGCTCGTTCATAGATACAGAGCACACCGCCCGCCACTTTCGCGAATGCCTGTGGATGCCCAGCCTGTTCGAACGGGCAAAGGGGGGCGAGGCTCAAGCGGGCTGGGATGATCCCGTAGCTGCTGCGTACGAGAGCTGGCAGGCCGTATTGAGGCAGACGCCGGAGTTCAATATCGCGCCGGAGAAGGCTCGGGCCATAGACAAGGTAGTGCTACGGGCGCAACAGGCTCTTGCGTCCATTCAAGGCGCCGCCGAGTAGTGCCGTATGTATGTGGGTAGCTTTCTCGAACTGATCAGGAGGTAGTGGTGGATCCAACACTGGAAAAGGTCTATGGCATGAGCAAAGCGGATATTGAGGCGGCCAAGCCGCACCTGATGGTGGGCGGGGGGACGCCGGGCCCCATTCTGGTGCGCGGCAAGGGCGTTCGCGTGGAGGATATTGACGGCAAGAGCTACATTGACTGCACTTCTCAGAGCTGGGCTCTATACCTGGGCTACGCCAACGAAGAGATCCGCCAGGTGATCTACGAGCATGCGGCTAACCTGACGCATGTTCATCAGGGCTTCGACACCCTGCCCCGCTACTACCTGGCCAGGCGTCTGGCAGACCTGGCGCCGGCCGGCCTGAAGCGCGTGTCCTTCACCGTAGGCGGGGGGCCGGCTATAGAGGCGGCAATGAAAGTCGCCTTGCACAGCCGACCTGGCGCCAAGGAGTTCATCGCCCTCTGGGATGCCTACCACGGCACCACCTTCGCTTCGGCGAGCGCCTCCTGGGTGGCAACGCAGGCCTCAGGCAGTTTCACCGGGCAGAAAGCGTTTCTGCCGATGTTGCACACAGTGCATCGCGCTCCCAACCCCTATTGCTATCGTTGCCCCTTCAAGCAGCAACCAGAGACGTGCGACCTGACCTGTGCCGAGATGCTGCGCTACACAATCCAGAAGAGCGTGAACGGGCCAGCAGCTGGGGTGCTGATGGAGCCTCTCCAAGCCAGTGGCGGCCAGATACCCTTCCCCACTCGCTACCTGAAGCGCGTGCGCGAGATCTGCGATGAGTATGGCGTGCCACTCATTTTCGACGAGATCCAGACTTTCTGCCGGCTCGGGACCTGGTTCGCCGCCACGTACCACGGCGTGTCGCCAGACGTGATCGTCCTGGGCAAGGCGCTGGGCGGGGGGCTACCCCTGGCGGCCATCATTATTGATGACAAGCTGCAGGGCTTCGGCAACCATTCCGAGGAGCTGCACACCTTTGCGAACAATTCACTCGCGCAGGTAGCAGCCATCAAGCAGTTGGAGATAATTGAGCGTGACGATCTGCTGGGCAATACGCGCCGGGTGGGAGCCTACATCGCCGAACGGCTGTGCCGCCTGCAAGGCGAATTCCCCGAAATGGGCGACGTACGTGCCATTGGGCTGCACGTCGGCGTCGAGTACGTCACCCATCCGGTAAGCAAGGAGCCATCGGTGGAAACAGCGGTGGCCATCCGCGGGGAGAGCATGAAGCTGGGGGTCATCTTCGGGCTCGGTGGAGCGCACCGCAACGTGCTAAAGATTAAACCACCACTCATCATCAACGAGGCTGAGGCAGACGAAGTGCTTGATGTGTTGCAGCGCGCCATGCGGAATGTTCTTCGCAAGTGAATGGCCATAGGGAGCAGATGGCTCTGACTGCCCTGGGCCGAACCCGACATTTCTCCCTCTTGGCGGGCAGGAGTGACAGATGCTCAAGATTGACTTGAGCGGACGCAAGGCGCTGGTGACTGGCGGGGCCAGGGGCATTGGCGGCGGTGTGGTCCGGGCTTTAGCTGAGTGTGGCGCCGCCGTGGCCTTCACCCACCTGGGCTCAGCACGGGGCAAGGCCGACGCAGCCAGGCTGGTGGCCGGGCTAAAGGCAGCCGGTGCCACTATCGCCTGCTACACGGCTGCCGCAGACGATATGAACGCCATGGAAGCGGTTGTGGAGCACGTGGCGCACGAGTTCCAGGGGCTCGATATTGTCGTGGCCAATGTGGGCCTGACCTGGCCGGCTCTCCTGCCTGAACTGGACCTGGAAGGATGGCGGCACGCACTTGACATTAACCTGACAACGGCTTTCATCGCCATCAAGTCCACGCTGCCCTGGTTGCTCCTCTCTGGCAAGGCGTCAAGGGCCGACGTTGTACTCATTGGCTCCTCCGCCGCTCTTGATGGTGGCGGCGGAGGCGTGCACTATGCCGCTGCCAAGGCTGGCCTAGATGGCCTGATGCGTGCCTGCATGCGCGAGCTGCCCCGCCAGGGTGTACACATAAATGTCATCCATCCCTGCGTCGTGGACACGGACCTGCTGCGCGAACGGTACGACGATGAAGAGAAGCGCCTGCACCTGGCCCAGCAGGTGCCTCTGGGCCGGTTGGGGCAGCCCGAGGACATAGGTGGCCTCGTTGCCTTCCTCTGCTCAGATCTCGGCAGCTTCATCTGTGGCCAGTCCATCCTCGTAGATGGCGGCCGCACCTTCTGGCGCCAGGCTGCGCGCGAACCTGGGAGCCAGGCGTGAGATGGCGGCTGAGTAGTGAGGCATGGGCTAACCGGCCGACTCGCTGCTGTCCACCAGCGCGGTCCTCACTGAAACTGGCCCAGCTTCAGGTCCGTCGATACCTGCTGCAACAGTTTGCTGACTTCCTCGACCACAGCGGAGCTTGGTTTCGCTGCCCCACCCAGTCCCACCTTCAGCCGCAGCTTGAGACCGACGCCTGCTGCTGCCTTGGTGATCTCCCCTATCTGGTCGGCCAGGTCCTGTGTCAATAGCCGCTCGAACTTTACCACCTATAGCCGGATGGATGTAGACCACTGGGCGAATAGCATTGGGTCTCAGGAATGTACTTGGCGTGCCTCAAGAAGACGATTCAAGCATGACTTGCTCCTCCTTCCTGTGCTCTTTCTTCCGGTAGTTGGCAGCGCGGATGATCACCGTCTGGCAGTGATGGGTGAGCCGGTCCAGAGCGGCGCTGGCCAAGAGGCCATCGCCAAATACATCTGGTAACTCATTCAGGCTGCGGTTACTGGTGATGCGAGCGACGACGACATCAGCATCGCCGGTGTCAAGCAAGACCAGGCCTGAGCACTGCTTCTCCCCCTGGCCTACTTTTATCCCGGATCGTGGACTACTTCTACGTCGGAGTTTACAGTAGGAGGATGGAGAAGGGGATGCCGACAGTGAAGCAGAATGCTCTCAAAATCCTTGGATGGCTCTACAGGAACAATCCTAGTGCCGAAAAACCCAGAACCGTCCGCGACCTTATGGAGGCGGTCAGGCTGTCCGAAAGTGACTTCTGGGATGCTGACAGTTACCTGTTTCAAGGGAAGTATGTGGATGGCACGATGGGAACTGAAGACAGTCATCGGTGGCTCACTGAAAAGGGTACAGACCTCGCCGAACAGGAGTTCCACAGGCCTAGTTTCTTTCAGCGTAGGAAAGATGATCTCATCATGCTTGCGATCGGGATGGTAGCAGGAGTAATAGGCACGCTACTTGTGCAAATGCTGGGTAAGTTGCTGTAAGCAGATCAGCCATTGGCTACCTCGTCCAATTCGTCACGGTTCAGAGACCAGGCTCTTGTATGCTGTGAATGAGTCAGATATTCTGAGATTCAGAGTGTTTATGAGCCAGGGCTCACCGCAGCGGATGAAAGAAGCTGCAACAGTGTGCCGCTCCGATAAAAGGATAAAAGGTCGGGCGGCCTGATTGGCGCTATGAGTTCGCAAGAAGAGCTATTTTCAAGAGAGGGAGACAAGCTTTGAAAATAAGAGCGGTGCGCATTGGCAAAGGCGGCACAGTGGTCATCCCCGTGCAACTGCGCCGCGCCTACGGCTTGGATGAGGAGTCAATCGTGTTGATGGAGCCAGCGGAGGAAGGCATTCTCCTTCGCCCGGCCTCAGT
>Ga0272448_1008330_pt1 | contig 10805 bp, 11 predicted proteins | sample YNPCB0191_FD_202220 | JGI IMG/M metagenome (GOLD analysis project Ga0272448, IMG submission 202220) | Hot spring sediment microbial communities from Yellowstone National Park, WY, United States - YNP-CB-019-1 | ecosystem: Environmental > Aquatic > Thermal springs > Hot (42-90C) > Sediment... | reverse complement strand
ATGCCGTAGTGGGAAGGCATTGCATCCTGCACAAGGGCAATGACTGTGGCAAGGAAAGCAGAACCGAGCCAGAAATAAACCCAGACTTTCTCTACCAGCAGCTGGGTAGCCAGGAGAAAAATCATATAATAAAGTAGTAACTGTTCCAGAGTACCGGCAGCAGCATAGCCACATGGTGCGAGAAAGGCAGAAACAAGATTCCAGACAACCAGAAGAGTGAAGGCTGAAAAAACAAGCGGGGAGAAAGAAAACTGTTTGCCTTCAAAAGCGTAGTCTAAAGAGGCTAAAAGACAGAAGACAAATCCAGCAACATTTTTAATAAGAGTATAGTCGTAGGCTGGTTTGAAAACGCCAAGAATGCCACCTGCAAAAAAAAGGAGAAGACACCCTAACCGGTAATACCGCATTTGAGTTTCATTCATAAATAAAAATTATACAAAAGTCACCCATCTTTGTCTATCTCAGTTTATAAAGACAAAGGAGTTGTTTTCAATACGCATTTTTGAAGGAAAAGGGGGAACAGAGAATAATAGCCAGGTCCAGCCACCAGCTCCAGTTCGCAAGATAATAAAGGTCATAGTAAAGTCGTTCTTCAGGTTCCGTATGACTTCCTCTTAATCCATGAATCTGAGCCCAGCCAGTAAGGCCCGGTTTAATCCGCAGGCGTCGGGCAAAATCTGGAAGAGTAAAGAAGAATGTATCGTCAAGAGAAATAGGTCTTGGCCCCACCAGAGACATTTCTCCACTTAAAACATTGAAAATCTGGGGAAGCTCATCCAGGTTATAACGTCGTAGAAAACGTCCCAGCCTTGTGATTCTGGGGTCTTCTTCCCGAGTAAAAGGTGGAAAGGAAGAATAAGGATACTTCATTGTTCTAAATTTAAACATTTTAAACAGCTGACGATTTTTCCCCACGCGTATCTGGGTAAAAAAAAGTGGTCCGGGAGAATCCAGGCGGATGGCAAAAGCAATTAGTGGTAGAATGATACAGAAAACAAGACAGAGGACTATGCCTAAAATTAAATCTGTACAACGTTTTAAAAAGGAAGATGGCCAACGTTCTAAGGGTAACTGTCCTGAGGTAAGAAGGGGCAAACCGTCAATATTTTCTACCTGTCCGGAAAAAAGATAATGACCGAATGGAGGAAGAAGAAAGAGACCAGTGGATAATTGTTCAGCTATTTCCTGGACTGCACGGTTTGTTTCCGGACTGCTACCACAGTAAATGAGAAAATCTGGCATAATTTTTTTGATTTTTTCTTCTATACCTGAAGTTTCCTCCGGTAGCAAATAAATTGAAAAATAAGGATGATGTAAACGAAACCGTTTAAGAATTTTTTCGGAGTTGATTTTACTGCCGACAAAAAGGACGTTTTTCCTTTCAGTTTTTAAGCGGCAATGCCAGAGGAAATGAAACAATGATATTCCAGCAAGCGAAAGGAATCCCGCTAATCCCAGCGCCAGTCTGGAATAGGAGAAACCACGGTAAAGAGCAGTTCCTGCCATAATGAAAACCATAGCCCAGAAACTGGCTTGGAGAATCTTTGCCAGTTCGGAGCAAAAGTTGGAGAATAGCTGGCGGCGGTAAAGGCCGAGGATGGAAAGAATAAGAACCCAGGCTAATGCTGCAAAAATGGCTATGTGCAGGTAGGGAGTGAGAGGAGCTATCGTTTTTTCAGGAAATACTTTTAAGGTAAATCGCAGCCAGTAACCGAGGAGGAAAAAGGAGAAGATACCGGCAGAATCAACTAAAAGAAGCATTCTTTTATCGGTCATATTTAATGACGTTTGAGTTTCTGGCAGAGTTTTTCGTAACAGTTTATGACGTCTTTCCACTGGTAGCACTCGCTGACCCGTTGTCGGGCTTTTTCTCCCAGGGAAAAGGTTAGCCGGGGATTTTTCAGGACATATTCCAGCTTCTCTTTCAGGTCAGATGGGGAAGGAGAGAAGTAAATACCTGCCTCACCAAGCACCTCACGGTTAAAGGGGACATCCAGAGCGAGAATACAGTTACCGCAACCCATGGCTTTTAACAAAGCAGGATTTGTCCCGCCAACCTCATTTCCATGGATGTAGGCATAAGCATGGCAGTGAAGTTCTTCTATGTGCCCTGGTTTATACACAGGGCCAAGAAAACAGATTCTTTCATCAGACACCTGGCGCAGTTTACGGACATAGGGACTGTTCCAGTTGGCGCCACCGGCGATTACCAGAAGTTTGTTTGTCTGTGTCCTTCTGAAGGCTTCTACTGCTAAATCCTGGTGATTCTCTGGTTCCAGACGGCTACCGATGAAAAAATATTCCTTTTCTTTCAGTCCATACTCCTGAATAATTTCTGGTGTTTTGCTATAAAAAAGATGAGCCCCATAGGGAATGAAGGTAGTATCCCGATTATATTTTTTCCGGTAGTAATCCTGGATAGCTCTGGCGTCAGCGACAATCTGGTCAGCTATCACACAGGAGAAAAATTCTGCAAACCTGTAATAAGTTTTGGCTATCCTACCCCATTTGGCTCTTTTCCACTCCAGACCATCTACGTTGATAATAACAGGTTTTCGCAGTAATCTGGGCAAAAGGCACAAAGGACTGTTAGCCGAATTGAAAACCAGAATTACGTCAGGGTTCCAGCAGAGTACCATCAGAAGGCTGAAAAATGTATGAGAAAAGGTATCAGTGATTTTCCCAGGAAGGCTTGCTGGATAACATAGCTTTACTCCCCTGTATGATGTGGGTCTTTCCGGATAAAGATACCTCCGGCAGCTAACCAGAACCTGGTGGCCCTTTCTGACAAGTCCCAGAGCCAGTTCTTCAGCGCAGGTCTCAAATCCTCCATACCGGGCAGGGATTCCTCTGGTGCCCACAATTGCTATCTTCATATTGACATTTAATCTTATCATAAAGAATTGATAGCTGCCTATATCAGAAATATGCTGGAAAACTGTCTACAGAAAGTACATCTTCATTCTGCCATTTAGAATCTGTATTTCCCAATTCCTTTTTCCAGTAGGGAATCACAAACCCCGAAGCTTCCTTAATAAATCTACACGAAGGGGTAGTCATGGTTTTTCCAGTGGCATATTATCCAGTCTGTTCTGCAGATATACAATCTCCCTTTTAAGCGAGAAAGAATTAAGACAGAGGTATAACTTTTTCAGGGGTCGTTTGGTTCTGTTATCTACACTAACGCCTTTCAGAATACCCTGATAAGGAGTTTTAACTGCTACCTATCCTTACCTTTTCTATACATTTTCTCTCTGGCTGGAAAAAGTTGGTATAAAGCTGCAGTCTTGTGTAAAGATGATTCCTCAGTCTCTACAAAATCGGCTACCTTCTCCTATCCCGCAAATCTCCTTATCGGTATCTGGTTTTTCACTCATCCACCAGGCCTGGGATACACCTTGCGCTTCTTTATCTCCCACTTTTTCTTTACTATCCTGTCTATACTGCTGCCAGAGACCCTGCATAACTTCTCCCATAATTTTTTATCCAATCTCCCTTCCATCCGTTCCAGATTCATCGGGCGACAACAAAAGAGTGTGAGAACTTCTATAAAAAATTTATAAAGGAAGATTTTACCACTGTATAAGAGACGGATAAGTTTCAGAAGTACAAAAGCTATTTTGCTTCTATGGTAACTCATGGAGTATTACCCTGGTCAGGCCCACCTGAATTTCCACCTTTCAAGGAAAGAACTTCTCTATAAATCTCCATTGTCTGTTCGGCTGTTTTTCTCCAGGAAAATTGTTCTGCCTGTTTCAGCCCGGCATCTTTTAATTTTTTTCTCAGTTGCGGGTCAGCCACCAGTTTGCGTATGGCATGGGCAATTTCCTCGCTACGGCACGGGTCAATAAGGATAGCTGCATTACCAGCAATTTCCGGGAGCGAAGAGATGCGGGAAGTAATCACTGGGCAACCACAGGCCATTGCCTCCAGTACAGGTAGTCCGAAACCTTCATACAGTGAAGGATAGACCAGGCAATCAGCAAAATTGTAGAGAACTACCAGGTCTTCTTCAGACACATAGTCAGTAAGAATGATACGGTTTTCGTACCCTGACTTTCTTACTTCATCAAAGATAGAATCATAAAGCCACAACTTCCTGCCAACGATAACAAGGTCGTGAAAGAAACTTTTATCGTTTTTCACCAGGGAAAGGAAGGCTTGAATCAACCGCGTTATATTTTTTCTCGGCTGAAGGTTGGATACACTTAAAATATACGGCTTGGTGATACCAAATTTCCTAACCTGAGGTTTTCTCTCTTCACCAACTGGTTTAAAAACAGCAGAATACCCGTTGTAAATTTTCCTGACTTTGTTTGCCGGGATGTTATAAAATGTCAAAATCTCCTTTCTGGAAAATTCTGAAACTGTGATAATTTTTCTTGCCCTGTGTACAGCGTAAGGCAAAGAAAATTTTAATCTGTAGTAAAGAAAACGCGGGAAGAATTCTGGATGGCGCAAAAAGGATACATCATGAAAGGTTATAACACAGGGACAGGGACAAAAAAAAGGGATATGGTATTGTGTGTGCAGCAAACTTACCTTTCTTTCTGCTGCTTTGCTGGATAACTGAAAGATTCTTATTCCTGCGTACGTAGAAACAAAATCAAAATCAAAAAGAGGGTGAGCCTGGAGAAAACGAGGAACAGCTGTGTGCCGGGAAAGAAAAACGAGGAAACGAAAATCAGAGGGGTTTAACTCCACCAGACCCTGGAGTAGTCCGAGGGCATAGGTTTCGTTTCCACCCTGTTTTCTGCCAATCGCATGAGCATCAATGCTGATTAGAATTTTTCTGCTCATTTTTCTGCAGGATATTTTGCATCAGAGAAAAGGCTTCCAGAAAGTAGTTGAGATTTCTGAAAATTTTAGCCAGCAGTAAAACATCATAAGGCAGGTTGGAAACAAGGCAAAACAAAAGTAACAGGGAAAGTACCGGAACGTAAATAAAAAGACGAAAGAAAACTATCCCCAGAATAAGAGGCAATGGTTTAAACATGCGGTCTATTCTGAACCTGGCTCTTCCCTCCCAGGATTTTCTTTTCAAGAAAAACATCCTTTTGAATTTCTCTCCTGTCACCAGGTGATAGACAACAACTTCCGGGTCATAAAAGATACGGTATTTTTTCTTTCTGGCAGCCAGGACTAAAGCATTTTCTTCACCGGCGTAAGGTTTTCCGTCCTGAAAGCCAATATTCTCAGGGAAACCACCCACAGAAAAGAAAACATCCTTTCGCAAAGCCATGTTCATCAGCAGGGGAAATTCTCTTCTTTTCATTTCCCTGGCGCTACTGCCTAAATCAAGCTCGCCCAGAAGAATTTTCAGCTCCCCCTTAACCCAGCCTGGTAATTTTTTCCCGGAAATTTTTAAGATAATTTTTCCTGCAAGAAGGTCAACCCTTTTAGTAGAAAAATTCTTCATTATTTTTGTAAGCCAGTCTTTTTCTGCAATGGTATCATCATCAAGAAAGGCTATTAAATCGCCGGTGCTATTTTTCACTCCAGTATTAGCGGCTCTGGAAGCGGAAATTTTACGTTCCTGGATGTACCTGACATTGCTTACCCTGTAGCAGGAAATGATTTCCTGAACCGTCTTTCTGGCAGAACCATCCGGGTCGTTATCCACGACAATAATTTCATACTCTTGAAGGGGAAGAGTCTGGCGCAGCAGAGAACTTACTGCCTGTCTGAGATATTCCCCCCGGTGATAAGTTCTGACGATAACAGAAATTTTTCCTGGCATAGGACAATTAATCTGCTTCTTTTTCCTCCAGCCATTTTAACAGACTGCTGTTTTCTCCTATGTCTCTCATCAGGTTAAGCCAGAATTGTGGATACGAGAATCTTGTGGTAGCTATTCTGAAAACTGTCCGCAGATGTCCGAAGGTACAGGCAGGAAGCAAGCCATACTCTGTCAGAATAAACGAGGCGTTGTTGATATTTAGACCGTACAGTCCGTAACCGGTAAAACTGAGATTTTCTTCTGCTTCCTGGCCATAATACACGCCATTTCTTCCTTGCGGGTGATGACAATAAGTGTGGTTTTGATGAATAGCCCAGATAAGCCTGGTGGCATTTATTACCGGTATGTTTCTGCTGTACGCATCGTAAAGGAGTCCATTGTCATAACCTGCCCTGCCAATAGTATAAGGGGGAAGATTTTTCCACAGGCCCTTAGGAAAGACAAAATAATCAATTGCACGGGCTGATTCCAGATATCCTGATTTTCTCACCTGTTTTTTGAGTTTTTCCTGCCATAAAGCATCAGAAAAATCAAGATATTCTTTCAACCACAAACTCCTTCTTCTTCCTGTGAGAAGGAAACGAGAAATTTTCACCTTCCTCAGACCAGAAAGGAAATCATCAGTTAGGATAATGTCAGCATTTACATAGGTCAGAATCTGATGCCTGGCGTTTTCTTCTGCCAGGCGAAAGAGATGGTTAACCAGAGGGGTGCCAGATCTATTTGTGGGTACCAGAGGGACATGTTTTATATTAAATTTTCTGGCTATCTCTGCTGTGCCTGGTTCATTACCCAGTAGGATAACCTCGCAGGATGGTTTCAGACGGGTCCAGCTGGTGATAGCGTTGGTTTGGATGACCTGGATGTCGCCCTCAAATTTCTTTGGAGTGGAAAAAATGGTGACCATTATTCAGTCCCCAGCAGTTTTCAGATACCTTCTACTCTGGTTAGATTGTATCAGGGTGTAAGTGAAGACTGCCAGAAGAAAGACACTTAGCGGAAACATCAGGCAGGCTAATCCCAGAAGATAAAACTCAGGAAGAAAAAGGGTTTTGAAAATTTTGTGTCTGCTGAGGAAAGAATACTTACCGGTATCCAGATGGTAAACATTTATTCTCTTTGCCTTGCTGAGGAAGGCGAAGTACAAAGGCTTACGGTAAAACTGGGGAAACTGATATTTTGAGGTGTCCAGAGGAATGATACCTGTGATAAACTGCTGTTTCCTCAGGAGAAAGATGGTTTTCCAGAAGGAGGTCTTTCTTGCCGGTTTAAGGTCTGTCAGGAAATTTTTTTCACTATTTTCTTTCTCCTGGCCGGCTACCTGTTTTAAATTCAAAAAAGCATTGTCTTTTACCACCCATATTTGACAGCCGGTGTATCTTTGCTGAAGTTTCTGGAGAAAGGGCAGGAATTGCCTTTCCGGAATGATTTTTGCCAGAAAGACAGCAATAGAGTTTTCATTATTTACCATGGTGATGCAGAAACCAGCTGTAAGTAATCTGGAGCCCTTCTTTCAGTGTTGTTGTAGGTTGCCAGCCCAGAGCTTTTATTTTTGAAATATCCAGCAACTTTCTCGGGGTACCATCGGGTTTAGAAGTATCAAATTTAATTTTTCCTTTATAGCCTACCACTTCCTTCACCAGTTCAGCAAGGTCTCTGATAGAAATTTCCTCCCCTGTTCCCACATTAATAATTTCTGAGGAATCATATTTTTCCATCAAAAAAATCAGAGCCTCAGTCAGGTCTTCAACAAAAAGAAACTCCCGCAACGGTCTTCCGGTTCCCCATAGTTCCACAAATTGTCTTCTGTTAATCCTTGCCTGATGAAATTTGTAGATTAGCCCTGGTATCACATGGGATATTTCGGGATGAAATCTATCTCCGGGACCGTAAAGATTGGTGGGCATGGCGCAGATGAAATTGGTTCCATACTGCTGATTGTAGGACTGACACATTACTATTCCGGCTATTTTAGCCACAGCATAGGCTTTGTTTGTTTCTTCCAGATAACCGCTGAGCAAATATTCTTCTTTCATTGGCTGGGGGCAATGTTTGGGATAGATACAGGAACTCCCGAGAAACAGAAGTTTTTTCACATGATACTGATAGCAGGCGTGGATTACATTGGTCTGGATGGCCAGGTTATCATAAATGAACTCAGCTGGATAATCACGGTTGGCTAAAATACCCCCTACTTTAGCAGCAGCCAGAAAGACATAGTCTGGTTTTTCCTTCTGGAAAAACTTTTCAACCTGCTGCTGGCAGCGGAGGTCCAGCTGGGTTCTTTTCCTCAGGATAAGATTCCGGTAACCTTTCTCCAGTAGTTTCCTGACAAGGTTGCTTCCCACCAGACCAGTGTGTCCGGCGACAAAAATTCTGTCATCTGCGGTCATGATATTTTACTCCAGGAAAAATCAGCTTTTTCCAGTATTTTAATCCCCTCACCGATAGGTTTCAATCCGGCTTTCAGCAGGTCATAATCAACCATAATTTTTACCAGCTGCGAGAAACTAATCTTCGGCGACCAGCCCAGTTTCTTCCTGGCTCTGGAAGAATCCGCGATAAGGTTATTTACTTCCAGAGGGCGAAAGTATCTTTCATCTATCTGAACATATTTCTTCCAGTTCAGTCCAGCGTAACTGAAGGCTTCTTCCACAAACTCTTTTACTGAATGACTCTCGCCTGTACCGATGACATAATCATCAGGTTTTTCTTTCTGCAACATTTTCCACATCATCTGTACATACTCCGGAGCAAATCCCCAGTCTCTCTTTGCTTTTAAGTTACCAAGGTAAAGTACAGTTTGTTTTCCTGCTAGGATACCTGCCACAGCCCTGGTGATTTTTCGGCTTACAAATGTTTCCCCGCGGCGGGGTGATTCATGGTTGAAGAGGATACCATTACAGGCAAAAATTTTGTACGCCTGCCGGTAGTTTTTCACCATCCAGAAAGAATAAACTTTGGCGCAAGCATAGGGACTCTGTGGCTGGAATGGTGTGTTTTCATTCTGCGGAGGTGGGGCAGAACCGAACATTTCCGAAGAGGAAGCCTGATAGAATTTAGTTCTTATGCCACTCCTTCTCACTGCTTCCAGCAGTCTGGTGGTGCCTAAACCGGTAACATTTCCGGTATATTCAGGTATATCAAACGAGACCCGGACATGACTCTGAGCTGCCAGGTGGTAAATCTCGGCTGGCTTAATATTATAAATCAAATTACTCAACTGTTCTGTATCAGAAATATCACCATAATGCAAAAAAAGTTTTCTCCCCGGCTGGTGCGGGTCTTGATAAAGATGGTCAATCCTTTCAGTATTGAATGTACTGGCTCTCCTGATAACGCCGTGAACCTGGTATCCTATGGAGAGAAGAAACTCTGTTAAATAACTTCCATCCTGTCCGGTAATTCCGGTAATAAGCGCTATTTTGTTCATGGTCCCTACCCTATTTTTCTGGTATCATAAGAAACTTTTTCTTTTCTTAATAGTAACACAAAAAGGTTATCAAGTATTGACAACCGACCGGTAAAGTTCTATATATTTTTGTGCAATTACCAGGATATCAAATTCCCTCTTTACTTTCTCCCTGGCCTTTCTTGCCATGATATCATAGTCTGGCAAATCAGCAATCCACTCAATACCCCGGGCAAGGTCAACCGGGTCAAAAGGTCTTGCCTTATATCCATCAACTTTATGGCTGATGATATCTCTGGGTCCGGTAGCATCAAAACTCACCACCGGTGTACCACAGGCCATCGCTTCCACTAATGTTTTGCCAAATGCTTCTGCCAGGCTTGGTGCTACAAAGATATCTGCGCAGCTATAGACCAATCTCAAGGAAATGTTATCATACAGGTAACCAAAGTGCTTGTGCTGGAAACCGGAATCAGCAATTATCTTTCTGCTTTTACTGTCAAGATGTCCAAATGAACATACCAGGTACTTTGATTTCTCTAACAGTTTGAGGGCTGCCAGAAATTTATCAAATCCCTTGTAGGTGTCAGCCAGGTTAATAGAGCCAGCCAGGATAATTTTCTTGCCTGTTGTTATGCCGAGGATTTTTCTGGCTAAATGTTTGTCCAGCGGGAAAAATTCTGTGGTATCAATATTGTTAAAAATTGTCCTGACATCAAATTCTTTGAAAAGCTCGCTTTCTTTTGCTGCCTCTGTTAACCAGTGACTGACACCTACTATTTTCATATGCCTGGGGAAATATTTTTTCTTTCTCCATAAAATCCAGCGGGACAGGTCGTATTGAGAGTGACTTGCCAGATAGGAGCAATTTCCGCAGCCGGTCTTATAATTGTTGCATTCCAGAGAATAATGACAGCCACCGGTCATAGGCCACATATCTCTCAGGGTCCAGATAACAGGTTTATTCACTTTCTTTAAGTGTTTAATATTGACAAAACCCGCATTTATCCAGTGCAGATGAACAATGTCGGCTTCCCTGTAAGCTTTTGTAGCGGTGAAGTCAAAACCAAATAAACCACTGCTAAAGAGATCACTTTTCCTGTTTGGGTAGAAGAAAGTAAGATGCTGGTCAAGGGCAATACGGATACTATTGATGGTTCTTTCTCTGGCAGTTTTCGTAATACTGATAATATCTTCGTCGGTAAATGTTGTTTTGCTGTTAGTTAGTATCTTACTGTGCACACCCAGCTTTTTCAATCCGCAGTGGAGGCCGTAGGCACCCCTGGCAGCACCACCGGTGAGCTCACCGCCGACAAGATGCAAGACTTTCATAAATTTTTTCTATTAGCTGGTTGACCTCTCGGAACATTTCCCAAACAACAACTTTCCTCTCCTCAGTTTTTTTCAAAAATCTCTGGTGTAAGTCAGCCCGGCTGGTCTCATTCAAGCCCAGGGAAAAAAGGCGATGAATTTCTGTCTCGGGCTTGCCAATGTCTACCAGCCCTTCCTCGAAGCCGAATTCCTTGAACAAATACCGGTATTTATGGCTCCATCCTGTTCCGAAGGTAGGAATCCCACTGTAAAAACCAGCAGCCAGACTATGATATCTGGAGCCAACCACCAGCAGAGAGTTTTCAATTATTCCCTTTATAT
>Ga0272448_1008329_pt1 | contig 10805 bp, 10 predicted proteins | sample YNPCB0191_FD_202220 | JGI IMG/M metagenome (GOLD analysis project Ga0272448, IMG submission 202220) | Hot spring sediment microbial communities from Yellowstone National Park, WY, United States - YNP-CB-019-1 | ecosystem: Environmental > Aquatic > Thermal springs > Hot (42-90C) > Sediment... | reverse complement strand
GCCAATGGGTGAACCTTCGGCTGGGCAAACTTCAAAGGATCCACCGGGTGGAGTTCCGGGATGAGCTGCCCAAGAACCAGATCGGGAAGATCCTCAAGAACGAACTGAAGAATGAATGGAACCAGAAGAAGCTCCGGGAGAGCGGCGGAACCTGACCCCGGGCTCCTGGGCGCCGCCGGCCAGACCGCGGGTTGCCCCAGGTCCACGGCTATTCGAAACGCACGAGCGCGATGTGCCGTGCCGCGAGGAACTCGGGACCGAGGCGGAGCGGAAGAGGCCGGCGGTCGTGGATTTCGCAGAGGCGGGCCTCAGGAACGAAAAGAATCGCCTTGGGAGGCTCGATCTCCAGCCCGGGCCGCTGCGGCTCGAACCCTTCGGCCAGGAGGCGGGCATACGCTTCCTCCGGGATTTCCCAGGCCGAACTCGCCTCCGCCAAAAGCCGTCGGATTCGAAACCATACCCCCTTAGCGTGATGACGCTGCCGGTATTCCCAGGCTCTCCTCTCGGCCCGTGATCGAGCCTGACTCACCCTCCGCTGCATTCCAGAGGTAGGCGGGTTCGGCTTCACGGGTCCTCTCCTGGGCTGCGTGCTTCAAGCCTCCTGAGCAGAGCCGCGACGAGCCGACGATAGGGCCGCGGGTCGGGCATGCCCGCAACCGGGTCCATCAAGGAAAGGACGGTCAGGTTCGAGCAGATCGCAAAACGAAGCTCAGGAGGCAGGGTTCGGAACAAGGCCACCGCCTCGTCGATGTCCTCTTCCCGAGCCAAAAGCAGGAGACCCAAGGCCACCAGCAAGTCCCTGTCCCCCTTCAGGCCGCTGCGCTCCGTCACAAGCTTCTCCAGCAACAGTCCCGCAAGGGCCGGGACCGGCACCGCCATGCCTTCAAGCATCACGGGTCCCCCGGGGCGAAGCAACGATAGGGGGCCAAAAACCATTAGGGGAAATTCCGGGTCCTCGAATACCCGGCTGTCGGCGGCATCCCGGATGGAAGCGTCCATACCCAAGAAATTCACTTCGAGCAATTCCGGCGATTCGGGCAGCCAAACCGACGGCTCCTCCGCAGAAGGCCGAAACCCCTGAATCCGGGCAAGAGCCCTCTTCACCCTCTTATGGACCGCCAGCGGGATCCCAATGTCCACATCTTGGGACACGACCAGTGTAGACGCGGCGTTTGGTTCCAGCAGGTTCGGCACCTCGGAGCCCACAACGAGGACACCCGGGATATCGAACAAGGGCCTCATGCAGCGGAGCGTCCCCACGAGCCTGTCCCGGAACCCCATGAACCGCTCTCCCTCCTATATCTTCGAAAGCCTTGCCTTCGGATTGCCATCCTACCAGCGTCCTCTCATTCCGTCGAGTTCCCTATTTTATCGGCTGGTCCCGGCTTTCCTTTGCCGGCGGGGTGCTTATATTCTGACCCGGCAGCCGACGAGGACCCGCCGATGCGGATCGCGATGCTTTCTCCCATCGCCTGGAGGACACCGCCCCGACATTACGGACCGTGGGAAAACGTGGTGTCTCTGCTTACCGAGACCCTGGTCGCCCGCGGCGTGGACGTCACTCTGTTCGCCACGGCGGACTCCGAGACCCGGGCAAAGCTCGTCTCGGTGTGCCCCAGAGGCTATGAAGAGGACCCTTCCCTGGATCCCAAGGTTTGGGAGTGCCTCCATATTTCGGAGGTTTTCGAGCGCGGCGACGCCTTCGACCTGATCCACAATCACTTCGATTTCCTTCCCCTGACGTATTCCCGCATGACCCGGACCCCGATTGTCACGACGATTCACGGTTTCTCGTCGGAAAAGATCCTCCCCGTCTACCGCAAGTACAACAAGCGAACCTATTATGTGGCCATAAGCGACGCGGATCGCCACCCGGATCTTGACTACGTCGCCACGATTCATCACGGGATCGACCTGCGCTGTTTCACCTTCCGGCCCGAGCCGGGCGGGTACTTGCTTTTTTTCGGCCGCATTCACCCGGACAAAGGGCCGGCCGAGGCGATCGAGATCGCCCGCAGGGCTGGCATGCCCCTCGTGATGGCCGGCATCGTGCAGGACCGACTCTGTTTCGACAGGGAGGTGGCACCGCATTTGGACGGCCGGAACGTTCGCTACTGGGGGAGCGCCGGCCCACAGGAGAGGGACCGCCTGCTGGGAGAGGCCTACGCTCTGTTGCACCCGATCCGTTTCGAGGAGCCCTTCGGCCTTTCGGTGGTGGAGGCCATGGCATGCGGCACACCCGTGGTGGCGTACCGAAGGGGGAGCATGCCCGAGGTGGTGCAGCACGGCCGGACAGGCTTCCTGGTGGAATCGCTCGAAGAGGCCGTGGAAGCTCTAAAGAGGGTCCGGCAGCTCGACCGCAGCGCATGTCGAAAGTGGGTCGAGGAGCGGTTCACGGCAGAACGAATGGCCGACGACTACCTGGCCGTGTATCGGAAAATCCTTTCCGGCCACAAGCGGGAGGCGGACAGCTCCTAGGGTGGGTGCTCGTCTTTGTCCGGATCCATCTTGTCGGCTCCCGCTGGCCAGATCGATCGATGTCAAGGAGGAAAATGAAGATGTCCGCGTCAGCGCGCCCCCCGGTCGAACGGTACCCGGGCAACCCGATTCTCACGCGCGATCACGTGCCCTATCCGGTCGTCACGGTGCACAACGCGGCCGTCGTGAAAGGCCAGGACCGTTACATCATGGTGTTTCGGTCCCACCTGCGAAACGGCCGGTCCATCCTGGGCATCGCGGACAGCGAGGACGGGTTCCGCTTCCGGGTGCGCCCGCGACCCTTCCTCACGCCGGCCACCGAGGGCGTTTTCGCTCTGTACGAAGAGTTCGGAGTGGAAGACCCCCGGATCTGCTTCCTCGATGGCGCCTACTGGATCACGTACAGCGCATACTCCCGTTACGGCGTGCGCATCGGCCTGGCGCGGACCCAGGATTTTTCCCGGGTCGACCGAGTCGCCCTCATTACCCAGGCCGACTGCCGCAACGTGGTGCTGTTTCCCGAAAAGTTTGGAGACCGCTACGCCCGGCTCGACCGTCCCCACACGGAAATCACCCCGTGGTCGATCTGGATTTCCTACTCCCCGGACCTGGTCCACTGGGGCGATTCGCGCGTCCTTCTGCGGCCTCTGCAGTATCACTGGGACGAGATGAAGGTCGGACCCGGTCCCACGCCGGTGCGGACGGCCAAGGGCTGGCTGGTGATCTATCACGGTGTCTTCCGCACCATGGACGGAGCCGTGTACCGTGCCGGAGTCGCGCTTTTGGATTTGAAAGACCCTTCTCAAGTGCTCGGCGTATCCGACGAGTGGATCCTGCAACCCGAGGATCCGTGGGAGGTCACGGGGTACGTGCACAACGTGGTCTTTCCCTGCGGCGCCGTCCCCGAACCCGACGGGACGCTCAAACTTTACTGGGGAGGGGCGGATACCGTCGTGTGCGCCGGGACGGCCTCCCAAGAAGCGTTGAGCGAGCTTTGCCTTACCCGTCCCAGGCCTGCGCTCGGGTGAGGATCCCGCCGGGGAAAAAACCTTGACAGGATAACGTTCTTTTGACTATTCAACCCCCAACACAAAAGGGGTCAGTCCTTCATTTTACGGATCCTTTTCGTTTCGCGTTGACGTTCTGCGCCGTTCGATTCGCCGCAGCAGGGGCAGGCCGGCGCCGCGCGCGAGCCGCGGTTCCGAACGGAGCGATTCTCAAGGATCAGGCATACCCGGGAAAGGCAACCGGGAATCCCGAGGGAGTTTTTTTTGGGGGGGAGGCCGCCACATGGCGAATCGCGAGTTGCTCGAGGCCCTTGCCAGGGGAATGACCCCGGAGATGAAGCAGTTTTTCGCCAAGGCCCTGAAAAGCAGGTTCCGGCCGGCGGAGCCACCCGCGCCCGGACCCGAGTGGTGGCAAAAGCCGGGGCTCGGGATCATGTACCAGACCGAATACCGCCCCGGCTGGCACTGGAATCGCGACTTCGAAGCCTTCAATCGCTCGATGAAGGGGCCGGACGGCAAGCTGGCCTTCAACGGGCCGTTCTGCCGGGTGGAGGACTGGGTGCGAGCGAGCGCGGCCGCAGGGGTCGATTACCACATCATGGAGATAAAATGGCATGACGGAATCTGCTACTTCGACACCTCGCTGACCGAATGGAAGACCCCTGTTGATTACGCCCTGCAGTTCGCCGAGGCGAGCCGCAAGGCCGGCATCCCGTTCCTGTACTATTATTCCTCGATCTTCGATCACAACCCGCAGTTCGACCCCATACAGCCTTCAAGGAGGACCGCCTCCTTTATCGGCATCCCTCCCAAAGCGGAGTACGAAGAGTACATCAAGGGCCAGTACCGCGAGATCATGGAGCGCTACAGACCGGACGGGATGTGGATAGACTGGTACTGGCCGGACGGTCCCACCGAGGCGACCATAAGGTTCTTTCGCGAGACCTATCCCGAAGTGGTGCTGGCGTTCAACGCCGCCAATCTCCAGCCTGGCTCTTATTCGAGGCTCGATTACACCTCCGGAGAGGGGCACGACCTCGACGGCCCGTACCTGAAAATCCTCAAAGAGGAAACCGGGACCATGGCGGTGTTCTCGAGCACCTGGAAATGGGCGTCCCTCAACCGCAGGATGTTCACGCACCGCTGGGAGCTCATCTCTCCGGCCGGCAGGTGGTGGGAGGACCCACGCACGCGGGACGACCCTTACGACCTGCCCAGGATGGCGGCCGTGACCATGGCCTGCGGAGGGCTACACTGCACGGGCGTGGCCGCGCAGATGGACGGGAGCCTCTACGCTGAGCAGGCAGAGCAGCTCGAGATTCTCGGCGCATGGTACCGACCGAGGAAGAGCCTTTTCTCCGGTTCGGCGCCCCTCCCATACGGAAGCGCAAAGCCCCCGGGCGTGAACGTGACGCCGTCGAGCGTCCGGCCGATCGCGTGCGTGTCGGGCGGCGACCGCATCCTGCACCTCGTGAACATGGACGGCGCAACCCGTCCGATCTCGGTGGAACTCCGCGGAAGATCCTGGAGAGCTGTCGACTCAGCCTGGCTCGAACCCGAGGGCGCCCCCCTGGAGCTCAAGAAAACGAAAGCGGGATTCTCCCTGTCGATTGCCAAGAGGCAGGTTGATCCAGTGGATACGATCGTGAGGCTGAGCGGCCGGTTCTGGCGGCACGGAAACCGCCGGCCGGATCTCTCTGCGCCCTGCCGCAAAAGGAAGGACGGAGCCCCTGGCCCCCGCTGCTAAATGTAATCCTCCGTGGCCGGCAGCACGTCCGGGTGCATGAGGTTGGCCGGGTCAAAGGCCTTTCTCGCGCTCTTCAGGATGTTCCAATACTCGCTGACCACGCCCCAAAGGGGCAAATGGTATTCTCCGGCGCCGAACATGTTCCGGAAAAGGGCCCCGCCGAATTCCAGCATGAGCTTCTGGGTCTTGTGCATCATCGTGGTCGCGCGCTTGACGTCTTCCGGGTTGCCCTGATCCCACCAGAAGTCGACCTCGATCCCTCCCGCCCGAGCGTAGGGCAGCGGGCCCTGAATATCGGTTCCTGTCATGGCGTGCTCCACCGAAATCTTCGGATCCGAGGTCTTCCAGTATTTCCGCACCAGCTCCTCATACCTCCGCGCAAATTCCGGAATCTTGTCCATGCGGATGTTGCAGGCTGTCCATTGGAAGGCCCCCTTGTAGGTCGCGGCAAAGTTCCCTTTGATTCCCAAACTCATTTTCGTAGGGGCGGTGGTCTGGGCGTTCTTCATCTCCTCGCCGAACATGGCGGGGTCGATCACCGTGAGCCCGTATTTCTGGAGAACCTCGGCCACGATCTCCTTCTTGATGGCCAACTCTTCCGCATCGTACCCGCTGACGACCGTGGACAAAGGATGTTGGGGAGCCATGCCGATGACACCGCGGACGGTCAGCCCTTCGAACATGTCGACCATCGCGAGGGCGAATAGGCCGGGGTGGGCCTTGTACATGAAGTCTGTTACGTTCTCCCGGCCGAGCGCATGAATCGCTTTGACGGTCTCGCTGAAGGCATGATGATAGTCCTGATCATAGTTGGCCGCCGTGACGAGATCCTCGAACGCCTCGGCATCGTCTCGCTCCGGATAGAGTTTCGCCGTCAGCTCGGTGCATACGCCGAACATACCGTCCGCGTTGAAGAACATGCCGCACAAATCCGGACCTGGGGTGAAGTGGAGAGGAAGATTCCCTACCTGCGGCACCGCACTCGGGCCGACTCTCAACACCTCTCCATTGGGCAGCACCCAGGTCATGCCGACTGTCAATTCCGGGTTCAGTCCGTACTTGAACAGGCTTCCGGCGCCGCCGCGCGCGACGTAGTTGGACAGAAGGGAGACGCTGCCCAGCGTCAGGGCCAGAATCGGTTTCAAATGGAAATTGTCGTAGGCTCTGTGTTTCACCGCCTCCCACCAGGCCGACCGCATCCGAATGCCCGGCCCTACCGTGATGGTCATGGCCTCATCGTCTATCACCAGGCGTTCATTCATGCGCTTGAGGTCGATCAGAATGCCGCCCTTGCGCGGAATCGCCAGGCCGCCGTGATTGAATCCGGTCGACAGGGGGACGATCGGGATGCCGTGTTCGTACGCGATCCGGATCACGGCCTGGACCTCCTCGGTGCTCCGGGGCAGAACGACCACGTTGGGCTTCTCACCGGAGAAGATGGTGAAATCGCGTCCGTAGGCGCTCAAATCGACCGGGTTGTCGCTCACCCACTCTTCGCCTATCGATGCAGCCAGTTTGCTCTTGACCTTTTCCACGTTGGAGGCCGTCAAGCCGATTTCCCCTTCTCCTGTCTGGAGGGGCTGCCACTCGGGATCTTCCTCCCTGACGATGCGACCGGGATTGAGGATCTTGTGCGGATCCAGCATGGCCTTGATGTGTTTCAGGACCGGCAGGTGATTGGGGATGCTCGTATAGACCTTCCGACCCAACTCCCCATGGGGACGATCGAAGAATGCGCCCCGATCCGCCAGAGACAAGTTCAAGGCGTTCAGGGCGGACCCATGGGCCGGATCCTGGGAAAACCAGTCGTAGACAGCGTAGACGGCTCTGCCATGGTCGTAAGCGGAGAAAATCTTCCCTACCTTGTCGGGGGAAAGCCCGGCCGCCGCGGCTGCCTTGTCGACCTCTGCTTCGATTCCGCTCATATGGGAGAAGAGGGCGTAAAAGCCTGTGTGATATTCACTCGCCTCCATCCAGGGCAGATCGAGTTGTTCGGTCATGGGCTCGACAAGCCGGTCTTCCCGCCTGCTGCGGAACCTCCGGAGCAGCTTGTCCACCCGATCGCTGTTATGCTCCACGCGTTTGGCTCGGCCCTCGAACCCGATGACCAGGCTCCAGTCTGGGTAATCCTTCACGTCTCCGCCCAACACGTTGGCCAGAGAGACCCGATTGATGCCCAGAACCTCGATCCCCAACTCCGTGCGGGGAACATTCCGCATGGCCTTCAGCATCTCCGCCACATCTTCAAAGGCATACACGAGACAAGTGCGACGTTCACATACCGGCCAAAGCATGATGGAGGCCCGGGTCATGATGCCGAGCACGTCATCCGCGCCGAAGAACCAGTTCGAGAGGTTGGGGCCGCCCTCGTTTCTGCCGTCCGACTCGTCGCTGAAGCCATGGGTTCCGGTGCGATGGATTCGACCGTTGGCCAGCACGAGTCGCAAATTGGTGACCGGATAGTCCCAGAATTTCGACGCCGCCTTGCCGACAAACCGGGCCGCGTGAGATTCCGCCACGGAAAGGGAATTGGCCGCCAGGGGCACCGCAGCCTTGATTCCCAAGGGTCTCAACGCCTCCTGGAGCTGCTCCCAGGTGACGCCTCTCTGAACGTGGGCCATCAAGGTGTAATCATCGATCTTCTCGATCTGATTCATCCGTTCAAAATCCAGGAAAATGCCTTCCTTGTGCAGATCCTCCTCAAGGAGAAACCGGTCGTTCGTCGTCAGGATCGCGATTCGACGCTCTCTGGCCAAGTTCACCGTCTGTTGCAGTTCCGCGTCGTTTCGAGGTCGGACGGTCACCAGGAACGGCGTTTCCCAGCCCGGGCGCAGGAATCGTTGGGTCCCCTCCGTTCCCTTCCGCACGTTCCCCTTTCCAACGATTCCTTCGAGCTCGTTCAGAACGCTTTCGTCCATGGCCGTGACTCCTTCTTCGTTGCGGCGTGTCCGGGCGGGCGTCGCCTGTCCCGGCAGGACCCGGCAGGCTCCCAGCCAGAATACGGGAGCTTGTTTGGCGGGTCATTAAAAAAACTGTCCATTTGGTCAAGTTCCATCTAGAATACTCTTAGAGCCTTAGGTCCCGTCTGTCAAGCACAATTTTTTGAGAAAGAGAAGAAAGGACGAAACATGGACCGGACAAGACTGCACCTGCTGTGGGATCGGATGGAAATCATCGACACCCTAAACCGCTACGCCACGAGTGTGGATACCCGAGACTGGGACCTGTTCCTTACCTGCACCACCGAAGAGATCGTTGCGGATCTGGTTTCCCTGGGGTTCGGGGAGCCCATGATCCTGCAGGCAAAGGACTTCCTGGCGATCATCCGGCAGGCCGTCAGCGCCTTCGACCGTACCCAGCACCTGATTTCCAACCATGTGATCGAAATCGACGGGGACAGGTCCACCTGCGTCTGTTGTTTTCAGGCGCAGCATTTCAGACAGGAGGGTGCCGACGGGCGCTTCCTGCTCATCGGCGGCACTTACGACCACCGTCTGGTCCGCACCCCGGAGGGCTGGCGAATCTGCAGATACAAAGTCGTAAAGACGTGGATGACCGCTGGGTGAGGGCGCCGTCCGCCGGCAGGGCTTTCCGGACGGCAGGCCCTGCGGGCAGGAGGCAGTCCCTGCTTCTGCAAAAAGGGGTGGGGTGAGCCCCGGCCCGGAGTTGCCCGCAGGTGGAGCCGGGTCCGAGAATAGCGCGGGATCGTGTGCGCCGGACGCCGAATGCGGCAACCCAGAGCGAGCGGCGCCTGCTCGGGTAGCGGTTCTCCCGGACAGGGTCCACCCTGGGCGCGGCGGGCGAAGCCCGGCTCCAGAGCGCGCTTGCTCAAATTCGGCGGCGCAGGAAAGGCTGCCCACCTTGGTCAAAACCAAACCGGTAATGCTTAGGCCCATGCGACGACCTCCCTCTGGAGGAAAGCAATGGTACTGCTTTCGGAGGGTGGTTTGTGGAGTCCGATGAGACCTGAGTTATCCCCGGAAAGTCGCCAATCCTTCGGCAGAAGAATCCTCCAGGAGACCGCTGCTTGACCGGCGCCAAGTCTTTTGCGACATTCTTTCCCGGCGGATTCAACCCAAATTAGGCAAGGTTCTTTCGACATCTGCTGTTGTTCTTGCATCTTGAGAGCCTATGAGCAGCCGAATGGTGCCGTCCCCGAAAAGGTCTCCTCCAGGAGCCTGTCCAGACCCCTTCGGGCCACCATGTCGCTATAGAGGTTGTAGCCCCCGTAGACCGCGGCATCTTTGAGAGTGAATCCCGAGATTGTTTGTTCATCGTTTGCGTATTGCCGAGCCGTCATTTGAGGAACGAACCGCCATCGTGGAGTATTTCGACGGCCAGACCGCCAAGATTGACCCGGTCATAGCCAATACCCGCCGCGAGATCGAGTTGCCGCGGGAGTGCCTCGAGCGGCTCATCGCTAATGTGGTCACCGGCAAAGTGGATGTGCGCGAGGCGGCGGCCCAGTTGCCCGAGGAGCCGCTCGAGGAGGAGGCGGAGTTGCTCGAGGAAGAGGCGGAAACCGGAGAAGCGGATGGCGAAGACCCAAGAGAGGAGACCGATGGCGAAAAATAAACCGTCGCTCCGCAACCTCGTGCTCAGAGAGCCACCGGCTGGCTTCGGCGGCGATATCGTGCTCTATCAGGCGCCTGACGGCTCGGTCAAACTCGACGTCCGGCTGGAGAGAGATACCATCTGGCTCAGCCTAAACCAGATGGCCATCCTCTTCGAACGGGATAAGTCGGTCATCTCCCGTCACTAACGGAACATATACCGAGAAAGTGAGCTGGACAGGGAGTCAACTGCTGCATTTTTTGCAACAGTTCAAAACGAAGGGGGCCGGCAGGTAACTCGCCAGGTAGAATACGACAACCTCGATGCCATCATCTCGGTCGGTTACCGGGTAAATTCCAAGCGGGGCACCCAGTTCCGTATCTGGGCGACTCAGGTACTGCGTGACCACATCCTTAAAGGGTACACGGCCAATGCACGACGGCTCCAGGAACTGCAACAGACCATCCAGTTGGTCTCGACGCTGGCGGACCGGCGGTCGCTTAGCGGTGACGAAGCGGCGGGGCTGTTGCGGGTGGTGCGCGACTATGCGTTTGCCCTCGGCGTGCTCGATGACTACGATCACGGCCGCATTCCGCAGCCCGCGGTCGCAGCCGAGGCGCCTGAGCCTATATCACTCGAAGAAGCGCTATGGGGGCGGGGCACTCTGTTGATTGCATTCTTGTTGATGGACAGGCCCAAGGACCTGGAGGAGAGCAGATGAAGCCCACGGATACCAGCGAAGCCGGGCTCGAAGCTCTGATCTGCCGAGCGGGACCGACTCGACCCCATCCTCGACGCCTGCGTCGCCCATGACATGGATCTGGATGAAGACGGCCAGGTAGATTTCAAGGGTAAAGCCAAGGCGTTTTTGCGAGCAGCCACAGACGCGACGGAGCGCGTCCCTCCAAGGAAGGCCCCCCATGGAGGGCCACGGTCCCTCGTGGCCGCGGGCGGATGCGCCATCCAATGGAGGGCCGCGGGCAATGGAGGGCCACACTCTGTCGTGGCCGCCACATGGA
>Ga0272448_1008328_pt1 | contig 10807 bp, 6 predicted proteins | sample YNPCB0191_FD_202220 | JGI IMG/M metagenome (GOLD analysis project Ga0272448, IMG submission 202220) | Hot spring sediment microbial communities from Yellowstone National Park, WY, United States - YNP-CB-019-1 | ecosystem: Environmental > Aquatic > Thermal springs > Hot (42-90C) > Sediment... | reverse complement strand
CAAAAAACATCACCCAGGAAAAGGTTTTTTTCTCAATGATAGAATTAACTTCCTGCACCAGGTTGTTAAGCGGACGGTAGTTCTCTAACTGCCTGGATAGTTGTCTGTTTTCTTCCATCAGGCTGGTCTTCTTTTCCAACAGTAACTGGCTGTTCTTCTTTAGGTCCCGGTAATCAGCCAGAGATTTCAGGTTGAGATAAACCAGCAGATACCCGGCCAGGACCACCAGCAACAGAAGAAAATAAAAAAGGAGAAAATAAAGACGGCGGTTACGTCTCGGCTGACTGGACAGGTTCAACAAAATAATCCAGTTATTCATCCTGAAATCTTTTCCGGACATCAAAGTCCTCCGAGCAAGGGCACCAGCTCTTCATGGCCAGGCCTGATTTTTATTATTTTTATCGGGGCCAGTACTTTTAATTTTTCGTCCAAATTACTATCTCGGCCAAATTTCGAACGAAGATAAACGACCTGAAGCCGGCGTTTCAGCTTGTCCTCAATAAAGTTAACGGTGTTTTCTATTTCGTTGGTTGCTTCTTCAATGGCCTTTTCGGGCTCTACTTCTGACCAGACCGGTTTCTGGCGGTAAAGCAAAAAACCTTCCCGGGCCAGAGCTATCAGACTCAGGTAGTCATGGTCCAGGTCAGCCACCAGCAAGTCATCCTCCCGGCCAGCCTCTCCGAGCACAAGGTTAAGAACCGAGAGAGAGGGAAGTGTAACTTTTCCTGTGTTAATCTTTCTGGAGTGAAAAAGAGATTCATATTCTTTAACCACATCATCGGCCGAACAAAGCACCAGGACTTTTTTCTCCGGACCAGAATTGAAAACCTGGTAAGAATAGCGGATTTGAGATATGTCTTGAGTTAGTTGCCGGCTCAAACGCCATTCGACAAAACGGTTCAGTTCGAGCGGGTTGGCCAGAGTGTTTTCCAGGGAAAAAATAAAAACCCGCCCGCTCACCTCCGGCAGAAGCAAATTCACCGAATTTCCTTGAGGCCTGACCTCATTAAAAACTTCATCCAGGACCTTCTGCAAATAACCGCGGTCCTTTATGTTTGGTTTAAGATAATTGGCTTCCAGAACCCCTGGCGGAAGAGGGTGCCGCCAGAAATGCTCCCCACCTGAGTCCGAACTTCTTGTTTCCGGGTCGGTCCTGAGGGCCGCAACATAGCCAGGAGAAAATTGAAAAACCATCCCTGGTTTGGGTTGCTCAGCCAGAAATCTAACGATTTTCTCTTTTAAGCTCATTTCCTCTACTCAACAAAAGTAACTTTATTAAGGTCTTTGAGACTGGTGACCCCGGAAAACACTTTTTCCAGACCAGACTGCCTAAGGGGAACCAGGCCTTCTTCCTGAGCTTTTTTCTTTACCTCAGAAAGCGGTTTCCGGCCCAGGATCATTTCCCTTATGTTGTCAGAAAGCTCAAGCAATTCGGCTATGGCTGTCCGACCCTTGTAGCCAGTCTGGTTGCATTCGGGACAACCGACCGGTTCATAAAAAATTTGCTCTGCATACTTTACAGGATTTAGACCGGATAGTTCCAGGGTGGCCCGGTCATAGGTAACTGGCCTTTTGCATTTTGGACAAAGGACCCTCACCAGGCGCTGGGCCAGGATGCAGTTCAAAGCTGAAATAAAGCTGTACGGGTCAACCTGCATGTGCAGAAAACGGCCGATAACGTCAAAAACATTGTTGGCGTGGACGGTGGTAAAAACCAGGTGACCAGTAAGGGCTGACTGGATGGCGATCTGGGCTGTTTCTGGGTCTCGGATTTCGCCGACCATGATTTTATCCGGGTCATGTCGCAGGATAGAACGCAAGCCCCGGGCAAAAGTCAGTCCTTTTTTCTCGTTGACCTGGATTTGAGTGATACCTTCGATCTGGTATTCCACGGGGTCTTCGATGGTTATAATCTTATCTTCTGGAGATTTGATTTCAGTCAGAGCCGCATAAAGAGTGGTAGTCTTACCGCTCCCGGTCGGTCCTGTTACCAGCACCATGCCATAAGGTTGATATATGTAGCGCCGGAATTTTCTCAAGATTTCCTCAGAAAAACCGAGCAAGTCAAGCCGGAGCTCAGCAAAAGCCTCGGTAATCATTTCCTTGTCCAGGATGCGGATCACGGCATCTTCACCGTAGATGCAGGGCATGATGGAAACACGAAAATCAATGGTCTTATCCTTAATTTTCAGGCGGAAACGCCCGTCCTGGGGCACCCGGCGTTCAGAAATATCCAGGTCCGACATTATTTTTATCCTTGAAATAATAGGAGCCTGGAATTTCCGGTCAATGGGCTCCATGGCTTCGTTCAGCACTCCATCTATGCGGTACTTGATGCGGACAAAATTTTCCTTGGACTCGATGTGCACATCGCTGGCCCGCTTCTGCACGGCTGTGAAAATGATAGTGTTGACCAGCTTGATGATGGAACCATCCTGTTCCGTGAGCTTCTCAATGGTTATGACATCTTCTTCCTCGCCGCTTTCTTTCTCCACCACCTGACGGACAAAACTCTCTGTGGCTTCTTTTAAAACCTGAACCGCAGTTTCGCTCCGGCGTAAAGCTTCCTGGACCGCCCTTTTGGAAGCGGCACTGACAATAACTTTCCGGCCTGAAAATGCCTCAATGTTATCAATGGCCGTGAGGTCTGAAGGGTCCGCCAGGGCAATTCTCAGACAACGGCCATCATCTTCCAGCGGCACAAAATTATACCGGTACAGAAACTCCACCGGAAAGGATTGCACCAGCTCTCGGTCTATCTCCTCAGCTGACAACTCTAAGTATGGAACATGGTATTTCTCAGCCAGTTTTTTTGCTTCCAGTTCTTCGGCCAGAATCAGGCCGTTGCTCTCACCCTTGGGCAAAGCCACCTCCTCTTTCCTGTTCAATCACCTGGTTATCCTGATTATATTAAAAATCGGCAGATAAATGGAGAGAATCATAGCCGCGGCCACCAACCCGATAAAAATAATAATCACCGGTTCAATCAGGGATACCAGCATCTGTATTCTATCACGCAGCCGTTCGTCATAAAAATCAGCTACTTCAGTAAGCATGCCCGGCAGGTTAGCAGAATTCTCGCCAATCCTGACCATGTCCAGAGCCAGCTGAGGAAAAACTTCGGTGCTGGCTAATGAATCATAAAGACTCTGACCGTTTCTCAGGCTCTCAGATACCCTGGTCAGCTGACTTACCAGATAACGGTTGGGCACAGCCTGGGCCGCCACTTCCACTGAGGCCAGTAACGAAATCCCGGCTTCCAGGAGAAGCCCCAGCGTGCGGCTGAATAGAGCTACCGCCGAATCCTGAAGAAGATGGCTAGAAACCGGAAGCTTCATCTTCAGGCGTTCCCACCACATGATAAAGCCCTTCTTCTTTCTTAAAAATATCAAGGCTAACAGCAAGAGAAAAAAGCCCCCCAGGAACCAGGTCAAATTCTTCCGGATAAAGTTGGCCACCGTCATCAACCAGACCGTCAGCCTGGGCAACTGAGCACTGAAGTCGGCATAAAAAGTAGCAAACCTGGGCAGAACCAGGCCGACCAGTATGCCTATCAACACCAGGCTAAAAATGACCAGAAGAGTCGGATAGAGAAGAGCTGAACGAACTCTGGTCCTGGTCTGCTCTATAACTTTGGCGTATTGTACGTAACGGGAAATGGACCCGGGCAGGTTGCCGCTTTTCTCTCCGGCCATCAGCGAAGCCAGATAAACTCTGGAAAAATACTTAGAAAAAGCCGAAAAAGCTTCCGAGAGAGCTTTCCCGGCCCTGACTTCATCTTCTACCTTCTGGATAATTTCTTTCAGAACAGGGTTTTCAATTCTTTTTTCCACCAGTTCCAGGCTTTTAAGCACCGGATAACCGGCTCTCAACAGAGCCACCAGCTCCTGATTAAAAAGGATAAAATCCTGAGGTTTGAATTTGCGGCCGAGATAAAATCCTTTTAATCTTAGTTCCTTCCTGATTGATAAAACACAGAAACCCTCGGCTTCTAACTGACCACGGCAGTCCCTGGCCGAAGGGGCCTGGATTACATCCCTCACCAGTTTGCCATCGGCAGTCATAAATCGGCAGTAAAAAAGAGGCATCTATATTTCTCTATCTTGCCTGTATGTTATTATCTTAAGTTAAGCCGAAGGATAATGTCAATCAACCCGATGGCAAAATTCAATAATTCCTGGCCCTGATCAACAAACTGGCCGCTGAAGAAAATCTCAGTCCCGTTTTCTGGGTAGCGTATTCGGTTAAGTACCCAGGCAGCGGACATTCCATTTGACAAACTTCATAAATATGGATAATTATAAATTGTAATAAAATGAAAAAGTTGGGTGTGTTATTTTTAGTTTTCTTATCAATCGCAGGCGTTACCTATATCACAGGACAAGACACTTCTTCACAAAAATCAAAAACAGATAACAGCCTGGTTGCTTCACCGCCTCAAGCCCCGCCTCAGGAAGTGCCCAAACCAAAGTTGGACTACATGAGCACCTTCTTATCCAGAACAACGGCCCCCTTAGGTTTGAAAGAAGACCAGGAATCCCTGAAACTGCTAAGGCAATCAAAAGCTAAATGGGCAGTTCGGGCTGGATACAAGCACATACTTAATTAATTATTAATTTTTTTTAAAAAATAAATTCAAAAAAATGGATTTTTCTTGTATATTAAATTCAATAAGATGAGAAGAAACGCCAGTTTTTACTTTCTTCTGGTGGTGGCCATCATCCTCATATTCCTGGGCTTTTTTAATATTTCAAGGAAACTATCCTGGAAAGAACCGTATGATGGAGTGACCTGGGAAGATAGCCCCTCTGGCCTGGTGGCGGCCAGGGTGGAAGAAGACAGCCCGGCCTTCCTGTCTGGCATCAAGCCCGGAGATATTCTTTTTTCCATAAATAATACGCCCATTAAGAACCGAATTGAATACACCAAGATCCTCTGGCTTCTGGACAGATTACAGCAGAAAGCCCTCTATCAAGTTGGCCGGGGTGGTACAATCCTTTCTCCTTCTTTTTATTTATACAAAAAAGGTGTGAGTGCCAGTTACATATATTTAATGCTTCTGGGCCTGGCTTCTATGGCTCTGAGCCTGGTTATTTTTGTCAACTCCAGAAAACAACCTGTTGGTTCCTACAATTTATTCTACCTGGTTTCTTTTGCTCTGTATTCTTTCTTTGTGTTTTCCCCCACCGGGCAAATGGATTTTTTTGACCAGCTATTTTTCTGGTTAGATAAAATTGCTCTGCTCATTTTTCCTCCTTTGTTGCTGACTTACTTTATTGCCTTTTTCCAGAAAAGAATAATAATCCAGCGCCGGTGGTTGATTACTATTTGTTACCTGCCAGCTCTAATCATTTTATTGTTTAATCTGTACCTGAATATTTTTGGGGATAGCCAGCTGAGTGAAAATGGCTACCTATTCTGGCATAAATTACTGGAGAAAGTTGAGCTGGCTCACTTTGGCCTTTTCAGTTTGCTAATCTTTTTCCTGGCCATCAAAGGAGCAATTTCCACCAAGAGTACTTTTCTCAAGAACCAGTTAAAGTGGATTGCCGGCGGATTAGGCTTTGGACTCTTGCCTTTTTCAATACTCTACATCTTACCGTTTGTATTAGACCGAATGCCATCCAGGCTCGGTTCAATGAGTGTGCTGTTGCAGGTCATGGTGCCACTGACCATTGCTTATTCGATTTCACGCTACCGGTTTATGGATTTTGAACTCCTGGTTAAAAAAGGGATAACTCTGGCCATATCTTTTTCCATCATTGCCCTGGTCTATTTCGTGGTCAGTTCCCAGACCAAGATTTTTTCAGAGAACAGACTTAATGCCATCTTGCTGGGAATCCTGGCTATTGTGCTGGGAGCCACGCTGTTTTCTCCGATTTCAGAAGCCATACAAACGCTCGTTGACCGGGTTTTATACCGGCGCAGTTTTGTCTACCGCCGGACACTGTTGATGATTGCTAACGAACTAAACCGCGAACGCAACCTGGAGCGGTTGAGCCAGTACCTGGTCGAAACTATGGCCAAAGCTCTTTCCGTAGACATGATTGCACTTTATCTGGCCAGAGATGAGGAGAACCGTGACTTTTACCTGCTCAGATCAATCGGCCAGAAGCCAGACTTCATCCCGGTCATCCAGCTGCAGCCTGAAGACCTCAAACAATTTCTTAAGGTTGATTACCTGACCAGATACACCATATCTGATTCTTTTGTGGCCAGTTCTTCAATTGCCAGCCTGATGAACAATGGGTACTCCAACATTGTGCCGCTGCGCTTAGAAAAAAAAGTCATAGGCTTTTTTGCCCTGAGCGACAAAGCAGAAAACATACCACTTTCTGCCGAGGATCTGGAACTGATCAGGACGGTCGCGCCTTCGGTAGCCCTGGCCCTGGAAAATGCCTACCTTTACAATCAGGAAATAATAAGAGCACAAGAACTGCAGAGACTTAAGGATTACAGCGACAACATCATTGAAAGCCTAACCGTAGGCGTGGCGGTCATTGACCAGACCGGCAAGGTAACCGGCTGGAACAGAGTACTTGAGCGACAGTTTGGCCTGACCAGACAGTCTGCGCTTCATAGACATCTGGCTGAAGTTATAGGTCAAGAAAACTATCAGGCGATATTTGCCTCAGATCCTAATGTTGAATACAACCTGATCAACGAAGTAACCTTAACCACCGACACTGGCGAAAAAAGAATTTTTGACATTGCCAGAACACCTTTACTTGACAACCAGCTCCAGGCCTATGGGACCATCATCGTTTTTGAAGACATCACTGAAAAAATGAAGCTTCAGCAACAGCTCCTGACCTCGGAAAAGCTGGCTTCTATCGGATTGCTCTCGGCTGGTGTGGCTCATGAAATCAATACTCCTCTGACCGGCATTTCCAGTTACGTACAAATGCTGCAAAAAAAATTTACTGATGCCCATTACGCCCAGATTTTGCAGAAGATTGAAGCTCAAACCGAGCGGGTTAACAGAATCATAAAAAATCTGCTTAACTTTGCCAGGAATCCAGCTGATGAATCATTCCAGCGCATAGACCTGAAGGAAAGTCTGGAAGAAATACTTTCCCTGATTGATTATCGCTTGAAAAACCTTAACATCAAGCTGGAACTCAAACTTACACCTGTTTATGTCTATGCCCAGAGGGAAAGGCTCCAACAGGTGTTTATCAACATCATCCTGAATGCCCTGGATGCCATGCCTGGCGGGGGTACGCTTACCATTGAAACTCAAACCATAAATTCTCAGGCAAAGATTAAGATTTCAGATACAGGTACCGGTATAAAACCAGAGCATCTGCCCAGAATTTTTGATCCCTTTTTCACTACCAAGGGAATTGGCAAGGGAACCGGACTTGGGCTTTCCATCAGTTTTGCCATCATCAAAGAACATGACGGCCAGATTCTGGTGGATAGCACTGTGGGAAAAGGAACTACTTTTACCATCATCATCCCTGACCATCTAATGGAAAAAAACAGACAAAAAATGACCAAAGCAAGAGGTGAATAATGAACAATAGCTTTTTAATCCATCTAATTGATGACGAACCTATCATTCATGATGTCCTCGGTCAGCTCCTGTCGTCTGAGGGTTACCAGGTTGAAATATCCTCTTCTGGAGAAGAGGCCCTGGAAAAATTTAAAGAGCAGAAATTTGACCTGATTTTGCTTGACCTGCTGATGCCCGGCCTGGATGGACTTGAAGTATTGAAGCAGATAAAACGGATTGACCCTGAAGCTCTGGTCATCATCATCACCGCCTATGCCTCGGTTGAATCAGCCCTGACCGCCATGAAGATGGGAGCCTACGACTACATCCAGAAACCCTTTAAGAACGATGAGCTGCTTATGACCATTGCCCGGGCTCTGGAACACCAGAACTTGCAGAAAGAAAATGTGCGGTTAAGAGAAGAGCTGAAAAAGAAGTTTAGCTTTTCCAATATCATCGGCAAGAGCCCGTCCATGCTCAATGTTTTTGAGCTGATAAAAACCGCGGCCCCGACCCGCTCGACCATCCTGATTCAGGGGGAAAGCGGCACAGGCAAAGAACTGGTGGCCAGGGCCATCCATATGAACTCCGACCGGTCGGACCATCCCTTTATCGTGGTCAATTCCGGTTCTCTGCCTCCTGACCTGCTCGAGAGTCATCTGTTCGGGCATGTTAAAGGAGCGTTTACTGGAGCGGTAGCTGACAAAAAAGGCCTGTTTGAAGCAGCAGACAGGGGCACCATTTTCTTTGATGAAATTTCCTCCATCGGCCTGGAAACACAGGTCAAGTTGCTTCGCGTCATGCAAGACAAAGAGTTCATGCGGCTGGGTGGGACCAAGACCATCAAGGTGGACGTGCGCATCATCGCGGCTACCAACACCGACCTGGAAGAACTAATCCAGCAAAAACTCTTTCGAAAAGACCTGTTCTACCGGTTGAACGTCATCAAGATAGAATTGCCCCCGCTGAGAGCCAGAAAGGAAGATATACCGCTCCTGATAAAACATTTCATTGACCTCTACAACCGGGAAAACAACAAAGAAATTGAAGGCGTCAGTGAAGAGGTCATGGAAATCCTGATGGATTACGATTGGCCGGGCAATGTCCGCGAACTGGAAAATGTCCTGGAAAGAGCCGTGGTCCTCAGCCGCTCGAACATCATAACCAGAGAAGCTCTACCCCCATTCCTGTTGAACGAGAAAAGAATAACGTTAGATGAAGACCCGGGCAATTTCAACCTCAAGGAAAAAACCCTGGAATTCCAGAAAAAGCTGATCACTTCCGCCTTAAAAAAAGCTGGCGGGGTACAGAAACTGGCGGCCCAGATGCTGGGACTCAAGCCAACTACCCTGAATGAGATGATAAAGAGACTAAAGATAGACAGCCGCCATCCTCAATGATCAACCGAGGACAAAAATCAGTTAAATCTTCCCGGAATCTTGTGACGCGGGTTTAAAATTACTTTCTTGAGTTTTCCAGTAAACTCAATTTCAAATTGCTGTTCTTCTTTGTCCACTTCTACGAGTTGAGCGAGTTTTCCAGTGGTTGTTTCCAGCAATATTTCCAGGGGAAACCACATGGCTTTGACTGGTTGATGCAGGGTTAGAACCAACTTGTTTGCTGTCTCGCCGGGGACAACTTTCTTACTCATTTTTATTGAGGGCAGCCTTTCGGCATAGAACCAGTCCTGGAAAAATCTCTTCAAGTCCAGGCCAGAAACTTTTTCCAGACTCAGCCTAAAATCTGCCGTCCGGACTGCTTTGAACATGTTCTCCTGGTAAAAATATCTTAACCCCTCAAAAAAGGCTTTTTCGCCAAGCAGGTCCTTGAGCATGAACAGAACCAAAGCCGCTTTGTCATAAACTATTGCCTGATAAGCTTCAAAATCAAGATGTCCGAGACGGTAGCCCAGGGTTATAGGGCCGACTGCCCCCTTGCGTGTTGTCCACTGAAATAATTTTTTAAAAATTTTATCTACCTCTTTCGGCCCGTATTTCTTTTCCAAATAGAGAACGGCTGAGAATTGAGCCAGTCCTTCAGAAAGCCAATTATCGCGATAAGAAGCCCAGGTTAGGCCATGACCCCACCATTGATGAGCAATTTCATGGGCCAGGAAATATTCCTTCCAGTAGGATAAATCCGCCGGGTTCCCAGGGTTAAACAAAAGAAAGCCTGGCTCAACCGAAAATGGCAAGTTGTTAAGAATGATAAATCCCGGGGGTGAGCATCCTCCGCCTGTGTTCCAGTACCTCTGGACCACGGATAATTTTTCATAAGGATATGGGCCAAACAGATTTTGATAAGTTTTTAAGATATTTTCAGCTTCCTTCAATAACCCATCGTCAGAAATTGACCAATCCTGGGTGACAAGATATTCAAGAGCTGGTTCACCCTGTATTTTCGTCACCGGTCTTAGCTTGCCCAGGAAAAAACTGAGGTACTTGACCGGTTTGAAGCTTTCAAAAACATAAACTTTCTGGCCGAGGCTCTCCAGCTCGGTCAATTTATCAGCTTCCTGCACTTCTGTTTCTTCCTTAAGTTTTCCAGTACTCAAGCAGTAATAGCCACCAGGCACGATCAGCCGCAGAAAAAAGGTAAAATATTTTTCCCTGACCGGTGCCGGGTACCAATCAGCCGACTGGCTGAAAAGATAAGAATCTTTCTGGGGGTTAAAGTACACACTGCTTCCAGGTGGAATTTTCTGGAGCAAAACATCTGAATGCGGTGCGGGAGGAACTATTTTTCCGCGGTAGTAAATTTGCAGTTGGAAATCTTTATCTTTAGCAGGTTTCTCGGCCAGATAAATGTATATGTACTGCCTTAATTTATCCTGATTAAAAAACAGCTCCCGCCCCTGATCATCAAGAATCTTCATAATTTTCAAGGAGGAATTTAACTTCAACTGCAAGGCTTCCAGACTCTCTGAGGTTGATTGAATTCTGATGGTGGCCCTGGCGGACATCATGTTACTATCAGGTGTATAACTTACATCCAGGTCGTAATGCTTGAGCCGGAATCTTTCCCCAAGGCGAACAAACATTCTTTTCAGCCCAGGTTCTTCTGACTGCGGATTGTAACTATTCAAAAGAAAATTGTGGGTACGATCAAAAATAGAAATTTCTTCCTCCGCAAAAGGCGAATATATGTAGGTGAATTCTCCTTTATTTACCGTTTTAATCTCTATTACTGTTTCTTCAGACTGCGGAAGGAAAGTTAACAAATCTTTGGTCAGAGAAGACTCCAGGGTAAAGGACCTGGGATAATTTTTGGCGTAGATAGAATAGACTTTATTGGACATCACTTCAGCCG
>Ga0272448_1008325_pt1 | contig 10808 bp, 10 predicted proteins | sample YNPCB0191_FD_202220 | JGI IMG/M metagenome (GOLD analysis project Ga0272448, IMG submission 202220) | Hot spring sediment microbial communities from Yellowstone National Park, WY, United States - YNP-CB-019-1 | ecosystem: Environmental > Aquatic > Thermal springs > Hot (42-90C) > Sediment... | reverse complement strand
CCTCGTGCTCCCAATTATGAGAGTGAAAAGGAGTGTGACCGTTAGATTCGATTTCAAATAATCTAAGAGCAAAATTTGGTGCACCATCTTTTGCTGTAATTGCAGGATAAAAGTTTACATCTTTAGCATTATTATCTTGTATTTCTACTTTTGTAAGCTCATCTCGTCTTTTAATTTTCATTTCTAACCCTTCATATTATGTTAATATCGTTTTTATTTTTAAAATTATTTAATATCATACAAATTAATTTACTTTTAAATTTTATTTTTTTCAATTTTAATATTAGTTGAATTTAAAATATTAATAGCTTCATCATAAAAAAGTAATTTGTTCTTTGCCCCTTTATATTTTAATACTGAATGCGAATTAATAATTGCAAGTTTTAAGGCAAATTCAATATCATTTTCTTTAAATAATCCTGCAAGAAAAGTGGAAGAAAAACTATCTCCAGCACCTGTTGTTTCAACTACTTTTATATCTAATGGATATATCACATAATGATTATTATCAAAATCAATGCAATTGATAGGGTTTTTCCCATCTGTAATTATCACTATTTTAGGACCTAAATTTCTTAATTTTTTTAAATTAATAACCGGATTATTTTTACCTACCAATAATGAAGTTTCTTCATTATTTAAAACTAATATTTCTGTATTTTGTAATATATTTTTTAAAAAACCTGCTCCTTTTTCACAAAGAGCATTGTCTGGATTAAAAATAATTTTTATATTATTTTTATTTGCATAATCAGCAATTTTTTCTAATGTTTCAAAGGATTTATCGATCATGGTTGCAAAATAAAACCATTTTGTTTGTAACTTATCTAGATTTATTTTTGAGAAATTTAAAGTGTCATTTGCTCCTCTAAAAGTAAGTATCGTTCTATTATGTTCTATACTGTCCAATACAACTGAATAACCAGTTTTATCATTAGGTAAAGAGCTTATCTCACCTAAGAAATCTATTTTTTCCTTTTTTAATTCTTCTAAAATTACCTTTCCATTAATATCATTTCCTATTTTTCCTATGTAAGCTGTTTTTAAGCCCATTCTTGATAAGCAAACCGAGACGTTTGTACCACCACCTCCGGTGTAAAAATCAAGTTCATTTATAAGTAACTTTGATCCAAGAGGATATGATATGAAGGTTTCTTCGCCCTGGATATTTTTTATACTAATAGATTCATTTTTATCTGTATAAACAAAAGCATCTATTGTATTAGATCCTATAACAATTACATCATACATAAATTCATCTCCATTTTAAAAAAAATAATTTTAAAATAAATTTATAAAATCATTTCAAATAATTACTTTATTAATAATTATAAATGAGTATATATAAAATAACATAAAAATTCCTAAATTTAAAAAATTAAGCAAAGCAAATTTAATAATTGAGCATTACTATAACTATTTCTTTTTTGTTGTTTTAAAAAAATTAATAATTTTTTTATATATTTTTTTAATTGATTCACTATGTTTGTTTTGCTCTTCAATTATGCAATGATCTGCCATTTTTAATAGTAAAGTTTTTACTATTTCTGCATTTTCTTCATTAACTAATAATATTATATAGTCTCCAACATTAATAATAGTATCACCTTTGGGGATAATTTCATTTTCTCCTCTTTTTATACCAATAATCAGACAATCATTAGGCCATGCTACTTCTTTTATCTTCTTTCCATCAAGATTTGAACCTGAGCAAACCACAACATCCAGAATTATTTTTATTCTTTTATTACCAATAAATTCGCTATATTCTTTATTAACAAGAATCCTGTCAAGCAAAGATTCATATATTGGTTTTGAACCCATAGCAGTTGAAACAATATAAGAAACAATAACGACAACTGAAAGTGGAAGCATATGGCTAAATGATCCTGTCATTTCAGTAATTAAAACAATTCCGGTAATAGGTGCTTTAACTATAGCTGCGAAATAACCTGCCATTGCTAAAATTATAAAATTATTTATATAAATATTGTTAAAATGAAAAGCTGACACTAAAATGTTTGCAAATAAACTGCCTGTAATAGAACCTATTACTAGTAGCGGCATGAAAATGCCGCCAGGTGCACCTGAACCATAACTAATAATTGTAAATAAAAATTTAAATACTAGAGTTATTATTAAGAATTTTAAGGTAAAATTATTATTAGTAAGTTCAATTGTAATATTTTGACCTCCGCCCAAGATTTTTGGAAAGAACAATCCAGCAATACCTGCAAGTAACAATGGTATTATGGGTCTAAATTGAACAGGTAACCATTTTTGCCTTGCATATATATCCTTGGATTTTAATAAAGTATAATTAAATATTGAACCAAAAATTCCCAGAATTATTCCCATTAAAGCTATATAACCATAGTAGTTTAAAGGTAAGACACTTATATTACCAAATGTAAAAATAGGCCTTAACCCAAAAAATTCACTACAAACAAAATCTGCAGCAATTGAAGAAGACACACATGCAAGAAGAATAAGTGAAGAAAAATTTTTATGGATTTCTTCAAGAGCAAAAATAACTCCCGCAAGTGGTGCATTAAAGGCTGCAGAAAGACCGGCGCTCGCTCCGCTAGTTATAAGTAAATTTTCCCTTAACTTATCTCTATTCAGTTCTGTACTATAACCCTGACCAATTGAGGCACCTATTTGAATTGATGGTCCTTCTCTACCCATTGATAAGCCTGCACCTAAGGATAATATACCCCCAATAACTTTCCCAATAAGTACTTTCCACCACGTCATACTCATTTTTCTAAGGATAATGCCTTCTACCTGTGGGATTCCACTCCCTCTTACCATTGGTTCTTTCTTAACTATAAATCCTATAATATAGCCAATAACAGCAAGTACTAAAAATAAAATAGGTATATACCATAAATGGCATTTAATGAAACTGTATATTTTATCTGAAAAATATTCTGCTTTTTGTATAGATACTCTAAAAAGGACAATTGAGAGTCCGGTTAGTATTCCTACTAAAATTCCATCAAGAATAAGTTTAAATCTGTTATTATACCAACTTGAAACAATATTTTTTGTATTATTTACATCATTCACCATATATATTTTTCTAAATTTTTTAAATATAAACTGTTTAACTGTTTAATTAAATTTGTCTTTAGTAAATTTTAAAAGTATACCACTTATTTTGCAAAAAATAATTATCACATAATGTTTTAATTTTTTATGCTTTAATTTTTAAATTTTAAAAGTTTATTAAAAGAATATACAAATAATGATATTTATTTTTAATGAATTAAAAACTATTAACAAATTACAATTAAAAGAAAGAAAAGATTAAAATTTATCATAAATTTTAATTTTAATTATTTATTAATAATTTCACTTGACTTTATATACTTAACTGATATCATTAATCATTGTTTTATTAATGTTCTGTCCGTTGTAGGTTATTTTTTGGAGGTATGATTTGTCTAGAGGTAAAGTAAAGTGGTTTAACGCAACTAAGGGCTATGGTTTTATTGAGGAAGAAAATGGACAAGATATATTTGTTCATTATTCTGCAATACAAACCGAAGGATACAAATCCTTAAAAGAAGGCCAAGAAGTTGAGTTTGACATAACCACTGGTAATGGTGGTAAATCTCAAGCAGCAAACGTAAAAGTTGCAAAATAAATCTTAAAATTTTTAAGATTATAAAAGCCCCTATTTTAGGGGCTTTTTTATTTATAGCTTATATTTTTTTTTATGATTTATAATTCTTTTTTATTGCTATTAAAATAACTTTAAATATTTTTATAAATTATAAAAAATTAGCTTTTTGAGTTTTATTAAAGGATTTATCTTTATTATTTATCAGTTTGAATAATACCACCTTTTGCTATATTTGTTTTTGGCAAATCGATGAAAAGAATGTGAACCATTTCTTTAGGAACTTTACCAACTTCAGAAATAACATTTGTAATTTTATCAGCCATTTCTTTTTTTTGTTCAACAGTTCTTCCCTCAAAAAGATAAATATTTACGTAAGGCATTCTTTTCCCTTTCAATAAATTAATAAATTTATTATATTATTTAAAATAAATATTTCTTTATTATAGATGATAAAATAAAAATTTATAATTTTTTTTAATAAAAAATGATATTTATTTTAATAGTTAACTATTTTTTAATGATTAATTTATTAAAAAACTAATAAATAAGATTTTAAGCTTAATTTATATAAAAAATTATATAAAAAATTTACTAAAAATTACGCTAGTAACCAAGAATTAAAAACTAAATAAATTATTAAAAAAGAAAGGTATAAAATTGGTAAATTTAGAATTTATAAATAAAGAGAAAATAGCGAAAGATGTTTACTCGTTTACATTTAATTATCCAAGCAATTTTGAGTGGATTGCTGGTCAGTTTATTCAAATTACGATTCCTCATGATAATGCAGACAATAGGGGAATAAAAAGATATTTTTCAATTGCCTCAGCCCCAAGTGAGAAAAAAATAATTTTAGCAACAAGAATTGATTTAGAAAACTCCTCTAGCTTTAAAAAAGCTTTGTATAACTTAGCTCCTAAAACCATAATTGAAAGTTCGCTAGCAAAAGGGCAATTTATTATCCAAAAAAAAGATAAGAAAATAATCTTTATTGCAGGTGGAATTGGAATAACGCCTGTTAGATCAATTATTATAGATTTAAAATATAAGAATGAATTAGATAATATTGACTTGTTATATTCAAATAAAGATATTGATATCCCATTTCAAAGTGAAATAGAAAATTTAAAAGTAAAAAATCCATCTTTTAATATTTATTATTTTATAAACCCTAATATGATTAACGAAGGCTCATTAAATAAAATTTATGAAAAATTTCCAGATTCTTATATTTATATATCTGGTCCACCAGCAATGGTAAGTGGCATTTCAGAAATTATTATTTCAAAAGGTATAAACAAAATAAATATTAAAACAGATTATTTCCCAGGATATTAATAATAATTAAATAAAAATCAAATAATATAATATTAATAATAATAAATATTATTAAAGAATTATTAAGATTTAAAATAAATTTAACCTTAAAATTAAAAAATTAATATATTTATAATTTATTTTAATTAAATTAAATTAAATTCTTAATTATTTAAAGCTACTTTTAATATTATTTTGTATTGATTTATAATAATTATGAATTAATTATTTTTTTTATCTAATTTAGAATTTAAATCTTTTCTAAGCTTCATCAATTTTTGATTTAGGTCGCGATTACCAAAAGAAGAGCTATTATCTGAAGAATATCTTTTTTTATTATCAGAATCAGAACTATTATTTGAAGAATTATTTGATTCTCTTGATTTAAAACCTGAACTAGTGCTTTTTCTATTAAATCCAGAACCTTGGCTCTTAAAACCACTACCTTTATTTCTGTTATTACCAAAATTATTTCTTCTACGATTTTGATAATTAGATTTTACTTGTTCTTGAGCTTTAGCTTCGTTTACTTTCATTTCTCTATTATAAAGTAAAAAATTTTCATATTTTTCTATAGCAGCTTTTGCCTCGTCTTCATTTGACATTTCAACAAAACCAAAACCTTTAGATTTTCCATCAGTTCTAGTAATAACTTTTGCGTAAACTACATTTCCTACTTGAGAAAATAAATCCTGTAGTTCTTTATCATTTACATTATAAGCTAGGTTTCCAACATATAATCTTTTGTTCACTTAAAACAATCCTTTCCTTTTTTTCAATTACAATAATAATATTTTTATAATTTTTTATTTATTGATTTTAAGAAATAACCATGAATTTACCAAGCAGAACTTATAATAAGCGGTATTTTAAAATCATGATTAAATAAAAATTTAATTAATGTATTTTAAGTCGTAAATACTCTCTTATTTCAAATGTTTTAGTAATAAAAATTAAAATCAATATTATGCAGATAATTATAAGCAATTAAGCTAAAATAGCAATAGCATAAATTAAAATTGTTAGTATCTGAAATTTTGATGTAATTATAATATTAAAATTTTAATGAACTATGCCTTTCAAATATTTAGAGAATTAAATACCTAATAAATTAATAAAAGTTGATAAAATGTTATTTTAATTTGATTTTGAAAAAATTTTATTTGCATTATTATCTGTATTAATAAAATAAAGTGTTTTATTTATACATTTTTTATTTTAAAATAATATAAATTGATATAATTGATATGAATATTAAAACAATATAAATATTTATTTTACTTAAAGGAGGTAAAATGACTAAACTTTTACAAGTTTATAAATGTAATAAATGCGGAAATATAGTTGAAGTAATTTTTGAAGGTATTGGACAACTTGTTTGTTGTAATGAACCAATGGAATTATTAAAGGAAAATTCAGTAGATGCATCCTTAGAAAAGCATGTACCAGTATTTGAGCAAGATGGGGAAAATTTAATTGTTAAAATAGGTAGTATTCCTCATCCAATGGAAGAAAAACATTACATTGAATGGATAGAGGTTATTGATTATGCTGGTAAAATTTATAGGCAATTTTTAAAACCAGGAGATAAGCCAGAAGCAACTTTTTGTATTAAAAACTATGAAAAATTAATAATAAGAGAATATTGCAATATTCATGGTTTATGGAAAGCATAAATTTTAATTATATTAAATAAATTTAACTAAATTTTAATATTATTTAAGTTATTTTTATTTAAATATTATTATTGAAATGCAATTTGTAATTTTTTAAGTTTAATAACTAAAATAAATAATTCTAATGGATCTTGGCGAAAAATTAAATGAGCTTTATCTAAAATATAATGATAGAAAATACGTTCATCCAGATCCATTAGAATTTCTTTATAATTACCCTGATTTAAAGGATAGAGAAATAGCTGGGCTTATAGCAGCATTACTTGCCTATGGAAGAGTTTCTCAAATTTTAAAAAGTGTATCCTCTGTATTAAACATTTTAAGCGAACCATTTGATTATTTAAAATCTTCAAAAGAAAAAGATATTTTTAATGATTTTAAAAATTTTAAGCATCGTTTTACTGATGGTAAAGATTTAGCAAATCTTTTAGTTTCAATTAAAGAAATAATAAATGAATACGGTTCTTTAAATAATTGTTTTTATGAACTTTATAAAAAATATAATATTAGCATTAATGCGACTAACAGCATTAATTACAATAGCCATAATACAATATTAGATTCATTAAGGGTATTTATAAAAAAACTTATAGAAAAAAATAAAAATGGTTGTAACTCTCTTTTATCTAACCCTGATGGTTCAAGTGCTTTTAAAAGGTTTAATCTTTATTTAAGATGGATGGTTAGAAAAGATAATGTAGATCCTGGTGGTTGGGATAATATACCATCATCAAAACTTATTGTTCCTTTAGATACTCATATGTATAAAATATGTTGTAATCTAAGATTTACAACTAAAAAACAAGCTAATATAAAAGCTGCATTAGATATTACTGAAGTTTTTAGATCTTTTGCTCCAGATGACCCTGTTAAGTTTGACTTTTCTCTTACGCGTCTTGGAATGAATAAAGAAAATGATTTAATTTTATTATTAAAAGAAAGTTTAGTTAATTAAGAAATAATTATATAATTGCAAAATCTAATTGCAAAATCTAATAATTATAATTTATTAATGATGAAAGGAGCATAAAAGTATGAAAATTATTAAAAATAAATCAAAATATTTAATTTTGATTGTCTTAATTGTTTCCATGGTAATTTTATTTATACCCTCAAATCTTCAAGCAGATGCTACTTCGCAAGTGCAAGCTTTTGTAACCAGACTTTATGCTTCTTTTTTAAATAGGGTTCCTGATGGAGATGGATTAAATGCTTGGTCAAATTGGCTTTTAAATAAGCAAAAAACAGGAGCAGATGTAGTAAAAGGTATAGTATTAAGTGATGAATTTAAAAAGAATAATTATGATAATAGTACTTTTATAAAAATAATGTATAAAGCTTTTTTTGATAGAGAGCCTGATGAATATGGATATCAAGTTTGGCTTGATAAGTTAAATAAGGGAACCAGCAGAGAAGAAGTTTTAAATGGTTTTCTAAAATCTAATGAATTTGTTAATTTATGTAATAGCTATGGTATAATACCTTATGCTGGAGCTTCAAACACAAATTATGTTACCTCTAATACAAATTCCAATTATAATATTAATAATAGCGGTGGCGGTTTTTCTGGTTCTAAAGTTAATTTTATAATTTGGGGCGATGATAGTGCTTTTGATAGGCCAGGGGGAAGAGTTAGTGGTAGAACAGATATTAATATATTAGTTCATCTTAACCTTGATACTCATAAAGCTATTTTAGTTCCTATACCAAGAGATACATGGGCACCAATTCCAGGCTATAAAAATCAAAAAATTAATGGTGCTCACGCTATTGGAGGAAATGCTTTAGCAGAAAGTACTTTTGAAAGTTTCACTGGTATTCCTATTGATTTTTATGCAATAACTGATTTTGATGGTTTTAAACCTTTAATTGATTTTTTTGGTGGCGTAGATGTAAATATTGAAGAAGATATAGCTGATAGTTTTTCTGGATGTTATTTAACAAAGGGAGTTCATCATATTAATGGTGAACAAGCACTTGCATTATGTAGAGCAAGGCATGGAAGATCTCTTTATGGCGGAGGAGCTTATGCAAGAGAAACTCAAGCAGCAATGTTACTTATTAATTTATGCCAACAAAAAATAGGAATGGTTGATCTTGGAAACCTTCCAGATTTTTTAAACAAATTAAGTAATTTCTTATGGACTAATATTTCAATTAGTCAAGCAAGACAAATACTTCCAGTTCTTGCATCAATGAGTCCATCTGATTTTTCAATTCAAAAATTTAACTCTTGGCCTCAAAATTTTGGTTCGGCAAGTGCTGTTGGCTATAATAATGCTGAGAAAAATCAGTTTTTTGCTTGGTTAGCAAAGCAATAAATTTAGTAAAATAATTGATTTATTATAGGGCATTATATAATATAGTGCCCTATAATAATTTTAATACCTTTTATAATAAAACTATAAACTTAAAATAAATATAAAATAAGAATTATATTTTTTGATATAAATAAAATTTGCATTTAATGATTTATTGATTGATTGATTAATTAATCAATCAATTTATATTTGTAATAATTATTTTAATATTTATCTAAAAAGAAAATAAAATTATATATTGATTAAATAATGACTGAAGAATTATCAAGGCATGAAGTTAAAAGAAATGAAATTTTAACTGAAAGCATACCAAAATTATTAATTAGATTTTCACTTGCAACCACAATTGGCACAGTGGTAAGTGCTTTATATAATATAGTGGATACAATTTTTGTTGGAAAAGCAGTAAATTCCATAGCAATTGCGGGACTCTCAATAGTTCTTCCAATTCAACTAGTAATGTTAGGAATAGCAAATATGATTGGTGTTGGTGCAGCATCGGTTATATCTCGATCTTTAGGAAGCAATGATAAAAAAAATGCTCTAGATGCATTTATTACTGCTATTATTATTAATTTAATAATTAATGTAATATTTATTATTTTTGGGTTTATTTTTTTAGATAAATTGCTAATAATTTTTGGAGCAACCCAAAATATTTTACCTTATGCAAAAGATTATATTCGAATTATTTTACCTGGATTTATTATATTTTCTTTTTCACTTAGTTCAGTTAGTTTTATAAGAGCAGAAGGTTTTCCAAGAGCTGCAATATATCCCATGATAATTGGACTAGTATCTAATATAATTTTTAATACATTATTTGTTTTTATTTTTCATTTAGGAGTAAAAGGTGTTGCTTACGGAACAGTTATTAGCCAATTTTTAAGCTCATTATATATAATTTTATATATTTTTTTTAGCGGAAGTATTTATAAAGATTCATTTAAAAAATTTTATTTCAAATTATCATTGATTAAAGAAATTATTTTTGTTGGCTTTCCATCACTTGTAGGAAATATTGCAGGTGGAATTATAATTATCATCTTTAACAAATTATTATTTCATTATGGAAATGAATTATATGTTGCAACAATGGGAATAGGGCTAAGGATAATGAGCGTAATCCAGCTTCCATTAATAGGTTTTGTGCAAGGTTTTACAACTATTGCAAGTTTTAATTATGGAGCAAAATATTATAAAAGAGTTAAAAAAGCAATGCTAACAGTATTCTTATGGACTTTTTGCTTAAGCACCTTAGAATTTTTAATAATCATTATTTTTCCTAGATTTATTATGAGTTTATTTAGCAGTGACCCTAACTTAATTCAGATTAGTATATACCCTTTAAGAATGGTTAACTTGTTTCTTCCTTTAATATGTATTCAATTGATAGGAGCAAGCTTATTCCAAGCAATAGGTAAAGCAAACTTCTCGCTCATAATTTCTATTTCAAGACAATTCTTATTTTTAATTCCCTTAGTTTTTATTTTACCTATATTTTTTGGAATTCATGGAATTTGGATATCTCTGCCTTTAGCTGATTTTATGTCTATAATACTTTCAGCTATTTTAACTTATAAGCAAATAAAATTATTTAATAAACAAGAATTGGAATTAGCTAATTAATTTTTTAATAAATAAAAATATTTTTTTAAATTAAAATTATAATAAAAGCTATTTAAATTTATTTAAAATAATTGTTTAATATATGTTATTAACTTTACTTAATAATTTAATATAACAAATTAAATTATTTTAAAATAAATAATAATTAATATTGCAATTTATAAATAATTCTAATGAAATATTGTTTATTTAATTTAAATTAGTCAAAAAGATTAAAAGGAGTAAAAATTGAAC
>Ga0272448_1008324_pt1 | contig 10809 bp, 12 predicted proteins | sample YNPCB0191_FD_202220 | JGI IMG/M metagenome (GOLD analysis project Ga0272448, IMG submission 202220) | Hot spring sediment microbial communities from Yellowstone National Park, WY, United States - YNP-CB-019-1 | ecosystem: Environmental > Aquatic > Thermal springs > Hot (42-90C) > Sediment... | reverse complement strand
CAAAAATGAAATTTGTATTCTATGCCATGCTAATCAATTTATAGAAAAACCCAGTTTTTCAAAAATTAGTGGAGAGTGTTTGTTTTCCACTAATTGTTCAACACAGCATGAAAAAACCAAAAAAATATAAGTTAGTCATATTATCTTTGTAATGAAAGTTAGCTTCGTTATCCCAGCATTGAACGAAGAAAAAGGAATAGGAAGAACAATTGGTAAAATAAATATGGAAGAATTTAAGAAAAGAAAAATGGATGTAGAAATTATTGTTGTTGATGGAAATTCAACAGATGCTACAAGAGAAATTGCAAAAGAAAAGGGAGCAAATGTAATAATTGAGCCGAGAAAAGGATATGGAAGGGCATATAAGACTGGATTGGCAAAAGCAACTGGGGAAATAATAGTTACAGGAGATGCGGACGCCACCTATCCCTTTGAAATCGCTCATGAATATGTTGATATTTTGCTTAAAGAAGATTTGGATTTTATAACAACAAATAGATTTGCCGGGCTTGAAAGAGGGGCGATGTCATTCAAACATTTTTTTGGTAATTTTATTCTTTCATCAGCACTTCGCCTTCTATTTGGTTTAAAGATAAAAGATTCTCAATCCGGCATGTGGATAATAAGGAAAGAAGCTTTTAATAAAATAAAAAATTTAGAAGATTTAAGTGATGGAATGGCATTTTCAGAGGAAATAAAAATAGAGATGTTTAAAAAAGCAAGAGCCAGAGAAATAGATTCGTATTTATACGAAAGAGAAGGTAAAGCAAAAATACAATCATGGAGGGACGGATGGAAAAATCTAATATATCTTTTTGAGAAAAAGATGGGTGATTAAATGGACCCTTTTGTTTATATTTATATATTTTTCCTCGGTCTTCTTTTTGGCTTTTTAACAGGGGTAGTATATATTTACAGAAAATTTGTATCTCCTCTCAAAAGAGATAAAAAAAGCATGTCAGTATTGCACGGGAAAATTATGGAACAATTTGCACCTTTTATGAAAAATTATCCATTTGAGCCAAAAAAATTCAGGTTTATTGGTTCGCCGGTTGATGGATTGCAATTCAATGATGATAAAATTTTATTTGTTGAATTTAAAACAGGGAATAGTAAGTTAAGCGAGGAGGAGAAAAAAATAAAGAAACTTGTTGAAAATAAAAAAGTGGAATGGTTTGAAATAAAATGGGAGTAAATTTAAAGCCAATTATATCTGCGAGAAAAATAGAAATTTCAGATTTATCTGGAAAAATAGTTGCGATAGATGCATTTAATGCAATTCATCAGTTTATTGCAATAATACGCCAGATAGATGGCACACCTCTTAAAGATAAGAATGGAAATATAACATCCCATCTATCAGGTATTTTTTATAGAACAGCAAATCTTGTTGAGTATGGGATAAAGCCAGTATATGTCTTTGATGGACAGCCCCATCCATTAAAGCTAAGGGTTTTGAAAAAAAGAAAAGAAACGAGGGAAATTGCAAGAGAAGAATGGGAAGAGGCACTGAGGGAAGGAAATATGGAAGAGGCATTGAAGAAAGCAAAGAGAAGCGGGACAATAAATGAAGAAATAATAAGCCAATCAAAGGAATTGCTTCATTATCTTGGCATCCCTTGCATAGAGGCAAGAAGCGAGGGGGAGGCGCAGGCGGCATATATGAATAGCAAAGGGGATGTTTATGGTGTTGCATCTCAGGATTTTGATTCTCTTCTCTTTGGAGCAAAAGCTTTAATTCGAAACCTTACAATAACTGGAAGGAGGAAAATATCTGGAAAGCAGACATACATAGAAGTTTTTCCTGAAGAAATAATAGGTGATAAAATTCTTGAAGAAAATGGTATAAGCAGGGAACAGCTTGTTGATATAGCAATCTTGACAGGCACAGATTTTAATGAAGGAGTAAAGGGAATAGGGCCAAAAAAGGCTTTGAATTTGATAAGAGAATATGGGAGAATAGAAAATTTGATAGAAAAAAATATATTGCAAATAGAGGGATATGAAGAAGTGAGGAAAATATTTCTTGACCCAGATATAAATTATGATTACAAATTGAAATGGGATGAGATAGATGAGAAAGAAACAATTCGTTTCATGTGCGATGAACACAATTTTAACAAGGAAAGAGTTTTGAATGCAATTGAAAAATACAGAATTTTTGCAAGGAATTTAAAACAGAAAAATCTTTTTGATTTTTAACCCATTTCCTCCCATAACCTTTTTTTCCATATTTCATATAAAAAATTTTTCTCCAGATTTATATATTCTTTCATCTCATCTCCATCATAAATAACAAGATTTCTTCCTTTTACATTTCCTATTTTATATATTTTTATACCCCCAAATAAATTTTTAAATTCCTCTTCCATGCCCTTTTTAACTTCAACAATCCATCTTGTATTGCTTTCAGAAAATAGTTTGAAATCTGTTCTCAAATCTCCAAGGGAATACAAGCATATTTCCGCTCCCTTTCCTCCCATAACCATTTCGGCAAGAGAAACAGCAATTCCTCCATTTGATACATCATGGCATGCATTTAAATAACCCCTATCAATGGCTGTGACAATTTTCTTCATGCTCGCCTTTAAATTTTCCGCATCGCTTCTCGGCACTCTTCCAGCGTTTATTCCAATAGCCTGATAATATTCACTCCCTCCCATCTCCTTCTTTGTCTCCCCCACTAAATAAATAGGATTTCCCTCATCCTTGAAGTTTGTTGTCACACACTTTCTCACATCTTTTAAAATCCCGACCCCCATGATGGCGGGCGTCGGCGCAACGCAGCCAGCCATACTCTCGTTGTAAAGGCTTACATTTCCAGAAGCATAAGGAATGCCGAGCTTTTTCCCCATATCATATAATGCTCTTATTGCTTCAATAATTGCTCCCATTCTTTCTGGATTTTCAGGATTTCCAAAATTCAGGCAGTCAGCAAATGAATTTATTTTTGCCCCGACAGATGCTATATTTCTGCATGCTTCGTCTATAGCACTTGCAGTTCCCCAGTAAGGATTTAATTCGGTGAAATAGGGATTTATATCTATTGTTATAGCCAATCCTTTAAATGATTCTTCAAGTGGCTTTATAACAACTGCATCTGAATGAGTTTGAGAAAAAATCTCTCCTTGAAGTGGCTTAACAACAGTTGCCCCCTTTACTTCAAAATCATATTGCCTTATCACCCACTCCCTGCTTGAAACATTGTAGGAAGAGAGAATTTTTATAAAAATATCCTTTAAATCTGGCATTTGGAAATCAATATCCTCTTTTTCCTTTTCATATGGTTTTAAATAATTTCTTACATATTCCACCCCTCCAACCTGAAAAGCCAAATCAATTTCTCCCACTTTCTGCCCTTTATAAAAAATTTTAATCAATGGTTCATCTATGACTTTTCCAATTACAGACGCATCAACATCCCAATCCTCAAAAATTTTCAAAACCTTTTCAGAATTTTCCTCTTTTACAACGAGGAGCATTCTTTCCTGAGATTCAGAAACCCATATCTCCCACGGCTTCATATTTTCTTCCCTTAGAGGAACTCTATCAAGATACACCTCCGCCCCCTTTCCTCCTTCATACGCAATTTCGCTGCAAACGCAGGAGAGCCCGCCTCCGCCCATATCCTTCATTCCTTCAACAAGTCCTTTTTCAACGCATTCAAGACATGCATGTATTAAAGGCTCTTTTGTTACTGGGTCACCAAGCTGAACAGCAGTTATCTCCTCCTCCATTTTTTCATCAAGCTCTTCTGATGCAAAAGTAACTCCGTGTATTCCATCTCTTCCAGTTTTTCCACCCGCATATATATATAAATCTCCTGGATTTTTCACACTGCTATGGATGAGATGCTCCTTTTTCATAATTCCTATGCAACCAACATTTACAAGGCAATTTCCTAAATAGCTATTGTGGAAATATACCTGTCCAGCAACAGTTGGAATTCCGACCCTGTTTCCATAATCTCTTATTCCCTCAACGACCCTCTTTAGAAGATATCTTGGATGCTTCACTCCTCTCGGTATTTTTTCATAATCTGTGTTTAATTTTCCAAAAAATATTGCATCTATAAGCGCTATTGGCTTTGAACCCATGCATAGAACATCTCTTATTATCCCTCCTATACCAGTGGCAGCCCCCCCATATGGTTCAACAGCAGAAGGATGATTATGACTTTCAAGAGCAATTGTATAATAGTGGCTATTATCAAATTTCATTACTCCAGCATCCTCTCTTGCAATAATTTTATTTTTTGCTATCTTGTAAAGATATTTTCTAAGCCAGTATTTTGATGATTTATAGCAGCAGTGCTCGCTCCACGCCTGGGCAAGCGCCTCAAGCTCAACATCAGTTGGCATTCTATTTCTTTTAATGAAATATTCTTTTATTTTCTTCATCTCTTCAATACTTAAAGCAAGCTTCATTGATTTGCTTATTTCTTCAAGCTGTTCATCCGTTGCATTTAAAATATCTATCCTATGAACATATCCATCTTGAATAAATAGCTCATTAATCATGTAAATCTTCTATCTTTATTGAGTATTCATTAACCACTGGATTTACAAGCAATTTTTTGCACATTTCCTCCACTTCCCTCAATGCATTTTCTTCATCCATTTCGTCAATGAATATATAAACTACTTTTGAAGTTTTTACATCCTTTACATTTTTAAAACCAAGCAAGTTTAAAGCTTTTACAATATTTTTTCCTTCCGGATCAACCACACCTTTTTTTAATCTTATTTCAACCCTTGCTTTAATCATTTATTATCCCTTTTAAATGACATACAGGACAAACATATTCAAGAGGTCTTTCTCCAAAATCAAATATTTCTATTTCATTTTTGCAATTTGAGCATTCTATAAAAATGCTGTTTCCCTTCAAAGTTTTTCCTTTTAAAAATCCCTCATTTCCGCAATTCGGACAAACATATTCGAGAGGCCTTTCTCCTGTATCTTCTACATCAAATTTTGTTTTACAATATCCACAAACAACCTTTTTTATTTTCACCGGAGTTTCCTCCCTTTTTTCTTTTCCCATCAAAATTAAAACTTCAATAATAATCAATGCAGAGTAAATAAAAATTCCAATTATACTCCAAATTTTTAAAGAAATTGGCATACTTAAAGGAGTGAAAAATTCTATGGCGCCCCATATAGTAAGCCATATAAAATAAACAATTGCGGTAATTATAATTATCAGCAAGCTTTTTTTGCTCATATGGAGTTATTTTTTATCTATATATAAATTTTTCATAGTGATGATTCTTCTCTCAAAAATTATAAACTATTCCCCTAAGAAATTTTCCGCAAAATGAAAGATAAGCTTGCAGAATTTTTTATATTTGATTGTTTATTCATAATGACAAAATATTGTCCGAAATGCGGCTCAAGCAATATTGATTGGATTATTCCTCAGGATAGAAGTAAGTGGATATGTAAGGATTGTGGTTATATAGGGGCTTTAATAATTGAAGATGGAGAACTTGCCGAAGAAATAAGAAAAAGAAAAAATTAGTTATTTCCATCTTTTATATAAATCATTTTTTATTCCAAGCTGATCCATCACCTTTCCTGTTATAAAATTTATCATATCATCAACACTTTTTGGCTTTATATAAAATGCTGGCATTGCTGGAAGAATTGTAACTCCTATTCTGCATAATTTTAACATGTTTTCCAGCGAGATTGCATCGAGAGGTGTTTCTCGAGGAACAAGAATTAATTTCCTTCCTTCTTTTAAACAGCATATTGCACTTCTTATTATTAGATTGATAGCCAGTCCATTTGCTATTGCAGAAAGAGTTTTTCCGCTGCATGGGCATATCACCATTGCATCATATTCAGCTGAGCCGCTTGCAATTTCTGCAGTAATATCATTTTCATTGTATGTCCTATCCACTTTTTTTTCTATCTCCTGAATTTTATATTGAGTTTCTTCCTCTATTATTTTTTCTGCAGTATCACTTATTATCAGATAAATGAAATTTCCTTTTTTCTTTAGTTCATCCACCAATCTTATCCCATATATAACTCCACTTGCTCCAGTTATTGCAACAACAAACTTCATCAGGAAAAAATAATAAAAGATATAAAGTTTTTTGCGGGAAAAAAAATATATATACAATAACCTATTTACAACCTAAGGTGGTTAAAAATGCCAGCACAAAAACCCCATTTAAATCTGGTAACAATTGGGCATGTTGATCACGGGAAATCTACACTTGTAGGGAGACTGATGCTAGAAACAGGCCAGGTTGACCCACATGTAGTGCAGAAATACACTGAAGAAGCGAAGTCAATGGGAAAAGAATCATTTGCACTTGCATGGGTAATGGACAGATTAAAAGAGGAAAGAGAAAGAGGTCTTACCATAGATGTTGCCCACCAGCGCTTTGACACAGAAAAATACTATTTCACAATAATCGATGCCCCTGGCCATCGCGACTTTGTAAAGAACATGATCACAGGAACAAGCCAGGCGGATTGCGCAATTCTTGTTGTATCCGCGGCGCCGGGCGAGGGCGTGATGGCGCAGACGAAGGAACACGCATGGCTTGCGCGAACACTTGGTGTTCCGCAGGTTGTTGTCGCTATAAATAAGATGGATGTAACCCAGCCACCATACAGCAAGCAGAGATACGAAGAAGTGAAATCGCAGGCAGAAAAACTGCTTACAAGTGTTGGTTACAAGGATGTTAAATATATTCCTATATCCGCATGGAATGGAGATAATATAAAGGAAAGGGGAAAACTCAACTGGTGGGATGGTCCGACTTTGCTTGAAGCAATAAATGAGTTTAAGGTTCCTCCTAAGCCAATTGATAAACCATTGAGATGGCCAATACAGGATGTTTATTCAATAACTGGCGTTGGCACTGTGCCCGTTGGAAGAGTCGAAACAGGAGTAATGAAACCTGATGACAAACTGATATTCCTTCCATCAACTCAGCCAAAAGGAGTTATTGGGGAGGTAAAATCAATAGAAATGCATCATGAGCAAATTCCTAAGGCTGAGCCAGGAGATAATATAGGAGCAAATATAAGAGGAATAAGCAAGAAGGATGTGAGGAGAGGAGATGTTGCAGGGCATGTGGATAATCCTCCAACAGTAGCAAAACTATTTACTGCCCAGATAATGGTTTTGAATCATCCTTCTGTTATAACAGTTGGTTATACTCCAGTATTTCACTGCCATACCGCTCAGGTAGCATGCAGATTTGAAGAATTAGTCAAGAAAATTGATCCGAGAAGCGGAGAAGTCAAGGAGGAGCATCCTCAGATTTTAAAGACAGGAGATGCTGCTGTTGTAAAGGTAAGACCAACACGCCCGATGGTCATAGAAAGGGCAAAAGATTTCGCAGAACTTGGCAGGTTTGCAATTCGTGACATGGGGCAGACAGTAGGAGCTGGTGTATGCATAGAAATTGATGAAAAACTGATGTAAAATGACCCAGATAGCAAGGATAACATTAACCGGCACAGATGCAAAAAAAATAGATGAAGTATGTTCTCAGATAAAGAAAATCGCAGAGAAAACAGGAGTAAGGATAAAAGGACCAATACCCCTACCAACAAAAAGACTGGTTGTTCCTTGCAGAAAAAGTCCGGATGGAGAGGGCTCAGAGACATGGGATCACTGGGAGATGAGAATTCACAAAAGGCTTGTTGAAATAGATGCTCAAGACAGGGCATTGCGCCAGCTGATGCGTGTTCAGGTGCCAGATGGAGTAAACATAGAGATAATTCTTAAATCTTAACCCTTTAAATTTTTATATTCTTTTTTATTTAATTTTATTTTGTTTGCTGAGGTAGCCAAGCGGACAACGGCGCAGGCCTTGAGAGCCTGTGGGGCTTATGCTCCTCGTGGGTTCAAATCCCACCCTCAGCGCTTTTTTAATATTTTAAATTACGGTGTTTTTGTTGATATGACTCACCAGAGAAAATTTTTGTAGAATAGATGGAATTGATTTGTTCGACAACCCCGAAAATTTCGAAATATTTAAAAATGCATCCACACCCCTCCCTTGCTTTATATACCTGCAAAAATTTAATCTCAAGGGTAAAAACCTGCATATAATAAAGCGCCCTAAAGTGGGCATATGCAGGATTGCATTAATTCCCCTCCCTTCTTTTTTGTTTTTAGGTTTTACAACATAAGATTTAAAAATGGAATTGCTTAAAATTATGGAAGAAAATTTCCTGAACAGGTTTAAGAAAATTTATCCCGAAAAGTTTGCGGATTTAAAAAAAGCATTTTCAAAAATTCATAGAGGAGACAGGATATTTATTGGCACAGCTTGTGGTGAGCCGGTTTATTTGGTTAGGGAACTTGTTGCATATGTTGAGGGTTATCCAAAAGCATTTGTTGATGCTGAAGTAATACATATATGGGCTCTTGGTGTAGTTCCTTACACAGATGAAAAATTTAAAAGAAATTTTCGTTACAATTCATTTTTTATAGGGGAAAATACAAGAAAGGCAGTAAATGAAGGAAATGCTGATTACACTCCAATATTTCTTTCGAGAGCTCCTGATTTATTAAGAAGAAAAATTATCCGTGTGGATGTTGCACTGATTCAGCTCTCTCCACCTGATAAACATGGCTACATGAGTTACGGAATAAGTGTTGATTTGGTTAAAACAGCGGCAGAAAATGCGGATTTGATTATTGCGCAGGTTAATAAAAACATGCCCCGTACCCATGGAAACAGCTTCATTCATATAGAGGATGTAGATTTTATAGCCCCATATGATGAGCCATTGCTTGAATATAAATCCTCTGCTCCAGATGAGATATCTGAAAGAATTGGTAAATATGTTGCAAAGCTTGTTGAGAATGGTTCAACCATCCAGGTTGGATACGGGAGCATACCAGATGCAGTGCTTTCAAGCTTGAAAGGGAAGAAAAACCTTGGTGTGCACACAGAATTGCTTACAGATGGTATAGTTAATCTGATGAAGGAAGGAGTAATAACAAACAGAGAAAAGTCAATTCATAGAAATAAAACAGTTGCATCATTCTGCCTTGGAACAAAAGAAACATATGATTATTTAGATGATAACCCTGATTTCGAATTTCATCCGATAGAATATACAAACAATCCATTGATTATAGCGCAGAATAAAAAAATGACTGCAATAAACACTGCCCTTCAAGTAGATTTAACAGGCCAGGCAACCGCAGAATCAATTGGTCACACATTTTATAGTGGCATAGGTGGGCAAGCGGACTTTATGAGGGGCGCCTTGCTGGGGGGAGGAAGGAGCATACTTGCCATTCCCTCTACTGCAAGGAAAGGAGAGGTTAGCAGGATAGTCCCATTTTTGGAAGAAGGGGCTACATTGACAAGAGGGGATATTCAATATGTTGTTACTGAATATGGAATTGCATATTTGCAGGGTAAAAATATAAGAGAAAGAGCCATGGAATTGATATCTATAGCACATCCAAAATTCAGGGCATGGTTACTTGAGGAAGCAAAGAAACATAATCTTGTATTTAAAGATCAAGCGATAGTTCCAGGGACAAGGGGTGAGTATCCAGAAGAGCTGGAAACATGGAGAAGAACTAAAAAGGGTTTAGAAATATTTTTAAGACCTGTTAAAATATCAGATGAACCTCTACTAAAAGAATTTTTTTATTCTCTGTCTGATAATACAATTTATAGGAGATTTATGTCGGCAAGAACAGATATGCCACATGAGAGATTGCAGGAATTCTGCATTGTTGATTTTAAAAAAGAAATGGTTATAATTGCTACAATACCAAAAGATGAAAAGGAGGAGATTATAGGGTTAGCTCAATACACAATAGATGAATCAAATTATACTGCAGAAATTGCAATGGTTGTGAGAGATGATTATCATAATAAAGGGATTGGAAAAGAATTGGTTGGATATCTGGCAGAAATTGCAAAGAAAAATGGTTTGTTTGGTTTTACAGCAGAAGTATTTGCGGATAACAGACCCGCTCTCCATTTGCTAGATAAAATTTTTGAAACTGAAAAGAGGTTAGAGGATGGAGTTTATAAAATTCTAATAAGATTTTGATAATAAAAATAGAGAAGGGAGGAGAGATTATTTTATCTCTATTTTCTTTCCTTTCTTTGATGGCTTTGTCTTCTTGAACTCTATATCCAGCACTCCATTCTGATAAGTTGCTTTTGCTGAATTTTCATCAACTTCCGCCGGCAACTTGACTTCTTTGTAATATTTTCTGTCTTCTCTGTCAACCTTTATAACCAATTTGCTGTCTGTTATTTCAAGATTGATGTCTTCTTTTGTGACACCCGGAACTTCCGCTGTTACGCATATCTTATCTCCTTCCTCTATGACATCTACAAGCGGTTCTCTTGCCATCTCTTCTATGCCTGTCCTCGGCTTTATATTTCCAAACTCTTCAAATTGGGGTTTGCCATCGGGTCCAACTCTGAAACTCCATCCGTAAATAAATGGGCCGCCTTCCTTGGCTGGTATATTTCCTTCTATTGCATCTTTGAGTAACCTATTGATGCGATGTTGCATTTTTCTGAATCTCTCATCGAATTCCTCGAATATATCGTCAAATCCCCAATTCTCAAACCAGTCAAAGGAATCCTTTTCCTTATCCTTTCTCCTTACCATTTTAATCACCTCAAAAATATATATGATGGTATATAAATAATTTTCTATAAACTTGGGGTTGTCGATTAATCAAAAAGTTAATGTACCCCTAATTAGATTATCATTAAAGGGGATGGGAAATGAAGAAAGAAGGTTATTGGAAGAAATATAACAGAAAATTTAGTGATTTTGATGTTAAGA
>Ga0272448_1008323_pt1 | contig 10809 bp, 8 predicted proteins | sample YNPCB0191_FD_202220 | JGI IMG/M metagenome (GOLD analysis project Ga0272448, IMG submission 202220) | Hot spring sediment microbial communities from Yellowstone National Park, WY, United States - YNP-CB-019-1 | ecosystem: Environmental > Aquatic > Thermal springs > Hot (42-90C) > Sediment... | reverse complement strand
ATTTTTAATAAGTGTTTTCCCTTGTATCATCTAAAACGTATCATGGAAAACGGAGATTGCCCAGAATGGAAAAGAAAACGCCGAGAATCGGCATTTTCGTCTGTGAATGTGGCGGGAACATAGGCGATGTTGTGGACGTTAAAGCGGTTATTGAGGCAATTAAAAGTTGGGAAGATGTAGCGGTAGCCAAATATCACAAGTATTTGTGCTCTAAACCAGCTCAAGAAATGATTATTGAAGCCATAAAAAAAGAGAATTTGGACAGAGTTGTAGTCGCTAGCTGCACGCCACGTATGCACCTTGCTACTTTTCAGAGCGTGCTGGAAAGGGCTGGATTAAATCCGTACATGCTCGAGTTTGTGAATATTCGAGAGCAAGATTCTTGGGTTATGGGTCCACACCCATCGCAGGAAGCTACAAAGAAAGCGATAAGCTTGATTAGAGGTGGTTATGAGCGGAGTAAGGAGCTTGAGCCTTTAGAAACTATAAGCGAGAAAGGTTCGCGGGAAATTCTCATTGTGGGCGGTGGGATTGCTGGGATTACGGCTGCGCTTGAGCTTGGTTATTTGGGTTATAAAGTTCACCTTGTAGAGCGTAAGCCGAGTATTGGCGGGAACATGGCGAAGTTGACGAAGGTTTTTCCAACTTTGGATTGCGCTCAGTGTATTTTGACGCCGAGGATGGCTGAAGTTGGGAGGAACCCGAATGTTAATTTACTTACTTATGCTGAAGTGCAGGAAGTTAGTGGGCGTCCTGGCAATTACAATGTTAAAGTGTTTATGAAACCTCGTGGTGTTGACGTTCAGAAGTGCAGAAGCTGCGGCGTGTGCGCGAAAGTTTGTCCAATTTCTGTTCCGGACGAGTTTAATGAAGGTTTGTCAAAGAGAAAGGCGGCTTACATTGAATTTCCACAGGCTGTTCCCTCTGCTTACGCGATAGATTTTGAGGCGTGTAACAAATGCAGAAAATGTGAGCAGCTTTGTCCTGCTAAAGCCATAAACATAGATGATGCTGGTCAAACCGTTGAGTTGAAAGTTGGCGGCATAATTTTGGCTACTGGTTATCAGCTTTATGATGCGCGTAAATTGGAGACTTTTGGTTATGGCGTTTACAAAGACGTTATAACAATGATGGATTTGGAGCGGCTCGTTTCTGCAACTGGCCCAACTGGCGGGTATGTTAAGCGTGCGGATGGTAGTGATGTTAAGCGTGTGGCGATTGTTTTGTGTGCGGGTTCGCGTGATAAGAAGTATATTCCTTATTGTAGTCGCATTTGTTGTATGTACGCGTTGAAGCAGGCTTTTGTTTTGAAGAAAATGTTGGGTATTGACGTTACAATTTATTATACGGATATTAGGGCGACTGGAAAGGGCTACGAGGATTTGTATTGGCGTGATCAGGAAGCAGGTGTTACTTTTATTCGTGGAAAAGTGGCGGAAGTTTTCAAGAATAACAGCAACGGTAAGCTGATTGTTCAGGCTGAGGACACGTTGACTGGCGAGGTTGACGAAACGGAGTTTGATATGGTTGCTTTGGCGACGCCGATGGTTCCGCCGGCTGGGTTGAAGGAGCTTGCGGATAAGATGAAGGTTTCGATTGGCGAGGACGGTTTCATAACTGAGAAGCATCCGAAGCTTGACCCTGTTGATTCGCTTGTTACGGGAATTTATGCTTGTGGTTGTGCTTTAAGTCCGAAGGATGTGCGGGACACGGTTAGTGATGGTTTGGGGGCTGCTGCTAAAGCGGCTTTGTTTTTGAAGAGTGATTACGTGACAACTAGTCCTGAAAAGGCGTTTGTGATTGCGGATTTGTGTAATGGTTGTCAAGCGTGTGTGCCTGTTTGTCCAGTTAATGCGATAGCTATGGTGGATGGTAAAGCGAAAATTGACCCGTTTCAGTGTATTGGCTGTGGTGCTTGTATTCCAGTTTGTCCACAGGAGGCGATTGATTTCAAGAATTCGACGAGTAGGCAGATTTTTGCGCAGTTGCGTGGTGTGCTTGCGGATAAGGCTGTTGGCGAAGTGCGGGTTGTGGCGTTTGTGGATAAGAATGTTGGGTATACGGGTATGGACTTTTTGGGTTTGGACAGGGCGAATTATCCAGAAAATATAAGGATTGTTGCGGTTCCTTCCACGGCTATTTTGGGTAAGAAGCATTTGTTGAGCGCGTTTGCTTTTGGTGCGGATGGCGTTTTAGTGATTGAGGGCAGCGAGGAGATTGATGAGAAGTTTACGAAGAAGCGGATGATTGAGTTGGGTCGGGAGTTAGCGCAGTTTGGCGTTGAGAGTATGCGTGTGCGGTACAGTTATGTACCCTTGCCGGTTTACAAGAAGGCTGCAGAGTTGTTTTCGATGTTTACAGATAGGATTAAGAAGTTTGGACCTTTAGCGGAAGATAAGCGGAATGCGATAAGGCAGAAGTTGAATGTTTAGATGTTGTGTTCTCTTCTGTGCTTCGCGGAAGGTATAGCCCCCCTTATAAATAGGTTGAAACTGTGGTTAGGGTTTTGTGGTGAATTGTGTGTTTTTAATGTGCACTATATTAATTGGATGTTTTAATGAAAAAAATGGAGTGTGTTATTGTTTTCTTTTTCTTTTGTAGGCTACTGTTGGCAGTAGCGTTGCTGGGGTGAGTAACAGCATAAGCGTTGGAAGCGTGTATTCTGGGATGACGTGGTATGACAATGCGAATCCCATTCCTTCCGTTGTTCTTATGTTGTTGGCGTTGTCTTCTGCTATGATTATGTAGGTTATGGTTGTGCAGTATGGGAAGGCTGGTATTGTGGTGTTCCAGATGTCTGATATGTAAAACTCCATTGTTTGGGTGAACCATGTTCCATTGCCGGTGGTATAGTTTAATGTTACCTGTTTTACTCCGCTTTGGTCGTCTGTTACGTTGGCGAAGACTATTACCATATCAGTTGGATACACATTGTTTTTGTCTGGTTGTTGGTAAACATCGTTTATTGAGGGCGGGGTTGAGTCTGTTTCTATTTTGAATAAGTATAGGCTATCGTAGCCCGGTCCTGCCATGGCTACTGTTGTGCCGGCTGTGGACATTGAAACCATTTTTGCAAGTTCCGGCAGTGTAATATTGCCTATGATGTTGCTGTCTGCCGTTAGGAAGTAGGCTGAGTAATCATCTGACAAGGGGTCCATGGTTGGAACTGCCATTATGCTTCCGTCTTTGCTTATTGCCACATCATAAATGTTTATTTCAGTTAGATTGACCCAGTCTTCGGTTTGTGTTCCTTCGCGTGTTCTGGCGTTTGCCCAGTAATGCACGCTAGTTAGGTAGATTCCTCCTGTTACTACTGCGTCGCCGTTGCCGCTAATGTCTACGCAGCTGAATGAGCCTAGATTTGTCCATGTTGGGTCTGGGTCGCCTATGAGGTTTGTGGCATTTGCCCAGTAATATAGGGTTGATGGGATGGGTCCCTCGTCTATTGCTGCTACTGCGTAACCATCATCTGACAGTGCTAGTTCCGTTATTAAGCTGGGTAGTTGACTCTGTGACATCCATGTTGGCGATGGAGTTCCTTCGAGCGTGTCTGCGTCTTTGAAGAAGATTACAAATCCGCCTACGTAGCCTGTTCCACCACCTGCTACATATTTACCGTTTGGTGAAATGTGAACAGTGCGGTAGTCGATTACGCCTGCCGTGTACGTCCATGTAGGGGTTTGGCCTGACCCAGTTCGTGCTGTGCATCCAGCGTAGTACCATATGCTTATGCCTGTTCCACCTACTACCGTGTAGTTGCCGTTTGCCGACATATCCAAAGTGCCCTTCTCTACCGGGCCTGGACCCATGCCTATGCTTGTCCATGTTGGTGTAGTTTGGCTACCAGTTCTTTGAGTTGACTGATTAAAGTAATGCAGGTAGCCGTTGGTGTCGCCCGCTACGACGTAGTCGCCGTCAGCCGATATCGCCACAGATAGGAGCGTGTCTACTTCTGGCTGATATGACCATATTGGGTTTGGGCTGTCCACGTCAAAATAGTATAAGCCTGTATTGTTTACTGCGGCTAGGTAGTTGCCGTCGGCTGAAACTGCAACGTCGTGCACTTGCATGGGGTTTGTCCATAAGAGTTGTATGGTGGTTTTTGTGGCGTTTGCCGGGTTTGTTGAAATGAATTTCATGTATAGTAGAGTGGATAGTAGTATTGTTAGTGTTAGGGTGAGAAAGATTTTTCTTTTCATAACACATCATTCAGTATCTTTCGCACGATTGATTTTTAATACTTGCGCATGTTAACCCACTAGCTTTCAGTCCTATTCTGAATAATCTATTGTTAAGTGCAAAAAGAAACAAGTTCTTCAAGTGAAAGTTGTAGTATTAAGTCGCAAAGTTTTAATTTCTGCTGCCGACTCACCAATTATCTGGACGGTTATCGGTCTTGGTTACCTTGCATCTTGACAAGATTTTTAACCCCCAAAGCGTCGCCATAATCGGCGCAAGCGACGAAGAAGGCACCGTCGGCTATGCGCTAATGAAAAATTTTACCCAACTTGGTTTTGAAGGCACAGTCTACCCCGTTAACATTCGCAAACCCGAAATAATGGGTCTAAAGGCTTACCAGTCTGTTGACCAAATCCCAGAAACAGTCGATTTGGCTGTTATCGCCACTCCAGCCAAAACCGTCCCAGACGTAGTCGAACAGTGCGGCAAAGCGGGAATAAAAGGCATAATCATAATCAGCGCGGGCTTCAAAGAAATTGGCGCAGAAGGCAAAGCCTTAGAAGATAAAATAACCGAAATAAAACGCAAATACGGCTTACGCATCATCGGACCAAACTGTTTAGGCATAATCCGCCCAAGCATAAACTTAAACGCAACTTTCATAAGCAAAATGCCTAAACCCGGCAACATCGCCTTCATCAGCCAATCCGGCGCGCTCGGCGCAGCAATACTTGACTGGGCAATCCACGAAAACATAGGCTTCAGCAACTTCGTCTCAGTCGGCTCAATGATAGACGTAGACTTCGGCGACCTCATCGACTACTTCGGAACAGACCCAAAAACCCGCAGCATCCTAATGTACATAGAAGGCATAACAAACGCACGAAAATTCCTAAGTGCAGCCCGCCACTTCGCACGCACTAAACCCATAATCGTAGTAAAAGCAGGCAAATTCACAGAAAGCGCAAAAGCCGCCGCCAGCCACACAGGCTCGCTCACAGGCGAAGACAACATATACGACGCAGCATTCAAACGCGCAGGCATGGTACGCGTCGAAGAAATCGCAGACCTATTCAACGCCGCCGAAGTTTTAGGCATGCAGCCCCTGCCAAAAGGACCTAATCTCGCCATAATCACAAACGCCGGCGGACCGGGCGTGATGGCTACTGACGCGTTAATAGCAAGAGGCGGAAAACTCGCTAAGCTAAGCCCAAAAACAATGGATTATCTCAACAGCTTCTTACCACCTTACTGGAGCCATGGGAACCCAATCGACATTCTGGGAGACGCTCACGCAGACCGCTACAAGGCGGTTGTTGAAGCTTGCTTAAACGACGAAAACGTGGACGGCATCCTAATCATCTACACGTCTCAAGCCGTGGCTGAACCCGAAGAAATCGCGCAATCCATAGCGGATGTGGTGAAAAATAGAGGCTACCAAAACAAGACAATCCTAACTTCCTTCATGGGACGAGGTTCCGTAGAAAACGCGAACAGCATCCTAAACCAAAACAGCATTCCAACGTATGGCACGCCAGAACAAGCAATCAAAACCTACCTCTACATGTACAACTACAAACGCAATCTGGAACTAATCTACGAAACGCCAGAAGAGCTTCCAGTCGACGCATCTCCGCCAAAGCGTCCAATAATGACCATAATTCGAAACGCCGCCATAGAAAATCGTGAGCTCCTAAACGAAGCTGAGGCTAAAAAGCTACTCGAATACTACGAGTTTCCAGTAGTAAAAACAATGGTTGCCAAAACACCAGAAGAAGCGGTCTCATGCGCTTCACAAATCGGCTACCCAGTGGTTCTAAAAATTCTCTCACCACAAATAACCCACAAAACAGACGCTGGCGGCGTAATCCTCGACCTAAAAAACGAAACCGAACTCCGAGAAGCCTACGAAACCATCATAAAAAACGCCAAAGCCTACAACCCCAACGCTGAAATCCAAGGCGTAACGGTTCAAAAAATGATAAACAAACGAGGCTACGAAGTGATACTCGGCGCCAAAACCGACCCGCTCTTTGGACCAGTAATCCTATTCGGCATGGGCGGCGTCGGCGTGGAGCTTTTCAAAGACTTCTCCTTGGAACTGCCACCCTTGAACCAGACACTGGTGAGGCGGATGATGGAAGAAACCAAAGTATACCAGCTTCTGAAGGGCTACAGAAACGTTCCGCCAGCCAACATCAAACTCCTCGAAGAAATCATCGTGCGCTTCTCCCAACTGCTCATCGACTTTCCACAAATAAAAGAAATCGACATCAACCCGCTTTTCATAAACGAAAAAGACGCCTGCGCCATAGACGCACGCATACTCATAGACAAAGAACGCGTCTTCCAAAAAATCGAGCCCCACCAACACTTGGTCATAAGCCCATACCCAAAGAAATATGAGACTCTGTGGCGAATGCGTGACGGACGCATTGTGCTTTTAAGACCAATAAAACCAGAAGACGAACCTTTATGGCTGGAAATGTTCCAAAACTTCAGCGAAGAATCCATACGCTACCGCTTCTTCCAAATAATCAAAGACACACCGCATGAAATGCGAGTACGCTACTGCAACATCGACTACGACCGCGAAATCGCCATAATCGCCGAACTAACCGAAGAAGGACGAAGAAAAATCCTAGGCGTCGTCCGCGTCAGCATTGAACCAGACGGAAAAGCCGGCGAAATCGCATTTATAATCGCAGATCCATGGCAAGGATTAGGCTTAGGAACAAAAATGGTTGACTACACAATCGACATATGCAAAGACATGAAAATCGAAACGCTATACGCGATAATGTTGCCGGACAACCACCGAGCCATTAACCTAACGCGCAAAATGGGCTTCACGCTGAAGTACATGGAAGACGGCACAGTCAAAGGCATACTTAACCTCAAAGAAGAAGAAACTGAATGTACCGGTTCCAGAAACTCTTTGGAATTGTCTAAACCTCAAGCTCAAACAACTGATTTCGAACAAAAGGAACAAAGAGAAACCGAGGCAATAAGTAATTAAACAGTTCATATTTGCGTTAAATATGGCATAGAAGTAACATAAGTTCTTTGGATAAGTTTTCTATTTACTGCAGAAAAGCTTAAATTATAATTTTTATGGTAAAGCTTATAATCTATAATTAGGCGGAGATAAAAAAAATGAGCGGAGAATTAAAACCGACTGAGACTTTAGATGTTAGAGGCGAAGTATGTCCATATCCCGACGTAATGACACAAAAAAAAGTAAAAAACATGAAATCAGGCGAAATACTAGAAGTCCTCGTTGACTATCCACTATCTGCAGAGCGAATACCAGAGTCAGTCAAAAAAATGGGTCATGAAGTCTTGAAAGTCGATAAAACAGGATCAAGCGAGTGGAAAATACTAATAAAAATAAAATAGGAAAGTGAAGCTTTGATCGAACCAACATATATTCTTTCGGGATTAATAGTGGGGATATTTTTCGGTTTCGCATTGCAACGTGGCAGATTCTGCATGAACTCTGCCTTCAGAGACATAATCCTTTTGAAAGAATACACGCTTCTAAAAGCAGTCATAGTGGCGATAATAGTTTCGATGTTAGGTTTTCATCTGATGGCAAGCCTTGGAATTATACAACTCAATCCTAAAGCCTTCTTTTGGGGCGCCAACATAGTTGGTGGCTTCATATTTGGCATAGGCATGGTCTTAGCTGGAGGATGCGCCAGTGGAACAACATACAGAGTCGGAGAGGGAATGGTTGGTTCCTTTGTTGCATTACTAGGTTTTATGATGTCCGCTGTCATAACTGGTTCAGGAGCACTAAGTGGAATAAAGTCATATCTACAAACAACGACAAAAATAACTGTAACAGATCCAGGACCCCTTGTAACATCTAAAAATACAAGCCCAACACTCGCTAACATAATAAGTGTAGACCCATGGATTATCGTTATAGTGATTGCAATCATTGGAATAGGAGGCTTGGCTTGGAAACGAAAAGGCGGAGAAAAAACCGAAGGAAGCTTATCTGAAAAAATATTTAAACATGGTTGGTCATGGTGGGCAACGGGCATAGTTATTGGTATAATAGCTATGATTGCGTTTCCAGCTTCAGCAGCTGCAGGGCGAAATTATCCATTAGGAATTACTGGTGGTTGGTCAACGTTTCTTAATACGCTGATCAAAGGGGATGCAAATGTACTGTCTTGGGAAACTTTTCTCGTTATTGGAGTCGTCATTGGAGCCGCCATAGCAGCTGGCATTGCTGGGGAATTTAAATTGCGAGCACCCGGTCCTGGGAGACTGGTGCAACAGTTCATTGGAGGTTTATTGCTTGGAATAGGTGCGGTGATCGGCGATGGTTGCAATATTGGACACATACTCAGCGGAGTGCCTCAACTTGCGGTAGGCAGCATAATCGGTGGGTTTTCTATAATTATGGGTTGCTGGGTGACAGCATACATACTTTTGATGAGGAGATAGCAATGGCAACTATCAGCTTTCTGTTCTTCTCTGGTCCATATCAGTCTGAAAGTCCAGAAACCGTAGTTGAATTGGCAAAAGCAGCTTTGGCAAAAGGCATTAAAGTCAAGATTTTCTGTTATATGGACGCTGTCAATTGCGTTATGACGATTCAAAAAGAAGTCCCAGGAGTCACTAACATTGAGAAGCAGTTCAGAGAGTTAATAGCAAAAGGGGCTGAAGTACGCTTATGCACTTTATGCATGCTTGTCAGAGGAACAAAGGACACCATAGAAGGCGCTACAAAAGCCGGAACACCTGACATTGCAGAGATGGCAGAGGGATCTGACAGATTCCTAGTTGTCTTCTAGGAGGATGTGCATATGCCGAAGAAAATTGTTGTCATATTAAGAAAACCACCTCATGGATCACTATTTCCAGCAGAAGGCTTACGAGCTGCTGTTGCAGTTAGCACAATGGACACCACAGTAGTCTCTATAGGAGATAGCGTCTACGCCTTTTTGAAAGAAACGGACATTACACTTTACAAGCGTCACTTGGAGTTCCTTTCAAGGCCTATGCTCGAAGATGCTAAGCCTCTTCTTGTTCACATCGACAAGGTTTCATTGTTAGAACGTGGATTAACCGAAGAAGACCTAATTGAAGGAGTGGTTGTAAAGGAACGCGATGAAATCCTCAGAATAATAGCGGAAGCTGATGTCACTTTAACATTTTAGGTGATGGTTATGGCTAAAATTCTTTATTTTATAACCGACATGGACCCCATAGGTATTCAGCTGGCTTTGGAACATAAGGGCGATAAAATCGGAATCTGCTTGTTGCAAGACGCGGTTTACTATGGATGTAAAGGAAGAAATGACGTGGATTTGGCCAGTGCTATAAAAAAGGATATACCCATTTACGTGGCTAAGAAGGATGTTGAGTTGCGAGGCTTAACAAAACTGCTTCACCAAGAAATAAAAATTTTAGATTACAGCGAAATCATCGACTTAATCTTTAATTATGAACGAATAGTCAATTTGTAACCTATTATCCCCTTTTTTGACTTTCCCTTTTGTTTTAATAATGAGAAAGAAAAAGTTAAATCAGTTGTCTTTGTTGGACGGCATGTAACTATAGAAGTTTTCCTTTGTAGAACACCGTGGCTGGGCATCCTAAGCATTTTCCATCTGGATAACAAGGCTGTTCCGCACATTTTTTTCCGCAAGGAGATTTCTCTTGCTTTTCAGAATAAATCGTGAGTGGAACAACAAAATCCTTGACAGGGGTTACCACCACATTAGATTCTGCATCTAAGACATCAGAGTTTTTCCTTAAGTTATGATTAACACAACACTCTATTGCTTGTAGTTTTTCGCTTGCAAAAAAGAGGCACAGATTATGTTTTCCAGAGATAATAAATCCATTCAGGAAAATTGGACACTTATCGAAAAATTCCACTATTTTCCACGGCTCTTTAGCAGTTATCTCCACTTTCACCATATGTAAATTTGTCTCTTTTAGGTTTACACCGACTATCCTAGTTATCATCCCAGAGTCCCTCAAGCGCCGTATTCTTGCATAAACAGCTGGCTGCGACAGTTTCAAATAGTTTGCTATTGCAGTTTGTGTCATCTCGGGTTTTTCCATAAGTAATGAAATAATTTTTCTGTCGTTTTTGTCAAACTTTTCCAAATGTCCTCACCAACGATATTTATGGCTTGAGTTATTAATAACAAAAATTATAAGCTTTTACCTTTAAAAAACTTATTAGTTATAACAAAACAAACAAGTACGCTGGAAGAAATTAGTTCGCCTTTACTGGGTTGAAACCGCTGCTATTGGAATTAATGGGAAACACTTATCACAGTTAAAAGCTAGAAAACTCCCCAAACTGAAAAACAAGAAGACGTAAATCACAAGCCCATCTGCATCTATTTTGTTAAATTTCACCTAAGCATAACATAAAAATCCTATAATTAATTTTCTATTTACCAACAACTAAATTTAAATTATAGAAACTGCAATAGTCTAGCTTCATTAAACTATTAAAATGGTGATGAAATGGAGAATAAGCTTAAAGTTGCCTTCTATTGGGCTGCTAGTTGTGGAGGTTGTGAAATTGCTGTCTTGGACATCAACGAGAAAATCCTTGACGTCATACAAATCGCTGACATTGTTTTCTGGCCA
>Ga0272448_1008322_pt1 | contig 10810 bp, 11 predicted proteins | sample YNPCB0191_FD_202220 | JGI IMG/M metagenome (GOLD analysis project Ga0272448, IMG submission 202220) | Hot spring sediment microbial communities from Yellowstone National Park, WY, United States - YNP-CB-019-1 | ecosystem: Environmental > Aquatic > Thermal springs > Hot (42-90C) > Sediment... | reverse complement strand
CGGCGTCGAGCGCGATTCCGTCGGGCACGGCCTCGCCAAGGTCGGCCCATACGCGGCGATTGGTGAGCGAGCCGTCGGGCAGGATGTCGAACGCGGTGAGCCGATGGCCCATCGATTCGCCGACGATGAGCGTGCGTCCGTCGGGCGTGATAACCGTGCCGTTGGGGAACATCAGGTCGCGCGCGACGACGCTCGCCGCGCCCCCCGGCGTCACCATAACGAGCTCTGCGGGCTTCTGCGGCTCGTTGGCGTAGAGGTTGTAGCCGAAGTTGCCGACGTAGGCGCGGCCCTTGCCGTCGACGACCATGTCGTTGCAGTGGAACGAGGCAAGGCCGCTTAAGTCGGCGTGGACACTAAGCCCGTCCGGGTCAAGGCGCATCAGCTTGCGGTCGGTCATCGAGACGACCAGCATCCGCCCGTCCGGCAGCCATCCGAGGCCCGAGGGCCAGTTGGGAACCTCGCACACGACGCTGGTTGCGCCGTTCAGATCGACGGTCATCACCTTGTGCGCGTGCATGTCGGAGAAATAAAGCCTTCCGCCATGCCATCGCGGTCCCTCGGGAAACATCAGATGGTCGAGCAGGACTTCAAGCGTTCTCATCGCATGGCCCCCGATCGCGCCGGGTTCAATCGAGCGCGTGCTTCTTCTTCAGTTCCTCGAGTTCGGCACGACTATAGCCGAGCGTGCCCATCAGGACCTCGTCGGTATGTTGCCCGATGGTGGGCGCCGCGGAGCGCACTTCGCACGGCGTCGCGCTCATCCGCCAGGGAATGCCGCAATGCTGCTTCACTCCGACTTCAGGATGCTGCTTGTAGACGAAATAGCCGCGCGCGGTCAGGTTCGGGTCCTGGGAAAGATACCTGGCGTCGGCGACCACGCCGGCTGCGACGCCCGCCTTCTGCAAGTGCTCGACCGCGGACGCGGGATCGCGCGTCGAAGTCCATGAGGTAATTATGGCTTCGAGCTCGTCCTCGTTGGCCTTACGCGCGGCAAGCGTCTTGAAGCGCGGATCGTTGGCCAGTTCCGGGCGTCCGATCGCGTGTGCGAGCCGGCCCCATTCCGCATCGTCGGCGCACACGATCGAGATCCATCGATCGACGACCTGGTCGGCGATCTTGTCGGGCCAGTCGAGGCATTTGAAGTTGCCGTGCGGCGCCATCAAGGGATCGCGATTGCCGTTTCGCTCGGGCTCGCGCCCGTTCATCGCGTATTCGAGCGTGCCTTCGGCGAGCACATCGATCGCGCATTCCCACTGGCTCATCTCGACGTACTGGCCTTCGCCGGTGCGCGCGCGATGGTACAGCGCCATCAGCACCGCCATCGCGCCGTGCGCGCCGGCGTTCGGGTCGGCGTAGCTGAAGCCGGCGTGCATCGGAGGCCATCCCTTGTAACCCGTCAGGGAGGAGAGCCCCGAAAGCGGCACCTGTGCGGGACCGTAGGCGACGTAATCCCGGTACGGGCCGGTGTCGCCGTAGCCGGTAAGCGAGACCATCACGATGTCGGGCTTGAGCTTCCTGACCTCGGAATACCCGAAGCCCATGCGCTCCATCACGCCCGCGGCAAAGTTGTTGATTACCACGTCGCTAACCTTGATAAGACGGCGCGCGACCTCGTGGGCCTCGGGATACTTGAAGTTGAGCGTGATCGACTTCTTGCCCTGGTTGTACTGGTTGAAGTAGCCCGAGCAGTCCGGCCCGCTGAATTTGCCGTCCGGCCACGGCGGCAGCATCCGCGTCACGCACGGACGGGTCCTGGTCTCGATACGGATCACTTCGGCGCCAAGATGGGCGAGCTGGAGCGTGCAATACGGCCCCGCCCACACCCAGGTGAAGTCGGCGATCCTGATTCCTTCAAGCGGCAGCTTCTTCGCCATCAGATGATACCCTTTTTCCTGAGTTCGCCGAGCCGGGCCGTGTCGAGTCCGAGCCGCGCGCCGAAGATCTCCTCGTTATGCTGTCCGAGAGTCGGCGCGGGGCGGCGGATCTGCCACGGCGTCTTCTCGTACTTGAGCGGCGCGCCGGGATACTTGTGCGTTCCGGCGACGGGCTGCGTGATTTCCACGAAGAATCCGCGCGCCTTGAGATGTTCGCTGTTCAGCAGATCGCCCATCGTGGAAACCGGCGCGAGCGGAATCCTTTTCGCCTGCGCCGCCTTGTAAAGGCCCAGCACGGTCTGCTGGCGCACGTATTCGCCAAGGAAGACCTTCAACGCGTCCCAGTTTGCGGCGCGCTTGAAGCGATCGGCGAAGATTTCCTCTTTAGCCCACTCGGGATTTCCCATCACTTCGACCAGCCGGTCCCACTGATGGTCCTCGATGCAGCAGATGTAGATGTAACCGTCCTTGGCCTCCATCGTTTCGACCGGCTGGATCGGCTTCGCGCCGAGCCGGGTCGCAACCATTTTCATGTACGGCCAGTACTCGAACGTCATCTCCAGCATCGAGGCGATCGTCTCCTGTTCCGAGACCTCGACGTGCTGGCCCTCGCCGTCGCGCAGCCGCGCCATCAATGCACCCATCGTGGCCACCGCAGCGTGCACTCCCCCCTGGTAGCCCGACTGATGACCGAAAGTTTTAAGCGGGGGAAGCTCGGGATGCTCGGGGCCGGCGCCGTTGAGCACGCACACGCCGCCCGCCGCCCAGACCGTGAGCTCTTCGGCGCGCCAGTCCCGGTACGGACCGGTCAAGCCCCACGGCGTTATCGATGTCATGATAAGCCGCGGATTCAGCCTGGCCAGACGCTCGTAAGTGAGGCCGACGCGCTCCATCTCGGGCGGGTTCAGGTTATGAATGAAGATGTCGGCGTCTGCTACCAGGCGTTCGAGCAGGCCGAAGCCCTCCGGCGTCGCGACGTCGAGCGTGACGCCGAGCTTGTTGGTGTTCAGGTAAAGGAACAACCCGCTTTTCTCGGGATGCGGCTGGCCGCCGGGAAACGGGCCGCGCTTTCGCGAGCGGTCGCCGATTCCGGGGCGCTCGATCTTGATCACCTCCGCGCCCATGTCGGCCATCAACTTCGAGGCGTACGGGGCCGAGACAAGCTCGCCCAGCTCAACGATCTTCAAGTCGGATAATGCACCTGCCATCGATACTCCATCTGTTCGGGGCGGACCCGGCCCGAGGCCCCTGGCCGCGTCCGGTGTTGGCACTATTCGGGAAATACCTTGCGCAAGGGCTTCACCTCAACCCGTTCGAATACACCGCCGGTCGTGTACGGATCGCTCTGGGCAAAGGCTATCGCCTCGGCCTCGCTGTCCATGTCGACGATGATGAGGCTGCCGCTGGCATCGGCGAACGGCCCGGCGATAACGACCTTGCCGCGCTCGACCAGGGGCCGCAGGTTGTCCAGATGCGCGGGACGGAGCGCCGGGCGAAGTCGCGCTCCGTCGGGGCCGTCATGTCCGATAATCACAAACAGCATCGGCAAAGCCTGTCCGAGAAAGATTTTCGGGTTTGTCCTTCTTAGCACGCATCGCACCGTCTTCCCAAGCCGCCGAGGGCGAAGCGATACGCCGCGGGCAGAGCGTTGAGAAGGGCGCAAAACGCGGTCTTCATCGCGGCACGGTCTCAACTCCGGCTACCGGACGGGAATCGCGCCCAGGCCGCTGTAATAAACCATGAACCACGCGGCGCCGAGCGCCATGAGGAGCGCGAACGCCACGGCGTCGCGTGCACCCATCCGGTACTCGACAAAGCTCGTCGGGCGACGGGTCCGGCCGAAGCCGCGCGCCTCCAGCGCCATCGCCATGTTATTCGCCTTGCGAAGCGCGCCCATGAACACCGGCACCACCACCGGAACGTAGCGCCGCACCCGCTCGAACGCGCCACCCGCGTCGAAGTCGTAGCCGCGAAGCCGCTGCGCGTCCACGACGGTCAGCGCCGATTCCATGAACAGCGGCACCAGCCGGAACGCGAGGGTTATCGTGAAGCCGAGCCGATACGGCATCCCAAGGCGCGAAAGCCCGACCGCCAGCTCCTCGACCTTGGTGCCCGAGAGAAACAGCACCGAGGCCAGCACCAGCTCGCCGACCTTGAGACCCCGCCCGAGCCCGAACATCAGCGACGCCCTGCTCACATGGAAAAGCGGAATATGAATCAGCGGCCTGCCGACCCGGTAGAATAGCATCCAGGTGAGCATCGTCGGCACGATTATCAGTATGAAGAACCATCGCAACCGATACACGTTCTCCATCGCGCCCATCGCGAAGGCGACCGCGAGCAGGAGCAGCGCAAGCGGCGTCAGCGCAACCGGGTTGTCCACCCAGTAGATCGACCAGAACACGGCAAACAGGCCAAAGACCTTGACCGTCGGATGGAGCCGATGGACGAAGGAGTCGCGCTCGACATAAAGCGTGGTCTTCATCCGCCCCGCCCCCTGAGCCAGTTCGCCATCTCCTCGGGCGTCAGCGCGACCGTGCCGAACCGGCGCGAGAGCTGGGTCACCTCCGGCGCGCGGAACGACGACGCCCGAAGCATCGCGTCATGCGCGAAGAACTCGCGAACGCCGCCGTCGAAAATCGTGCGCCCGCCGCGCATCAGCACCACGCGCCGCGCGTACTCAGCGACCAGCCACGGCGCATGGGTAATCATCACGATCGCGACGCCCGATTCGTTCAATTCGGTGACGAGCCGCATCATGCGGCGCTGCTCGCGGTAGTCGAGTCCCGTGGTCGGTTCGTCGAGGATGAGCACCTTGGGCCTGAGCACGAGAACGCTTGCGACGGCAAGGCGCTGGCGCTGGCCCTTGCTGAGCAAAAACGGATTGCTTGCGCGTTCGTTCTCAAGACCGACCGCGCGCAACACTTCGGTGCATCGCCGCTCGATCTCCCCGGGCGCCAGACCGAAGTTGCGCGGGCCGAAGGCGACCTCATCTTCGACCGTTGCGGCGAAAATCTGATGGTCGGGATTCTGGAAGACGTAGCCGATGTCGCGCGCGGTCGCCGCCGAATGAAGCGTCGCGCGATCGCGCCCATCGAGCCAGATCTTTCCCGACTCCGGCTGGAGCAGCCCGATCATGAGCTTGGCGAGGGTCGTCTTGCCGGAGCCATTCTGGCCAATTATCGCAACGAATTCGCCCGGCGCTATCGAAAGGTCAACACCGTCGAGGACGCGCGGCCCGCCGGGATAGGAAAACGAGACGTTCTCGATCCTGATGAGCGGGGCAGCCGAGGGCGGCCGTACCGAATCGGAAACAGGGGTGCGCCTGGACGGCGGTTGCGTGGACGCAATCGGCGCGTTGGGAAAGCGTTTTCTAATCTCTGTCTCAGCGTGCTCGATACTTTGCGCGTGGCCCTCGATTCCGAGCAGCTTCAGCAGGCGGTTGAGGCCCGGCGGATGCACCCCGCAGCTTTCCAGCAGGTCCAGTTGGGTCATCACCGCGGACGGCGGCCCTTCGGCGATGATCGAGCCCTCGTTGAGGAGCATAACCCGGTCGCTGCGCTGAAGTTCCTCGGCCTCGTGCTCGATCACGAGCAGGCTTACTCCCTGCTCGCGGAGCTGGCGGATAAGCGCGAAGACCTCCGCGCGGCCCTCGGGATCGAGGTCGGTGGTCGGCTCGTCGAACACGATAATGCGCGGGCGCAGCGCGAGCACGGCCGCGATCGCAAGCCGCTGCTTCTGTCCGCCCGAAAGAGAAGTCGGATCGCGTTGCTCCAGGCCGGCAAGTCCGACCGCTTCAAGCGCCGGTCCTATTCGCCGGAGCATTTCCCCGCGCTCCATCCCGAGCTGTTCGAGCGCGAAAGCGACTTCATGGGCGACAGTGGTCGAGAAGAGCTGCGACTCGAAATCCTGGAACACCATCCCGACTTCGGGCGCCATCTGATGGACGCGCGCGCCGGCGGTCGGGCGGCCCGCGATCCGGACTGTTCCGCGCAACTCCCCGCCCTCAAGTTCCGGAATGATCCGATTGAGGCACTTGGCAAGCGTGGACTTTCCCGCGCCCGACGCGCCCATCACGCCGATCATCTCGCCGGCCGACTGGATAAGGTTGATTGCCCTAAGCGCCGCGCGCGCAGTGTCATGATAGGCGAAGCTCAGGTCTTCGACCGCGAGCGCCTCCCCGGCCGGCACGCGGCGGGCGTCCGCTTCAGCCTCGCGCATCCACCCTTTCACATCAGGCATAGCCCCACCACCGCAAGCAGCATCAGCGGGCTTACGATTATCGCGACCGACTTGTCGTAGGGCGCCGCCGTAATCCAGGCCGGCAGGAACGCGGGCGTCCAGTAACCCGTCGAGAGCAGATTGCCCGCGACCCAGGCGCCGACCTCGCCCGCGACCAGCAACGCCAGTCCGAGTGTCCGGCGCGCCATCGGCGCCCGCCGGAGTTCGGGCATCAGCTCCGTGTAGAGCATTCTGCTCTGGCGCACGGGCGTGTAGACGGCGGCCAGTATGAATGGCGACAGGAGCATCGCGGAGACCATGTTGTTGAAGATGATCACGTTGCCGAGCAGCGAGAACGGCCTGAGCGCGAGCATATTGTCGCCCCATCCAACGAAGTCCGCACAGAGCACGCTCGCGGCCAGGCACGCCGCGAAATATTTGACCGCGACGCGCGGCGAACGGATCACGGGGCTTTCGCCGCGCGAGATGATCTCCCACATTTTGTACGGGATAAAGCCGTAAAAAAGATTGGCGGCGAAACCGAACAGGTCGCCGGGCGAGACCCCGCCGAAGAAGTCGCCGATCATGTTGCCAATCGCCGCGCCCCACGCCGCCGCGGGTCCGAACAGGAACGAGCACACTATCGGGATTGCGTTGGCGGGACGAAGTTCCGTCACGCCGGGAATCAGCGGGACTACCTTGAACGGCACCAGTACCGCGGCGTAAAGCGCTGCCGAGATCGCGCACAGCACGACCATCCGGGTGTTGCGCCACATCAGGCGAAGTTCGGTCATCGGCGGGTCGGGGAAACGAGCGGCCGGTTCAAAGATGCCCTCACTGGAGCCGCGATAGATTGCGCGCGCCGCATGGCCGGCCAGCAGCTTGTCGAAGCCGTGCTTTCATTCAGATGGTGTTTTCCGCCTTTCTCAACCCCCGGCTATTGGCGTTCCGCACCCGGGGTTTCCATCTCGCCGCACATGTAAAGCAGCACCGTCCACAGGCTTCGCGACCATGGCGCGAGCGATATCAGGGCAAGCGAGCCGACGGCGGCCGCGATACCGACCTGGGCGGACTCCGAAAGCCCGAAAAAACGAGGTCGCCACCCACGCAACAAGCATCCCCGCGCTGATCACCATGTAACGCGCTTTACCACGTACTTCGGTCCGCGCACCGCACCGGTGGGGTTCGAGGGCAGGATTCCGCCGGTAACCAGATAGTCGGAGAGTTGCCGGATGGCGGCCAGGTGCTGCCGACCGACGGCTTGGCCATCTCGGCGCCGAGCTGCTCGATGTAGGCGGCCACTGTCAGCGGCTCGATGTCGGCAAGGCCAAGGGCGTGCCGTTCGGTCCAGTCGAAGAACTGTTTTACCGCACGCGCATAGGCGAAACGGGTGTTGCGGTTACGGATGTAGGCGGTGAAGAACTCGATGAACCGCTCGCTGGCGCCGGCGCAGGCCGCCGAGATCGCGGCCGGCAGCGTATCGAGGCCGGCGCGGATGAGCGCCGGCGGCGACGCGGTCGCGTCATCGTCGGTCAAGAGTATCGGTCCTTGGGGCTCCTTGGGCATGGGAGCCGCGGCCTCCTCACCCTCTCCTTTCATCTATCATAAAGGACGTTATGAGAGATAAAAAGGGCGGGGAGGGCGGTGAAATCCCGCTGACCGCCGACTCATCGGTGCAACGATCCGGCGCTGGTGGGAGACAGAGGAATGGATGAGGATGCGGGCCTGGATGCTGGTTTCTCATCGGCCAACAGACAACATCACGGCGGCCAAACGGTAATTAAGCGGCGATCTCGGCATCGTCAAGTTGCCAGCACGGCTGAGCAAGGCGTCGTGAGCGCCCTAGGCGGCGGGTACGCTGCCTCTTGATTAACTCGCCGCCTTGGGGGAAGGAAAGCAAGCTTTGCATGGCCCCAGCGGCTGCGCTTATTATTCGGGAGTATTGCGCGGACTCATCCCACCGTTCCCCATCCCGCCACCGGTTCCTTTGCCCTTCATACCCACCGACATACAGATCAATTTGCGGCCCTGCATGCTGTCGCTAGTCTGGCAGGTACCACTTGCGGTTTGTTCCTTACGATTGGTGAAGCTGCATGGATCGCCGGGTGACTTGCCCTCACAAGCCGCGATCCTCTTTTGCTTCCCGCCACCGCCGCCGCCCATCTCACCCATCTGGGCGTAAAGCGGCGCGCACGTCGTGAGAGCGAATAGGCCGACTAAAATCGGAATCCTGATTGTCATTGTAGAATGCTCCTCGAGGAATTGCGGCCGAGCCGAGGAATGAAAGAGTTCCTCGGCTCGGCAGTGCGCGGGAAGTCTGGCGTGAGCCAAACCCGTCCGCTCATGAATTGGCAGGCGGCGTCTTGGAAAAGTGCCTCAGCCCGGTGCCGTCGTGCATTAGGCGATGGACCAGCAACTTCTGGAACGACGGCAGCTGGTCGGATGTGAGCAAGGCCCGTTCGGCGAGGATTCGCTGTACGACTGCGTACTGGAATTGGGCTTGCTCCTGCTGTACGGCACTGAGGAGACTTTCGATCTCCGACTTGTTGAACGAGTTGCTGGTCAAAAGCGCCGAGACTAGCTGTTGTTTCAGTTGCGCCACGCGTGCGCGATGCGTGCTGCGCTCCTGCTTGAATTGCTCGCGCAACTGGTCCCACTGCTGCTGCTGACTCGACGTGAGATTCAGCGCGGCCACTGCTTGGCCTTGTCCAGAGCCTTCGAGAGGCATCGCGCTTCCCTGAGTTTGGGCGTGGGCGAACTGCCAGCCGATTGCGCCGAATATCGCCAGGTTGAGGGAGACAGAGAAGGCTAATCCCAGATAGAGTAAACGGCTTTTCATGGTTGTTTCATCCTCCTTCGAAGTCACGGTTCGTCTGCCATTGGTGAAAGATAGGCGCGGGCTAGCGACCCCGGCGGCGCAAGGTCGAAAGCACCCCACTCGTCCTGTGCGTAGGTCGTGGTCCGCGGCGTGCTGGGTACCAAATAGGGAATAGTCAGAGCGCTTCCCAGCCATCCTCCCAGTCCCAAACCGAGGGCAACTGTGAAAGCGATGGCGGGCGCCAACCGCCATGCTGAACAAAACGCCTCCATCCATTTGCCGAGCGTCTCTCGCCGCCTGGGCGTTCGCCCGTGGGACAGCGCCTCGTTCACTCGGATCCAGAGATCCGACGGCGTGGGAGGCGCCGTATACAGCTCCAAAAGTCCCCAGGTTGCGAGGTCACCCTGCCTGATGAGTCGACAGGACACACAGGAGCTCAAGTGCGCTTCCAGTTCCGCCTCCAGAGGATCCTCGGGCCGCACCAGCGCAAGCCGCCTCCTCACATTCTGACATTCCTTGTCCATACGTCGGTCCAATATGGTTAAACCGGCTTGCGACGCCGATCTTGTGATGGAACCGCCGCGTCATCGATCCACTCTTTAAGTCCCTCGCGCAGGCGCTCGCGAGCGCGCCAAAGCAGGGAAGTAACCGCCGAGACCGTTTTGCCCATCGCGCGCGCCGCGTCTTCGTAGGACAGGCCTTCAAAGCGGAACAGGACCAGCGCCATACGCTCCTCATCCGGTAGAGAGAGGATCACCCGGCGCACGGCCGACCTAATCTCGTTACCCAAAGCGGCGTCTTCCGGACCGGGCGTGCTCGCTGCCACGTTTATAATTCGCGGTTCGTCCATACGGTGCGGCTCTTCGAATCGTTTGTAAGCCCGCGCCTGTGCGTTGAGACACAGGCGGGTGGCGATGGTGAGCAAGTAAGTTTCGAAGGAGGCTTCGGCCCGATAGCGTGCGGCACTCCGGAGCAGCCTGACAAAGGTCTCCTGCACTATTTCTTCCGCCTCGAGGCGATTTCCCGTCTGGCGGAAAGCTAGCCGGAACACCCTTTTCTGGTGACGCAGGAAAAGGAGGTGGAAGCTTTCATGGTCGCCCCCAGCGAGCCGGGCCATCAGTTCCTGGTCGCAAAGCCCCTCGGGCATTTGCTGCTTCGACATCCGTCGGCGGACCATTACCCTCAAATAAAACCGGCGACGAGGGCAAATCTTGCGCAGCTCCTCCGAAGCGAAAGCTCCCGTTTGATGACCGCGAATCGTCCGACCCCGCAAAACCCGGCTCTTGTTTTGAAGGGGCGTGGTCAGGTTGTTGACCGTGGAGCACTTATATGTAAGCTACATGTAGATGCAAGCTCGAAATCGCGCAAGGGTCGCGAATAAGGAAAGCTCGCCACACGGGCGGCGGCAAAGGTGGCGCTACACGGTGCCCGCAATCCTACTCCTTTTAAGCAGAGGAGCATCGCACGGATATCAGCTTCTCGCGCAGCTACCAGATGTTTTTCCACGAGCTGACGGGATTCCGGATCCGGGGGCGTTCTATCGCACTTTGAGAGAACTAGAACAGGAAGGCGCGATAACCTCAACGTGGGTCACAGAAGATGCCGGTCCAGCGAAGCGCGTGTATCAACTCGCCGACGCCGGGAGAGAGCAACTGGAGTCTTGGATCCTTGCCTTGAAGCGTGAAATAGAGAGTATCAAGCGATTTCTGAGCGCTGCGGAGAGCCGACCAGTCAAGAAAGGCACGAAGAAGGCGTGATTTCTAGAGTTGCCAACGCCTATGAGGAACGGGCGGACCTCCAGCCGATGCACTGGGAGATCGCCGGTGCGTTCGGTGACATTGGAATTTTGTTCCCGATCGCGATCGCGCTCATTTCACTTTGCCATGTGAACCCAACG
>Ga0272448_1008317_pt1 | contig 10814 bp, 11 predicted proteins | sample YNPCB0191_FD_202220 | JGI IMG/M metagenome (GOLD analysis project Ga0272448, IMG submission 202220) | Hot spring sediment microbial communities from Yellowstone National Park, WY, United States - YNP-CB-019-1 | ecosystem: Environmental > Aquatic > Thermal springs > Hot (42-90C) > Sediment... | reverse complement strand
CGTCGCCAGGGTTTTGAACTGGCCAGCCGGATGAGCTGGGAAGTCGTGTGCAGGGACTATCTGCTGCCCGCCATCGAGCGGGCCTCGCGCAAACATCGCGGCGCCGTTCAGGTCGCGTGAGGGCGCCGTCGGTCGAGCCCGATCCGGGCACCCTTCGTATGCGGGTGGACCGACTCGGCCATGATGCCGGGCCGGTCCACCGCGTTTCCCGCGAATGTCTACCGGGACAGGAAGCCGGTGCCTGCCATCGAAAGGCCGATCACCACGCCCGAGGCCGTCGGGGCGCTCAGGTCCATCCGGATCGTGCTGTAGAGCGTGCCGTCCACCTTCGGCGAGAACGTGTAGAAACCCGTGCCCGTCAGAAACATCTGCTGTCCGCCCGCCTGCGTGGTCATGCTGACATCGTAGTTCACCCGGACGGTGCTCGTGCTCGACTCGATGGAGGTAACCGTGATCGTCGCCGTGCCGTCCGACATCGCCTGCTCGTACGAACGGCCGACCTGCATCGGCTCCCCGTTTTCCGCCAGCGGCTGGCCGTCCGCGCCGAACGCCTGAGTGAACGCCGTTGACTGTGTCATCTGGGCCACCTGCACATTGCCGAGCATTACGCTCGCCGTGACGGGGTATTCCCCCGTGTAGGTGCCCGCCGGGATGGGCAGGCCCAGATCGTCCGGCATCGGCGGGCTCGCCGGAACCGGGCCTCCGCACGCGCTGAGCACCATGAGACCGACAATCGAAACGAGTTCAAGGGCGATACGGCGCATCGTAAACCTCCTGCTGCCTGCTCCTTCCCGTGCCCACAACATCTCCACGAACCCCGGTTTACTTATCGGTCGCCAGTGGGCAGTTATCGGAGCCAAAATGCAGAGGGCAAGCCGGGACCACGGAGCGCCTTGGCCGGGTCATGTCGCGCCGGCCTGCCGCAATGGCGCGGGGCAATCGCTCGTTGCATCCCCGGCATGTGTCGCGGCTTCCCTGACGCGGTGCAACGGGCGCCAACGACGCGCCCGGCCTCATCGGACGCGGCCGCTGCCTGCGTGGGTCTTGCCCCACTCGTCGATGATCTTCGCAATGCGCTCGGCGGCGTGGCCGTCCCATTTTTCGGGCACGGCGGTCGCCCGCTTGTTTGAGGATCGCACTGCGCGGTAGGCGGAACGGATCCGTTCCGGGTCCATGCCCACAAGCTGATTGGTGCCCTGCGTAATCGTCACCGGACGTTCCGTGTTTTCGCGAAGCGTCAGGCAGGGCACGCCGAGGATCGTTGTCTCCTCCTGAATGCCGCCGGAGTCCGTCAGGACCACGGCGGCGTTGGCCGTGAGTTTGAGAAACTCCAGGTATCCCAGCGGCTCGACAAGCTTGAGCCCGCGCATGGCCGCGTACCTCGGGCCGAGCCCGGCTGCGTGGATGTTCTTTCGCGTTCGCGGATGCACGGGAAACACGACGGGCAGGTCCCGCTGAATATCCTCGATCACGCCGGTGATCGCAGTGAGGACGTGTGGATCGTCCACGTTGGCGGGGCGATGGAGCGTCAGGACGACGTACCGCCCCGGCGTCACATCGAGCGTTTCGAGAATCGCCGACGCCTCAGCGCGCCGTCGGTTCGCCAGAAGCGTGTCGATCATCGTGTTTCCGACGAAATGTACGCGCGAAGAGTCGATTCCTTCCTTCGCGAGGTTTTCCAGACCGCTCGGCTCGCTGACGAAGAGCAGATCGCTGATGGCGTCGGTGAGAACGCGATTGATCTCCTCGGGCATCCGCCGATCGAAGCTCCGCAACCCCGCCTCGACGTGAAACACCGCCACATCCAGCTTCGTGGCGACCAGCGCGCAAGCGACCGTGGAGTTCACATCACCGACGACGAGAATCGCATCGGGCCGGTGTTCGAGCAGCACCGGCTCGAACCGCTGAATGATCGCCGCCGTCTGCTGTGCGTGAGAGCCGCTTCCGACCTCCAGATTCACATCCGGCCGCGGGATCTCGAGTTCGTCGAAGAAGAGCTGGCTCATCTTCTCGTCGTAGTGCTGGCCCGTGTGCACAAGCAGGGCCTCGATCGCCGGAAACGCCCTGTACGCGCGCATGAGCGGCGCGATCTTCATGAAGTTCGGGCGGGCCCCGCAGATGTTGATGATCCTCATACCGATGATCGCTCCCAACAGCCTCGAACCGCAACGGCTGCGCCGGCCCGCCCGGAACGCCGTTCGACAGGCCCGCCCGCGCACGGAGGGCGGCGGCCCACGTCAATCGAAGAAGCGGAATCGCACGATGGCCCAGATCGCCGCGATGCCGTCGCGCCAGGTGATCTTCTTGCCCTCCGCGTAGTCGCGCCCCGCATAGCTGATCCCCACTTCGTAGACGCGCCAGCGCCCCCTGGCCACCTTGGCCGTCAGCTCAGGTTCGATCGTGAACCGGTCGCTCGTGAGCCGCAGGCTCCGCACCACGTCCGCGCGGAAGACCTTGTAACACGTTTCCATGTCGGTCAGGTTGAGATTCGTAAACGCGTTGCTCAACCACGTGAGAATCCGGTTGCCGACCATGTGCCAGAAGAACAGGACGCGATGGGCCTCGCTCCCCACGAAACGCGAGCCGTATACGACGTCCGCACGCCCTTCGATGATCGGCTGAAGCAGCCGGGGGTAGTCACGCGGATCGTATTCCAGATCCGCATCCTGGACGAGCACAATGTCGCCGCGCGCGGCGGCAAACCCCGTCCGCAGCGCTGCTCCCTTGCCGCGGTTGCGCTCGTGAAGGATCACCCGAATGTCCGCCGGCTTGAATCGCTCGCAGATCGGCCCGTACAGCTCCCGCGTGCCGTCCGTCGAGCCGTCGTCGACCAGGATCAGCTCCTTCTCCATGCCCACGTTCACGTCAAGCACGCGCTGGACGATCTCTTCCAGCGTGGTGCGCTCGTTGAACACCGGCATGACGATCGAGAGCTTCACGATCCCGGCAAAAGCCTTTCCATCACGTCCTGGAAGAACCCTGCGCCGGCGGCATGATACGTGAACCCGTGCTGCTACTGCAAGAGTCTCAAAAGGAGGGAGAAGGCCCGCGGCGCCGGCCATCGGGGCGCCCGGACCCGATAACGCAGCCACGGTCATCGGACTGAGACAGCTCCCGGTCGAACTCTCCGACGCCTTGTGCCCCCGGAAAGCACCCAGTCGCCCGCCGTGTCGCCCGGGGACGATGCCTCAGGACCGACCTTTGTTGGTCGGCAGTTCGATGCGGGTGCTTTAGAAGCGGGCCGCCTGTCGCGCGCGGCCGTGCGACTGCCTGTGCCGGTCGCTGCTACAGGGCCAGGAAGTTGCGAAGCAGCTTCGGCCCTTCGACGGTCAGGAAGCTCTCCGGGTGGAACTGCACCCCTTCCAAGGGGTACTTCTTATGCCGGATTCCCATGATCTCGGTCGGATCGTCGGCGGCGCGGGCGGTGATTTCGAAGTCCGGGCTGAGCGTCTCGGGCTTGATCACCAGCGAGTGGTAGCGTGTCGCGGTGAACGGATTCGGCAGCCCGGCGAAGATCGTGCGGCCGTCGTGTTCGATTTCGCTGGTTTTGCCGTGCATGAGGCGACGTGCCCGCACGATCTCCGCCCCGAAGGCGAAGCCCATACATTGATGGCCGAGGCATACGCCGAGCACGGGGATCCGTCCGGCAAAGTGTCGGATAATCTCGTTACTGATGCCCGCTTCGCGCGGCGTACAGGGCCCCGGCGAGATCAGGAGATGGTCGGGCTTGTCGGCGTCCACCTGCTCCACGGTCACCTGATCGTTCCGGTAAACCCGCATCTCCTGCGCGGGGTCGAGTTCGCCGATCCGCTGGACCAGGTTGTAGGTGAACGAATCGTAGTTGTCGATGATGACGATCAAAGGCCGACGGTCCTCTCGTTCAGAAACCGCCTCCGCGCCCCCCGGTCAGTCGCAGTCGTCGCAGTCTCCCCAGAACCACCAGTTCCAACCGCAGTCATCGCAATCGTGCCCGTGGCCGTCAATGATGATGGTTCCGGGCAAGTCGACGCTCAGCGACCCGTCATTGCAACGGACGACCGCTTGGCACAGTCCTCCCATCAGAACGACCAGCATGAACCGGACGATACGCCGTGTGACATTCTGCAAGCACATAATAAAGCGCCCCTCTTGTATGGGCGGTGGATAGCGGCGCGGCTATTATACCACATTTCGCCCGCCTGCAAGATCCCGGGAAATCGTCGCGGATCCGTAGGACAGTTCGCCGCCGGCATGCGGGCGAACGTGACCGGCCTCGGCTCGACGACGCTCATGTAGCGGCAGGCTTCGGATCGGAAACGGGGAAGTCCGCGTCGGCCCCCGGCGTCACGTAGAGATACTGATGCTTGTATTGCTCGTTGCCCGTGCGATGTCGGGAGCGCAGACGGTCATCGAGTCGCGAGAGAAAGCCGGGTGGCAGCAGGTTCAGCCGGACCGCGCCGAGGCGGCCGCTGTGGCGTTTGGACGCGTATTCGATATTGACGGCCTGCAATTCGCGATCCAGGCGTTGCGCGAGCAGGTTTGCGACGGCCGGCCCGCCTGCTTCGGAGTCGATATGGAGTCGATAGTAGGGGACCTCGGCCCATTGCGGCGCCAGGATGAAGGTGTCGATCGGCGCCGCAAGCGCGGCCGCCGCCCGCCCCATCGCAAGGATCACCTGCTTTTCGGTGAGCTTTTCGCCGGCAATGGAGGCGATGTGCGTGCCTTTGTTGAGAAACTCCAGTTGCGGCGCTTCCCCGTAGTAGCCGTGCATCCGTACGAGGTCCCCGATGTCGTAGCGGTACAGCCCGGCGGACGTGGTCAGCAGGATGAAGTACTCCCCGCCTTCTTTCAGCTCGTGCGAGCGGAGGACCGTCGGCCTGTCGCTTTCGTATTCGTCGCGAGGGATGAACTCGAAGAAATGGCTCGCGACGTCGAGAATGCCGACAGGCGTGTGGTCTTCAACCGGAAGGGTCATCCGGCCCTCGCTGGCGATCAGCCCGACGTCGCGCACCGGCGTGTCGCCGAAGTATCTGGGGAAATCGCGGAGGTACAACCCCATCGTCCCGCCGGTCCAGTTGCCAAGGAAGGCGAGGTTCCAGTAGTGCTTCGGCAAGAGCGCCCCGTGGCGGTTAACGAGATCCTCGAGTCGCTTGGCCGTCTTCGGCGCCGGCAGCAGAAAGGGGCGGAGGCGATCACGGATGTCTGCGCCGATCGGCAGGTCCGGCCAGAGGGTTCCGTCACGGATGTCCCGGATGAGTTGCTCGCGATGGCGGTCCGCCGTGCGCGCGAGGTTGAGCTGGGTCGCCGGGCTTGCGGTGATAACGAAGGCCACGTCCGCCGGGACTCCCAGCCGCATCGTCGCGTAATACTTTGCGGCCGTGTCATCGATATACGCCAACGCCGGAGGCGCGACGTAGTACCGGCGGACGAGCCGCTTCTGGGTCGCGGCCATCAGCCCCGTAATCGCGCCGCAGGGGATTCCGGCTTCGGTGCGGCCTTCGTCCATGCGGCTGGAAACCTGCAGGATCGGCCGCAGGAAGCCGTCCGGATGATCGAGCAGCGCCTTGACTCCGAATGCATTCCAGCCTGCCCGGCATTCGTCGAGAAACGCCTTCGTGACGGGGATGTATTTCGGCTCGCTCGTCGTCCCACTCGTCAGGGCAAACATCAGCACGCGCTGACGTCCGCCGAACATCGCTGACGTTTCGCCGCGCTTCACGCGCTCGATGTAGGGGCGGTGATCTTCATATCGCAGGATGGGCACCTGCCGGACAAAGTCGCGATAGTTCCGGATGGAACCGAAGCCGAACGCGCGCCCGAAGTCGCTGTCCGCGTTGCGGCGGACTTTGTTTAGGAGCGTTTGTTCCTGAACGGCGGTGGCCCGCCTCGCGGCGGTCAAGAACCGGTCGAGGCACCTCTGGGCGTGGTGCCGGGCCACGACGGCCAACAATCGATCCAGAACGGGAATTCGCCGTGCCATGTCCGGCCAGTTCAGACAAAAAGCCGGTGGTGCCGTACCGGCCGCTGCGTATTATACGGCCACGGGGCGGCCGGGCACAGGGTCGGGTTGGCACCGGGGTTCCTGCGGCGCACCATGCGCGAGTGGGCCGATCGCGGCCGAAGACTGCCGCGGAGGGCGAGGAATATCGCACGTCACAGGACTTGGGTCTGCACGGCCGTAGTGCTCAACTGCCACAGGAGGGTGTTGCCGCAACCGAAGCTGCCGGCTGGAAAGCTGTTGGCGTCCACCCCGGCGTAGTCGCGTCCGCCGACGACGCGGCCTTTGGCGTCATACCATCGTTCCACGATGGTGCGGACCTCGCCGGGGCAGGAGCCGAAGGCGTACTTGGTGGCTATGCCCGGCAGGGCGGTGAGCGTGTACGGCGTGCCGTCGATCGTGATGTCGAGCTCGACCGTATACGCCGTGCCGTCGGATGCCCGGACGTTGTTGATGATCTCAAGGATTACGTTGTTCGTCGGCAGCAGAGTCAGGACGTTCGCGGGGATTGTGGAGAACGTGGACAGACTCGTGCCGGCCGATCCGCAGCCGGCCGCAAGAAGCCCGCATACGCACAGCCCGGCCATCGTCAGCCTTGCGATCGCAGACGACATCAGTACCGCCTTTCAGAAACCCTGCGGAGCGCGCCGCATTCCGTCTGCCGCCTCTCGCGGCGGCGTTTGCGCCGCTCAAGGACGCATCCGCCCCGTCCGGCCGACACTCGCCGGGCCGGACGCAGAGCCTTGACCCTTCCGCTTTTGCCGGGAGGGTACCGTCAACTGTCGTAAGTCTAAACAGCCCAGGTGACGCAGGCAAGTCACGGGTGCTCGCGCCCCAGGGGTTGGGGGCGGCGGGCAGAGTCAGAGGTATCCGGCTGCTCCGGCCACGGCACGTTCCCGGCGTTGTGGGGCCGACACTTCCCGTTACAATACCGCGGCGTTGCGTACCACAAAGCGCCTCATCGTAAACGCGGATGACTTTGGCCTGACGGAAAAGGTCAACGAAGCGATCGTCGCGTGCCATCGCCACGGGATCGTGACGAGCACGACGCTGATGGCCAACGGCGCGGCTTTCGAGCACGCCGTCGCGTTAGCGAGGCGGACGCCCGGCCTCGGTGTGGGGGTTCATCTCAACCTTACCGAAGGCCGGCCTGTATCGGCGCCGGCAGCCATCCCGACCCTTGTGAGCGAGGGCGGTCTTCTCGCGTTCAGCCCCGGGCGGCTGGTTCGCGGCCTTTGTTCGGGACGGGTTCGCCTCGCCGACGTGGAGCGGGAGCTTCGCTCACAGATCGAAAAGGTTCTCGCCGCGGGAGTTCCGGTCACTCATGTGGACGCCCACAAGCACGTCCACCTGTGGCCCTCGCTGTTCGCTATGGTCATTCGCCTGGCGCGAGAGTATCGTATTCCGGGTGTCCGGCGGGCGGTGGAGCGGCCGGTCGGCGTAATGGGGCTGTTGCGGCGAAACGCCGGCTCGCGTTCGGCTGTCGGCAGGCAGTGTCTGGCGGCCTGGGGGATGCGGGTGATGGCATGCGGCTCGCGCCGGGCGGTGCGGCGCGCCGGCCTGAAGGCCCCGGATCGCTTTTTCGGCATCACGCAGACGGGCTTTCTGGACGCAGTTGCCCTGCGCGAGGTCCTTCGCCGGCTGCCTGATGGTGTCAGCGAGATCATGTGCCATCCGGGGTATGTCGACGAGGTCCTCCGGCGGATGCCGACGCGGCTGCTGGTCCAGCGTGAACGCGAGGCGGCGGCCCTTACCGATCGCGGCATCCGGGATCTTGTGGCGGCGATGAACATCGCGCTGATCCACTACGGCCATTTGGCGGAAGGACAATGACAGGCACGGATCCAATCCGGTACTCGATTGTGGTGCCGTTCTTCAACGAAGAGCAGAGCGTGCGGCCGCTCTACGAGAAGATCATCGCCGTGATGGAGACCGTCGGCGAGCCGTACGAGATGGTTTTTGTGGATGACGGCAGCCGCGACGGCACCTACCGGGAGCTGAGCAAGCTGTACGAGGCGGACGAACGCGTCAACGTCATCCGGCTTCGCAAGAACTTCGGCCAGACGCCCGCCCTGAAAGCGGGTTTCGATTTCGCTCGCGGGGAGATCATCATCTCGATGGATGGCGATCTTCAGCACGACCCGTGGGAGATCCCGCTTTTTCTCGAAAAGATGAAGGAGGGTTACGACATCGTCAGCGGGTGGCGACGGTCGCGCAAGGACGATTTCCTGACCCGCCGGCTGCCGAGCCGCGCCGCCAACTGGCTGATGGCCCGGCTTTCGCGGGTCCAACTCCATGACTTCGGCACCACGTTCAAGGCCTACCGCCGCGAGGTTATCCAGGACATACAGCTTTACGGCGACCTGCATCGGTTCATTCCGGCGCTGGCGAGCTGGTCCGGGGCGACGATCGCCGAGATCCCGATCAAGAACCCGCCTCGCGTCGGCGGTGCGTCCAAGTACAACCTGTGGCGGACGGTTCGCGTCCTGCTCGATCTGATCGGCATCAAGTTTCTGCTCGACTACTCCACGAAGCCGCTGCGGTTCTTCGGGCTGTTGGGGCTGGCCGGTACGGGTGCGGGCCTGGTCATCGGGCTGGTTCTGCTCTGGCTCAAGCTGGTGTACGGCCAACACCTCTTTCAGGAGCATGGGCCGCTGACGTTGATCGCGCTGGGTTTGTTTCTCGGCGGCCTCCATTTCCTCTCCCTGGGGCTGGTTGCGGAGATGCTGGCCCGCACGTACTACGAGACCCAGCGGAAGCCGATCTACGCCGTGCGCGAACGGAAGAGCCGCCGGCTTGCGGCTGGCGATGCCCGCGAGAATGGGTCTCGCTCCTCCCTCCGCGAGACCGATAACCCGGTTTCGTTGACGCCCGGTGCACGACGAAACTCCGCCTGAGAGGCCGTTTTCTCATTCCTGACTCGGGGCAGGGCCGGCGGTCGTGTGGGGTGGTACTCGTACGGCCGGGGAGCTGTTCTTGTGGAAGTTGCCGGGCAATCGGCACCTTGCCCGATTGCGCCGGGCTAGAATCTCATGGAGGTGCCCCATGAGAGTCGAAATACCTCAAGAGGAGCGAGACCTGCTCGTGACGATCATCGAGCGGGAGATCTCGGAACTCGGCCCGGAGATCCGCCACACGGACGCGCGCAACTACCGCGATGAGTTGAAGATAGAGAAGCGGGTGCTTCTCGATCTCCTCGCGAGGCTGCGCGCCCCTGAGGCCGTGCAGGCAGGTTGAGCCCCCGTGTTGCTGCACGGGGTGGGCGCCCGTCGCGCCGACGGGGCGAGGGGGGGCTTGCATATCCGCTGCCGGGCCGGCTATACCTCGATTTCCAGAAGCGAGAAATCGTCCGCGAATTCGTCTGATCCGTGGAAGCCCTGAATCCGACGCCGAATGCTCTGCACTCGTGACGGACCGTCGCGGGCTTCCGTCGCCAACAGTTCGATGAGGCCGTCCAGATCCAGCAGGCGGCCGTCGCTGCCCTGGACTTCGTAGACGCCGTCGCTGAAGAGGTATACCCGGCTGCCGGGCAAGAGGGTGGCGGCATTGGTTTCAAAGCGGGCCTCCGGGTCGAGGCCGATGAGGATGTTGGGCGAACCGAGCCGGGCGGGCGGCATGGATCCGGCGACGGCGATGGCGGGAGGGTGCCCGGCGCTCGAGTAGCGCAAGGATCGCTTTGCCGGCTCATATACGCCGTACCAGATTGTCAGGAACTTGTTGTTGTTCTCGGCCATCGGGAAGGTGCGGTTGAGCGCCGCCAGGACATCGCCGGGGTCGTCGAAGCGTACGTCGGGAAGCGTCCCGCGGTGAATCGCGTTGTGAACGGCGATCGACATCAGAGAGGCGCCCACACCATGTCCCGATACGTCAAAGAGATAGACGGCCAGCCGTGCATTATCGAGCCACCGGTATCCGAAGAGGTCGCCGCCAAGATCCGAGGACGCGATGAACTCCCAGTCGGTGCGGACCGGCCGTTCGAGCCGGGGCGGGAGCAGCGAACGCACATACTCCGCCGCCTCGGCCAGTTCGCGGGAAAGCCGTTCCTGGGTTTTCAAGAGCGTGTTTTTGGTTTCGATGATCTCGCGCTGGGCGCGGATCAGTTCGATCATGTTCAGCTCGCGTTCGGCGATGGCGGCAAGGGTCTTCAGAGCGGCGATTTCGTCCGGTGCCGGGCTTCGCGGCTCGGGGGATGCGACGCAAAACGTGCCGACGTTGTGGCCGCCGGGGCCGGCGAGCGGGAAACCCGCGTAAAAACGGATGTGCGGTTCGCCGACGACGAGGGGGTTATCGTGGAATCGCTCGTCGCGGCTGGCATCCGGAACAATGAGCGCGGTTTTTCCCAGGATCGTGTGTCCGCAGAAGGAGATCCGCCGGTCCGTCTGCCGGATATCGACGCCGTGCCTGGCTTTGAACCACTGGCGATCGCAGTCCACCATGGCGATATATGCCATCGGAACGTTGAAGACGCGTGCCGCCAGGCGGACGAGGTCGTCGAATCGTCCCTCCGGCGGGGTGTCCAGGATTGCCAGGGCGCTCAGGTCGGCCAGCCGTTCGGCCTCGTTGGCGGGGATCGGTGCCTCGATCATCGGCGTCCCTCCGTCCGAATTGCGGCCGGATGTGCCGCGCGCGAACGTGCCGATTCTTGCATGAGGCACGCGACGAGGCAACCCGCGGTTTCCGGCTCTTCGGAGGACTATGGGCGTGAAGTGAACACGGGCGGCAGGCGGGTGCTTGCGCATCCGGGTTGTTTCGGGGATTCCGCGCGAGCTTCTTGACTTGCGGTATGCGCCGCCGACAATGGGTGGCCGTCGCCGCGTGCAAGACTCCATCGCCCTGT
>Ga0272448_1008315_pt1 | contig 10816 bp, 8 predicted proteins | sample YNPCB0191_FD_202220 | JGI IMG/M metagenome (GOLD analysis project Ga0272448, IMG submission 202220) | Hot spring sediment microbial communities from Yellowstone National Park, WY, United States - YNP-CB-019-1 | ecosystem: Environmental > Aquatic > Thermal springs > Hot (42-90C) > Sediment... | reverse complement strand
CATTATCATTCTTTTCATAATCCTAATTTATTTTCAACAAAATTTAATAATTATTGTTCCTGTACAACTCCTTCAATCGTTTGCGTTTGATGCGAATTAGTTACTTCTTCAGACTTATTTTCATTTACCCTCTCATTTATATTTTCTTGACTGTTTATTTTTTGTTTATCTTCACTTATTATAACACTACTAGCCTTGGGTAAAGTAAAACTAAATTTACTTCCTTTACCTACTTTTGACTCAACCCAAATCTTCCCACCATGTAGCTCAACAATATCTTTTGCGATTCTAAGTCCAAGTCCAGATCCTTCTTTTTTTGTCCCAGCAACTCTATAATAAGGTAGAAAGATATTTTCATAGTCTTTTTCAGCAATACCAATGCCCGTATCTATAACGTCTACCTGAACCATCTCCTTTTTAGAAAAACTATTAACTGTGACGGAACCTCTTTCAGTGTATTTTATTGCATTTGAAACGAGATTAATAAGTACTTGTGCAATACGATCAGGATCTGCATATACCTCTCCAACCTCATCAGGGGTGTTCCAGATTAATATGAGTCCTTTTTTCTCTGCAAGTGCTCTACACGCACATCTACCTTCTAAACTACTTAGGAGAAAAGGTCTTTTATGTAAAACAATATTACCTGATTCTAACTTTGAAAGATCAAGTAATTCATCGATCATTTTCGAAAGTCTTTGCGATTCTTTATGTATAATATCAACAGCTTCTAATTGTTGTTGCGTTAGCTCGCCTAGCATTTTATTGAGTAAAAGTACAGCATAACCTTGTATAGATGTTAGAGGAGTTCTAAGGTCATGTGAAACAGTGCTTACGAATTCAGATTTCATCTTATTCATTTCCATCAATTTTTTATATCTACTCTCAAGTTCTTTACGCATCTTTTCAGATTTATCTTCTGCTTTCCTCTTTTCATGAATATTTCTGATAATTACGCTAAATCCTATAACAATACCCCCCTCCTTTATTGGAGTGGCATTCGCACTAAAATATATCCATTTCCTCTTCGAATTTTGAAGCCTAAATTCAAGATCTCGGAAGCCCTTACCTTCACTTTCAGATTTAGCCAGTGTCGTAAGAACTTTAGGCAAGTCATCAGGGTGAGTTATACGTATAAGGCTGTTCTCCTCATAATTTAATCCCAATTGTTTTTCAAATTGATAATTAGCGATTTTTATATTTCCTTCTTTATCAATAACTAATATAATGTCTGAAACATTATCAACAAGTCTTTGATATTCCTCAGTACTTCTCGATATCTGTTTATGTAATTCTTCACTTTCAGTTATATCTTTTACAAAGCAGATGACTTCGCTGTTACATTTTGCCATCGACAATACTGCACGTATTTCTCTTCCATCCCTTCCGATCAAATCAAAAGTATCTCTGACAGAAGCTATAGGTAAGCTATCGGAAGTAATTCTCTTCAAAAGAAAAGATAATTTATTATAATAACCTCTTTTGACAATTTCACGTAATCTCTTACCAACAATCTCCTCTTTTGAATAACCTAAAAAATTATTAGCATTCTTTATATTTAATATCTTACAATTTCTAGATAATTGAAGTATAACATCCGGTGAGCCGTTAAGAAGAGCAGACAATTCAGCAGTTAAAATATTCACCGTATTATTCTGGCTATTATGTATAATTATTACATTATAAGAAGGTGTACTGATTTCATCTTTTAATATCTCGACACAGCTTTTATCCTTTTTTACTATTAGATTTTTCTTTAGTATTTTATTAATACTCATGTTGATAAGTTCACTCTTATTATAACCAGTCAGTTTTTCACAAGCGGGATTTACATCAAAGATAACTCCCTTATTATGAAATATAATTGGTTCTTCACAGTGTTGAATGATGAGGTTATAGATCTCATCTTTGCTAGAAAACAATTGAGGAAGAGTGATTTGAGGCACACAATGGACAGTATCTGGTTGTACAATTGGTTGTACTTTTATTTTTATTTCATGTGTTGTTGACAAATCATTTTGTTCATTTTGTTCGGGGCTCTGTACACCTTTCAAACCAGATGCAGCTTCAGAGAGTTCAGTAAAATTTTTACCTCTTTTGTCAATGTACTCTTTATCGTCTATAAGTTTTTTTTCATTCTCATTACAAGCTACAATTCCTCTGGAGATATCCTGATTAACAATATCTCGATTAACATTATACTGATCGACATTATTAACATTGAAAGTTTGTTGAACAGGAGCGATATCAGTCTCTTTTGATTCTTTTGTCTCTTTTAATGTTTCATGAGATGCTGTATGCTTAACGATTTTCGTATCCTGTGAGTGAGAAAAGCTTTTATTTACTTGTGAGTCTTTGGTAGCTGTAGTGTCATTAGAGGTCTCACTAATCTCATTATCGACAACATCTGCCATAAATTACTTTCAAACGTAAGAAATTTAATATTTCTTTATTTAAATAAATAGGGGTTAATATGCGTATCGATGAGGCAGAATTAGAACAAAAGTTGCTCACTATCTTAAAAGATAGTGATGGAGGCGTTGCATTCGAGGAATTATGTGGCACAAGAAATGCTGAGGATGTAAAAAGCGCACTTCAGCGTTTGAAGGATAATAATTTTGTAGATAGTCGCAAAGTAGGAAAAAGTGAGTTTTGGTATGCTCTCGATTTCACTCCTCCAAAAAAAATTCTAATCGTTGAAGATGATCAACATATTTCAAAATTGATACGTTTGACTATCGAGTCGAGTGAACGTGAAGTAAGAGAAGTGGCTGATGCGGAGAGCGCGCTTAAAGAGATAGAGCGTTCAAAGCCAGATTTGATACTTCTTGATCTTATGCTTCCAGGAGATATCAATGGTCTAGAGTTATGTAAAAAACTTAAAAAAGATCCACAAACGAAGGACATCATCATTGTTATTATTAGTGCAGCTGATGCTGCAGTTAACAGATTCTACGGAATACAATTTGGTGCTGATTACTATATTAAAAAACCATTCAATCCACTCGATTTGAAAGCACTTATCAATATATTTTTAAGGAGAAGAGGGTTTGATCCGCTTGTAGATATACAGGATATAGCAAAGCTCATAAAGAAACTCAAAGATAATCTCAATGCAGATTTACAATTTACGAAAGTCGAAATACGAGGACTTTCAGAATATCAAGAGGAGTACTCAAAAAAAGAAGCACGTCGGATCGTTCGTTTAGTATCTCAAATGTTACAAGATAAAATAAATGAGAGTGGCGAAGAAGTAGATATAGCTTATCTTTCTGAAAACGACTTCGTAATTGCAACGAAGCCACAAATAGCTGTTAAAATTTTGGATGAGGTTAAAGCCGACTTCCAGAGGGTTGCTACATTTATAAAACAGAAACATAAACATAAAGAAGGTGGCGATTTATTTGAGAAATTAGAACGTGGAAAAACTGGTGGGCAAAAATTTGCGTTATCAATAGAATATTATCCCATAAACATGGAAGTATTCAAACAAAAATTCGAGAGTCAGATACATGAATTCGAAGGTGCAAAAGATTTAAGTGCAAAAGATTTGAATGTGGCCGCCATTAGAAATTATACTCTTGAACAAATAGAACAACTAAGAAAACTATTCGAAAGTTCTAAGGTGGATGTGGATCTAAAAGTAGAGGAGGTCGGAGGTCAGATAAGAATAACTGCAGGTCGTAAAAGTAATGATAAATCATAAAAATATAAAAACAATGAATAAACAACTCTTAAACAATCACCATTCTAATTTATCTCCTACTTTTATATTTTTTATATTATTTACTTCTATCAAATAAGTAGCCGGTGAAGATATAAAAAAATTAGACGGATACATTTTTTTAATTTGTTTTATACGTTTGTATTTATTAACGAATATCGCGTAAAAATGAGGACAGAAGAATGAATGAATAGGTATAGGGGCCTCTTTTCTATAATTTGACCATTCAAATAAAAATAACAGAGGTTCGAACTTTCTCTTAAACATTATACCTATGGCTCGCTTGAGTATAGAATTTGCAACATTACATCTCCATAATAATCTCTTTTTCTTAGTACTCTTCTTATAAATAGCTATTTTACTTTCTGGTTTCATGTTCTCATCAATTATTAACAAATTATTATATTATCAAATCATTATGCAAGGAAAGAGGTAACTTTAGCTTAAAAGGCGAAAGGCATGATTTTCTAATCTTCGATAGCTTTAAATACTCTCCTATTCCAATAATACTATAGTTTTATGAGGCTTTAAGACACTATTTACTATTTTATCACACTATTGTGATAGTATGGAAGATTCTAAAGTTAAAAAGACAGGTACAACGACAGTTGGTATAATAGGCACTGATGGTGTAATACTAGCTAGCGAAAAGCGTACGACAGCTGGTTATATTGTGAGCGATGATTCCGAGAAAGTGTATGAGATTGACACTCACATAGGGATGGCAGGAGCTGGCGTCGCTGGAGACATGCTTGCATTAGTAAGAATACTTAGAATAGAAGCGCGCTTATATAGAATGCGCGAGAGAAAAAGCATGAGTATAGAAGCGGCTTGTAACTTGCTTTCTAACATTATGTATCAATACAAAATGTTTCCTTTCCTTACAGCAATTATTTTCGGGGGAACTGATGAAAAAGGAAATACTAAATTATTTACACTAGATCCTTATGGAGATATTCTAGAAGTAAAAGATCACACCGCATTTGGAGGGAGCGGTTGGCCAAGTGCACAAGCAGTCCTCGACAGTTTGTACGAAAAAAAGAGCATAAAGGAGCTTATCCCACTTGCAGTAAAAGCGATTAATGCAGCGAAAAAGAGGGATCCAAATTCTGGAGGCGATGTCGACATTGTTGTCATCACTAAAGAAGGATTCAAAAGACTTAATAAAGAAGAAATTGAAAAAATAATATCAGAGTTGAAAAAAAGGAAATAATATAAATAAAAAATATAATAAGAAAATAAGAAAAATAAATAATTATTAACAATTGAATTTTAGAATTTTAATTATATGGTGTGATATTTTTTGATTTATGGAAGTCACTGAAGAATTGTATGAAGACACGACAAATGGCTAAATTTTTGGTAATAATTCGATGACTTATAATCAATGATAATAAGACGACTATAATTATTAGATTAAGCAATCTAACTTGTATTAACTTGTAATTTAAATTAAGTAGATCACAGACCAGGACATATTAAAAATATCTAAATAAATAAGAATTCTATAGTTTTACTAAATATATCAGTTGGAATATCTCAGTTGAATTAATATCGATAGAAGTAACGCGTACATTATGAAATATTTCATTTAAACTAACACGTTAAACGATATCTTAGCATTCCTATCGGGGGTTTTGGCTGTTAAAGTATTAACAATTGAAAATAAAAGAAAATAAAGGATGATGAACGATGAATAATGACATCCATAAAAAAATAGAGGTATTACTACCGTCCGGATGCTCTCTTGAGAAGGTTGAGCTTGAGGGACCAGATCTTGTCGTATACATAGACAAGATAGATAAATTCTATGAGGCAGAAAACCCGGTCCGTGACATGGCTAGCAGTATGAAAAAGAAAATAATAGTGCGTGCAGCTGCAAGTAATCTTCTACAACCTGACGAAGCAAAAAAAATAGTAGAAAATCTTATACCTACTGAGGGAGGAGTACAAGAAATAAGATTTTGCGACGATTTTCACGAAGTTTGGATTGAAGCGCTAAAACCAGGTATAGTTATAGGTAAAGGAGGTAACATACTAAAGGAAATCATCAAACAAACAGGTTGGGCTCCAAAAATTTTAAGGGTTCCAACAATATCTTCAGAGGTTGTAAAAGGAATACGTAGCTCTTTATTAAAAGAATCAGCAACAAGAAAAAAATTCCTAGCAAAAACCGCTAAACGGATATTTACAACGCAACAAAAAACAACATGGATTAAAAGTACAGCGTTAGGTGGTTTTCAAGAAGTTGGAAGGAGTTCTATGTTCCTCCAGACTTCGAATGATAAAATACTCGTTGATTGTGGAGTGAACCCAGATACAACCGAACCGTCAGTAACATATCCATACGTTTCGACATTAAACCTTCCAGTTGACGAAATTGATGCAGTTATATTAACACACGCGCATCTCGATCATTGTGGATTTATACCATATCTTTTTGAAATGGGTTATGAAGGTCCAGTATACATGACACCCCCAACACGTGACTTAATGGCGCTTCTTTGTTTTGATTATATAAAAGTGATGAAAAGAAGTGGCGATACTCCTATATATGGAGACAAAGATGTAAGAAAGGCCTTAGCACATACAATAACACGCGATTATGGCGAAGTAACGGATATAACCCCTGAAATAAAACTTACATTCCATGGCGCAGGACATATTCTAGGTAGCGCGATGGTGCATCTCCACGTGAGCGACGGCCTTCACAATCTCATTTACACAGGAGATATAAAATTTGGTGGTACGCGATTGCTTAATTCAGCAGCGACAGTATTCCCACGTGTTGAGACATTATTCATCGAATCGACGTACGGTGGGCGCGACGACGTGCTGCCTACACGTGTCGAGGCAGAACAAAAATTAACGCGAGTAATTCAGGAGACCATAAGCAAAAAAGGCAAGGTGTTAATACCTGTTTTTTCAGTCGGACGTGCACAAGAGGTGATGCTTGTTCTTGAGGATTATGCTCGAAAGAATAAAGATTTCAATGTTAAAGTTTATCTAGATGGAATGGTAAGGGAGGCAAGCGCTATACATACAGTTTATCCAGAATATCTTCGTGATAATATTCAACGCACAATACTATCGGGACACAGTCCTTTTGAATCGCCGATCTTTGAACTCGTGAAAGGAGACAGACAAGAGGTGACCGAGGGCGAACCCTGTATTATACTTGCGCCTAGTGGTATGCTCAGTGGTGGGCCATCTGTTACATATCTTAAACTTCTTGCTGACAACCCAAATAACACTCTCATTTTTGTTGGTTATCAAGCAGTAAATACGCTTGGCCGTAAGATACAGCGGGGAGACAGAGAAGTAGCTACGATGGGTGAGGATGGGAGGCTCGAATCGATTAAGATAAATATGCGTGTTGAGACATGTGAAGGGTTCAGTGGTCATAGTGACAGACGCCAGCTTATTGCATTCATGCGCAATCTAAAACCAAAACCAACTCACATATATATGATGCATGGTGAAGAGAGTAAATGTAATGATCTCGCCTCAACAATCTCAAAAATGCTTCATGTCGAAGCGAGAGCTCCTATGAATCTGGATGGTATACGACTGAAGTAGCGAAACTAGTGGTGTTTGAGGGCTTTGCGTCAAAATAAATTCACGTCTTAAAATCTGATTTTTCTCGACGCAGACCGAAAAATTTCTGAATTTTTCTATCGAATACTGGAAGTGAGGCACCAGTATGAAGAAAGAACAGAGAATCCTTAATGCTCTAATTAAGGATTTAAAAGAAGGAAACTTCAAATATAAACCAAAAGATGAAACACCAATTGATTGGTCTAGCTATAATCTTGCAAAAATAAAAGAGATAAAACTTGTTTTACTCTTCATAAAAAATGCAGTTGATGAAGTTGCACCTGAAGAAAGAGTAAGAAAGGGAAGAGGAAGAAAAAGGAGGGTAACTGCTGCAGAACTTGCAAAAGCGATTCTCGCTCAGCAGTATTTTCAAAAGGCAGACAGAACAACTTCAGGTCTTATAGATCTATTCAAACCTCAGTTGGGAATCAGACATGACATCTCTCCAAGCACTCTTGATAGAGCTTATCATGATAGGAGGGTAAGAGAAATAATCAAGCGGGTCTTCAAAGCAACAAGTGACCCAATTGCTCCTCTAGAAAAATCCTTCAGCATTGATACGACAGGACAATCCTTGTCAATAAAGCAAAATTATGCAAATGATAGAGACGATGTCAATAAACATGCAGGGTATGACAAAATTGCAGTTATGGTAAGCAATAATTTTCATATAGCAACTTCAGCAGTTCTTGGACCTGGAACAATGAATGACTCACCAACATTTGCTCCTCTTCTTTGTGAAACTACTGAAAAGTTTTTGATAGATGATGTTGAAGCAGATGCAGGTTTTCTGTCCAGAGAAAACTGTAGCTTAGTCGGAAAATTGGGAGGAATACCTTATATTTATCCGAAACAAGGAATAACATTGAACTGGAAAGGATCAAAAGAATGGCATGACATGTTAAAGGAGATAATCAAAGATCCTCAAAAGTGGCTTGAACATTATCATAAAAGATCAAATAATGAATGTTATTTCTCTTCTTACAAAAGAAGATTCACAACTCCTCTTCTGAGGAAGCTTCCATTTGGAAGGAATACTGAATGTTTAGCAAGGCTGGCAGTCCAAAATATATGCATGCTCATCAATGCATATTATGAACAAGACATAGAAGTTGAGAATTTTCAAGATAGGGAATTATGACGCAAAGCCCCTCTGCAGTAAGAAGATATACGCTTACTACAATAGCGAAAGGACCGCTAACAGAATTCCCTCTGAAGTCGCTCTATTTCTCAAAGGCAACCGGCAAAAGACCTTTTGAACAGACTGAAGAAGACGAACAGTTGGAACTCAAACCAGTTCGTGAGGCTATCCTGAAACTGATCTCAGAAACCTAGAATAACAAGAACATATTAAGAACATAATGAAGATAGTGAAGAATTAAGAATTGAAGAATTAAGAATTGATAACTAATGGATGATAACTAATAGAGGGAATGTAAGACTCAGACAATCCTCCATGTGGCCCCTTCCTTCGTATCTTCAAGGATTATTCCTTTTTCCTTTAACTGCGCTCGAATTGCATCTGATCTCTTGAAATCGCCTTTTTTCCTTGCTGCCTCGCGTTCTGCAATGAGCCTTTCCAGCTCTTCTTTTGGAATTGGCAGTTGCTTTTCTTTTTCTTCGAGAACTCCAAAAATTTTGTCAAAATCCTTCATTGCTACAAGTACTTTTTCAGCATCTCTCTTACCAATGGCGTCCTCAGCCATAAGAATATTAATCTGTCTCACAAAATCATGTACGATAGCTAAAGCTTGAGGCACATTCAGATCATCGTTGATCATGTTTTCGAAACGTTTCCTTGTTGTTTCAATGATCTCATCGATGTCAGGATTACTCGTCTCCTTTGATATATTACGTAATCTACGCATAAAATCAAGAAGACCTTCTCTTGCCTTTTTTGCGCTTGCCAGAGCTGATTCTGTGAAATTTAATGGATCTCTATAATGCGTTGTAAGACACAGGTATCGAAAATCTAATGGGTCATAACCATTGTCTATCAGCGTTTGTAGAAGAATGACGTTACCCTCTGATTTCGCCATCTTCGCTTCAGCCATTCTGAGGAATTCGCCATGTAACCAATATCGAACAAAAGGTTTTCCAGTTGCTGCCTCACTTTGAGCAATTTCATTGGTGTGGTGTATTGGTATGTGATCGATGCCACCACAATGAATATCAAATGTTTCTCCCAGATATTTCATCGACATAGCGCTACATTCAATGTGCCAGCCCGGAAATCCTTCCCCCCATGGGGATGGCCATCGCATGATATGATTCGCATGTTTTCCAACTGTTTTGAACCATAACGCAAAGTCTAATGGATTTTTCTTCTTAGGGTCTGGTTCAACCCTTGCTCCAGCTTTAAGTTCGTCTACATTTATTCGTGCAAGCTTTCCGTAATCAGGCAGCTTTGACGTGTCAAAGTATATGACTTCGCCTGTATCATAGGTGAACCCTTTCTCCTCTAGCCGTTTAACGAGTGCTATCTGGTCTTCTATATGATCCGTTGCCCTGCACCATATGTTTGGTTCTATAATATTCAAACGCTTGATGTCTCTTTTGAATGCCTCTTCATAGAACCGTGCAATCTCCCATACGCTCTTTCCTTCGCGTTTTGCTCCTCTTTCGAGCTTGTCCTCGCCAGCGTCCTGATCTGATGTGAGATGACCGACATCCGTGATATTCATCACATGTTTCACTTCATAGCCATTCCACAATAATACTCGCTTCAATATATCCTCAAATACATAAGTCCGTAGGTTACCAATGTGAGCATACCAATAGACAGTAGGACCGCATGTATACATCCCAACCTTACCTTTTTGTAATGGTTCGAACGCTTCTTTTTTTCTTGTAAGCGTGTTGAAAAGACGCATGAAACCATCTCATTCATCACAATAATAGAGCACTAGATGTAGATAGATGCTGTAATCGAACACTGACATTCTGGCTTTCTGAGTTATTGCTCTAATTAATTGTTAATAAATATATGCTACCAATACTATGCTATTTTATAGCTTGTACTAATCGATGCACTCACTTCTATAAGCCCTGGTGATATTTCTGTTGGTACTTGTGAAGATTCTTGGAGCATTTCGATTCCTTTATAGATCGGAACAATAGAAACATAGCCTTCACTTACATGATAAACTCCTGCCAACTTGATTCCCATCTGAGTAGCGATAGCTTCTGCCTTTGCCTTTGCGTTTGAAGTTGCGTTAAGCAATACTTGTGATTTCAGCTCTTCATATCTCTGATCAGAAAGAGTGAAGACAATGTTTTCAACATTGTTCGCTCCAGCAGAAACTGCTGCATCAATAACTCTACCTACATTACTGATGTTAGTAGCCTTAAGTTTTAGATTATGTACAGTCCTGTACCCTAGGAGTTGGTATTTTCCTTCCTTCTCACTCCAGACTCTTATTGGATAAACTGAATAGCCAGATGTCTCAATCTGGTCAGCACTGAGGCCCTCCCCCATAACTGCTTTTCTCACAT
>Ga0272448_1008313_pt1 | contig 10816 bp, 6 predicted proteins | sample YNPCB0191_FD_202220 | JGI IMG/M metagenome (GOLD analysis project Ga0272448, IMG submission 202220) | Hot spring sediment microbial communities from Yellowstone National Park, WY, United States - YNP-CB-019-1 | ecosystem: Environmental > Aquatic > Thermal springs > Hot (42-90C) > Sediment... | reverse complement strand
CTTAGAGTACGAATGGAAATCCAATAATCCACTCAAGCTACTAACCTCCGTCACCACTCAAAAAGCGGTGCGGGAGGGCCGGAATATTAACCGGCTATCCATCATCGAGCACCTTTCGGTGCACAACTTAGGACCGCCTAACCCTTGGTTGATCACCATTGCCAAGGAAACCTTAGATTTTCGGTGTCCCGAGCTTTCATCGGGATTGCGGTTACTCATGCCAACATTTTCACTTCTTAGCGCTCCACCTTAGGTCACCCTTAAGCTTCACAGCACTAAGAACGCTCCTCTACCACCTCGCCCTCCGGGCGAGGACGCGAAACAAACGCAAAACTTTAGCCACTTCGTGGCTTACGCGAAACAGACGCGAAAGGTTTAGCGTCGGTTTTGCGTTTTGTTTAGCGTCAGTTTAGCGTACTTGTCCGAAGGACAAGGTCCTTATCTTCGGTACCGAGCTTAGCCCCTTAAATCTTCGGCGCAGGACTCCTTAGTTAGTAAGCTGTTACGCACTTTTTAAATGATAGCTGCTTCTAAGCTAACATCCTAACTATCTTTGGCGTCCCACTTCCTTGTTTCACTTAGCTCGGATTTAGGGACCTTAGATTAAGATCTGGGTTCTTTCCCTTTAGACCTTGGACCTTAGCGCCCAAAGTCTTACTGCCTACTTAAATATTTTGGCATTCGGAGTTTGTTAAGAATATCTGACTTTCGCCACGATATTCTTTTCAGTGCTCTACCTCCAAAATATTATAAAGTAGACGCTAGCCCTAAAGCTATTTCGAGGAGAACCAGCTATTACCAAGCTCGATTAGCTTTTCACTTCTTACCACAACTCATCCCAGAGTATTGCACGGCTCACGGGTTCGGGCCTCCTCCCGGATTTCTCCGGGATTCACCCTGGTCATGGTAAGCTCGCTTGGCTTCGGGTCTCAAGCACACAGTAAAAAACGCGCTATTCGCACTCGCTTTCGCTTTGCCTCCGGACTAAAAGTCCTTAGACAAACTATGTACTTGAACTCGTTGGCTCATTCTTCAATAGGCACGCCGTCACCCCAGTGAGATAATTTCTTATCTAATGGGGCTCCGACTCCTTGTGAGCGGGATGGTTTCAGGTTCTATTTCACCGGGATCACCTCCCTACTTTTCACCTTTCCCTCACGGTACTGGTTCACTATCGGTGAGATTAAGTATTTAGCTTTGGCAGTATAGTCCTGCCTACTTCCCACAAGGTTGTCTTGGCCTCATGGTACTCAAGAGAAATAACAAGGAGCACGAAGTGATTTTCAAATACGGGGCTATTACCCTCTATGGCTCCCCTTTCCAGGGTGATTCTTTTAACCAAACTTCGTCTAAATGTTCTCCCTCAGAAATATTTCCATCGATTAGAAATACTCCTGACGTTATTTTCTTATAACCCCCAGCCACACCTCGCTATGCTCGGTGGATGGAATTTTCAATTTTCAAATTTTCAATTTTCAATAAATGCTTTAATGTTTAAATTTTCAAACATAATTTATTGAAAATTAGAAATTGAAAATTGATTAATTCCGTGCCAAACGCAGTGAGGTATGGCTAGGTTTGAGCTTTTTCCCTCTTCGCTCGCCGCTACTAAGGGAATATTGCTTCGCAATATTCCCCACGAAACAAACACGAAACTTTGTCGCCTTCGGCGACTACACGAAACAGACACGAAAAGTTTAGTGTCAGTTTTGTGTTTTATTTAGTGTCAGTTTAGTGGAAAACTGCGAAGCGGTTTTTTTCTTTTCCTCCGCTTACTGAGATGTTTCACTTCAGCGGGTTCGCTCCCCGTGAGATATGAAATTATCTCATGGGGTGATTTTGCTTATCGCAAAACCAGGTTTCCCCATTCGGATATCCCCGGATCAAAAGTTGCTAGCCACCTCCCCGAGGCTTATCGCAGGCACGCCACGTCCTTCTTCGCCTTAATCTCCCGAGGCATCCACCATCCGCCCATAAATGCAATCTTGTCCTCCAAAATTTTGCAATTAAAAATTTTGGAAAACTTTGGCTATTAATTAAATTTTCAAAGTACTTTCTCTTTCTATCTTTTCTACAAATCAAAAACCGCTTTTCAGAAGCGGCTTCTGCGGACAATAAAAATGCACAGAATTTAACCGCTTCTTTGATGTAAAATATTTCTTATCTTATTCATAATTGTCTTAATTGTCTATAATCCTAATTTATCGCAATTTAAAATTTTGTCAAGACCTTCTTGACCAAAAGTTGTGGAAAACTTATTTATATTATTTTTCTGAAAGCTTTTCTTTTAAATCTTCAATAAATTGAGCTGCTGCATCTTTTCCACCTAAACCAAAAGCCAAACCAAAAGCTAAACTTATCATAAAAATAAATCCCATTACCAATGAATTAATGATTGAAGTTGCTACTCCTATTTGTAGCAAAACAGCAAAAATAGCAAAAATATAAATTGCCCAACGAACAGCTGTTCCTAAAACGGTAACATATTTTACTTCAATCTTTTTAACTGAGGCCCTAATAATTTTTTCTAAAATATCGGCTATAATAATTGCTACTACTAAAATTGCTATCGCAATAATTAAATCCGGGATCCAATTAATTATTTTCTGAAGCAAAACGGCGAAAGATGTCCAACCCAAGATGTCAGCTGAAATCATTAAAAAAACAATAACTAAAATCCACTTGAAAATTGCGCCGACAAATTCTGACGGACTAACTTTTAATTCCGCCTTAGCCAAGGCATTTTCCCAGCCAGTTTTCTTAAAAAGATTGTCAAATTTCAAACGAAATAAAATTTGAGCAATTAATTGACCAATTGCAATCGCAATAAACCAACCAATAATGAAAACGATTATTGCTAACAAAAAAGCGGGAAGAAAATTCAAGAAGTTTCCCCACATATTTTGCAGCGTTGATAAAGTAATAATAGACCAATCTTGAGCCATAATTTTTTATTAGTATTTTTATTAAAATTTTAATTCGACCTTTTAATGTATTATACAACATAAAAAAGAATAAAAAAGCTATCCAATTGTGGATAACTTTTTGAAATCTTTTCACTAAAAAGTGGACCCGGTGGGAATCGAACCCACGACCCCCGTAGTAGAAGCTACGCTTCACTACGGGGCAGGTTTCCTCACTGTGCCCTGTCCTAAAATTTTATGGACCTTAAGGGATTTGAACCCTTGACCTCTTCATTGCAAATGAAGCGCTCTACCACTGAGCTAAAGGCCCATGCCATAAAATTTTAGTTCGGAGTTGCAAATGAGGCGAGGGGCCCGCCGAAGGCGGGAGGGTGGTGGGCGGGTTGTAGTCTACCACTAAACTACAGGCCCTTTTCTTAATTGATTGGCGTGGAAGGACTTAAGAAAGACTTCGGCTTCCTACGGAACAAACCTTCCACCTGCATCCACCTTTTTTTATTGGACAATAATGAAAATGTCAATTTTTCCGAGCCTAACGAATTTTCCCGGCCAAAAAATTTGACAAATCCAATCTAGTGGGCACAGAAGGAGTCGAACCTTCCACCTCTTCTTTATCAGAGAAGCGTTCTACCGCTGAACTATGTGCCCATTAAAATTATTTTTTTAAAACAAAAACGGTTTTCAAAATTGGATCACATATTAGAGATATTTTCTTTTCAAAAACCAATTTCAATCCTAATTTTTTAAAAATGTTTTTCCACTCTTTTTTTGTTTTAAAATTTCCATTTTCTTTGTTTTTCTGAAAAAAACAATTAAAAGAAATTCCATGTATTTTACAAATTAAATTTGAAAAAAATCCTGTTGGCGTGTCTTCGAAAATAATAATTTTTTCTTTTGTTGTTCTTTGCGCTTCTTTTAAAATATGAACGGGATCGTGGCAGTGGTGTAATACATAATTGATCAAGACGACATCAAAATAATTTTCAGAAAAAGGAATAGAAACTCCATCATAAAATTGAAAAGGAATATTCACAATTCTGTTATCTATAATATCTATCCCGAAAATCTTTCCCTTAAAATGTTTTTGAAAGGTGCTACCTACAATGGCTGACCCGCATCCCAAATCCAAAATTCTATCACCTTCTTTAATAAACCCTTCGCATTCTTTGCACATCTTTTTAGCAGCTATTTCATAAAACTTAGAAAAGATTCGGTAAAAATAGCTCATTTTTTAGTTTTACTAAAATTACCGGTTACTAAATCTGGGATTATTTTTTTAAACACATTTGGTGAAACTTTTATTGAAAAATTGTAATCTCCACTATTCAAAATAATTTTTGAGTTTTTTAAAATTCCCCTATCAATAAAAGTTGGCATTTTCCATAAAACTCCAAAAGGAGGAATAGCTCCTATTTTTATTCCTTTAAATTTATTTTTCATTATTTTCTCGGAAATAAAATCTATTTTCTTTACCAACTTTAACCCCTTTTTTTTGCGCCAAGCGTTTAATACTTTTTGAAATTTAACTTTATCCAAATTTTTATTTCCGGCAATCAAAACAAATACCATTTCATTGTCTGTTTTTAAAATTAGCGTTTTGCCAATCATGCTCGGCTTCGTTCTTAGGGTCACTGCTTTATCATGGGCAGTATAAACCGTCCGGTGAGGCACTATTTCATATTTAATCTTATTTTCCATTAAAAATTTAAGAACCTTGCCTTTGGCAAGAACCTTTTGTGAAATCGGCATATGTCGTTATTTTAACAAATTCTTCAATTTTTGGCAAATATTTGATAGAATAAAAGAATGTTATTAGCTTTATTATTTTTCATTTGCCAAATAATTTTTGGCTTATTAATTTTTGATTTCTTTGACCCTGAAGATAAATTTCAGCCACTTGAAAAGATAGCGGGCAGTATTTTATTAGGTTTTCTTTTCAGCGGTTTTTTAATTTTAATTTTTAGTTTAATATTCAAATCATTAATTTTGGGAATTTATACCTTTTTCCCAACTTTATTTTTGTTTTTCATTCTAAGATTTAAAAAATTAATCTCTCTTTTTAACCAATTTATTGTTTGTTTAAAGGAAATAAAATGGCTCTCTTTTAAAAATATTTGGTTGGTATGTCTTTTAGCAATTATATTAATTTACACTGCCTTCCTTACAACGGTTCTTTTTAGAACTAACGATGGTTCTTTAAAATCAGCCCTGATTGGTTGGGGCGATACGGCCTTCCATCTGATGGTAATTGAAAGATTTGCCACCGCTCAACCTTTTTACCTAGCACATCCTCTTATGAGCGGAGTCAATCTTAGCTATCCTTTTATAATTAATTTTATTTCCGGTATTTTCCAGAAATTAGGTGCTGAACAAATCTTTTCTTTCCGATTACCTTTTTTTGTTTTGGGGGTAATTGCAATTTTCCTAATTTTTGTTTTTGCTTACCGTATTCTCAAATCTAAATTTTTTGCCATTTTAGCTTTGGTTTTTATTCTCTGGGGTAGCGGTTTTGGTTTTTTGGTTCTTTTTAAAGATTTAGGGGAAAGCTACCAAGAAGGCGGTTTAGGAGGAATTTATCAGCTTGTTGAAAATCCTCCCCATGAATATACTCATCTTGATAACCGGACCGGCGGCAAAGAGAGCGAAAAAGATACTCAAGATAATATTGTCTGGATAACACCGATAATTTCTTTTTTAGCCCACCAGCGACCTTTTGTTTTGGGATTAGCTACTTTTGCCCTGATTCTTTTAGGTATTTATTATTACGGAAAAACGAATTATTTCTGGAGATTCAGTTTAATTGCAGGCCTTTTGCCTCTTTCCCACACTCATTCTTTTTTAGCCTTATTTTTTCTTTTGGGAACTCTTTTTTGGTTTTTTCTCTCTCATTGGAAAACTTGGCTGAAATTCGCCCTTTCCGCTTTAATTTTAGCCTTGCCTCAACTGATTTATTATAGTTTAAGTAGTGAAAATTTAACCAAAAATAGTTTCAAACCATGGTTTGGGTGGATGATGTGTACACATCAAAAATCTTGGTTTTTCTGTAATCCTCAAATCGGTACTGATTCTAATCCTTTTTGGTTTTGGTCAAAAAATTTTGGCGTGGTTTTTTGGGGTTGGCTTTTAGTCATTTTACTTATATCCTTCTCTTTTTTCATTCCTTATTTAAGGAAAAAAATAAAAAATAAATTAGATTTTAAATTTATTTCCGCATCTATTGTATTATTTTTAATGCCGAACTTTTTCTTATTTCAGCCCTGGGAATTTGATAACAATAAAATTCTCTTTTATTGGTGGATATTGGCAATTATTTTTTGCCTTATCCCTTTCTTCAAATTTCTTTGGGAGAAAAAATTCATTGGAAAATCTCTGGTAGTTATTCTTATATTTTTTGGAATTCTAGCCGGAAGTTTTGATTTTATCACTAAGTTTTTCTGGACAAAAAAATCAGGTTCCTTCGGCTATTCCGATAATTCCAAAGAAAATATTGAGATGGCTCAATGGATTAAAGATAATTCAAATAAGAACGATTTATTTTTAACCTCTCCCTCAGTAGATCCGGTTCCTTTATTTTTGGCAGGTAGACCTGTTTATTTGGGATTTGAAGGTTGGCTTTGGACCCAAGGTCTTAATTATTTGGAAAATCGGCAAAAAATGGGTGAAATTCTTTCCGGCAACCTTGAGATAGCCTGCCAGGAAAAAATAAATTTTATTCTTTTGGATAATAGTCTTAAAAAATCATTTCCAATTATGAATGAAAAATTACTTTTAACAAAAACTGAGACTGTTTTTTCTCAAAAAACTCCCTTTGAAGAAAGGAAAATATTAAAAGTTATATGTCAAAATATTTAAAGAAATTTTTACCTTTTTTTATTTTATTGATTCTGGCTTTTTCAACTCATTTTTTGTTTTTAAGTTATCCTTCGGAAGTTGTTTTTGATGAAGTTCATTTTGGAAAATTTGTTTCGGCTTATTTTAGCCATCAATACTATTTTGATATTCATCCTCCTTTGGGAAAATTAATGATCGCGGGTTTTGCGGATATTTTCGGCTATAAAGACAATTTTGATTTTTCCCAGATTGGAGAAGCTTTTAATGCAAAAAGTTTGTTTATTCTGAGATTTTTACCGGCTTTTTTTGGTTCGCTTTTTGTAACTTTAATTTATGGACTTATTCTATCTTTGGGTTTTTCGAAAAAATCTGCTTTTTTGGCAGGATTCCTAGTCCTTTTTGACAATGTTTACTTAGTTCAGTCAAAATTCATTCTTGTAGATATATTTTTACTTTTTTTTGGGTTCGCTTCTTTTTATTTTTTCGTTTTAGCCGAAAAATCAAAAAATTCATTTAAAAAAGGGCTTCTCTTCTACATCGTCTCTGCCATTTCTGTAGGTCTTTCTTTTTCCGTCAAATGGACAGGACTTTCTTTTTTGGGATTAATATTGTTTTTCATATTTTTAAATTCTTTGAAACAATTTAAAATCAAGTTGTTCTTGCAAAAAATAATAATTTTTACTGTTCTTCCTTTTTTGGTTTATCTTTTAGTTTTTGTTTTCCATTTTGGTCTTTTAAAAAATTCTGGGCCGGGCGATGCCTATATGTCCTCTGCTTTTCAAAAAACCCTTTCTGGCAATCAAATTAGTGCTGATATTAAGCCCTTGTCTTTCTGGGGAAAATTTACCGAATTAAATATAGCAATGTATAGATATAACGCCGGAATAAAGGCAAGCCATCCTAACGCCAGCAAATGGTATGAATGGCCCTTGGCGAAAAAACCTATTTGGTATTGGACAAAAAGTTCAGACGGAAAAACCGCCAATATTTACCTTTTAGGTAATCCTTTAGTCTGGTGGCTGGTTTCTTTGGCGGTTTTTTCAAGTTTATTTATAATTTTTTTCGGTCGCTTTCGTAAAAAAATTTCTCCTTTAATTTATTTTTTAATTTTTGGCTATTTTTTGAACTTATTGCCTTTTATTTTAGTAAGCAGGGTCACTTTTCTATACCACTATTTACCAAGTTTAACTTTCGGGATATTAATTTTAGTAACTCTTTATGAAAAATTATTAAATAAACTTCCCTTGTCTTTATATTTAGGATTTTTAATTGGCGTTCTTGTTTTGTTTTTATTATTATCTCCCTTAACCTACGGCTTCCCCACTACACCTCAAACATATCAAATATATCAAGATCTTTTCTTTTAGCTTTATATAATAATTTTCTAAACAAAACAAAAAAGCCATAAATGGCTTTTTTTTGATTTTAGTTCCTTAAAGTTGCTCCGACAGTCTTAGTTTTAAGGCCTTAAGACCAACACCTTAAAGTTGAAAATAGAATTCTCAATTTTCAACTTTAGTCGACAAAAAAATTAAATTATATAATCCACCGACAGCTTCCGCTACCGGTGCCTTGTTACGACTTCGCCCCTCTCACTGAGCCCAGCTTATTCCGGCGTAACGCCGGAATTCGGCTGTTCCCAGCTCGCTTGGCGTGACGGATTGGGTACTTGAAGCTAGTTTTCCCTTTCCTTCCCGGCGAACGGATTTCCCGTACCGGGCGGAGTCCTACCTATGCATTTTTTCCTTTAATTTTTTGATTTCTTGCCAACCATCATAAGTCAAATGTTTCTTTTTCTCCATTATTTTCAAAATCCTACAAAATATCTCAAAGTCCTTCTTTCTTTTCTCGCTTTGCAGTCTTCCTCTAAAAAATGGAATTATTTTCTTTTCCAAATCTTTCATATTCCCTATTTCATATCTATAACAATCGCTGTGGGTTTTTCTTTTATCTCTTTGTAATGATATGTATCCGCAACCAAAAAATTTCTTTAATTTCGTTAAAAGAGATAATTCATCTTTTCTCATCTTAAGATAGAAATGAGGTTCTACTTTTCGATATTTCCCTATCTTGCGTAGATATACAGTGAAACTTCCTTCTCCATCTACTAATCCGATTATGTAATCTCGAGAAAGCATAAGCAGGTGAGATCCTTCTTTGATTATATCTTAGCCAGACGCGGCGTCAAGATATAATAAATACTATAATCTCGCTGACTTCCCGAAAGGTTTCAGCTTCTTTCCTTTTCGGGATCTCCCTGGGTCAGTAAGATGACTATTTCGAGCATCCCTCTGAAAATTAGAGATGAGACTTCCCTCTGACCGCCCTGCAGAAGTCGTCTCTAATTTCTCAGCCCATTAAGGCCGGAGGGCTACTCTTCACCTCAAGCCCTTCATCCGAATCTTTTACAAGATCGGATTGCTAATTTTGGCTATTAAGTGGGATTTTCACCCACTAGCCATCTTACCTGCCAGGCACCTTCAATTGGGCGGTGAGTACAAGACTCAGGGACGTATTCATCGCCACATGGCTGATTGGCGATTACTAGCGATTCCGGCTTCATGAGGTCGGGTTTCAGACCTCAATCCGAACTGAGGCTGCTTTTGATGAGATTAGCTCCGTCTTGCGACTTTGCAAAGCCCATTGTAACAGCCATTGTATCACGTGTGCAGCCCAGGGTGTCAAAGGGCCATGCTGATTTGGCGTCATCCTCACCTTCCTCCCGGTTATCCCGGGCAGTCCTCTGTGACACTTAAAACACAGAGCAAGGGTTGCGCTCGTTCTGGCACTTAAGCATACATCTCACGACACGAGCTGACGACAACCATGCAGCACCTGTCCAGCCGTCCTTGTGGATGGGCTATCTTTTCGGATAGCTTTCGACTGGATTTCAAACCCTGGTAAGGTTCCTCGTTTGTCGTCGAATTGAGCCACATGATCCACCGCTTGTGTAAGTCCCCGTCTATTCCTTTGAGTTTCAACGTTGCCGCCGTACTTCCCAGGCGGGACACTTAACGCGTTAGCTTCGCCACTTGAAGGGTCGACACTTCAAATAGCTAGTGTCCATCGTTTACAGCGTGGACTACAAGGGTATCTAATCCTTTTTGCTCCCCACGCTTTCGTCCCTCAGCGTCAGGGTCGCCCCAGCTGAATGCCTTCGCTTTTGGTGTTCCGGTCGATATCAACGGATTTCACCCCTACACCGACCGTTCCATCAGCCCCTAGCGCCCTCAAATCTAACAGTTTTTGGCGCATTTCTCAGGTTAAGCCCGAAAAATTTAACACCAAACTTATTAGACCGCCTACGGACCCTTTACGCCCAATAAATCCGGATAATGCTTGCGGGTTCTGTATTACCGCGGCTGCTGGCACAGAATTAGCACCCGCTTATTCCTGGAGTACTGTCACCCCCACCTTTTGGCTACAACCATAAACTCAATTAAATTAAAAGCTACTTAATGAGTTTAAAATTAAAACCAAAAGGTGGGGGTTCATCTTCCAGAAAAGGAGTTTACAACCCGAAGGCCTTCTTCCTCCACGCGGCGTCGCTGGTTCAGGCTTTCGCCCATTGACCAATATTCTCGACTGCTGCCTCCCGTAGGAGTAGGGCCCGTGTCTCAGTGCCCTTGTTGGGGAACAAGCTCTCACTTCCCCTACCTGTCATTGCCTTGGTAGGCCATTACCCTACCAACTAGCTGATAGGCCGCAGACCCATCCCAAAGTGGATTACTCCTTTACCCTTCGATTGCTCTCAGGGACTATCGGGAATTAGCCAATCTTTCGACTGGTTATGCCCGTCTTTGGGGTTGGTAATCTACGTGTTACTAACCCGTTCGCCACTCCCCGTGAGATAGCGCTTGCGCGACATCTCATGGGGCGTTCGACTTGCATGCCTTATCCACGCCGCCAGCATTCATCCTGGACCAGGATCAAATCCTCAAAATAACCCCATTAGGAGAACAAAGCTCACTACGGGGCAAGTCCCAGTAGAAGAGCAAGGTTCTCTATAGGGAAAGTAAGTCGGAGCAACTTTAAGAAACTAATAATCAATTATCAATTAT
>Ga0272448_1008311_pt1 | contig 10818 bp, 10 predicted proteins | sample YNPCB0191_FD_202220 | JGI IMG/M metagenome (GOLD analysis project Ga0272448, IMG submission 202220) | Hot spring sediment microbial communities from Yellowstone National Park, WY, United States - YNP-CB-019-1 | ecosystem: Environmental > Aquatic > Thermal springs > Hot (42-90C) > Sediment... | reverse complement strand
ATCGCAGCCTCTTTCACCTTCGGGTGATTCGCCAGCCCGAGATAGTTGTTCGAGCAAAGCATTATTACGTTCTTTCCGTCCACAACGCACCGCGGCGTGCTCGGACCCTGTAGTACGCGCAGTTTCCAATCGAGCTCCTTCTTGACCAATGCGTTGTATTCCTCCAGCAAGAACCCTGTCGGATCTCTTCTGGGAACCATCCTGATCACCATTCTGGAAGCAGCGACACCTTTCCTGCCTGCTTCCTGTGTATGAGTTCCATTGCCTTATCAATATCTCTTATGGGCACTTTGTGAGTGATTATCGATGCGATCTTCTCGCGGAAATCGAGGTCTCCGAGTAGCTCCGTGGTCTTCTCCCATGTCTGAAACATCCGTCTGCCCGTTATGCCGTAGACCGTGGCACCTTTGAACGTCAGGTAATTGTTCAGGTCAAGGCAGACCGGCTCGTCATACAACCCGAGAATAGAGACCCTCCCGCCGGGCGTCAGCATTCGGAAGACCTGCTCGGGGCCAACCAGGGCTCCAGACATCTCGAGCGCGACATCGACCCCGTTCCCGCCAGTGAGTTCGAGTACCTCGCTGACTATCGCATCCGTGCCCATCGTCGCATCCAGCACGACGTCCGCGCCCATCCTTTTGGCTAGCTCGACCCTGACCCTCTCGCTCCCGAGCTCCGTGGCGATAACCATCCTGGCGCCGAGCTTCTTCAGCACGGCGATAGCCATCAGACCTATCGGGCCGCATCCGACAATCGCGACAGAGCCACCCTTGACGTCATCGATATCATCTGTCGGGAGGACTGTGTGAATCGCATTCCCCAGCGGCTCCTGGAGAGCCGCGAGTTCAGGGTCTATCGATCGATCGGTCTTCCAGGCGTTCTGAGCGGGTATCGAGACGTACTCGGCGAACACGCCGTCCCTGTCAACCCCGAGTATCTGGACGTTCCTGCAGACATGTCTCTTACCCTTTCTGCACTGATAACATGTATTGTCGACGATATGAGTCTCGGCGGATATCATGTCCCCGACCTCGATTGACTCGACATCGGGCGACACGCTCACGACCTCTCCACAGAACTCGTGTCCGAAAATTATCGGCAATCTCCTGACGCGTCGTTCCGCCCAGTGGTTCCACTCCCAGATATGTATGTCGGTCCCGCAGATCGAGCTCGCAAGCATCTTCGCGAGAACCTCTCCGGGCCCGATCTTGGGTGGCTCGACCTCCGTCAGCTGAGCGCCTGGCTCCCGGCGAGACTTGATGATGGCTTTCATCGTTGTACTCCTGATCGATAGGCTACGGTAGCCTGTATCAGAGTATTAATCCATTCCCCGTCCTCCAAAAATATTGTTACGGAGGTCTGGCAAGAGATGGAGACATCTACAGAGCGCTTTGTGAGTTCGGCATTTCATGCGCGATGACATTTATTCAAAGGGCACAGTTCGGATTTCAATCCCCAAAGATACGATAGGTTAAGAATATTGGTCGATGGAAAACTGCACGAGAGAAGTCCCCAAATTACCCTTTTCACGAAAAGAACACGATTATTTCGCGGCCGATTTTAAATCAAAAGCATGTTCGAGATTTGGCTCCCTATCCTGCTCACAAATTTAGCGGGATACCGGAGGAAAATCGTGCAAAAAAGAATAGCTTCAGAAAAGAACAGATATCTCTATTCCGATAAGGATCATCAAATGAATAATGGGTTACGAATCCTATTTGTTAGGCCAAGCAAGGCGCCATTCATTGAACGAGATTTGGAAATACTGATGAAGAATTACGAAACCAAGACTTGCGACATTTTTGAAAGGGGCAGAGGGAATTACAATTCTGTTAAAGCCTTTTTGAGATTAGCAAAAGGAGTCATATGGTGCGACATCGCATATTGTTGGTTCGCAGATATATACACATTATGGGCGGTTCGACTCTGCCGACTGCTTGGTAAGAAATCGATAGTCGTTGTAGGAGGATATGAAACAGCATATCTTCCAGATTTCAATTACGGATTAATGAAGAACGAGAAGACCAGGAAGATGGTTAGGAGAATCTTCTATCTAGCTGATAAACTCCTTCCGGTCTCAGAATTTATAAAGAACGAGATGCTCGAATACGCGACTGCCGACAAGATCGAAGTCGTCCATCTCGCAATTGATTTTTCAAGGCTGCCTCAGGTCTCGAACAAAGAGAACATCGTGGTCACGATTGGCGGAGTGACCGAAGAAAAATACAGACTGAAGGGCATCGATACTTTTGTCAAGTGTGCGGAAAGAATCAAAGGCGCGAGATTCGTGGTCGTCGGTGAGACTGACAGAAAAACATTGGACAAGCTGAAAATGTTCTCTCAAAGGGTCGAATTTATTGGCTCGATTCCCCATGACGAGGTATTGAAATTGCTATCTAAGACCAAGGTTTATTGTCAATTGTCCATAAGAGAATCGTTTGGAATGGCTCTTTTGGAAGCAGCCGCATTGAATTGCGAAATCATCGCCACGCGTACGGGAGCTATCCCCGAAATATTGGGAGATTATGCTCATTATGTGCCATATGGAGATGTCAATGCCACCTGCGATATGATTGAACGTTGTTTGACGTCTTATGCGAAAAGCGATATCCATAATATCGTGAGAGACAGATTTTCTGTCGAGAGAAGGGAAAGCGCCCTCGGCCGGATCATCGACTCTCTCATACAGCACATGAATCATGATAATAAGCTGATCGCTACAAACAAAGGCTGAGAGCAATGCTGGACGGAATTAGATATCATCTGATTGATGGCTCCTTTATCGCTATCGCAAGGAAATCCGGGCTCATTAGAGCAACTAAAGATTTGCTTAATGTGTAGGCATTACTATTTTCGAGGCTGCGAGATATCCGCCTGATAGCCCTATTTTCAAAGTTAGAATATTCGGTCCTGGAAATTGCTTGAGGCTGGTTTGCTTGAGCATAATAGCATCCGGATAATCAGAGAAATTGTTAGGCCCGGTGACACAATATTCGATATAGACGCATGGCAAGGGCCCTATACCCTACTATTTTCAAAATTGATTGGCAGCTTTGGCAAAGTGTATTCGTTCGAACCTGATCCCGTGGCAAGAAGAGTGTTGAGATAGAATCTCGAGGCGAATTCAATCGGGAATGTGATGGTTGAGAGATATTGTCTTTCTGATAGAGAGGGAAGTCATGAGCCTTTTACAAGATGGTTTGGATAGATCGTTTGGATATAGGATTGGGAGTATAACCAAAGCCGGTGATCCGAGAAGGAGGATTTGTGTAGAAGGAACGACCTTAGATTCGTATTGCGAGCCCCATAATATAAGGCCAGCAGGATTTAAAATCAATGTCGAGGGAGCCGAGAGAACAGTCACAAAAGGGGAAGGAGAGAATACCATTGCAAATTGCTCATCGTGGATTTAACTCGAATTTTATGGGAAATTTATGAGTGCCAATGATCGCGAGACAAATTGGAAAGCTATTACAGATTCCCGCTAGGAAAATATTTTTCATCGAAGGAGAGACTAATTCGTATGATTTCATGGATGAAATAGAATCATCGCCTGACTGTCAGAATTTCCATTGTCTGATATATTATTAAGATTAACCATATTCGCGATTTTTCAAGTACCAATCGATAGTCATTCTAAGGCCTTCATCCAGGCTCGTTCTTGCTTTAAAGCCAAACAACCTTTCTGCCTTGCTTACATCCAACATTCTTCTCGGTTGCCCATCTGGCTTTGTTGTGTCCCATTTTATTTTCCCTCTAAAACCCAGGAGCTGGGCTATCTTTTCTACGAGATCTCTTATCTTTATCTCATGGCCGGATCCGAGATTCACGGGCTCAGAACCATCATATCTCTCGGTGGCGAGAAGTATCCCCTCCGCCGCATCTTCCACATAGAGGAATTCTCTCGACGCATTTCCTGTGCCCCAGACCGTGATTTCATCCTTGTTCTGGTGAATTGCATCGACTATCTTCCGTATCAACGCAGGTATAACGTGTGATTGGTCAGGATCGAAGTTATCCCGTGGTCCGTACAGGTTTGCCATCAGAAGATGTATCGAGTTGAATCCGTACTGCTGCCGATAAGCCTGAGATTGAACCAACGCCATCTTCTTTGAGAGCCCGTACGCGGCGTTTGTTTCCTCTGGGTATCCGTCCCATAATGCCTCCTCCCTGAACGGCACGGGGGTGAATTTCGGATATGAGCACACTGTGCCGATGCTTACGAACTTCTGAACGCCCGCTTGGCGGGCGGCCTCCATCATAAAACTGTTCATTATGATGTTATCGAAGAAAAGAGAGCCGGGATGTTTCTTGTTATATCCAATACCTCCGCCCCTACCAGCTATATGGATGACTATGTCGATATCTTCAACAGCCCTCACACAGTTCTTCCAGACGCGCAAGTCGAGGTCCTTGCTCGTCGGAGCGACAAGGGCGTCCTTAGGGATTTTCTGTTCGTTCAGCAATTTCTCAACGACAAACGAACCGAGGAAGCCATGGCCACCGGTCACGAGAATCCTTTTCCCTTCCCAGAAACTCATCGGATTATCTCCTTGAACGCGGAAATCACGTAATCCAGATCCTCTTGGTCAAGATATTGATGACAGCCGATATAAAAACCGTTTGATCCGACATACTCCGCTACCGGAAGCCTGTCACGGTATTCTTGTCGCAGATGGGAATATGCCGGTTGCTGTGTTGGTATACATCCAAACAACGGCCGGGTTTCGATGCCTTTCTTTTCCAGAGCAATCCGAATTTTCTTTCTGGATATCTTTTTCCTATCTCTTATCACCAGCGGATATGCAAGGTAGCTTACCCGTCTATCGAATCTGGGCAACTGTAGCACATCAGAAACGGATTCCAAACCATCGTTTAAATATCTCACGTTCTCCTGTCTCTTTTTTATTATGCGGTCAATCTTCTTAAGTTGAACGGATGCTAAAACCGTCTGGAACTCCATCGTCTTGAAGTTATATCCTATCAATTCATGCGTGAATCTGGGATCAACATCGCTCTCATCATTGTTGCCTTTCATCTTGGGACATCCGGTGGTCTTTCTAGTACACACACGACAGTCACATATCCTGCCATTCGCCTTTATTTTCTTAATTAGCCTGAAAATTTCAATGTCATTCGTATTAACTGCTCCCAGCTCGCCAGCCTGAACGTTATGGGCGATATAGAATGAGAACGCAGAGAAGTCGGAAAGCGAGCCTGTCCTCACGCCGTTCTTGTATATACTACCGTGCGCCTGGGCCGAATCCTCGATCACCCGGAAATCATGCTCTCGCGCTATCTTGTTTATCGCGTCCATATCGCACGGATAGCCCATGAGATGAACCGGCAGTATCGCAGAATATCCGGAAGGATCATCAACGCTTTCCAAAAACTCCACTATGTTCTCCGGCGTGATGCAGAAGCTCTTCTCATCGATGTCAACATACACTGGTTCGAATCCTGCCAGAACGCAGGCATTTGATGTTGCAATGTATGTGAGCGGGGTCGTGATGATTCTTGAACCTGGCTCTATGGGAATATCAGGATGATATCTAAGCGCGAGCAGGCCGGCTATCAACGCAGATGTGCCGGAATTCAATGCCACGGAATATTTGGTCCCAATGTATGTGGCCCATTCTTGTTCGAACTGTAATGTTTTTTCGCCTTCCGAGATTCTACCCGACCCTAAAACTTCGCTGATGGCCCTTTTTTCCTCGCCACCTATCCTTAGCTCACCTACTGAGATTATCGGCTGTCTACCTCTCGAAGCCGTTGGCATAATATCTAATCTCCCGACCACCACTTCCGCGGGAATTTCCTCCTCAGAATCTTATCCCCTTCGCCTATCGGGTCGAGACCGTAAGCTCGCATATCGGCATCGACCATTATCTTGATGAGCTCCGAGAATTTGATCTTAGGGTCCCAGCCGAGATGTTTCCTCGCCTTAGCAGGATTCGCTATGAGATGTTCTGTCTCTGTTGGCCTGAAGTATCGTGGGTCGATCTTGACTTAATTTTTATAATCGAGACCAGCATAATCGAACGCCCGTTCGAGGAATTCCCTAACGGAATGGCTCTCCCCGGTTCCGATCACGAAATCCGAAGGATGTTTTTGCTGCAGGATTTTCCACATGATTTCGACGTACTCAGGGGCATATCCCCAATCGCGTTTTGCCTTTAAGTTGCCCAAGTAAAGTGCTTTCTGCTTTCCTGACAGTATAGCACCTATCGCCCTTGTTATTTTCCTGGTGACAAATGTCTCGCCTCTTCTGGGAGATTCGTGATTGAACAATATGCCATTTGATGCAAAGAGACCATAACCATCCCGATAATTCCTGACCATCCAATAGGCGTAAGCCTTCGAGCAGGCATACGGGCTCCCGGGTGCCAAGGGAGTATTCTCATCCTGCGGTGGCGGGGAGGAGCCGAAAATCTCGCTGCTGGAAGCCTGATAGAACTTCACCTCGATCCTGCTCCTCCTGATCGCCTCCAGAATTCTCGTGGTACCGATTGCAGTGATGTTCGTCGTGTATTCTGGCATATCGAAACTTACTCTGACATGACTTTGAGCTCCCAGATGATATATCTCGTCCGGCCTGATATTGAAGAGGATATTGGATATCTGCTCGGCATCGGATAAATCGCCATAATGAAGCATCAGACGTGTCTCTGGCTCATGGGGATCGACAAACAGATGGTTTATTCTTCCCGTGTTGAATGTGCTTGCTCTTCTTATTATGCCGTGAACCTCGTATCCTTTGGAGAGCAATAGCTCTGCAAGATATGACCCATCCTGCCCAGTGATGCCCGTTATTAGAGCCTTTTTCAAAGTGCTACCCCTTTCTGCCTTCCACATTATACAGCTCTTTCACTTATATATCATTGCGCGTAATAGGAGTTTCTTCATGATTTGTCCCAATTTGACAAATCGCTCCGAGGATAATCTTAATCCTCCGTATGGTGCATAATGGTGCAGAGATATGATATCTGACTCTGACGATGGACGTGTCAAGAACATATTGATTCTTTCCTTAGACGATCCGAGAAAGGGGGGTGGCGTGGGCGGGAAGCATGTCCATCTCACATTATTATTAAAGGGGCTGAAAGAAGAAGGGAAAAAGGTCGATCTGGTGACCGTTAGGAGAAAATGGACATTCAGATTCTTTCACCTGTATCCCGGAGCGCTATATAGAAGATTTTTATCTGACAGTGATGAAAGATTCAGACATTTCACAATGCAACATGTGTATCAGCTGAAAAGAAATCTGAAAAACTGCACTGCTAATCCCGATGTCTTGAACCCGCATGATGTGTTATCTGCTAATGTCGTACAAGACGTCTGTGGGATGAAAATTCCAATTGTGCTGACTCTGCATGGGTATTTTACGATGGAGGCGTTGAGCAATCGTGAGTTGGAGGAAGGGTCACCGGCGCATACGTTTTTCATTGATGAAGAAAGAAGGGCGTATGAGGCCGCTTCACGAATAATATCCGTCGATAATCGGATTAAAGATTATCTCATCACAAGGTTTAAGATTCCAGCTGGACGCATAAGTGTAATACCGAATGCAATCGATACGTCGAAGTTCGTGCCGCCGACCGAGAAGATGAAACTCTTTTCTAGATTGCGATTGAATATCCCGCAAGACAGGTTCATGATTCTCTGCCCGAGACGGCTCGTGCCGAAAAACGGCGTGAAGTTCGCGGTCGAGGCTCTGTCTTCTCTCAAGACGAAGATCCCTTCTGCACTACTTGTGATAGCGGGTGATGGCCCGGAAAGAGATGAAATAAAGAGACTGATAAGGGCAAGGAAATTGCAGGATTCGGTCATCATGGCGGGAAGCGTGCCGCATGAAGATATCCTAACCTATTACTTGGCCTCAGATGTCATCGTAATACCATCGATAGCCTCCGAAGGGGTTGAAGAGGCAACTTCACTTTCTATGTTAGAAGGAATGTCATGCGGCAAGCCAGTAATAGTCACGAACGTCGGAGGATTGAGGCTTATTGTAAGACATAAAGAGACGGGCATAATCGTAAATCAAGCAGACTCTGATGCTATAGCGAATGAACTCGAATTGCTCTTCAGAGATCGCGATCTGAGAAACAGCATAGGCATTTCTGCGAGAAAATATGTGGAGAGCAATCATTCTTATAGGACGCATACCAAGAAAATGATTCTCGAGTATGCAAAGGCGATTGAAGAGGACACGCGATGATAGCACACGAAATGCCCATCAGCGTCTTGCTGCTTCTTCATATATCCTTCTCAAATGCTGGTTCCTCATTCTTATAGAGAACTCCCCTTCTTCGACAAGCTTTCGCCCTGTGTTGCCAAGCGAGGTCCTGAGATTCTTGCTCTCGACTAACCTCTGAAGACTATTGACAAGGTCTGCAATTACTCGCTCATCGCGTTGTTTCATATATTGGATGAAGGGACCATCATCTCCAGACCAGTTTGGGATGAATCCCGGCAAATAGTATGGGATATTCTTTGACGGTTCAACCAATAATCCGTTGACCTCGTGCCGTACAAACTCTCTATTTGCCCAGATATCTTTTGCAACAATGGGCAGTCCGAATCTCATCGCCTCCAGAAACGCCATCCCGGGGATATTATGTGCTGGGAATAAAAATATATCCGATTCCCAAAATAGTCTATCGAGCTTTTCTCTTGGAAGAACTTCGGTCAGAATATTAAGACCTTCGATGGCCGCATATTTTTTCTTAAGATCATCAGGCATCCAGCAACGGAAATTCAGCTCCACTGCTTGGCCGAATATCTCTCTGAGTCTTCTATACGCCTCCAGTACCTCATATCCCCCCTTTGACCAGAATTCACCCTTGAAGTTGACACTGCCGATGAATAGTATTCTAACGCTATCATGACTTTCGATATCTCGAGGTCTTGCCGGTGCTGGTCGAATTGCAAGCCTCAAAACCTCCATCTTTTCCTCGATTCTCTTATCGTGAAGCAAATTGAGAACGGTTGTTCTCGCTGCGTTAGTCTAAGGCATAAGTTTGCGGCAGTAATCAGAGCACAATTGTTTCGTTATGACTCTTTGGGCGCTCGACCGATATATCCTCTTCCTCCAATTGCCATAATATCCAAAAAGCGAGGGGGCATGTTCGAAATCCACCACCCAGCGTACGTCGTTATCGATAATCCAAGGGATGATTTCAATCATTGCGGAGCCGGCGGAGTGAAACAAATCGAATTTACATAAATCTGCAGTCCGAGATTTCTTGGTCCGGGTCAACCGCATAGCAAGTCTGCCGATCGAATGACAGAGGCGTGACGATTTTCCCTTCTCGTCGGGCAATGCTCGGACAAATAATCTGTCGGAAATCCCCCTTATGAACTCGTTCCTTCTGAGACTTGTCACGATTCTTGGCGCCCGCGTAGAGATTGTGTATGCTGATGCGTCCTGCGTATCTGTGATGTAAATGACAGAATCGGGTGGGAAATCCAGGAATTCCCTGTATAAAGAATGCGTAATTGACTCATTTATCCCAAATCTGACCCTGATCGGCTCCATTTCGGCGACAATATATCCCGTAGTAAGTTATATTAAATTCGCTAGCGTGATGGATTTTTGTGGCAGCTATCCCCAATGAAAAAATATTCAGCCCATCAATTGCACTCATAATTCCTACAATGGACAAATCAGAACACCTCCGGAAGACTCTGCCGAGAAATGCCGCTCTCGAGTTTGACGAGATAATTGTCGTCGACTCATCAAAGAAAGAGAGAGAGCAGGTCGAGACTCTATGCAGGTCTTTCGGTGTACGATATGTTTTCATTGAGACAGATAGGTTGAGAGCAAGAAATGCCGGGGTCTCTATGGCTACGTGCGACTGGGTGATGATATGTGATGACGACATAATCTTGACAAAGTTCGACAAACAACTTTTTCATAAGCTTGCGCAAAAATGCGATTTCATGTTTGGCGGATGGGGGAGAAATGCGGAATGTCACTTTGCCTGGATTTTCAGGAGAGATTTTTTCCTCGACGTCCTCAAAGGATATGACCCGATCATCACGGGCGGAGATGATCTCGATATTACCTTGCGTGCGACAAAACATGGCAGAGGAATGTTCGTCTACGGCATCGGGCTTTATGAATCTGAAGCCATAGGTCTCGATATTTCCAGAGATTATCCGAGTAAATGGATAAAGAACAAGGTCCTGTACGCTTTGTCCTGGTACCCTTTAATCAGAAGGCATCCATTCCTGATAAGAAATTTTCTTTTGAGCGACGCCTGGAGACTTAAGAATATATTAAAGAGACGGCAACCTGCAATAAGAACTCTATTCGAGAGCTTTATCGATCGATCTGGAGCGATTTTCAGTCCGATTCATTTCTTGATACTTAAATCGAAGAGAAAATACTTGTAGACTTCGGGAATTGTTAACAATCTGAAACAGGTACGGAATAACAGACTTAGGGACGATGATATGGGTTCCATTTGAGCGCGAGTCTGGCAAGATTGACAGTACAATTTCAGACACCGCGTAGGATAAGCACAACTCATGAGCGAGATTGCAGGCAGATAGCCTCGTCGATTGACCATGCGCCTGACTCTAAATCTAAAGCTCGATCCTGGGCGCGGGCTCGTACAGTAACCACGGTATTCCCAGTTAACAGAAAGTTATGCGCAGGAATGACTTCCTCTGATAAGGAGTGCGATAAAAATCTAGTGATGACAATCCCGTTTTTGCATTTTAATAGAGATTATTCCATTTTATGCAGAATCATTATATCATAATTAGCGGAATGCCCGACTCGTTTTGCACGGCCAGATATGAGATTACAAA
>Ga0272448_1008310_pt1 | contig 10819 bp, 4 predicted proteins | sample YNPCB0191_FD_202220 | JGI IMG/M metagenome (GOLD analysis project Ga0272448, IMG submission 202220) | Hot spring sediment microbial communities from Yellowstone National Park, WY, United States - YNP-CB-019-1 | ecosystem: Environmental > Aquatic > Thermal springs > Hot (42-90C) > Sediment... | reverse complement strand
GACAGGCACGATGTCCGATATACCGATCAGGAACGTTTAACGTCCAACGTTCAACTCTCAACGTTCAATGGGGTAACCGAAAGGGCGCATGCCGGGCGGGATATGGGGACAGACACGCTGTTTGGGCCACCTGCAGAGCAAATAGAGGGACAGGCACGATGCTTGGCCCGGGCGGCCGGATTTTTGACACGTCGGAACTGACCCAGCGCCGGTCGGGCGGTCGAGGCAGGCCATGGCGCCCAGATATGGGGACAGACACGATGTCCGATATGCCGATCAGGAACGTTCAACGTGAAACGTTCAACTCTTAACTTTTAACGGGGTGACCGAAAGGGCGCATGCCGGGCGGGATATGGGGACAGACACGGAATTTGGACGCCGCCGCCAGAGCGGGCAGATTTTAGCGGGGTGGACAAGGCACCAAGATCGGGAAGCACCGGTTTGGCATTACGGCGCGGCATGCTTGGTCGGTCTGAGGCGAAGCCTCGCCAAACTACTACGGTTTTGCGAGCCTGAAGAACCGTGTTGCGCCCTCAGTTTGGACAGACAGGACAAGGTCGCTGCCTTGAATCAGTGGTGTGCCGGGCACCGACTGCCACTGTGCTCCGAGCGCGGGTGCAAACTCGAGCCGGTACCCTGACGCTGCTGTTGGCCAGGACAAGCGGCAAAGCCCGGGCTGAACCAACGTGACGTTGAGCGTCGGAGCGCCGAGCGGCTTGCATTTGCCGGATTTGCCGGCTTCGTACAGTGCGAAAACTTCGGTTGGAGTGAGCGCCCGATTGTACAGCGAAGCTTCATCAACAAGACCGGCGATATACTCTCCACAACAAACACTGCCGCCTATCCGCAATCCACTCGAGCTGCCGACGTAGTTGATCGCGCCCTGTTCCGAGTTGCGTGCCACTCCATCGACGTAGATTGTGCCATTTGTGCCGTCATATGTACCAACCAGATGATACCATGTGCCGGCCGCGGCTTTTACGCCCGAACTGACTATTGCAACGCAACTGCCCCTGCCAATGTTCACGCCAAAAACGCCCTCGTTGCATACGAGGCTCCAGTCACGACAATCGGCGTGACACCCAAAAATCGCTCGGCGCCCTGATGGCACCGAAGACAGGTTGACCCATGCCTCGAGGCTCCAGCGTGTGCCCGGTGAAACGCGACCCAAATCAACATATGCGCTGTTGCCGTTCAGGGAGAAGGCAAGACCTGACCGGCCTGGTGCAAAGGTGGCTCCGTTCACCAGCACACCGTTGTTTGATCCGGCAAGGTCGTTGGCGTCGCCTTCGGCCGGCCACCAGCCGACCAGCCCTTCCGGCGGGGCTATGCAAGGATTGACGTTCACGAAACCTGTTGAACCAGCCGAGTTGTTGGCCAAAACCGGGTCTTGCTCGAAGTGAGACACCGCCGCCATGTTTGTGAATTGCCCCGGCGCATTCCAAACCCCGGTGATCGTCGATGTGAACCCGGCACCGCTCTTGAGCTCGGCGACATCGACGCGGACAGCACCAGCGGTCTGGACCAGTATTCCTTCCGAGTTTGTCACCGAAAGGAGAGCCAGGTTGGCCGGGAACCAGTTGGTCAGGACAACGCCGCGGGCGTCGTTTGGACCGTGGTTCGTGACTGCAATTGTCCATGTTGCCAAATGGTCGTTTGTGAATGGCCCGAGCGGACCGTTCAATGTGAGCGCAAGGTCTGCAGTACGGCGCGGCAGAGGATCAGCCGTCAAATCCAGCAACATTGGCGGTGTCTCGCCCACGCGAGCGGACAAAGCGACCTCGATTTGTAGGAACCGGCCGGGCGGTGTTGCTGAAAGCGGAGCGCCGTTTGTTGCAATTTCCCAAGCCGACCATTGCTCGCAGAGGTTCGCGCTGCGGACGCGGACTCGCACGCCGTCGCCCGCCGGGTCTATGGCGGTCCATGCGACAGTGCCCCATTGGGTGAGTTCAACAAGCGCGTCGTGAGTGACCGTCCAGGTACCAAAGCGTGTTGTGGTATTTCGAGCGATCACGCCTGTCATGTCGCTGTACCCGTAATGAGTGCCGCCGATGATTCTCTTCGAGAGCGTGATGGTATCGGTGTTGGGGTCGATGCGTTTGATGTATTCGTCGCCGTTGTTGACGACCCAGACCTTTCCATCTGCGTCCACCGACACACCTGTCGGGGTGTTGCCGACGGCGATGGTTGTCTTGTAAGCACCGTCGTTCGAGTACCTTGTCACCGTGCCGCCGGCTGAGTTGGCGACCCACACATCGCCGTCGTCGGTCGCAGCCACGCCTCTGCTTTGGTTTGGCGCAGTGATTGTCCAGTCACGCGTTAGTGTGACGACGTTAATTCGTGTCAGGACAGAACTGTTGAAGCCGGCCACGTAGAGATGATCCTGGCGGTCGATGCCAAGCCCGTATGTCTGGTGGCCGAGGTTGAAGTTGGTGATCGCGCCTGTATCGGGATTCAGAAGCAACAGATTATTGAGCGCCAATTGGTCGTGGTAACCTGACGACCAGAGTTTGCCATGCGAGTCAATCACAGCCCCGTACGGGTGGTGTTGCACCGGGCTGGCGACGTCAACGGTCTTGAGTATGGCGCCGGTGGCGCCGTCGATGTAGTAGTACTTCATCGTGCCCCACGTGCCGCACCAAAGATTTCCCCGAGAATCTATCGCCATCCCACGCGGGCCCGGGTTCCAATAATCGTTTGCGTAACCGCCCGAATATGCGCCCGGCGCGAACACACCTTCTTTGCCGGGTATTACGACAACCTCGAACAACACGCATTCGTCCTGGCCCCATGGCAGAATCTCGCTGCCGGTGATGTTGCCGTCTCCGTCGATGTCCCGGGACGTGTCGGCCCGGCCGTTGCCGTTTCTGTCGATGTATTCGCCCGCTTCGAGAAGCCCTATCTTGACCGCAGTTCCTGACTGCCGATTGGCAACCCAACAATTGCCGTACTGGTCAATCGTGGTGCGCGACGGATTACCCGTAACACCTGTCGGACACACACGGTAACGACCGAGCTCATTACCGGTTCGCGTGTCAACCTTGGACACGGTGCCTTCGTTCGAATTCGGCACCCAGATGAACGGGCGAGTTACAGACCGGTCCTGAAGTGTCAGCATGTCGTTGGTCGCAGTGGCGCCTATCATCGTGCCCTTGGCGAAATCTTCGCCCGAGGCATAGACGGCGGGCACTGGGACCAGCGACGACGGCGGCCGTTGAACAGAAAGCACAACAACATCCGCCCGCGCCGTGTTCGAGGTCGATCGGGCCGTGACATTGAAACTGCCGCTGGCGGAACCGCCCGGGATTTGAAGTGGATCGACGATCACGCGGCTCTCCCAGGACGCCCCCGGACTCAGCGTCACGTAAACGCCCGCCCCGGTCAAATCGGTCGTCAGATCGTTCGTACCGATCAGGCCCTCGAAATATCGAACCGACCATCCGGAGTCACCTGCCGTGGCTGTGAGAATGAAAGTGTTTGTGATATTGCCCGCGTTCAGCAGGCGCGCGGCAAAAGCCCCCGGCCCGCAAGGCGTGAGCTGAATGTGCCTTGTCTGGTCAGCGCCGGTTAGGTTGTAGATGCCTTCGCCCGTATAAAGAACGTCGTCGATCGCGCGTACCATCAAGTCCGGCTGGAAACCGACCTCGTTTATGGCTTCGGCGCGAACCGCATCGGTGCGAAAACCCGCGTAAAGGTCTCCGGCGACGTTGATCGTTGTGCGCATTCGCGCTGCGCCGACGACGCGGTCCCCCGGCCTGAGTTCGACTTCGATCAGCTCCGTTCCGTTAGCAGGCAGGTTTTCAATCATGTGACCGGCGGCACTGGTGATCGCCGCGGTGATGTTGCTGCCGCCCTGCCTGTAAATGGTAGTCCAACCGGTGTTGTTTTCCTCGACTGCTCGGAGGACAGCGGACAGTGGCGCAGAAGTATCGTTTTGGACTCGGATGTGAAACGATGCGGGACGAAGCGGCGCTGCGGCCATGTCCAGAACCTGCGCGCCCGTTGGCAAAGCCTGATAAACGTTATCAAGAGCGAAAGCCGATGGTGGGTCGATGGCCTTCTTAATGGCGAGGTCAAGGAGTGCAGGGGCTGTCGTTGCGCCAATCAGTCGGTAGTCACGGTAAGAAACTCTGGCGGTTGCTCCGGCGGAATTGTTTTGGGCCGAAGTGGCCATGCCAACGTGCAATCGCGCAGGCAGGGCAAATGTGGTTTGTGAGAACTGCACCCAGTTTGTCCCGTCCTTCGACGCAAATGCGGTGAACACGTCATTTGTCCGTGTGAGACGAACCCATGCGTTCGGCAGTGGCACACCGACACCCGGAAAACCGTACTGGTACGGCCCGGACCACCCGCCTGTATTGCCGCCGACTGTCGTCCGCCAGTGGGCTTCATACCGGTTCGCGTGGGTGGTCGGGAACATAGTTACATTGACCATTCTTGCGCTCATGTCGAGGCTCTCGCGAGCCATCAGGCCGGCTCTGCTGTAAGTATTGGCGCCGGCGTACTGTTCGACTCGAACTGCGACATCGAAATCGCCTTCAATGGTTTGATAGACGAAATGACCGTGGTCGCCGGTCCCCCAGAAATCGCTTCCACCTGCTACAACGTCGAAGTTCCCCGGGCGGCAGGTGAACGTCGAACCGCGTTCGAGAGGATCGCCTGGAACCCCGATGTCAGTGTTTTGGAGAGGCAGCACGGCGACAGGAACCGATGTGGACTGAATGCGATTGGAGGCGTAATCGATGAGGTTCCTGACTTGCAGCATGTAGTTCGTGTGACCAACAGCGGTCGCACCCAACGCTGCGCTACGACCATCAGATCGGCTCGTCGCCGTCGTTACCTGACCCTGGATGCTCAGAGTGTAGTTTGCCGGGTCGGCAATTGATTTCGAGTCCATCAGCTCGCTGAAACAAATGCCGATGTTCGTGCTGCAAAAGAGTGTGGCCGCGGACACAACTGAAGGCGGTTGAGAATCCGCGATTACCACCACCGAGGCAGGCGTGCTGGTCAAACAAATGCCAGGCACGGCAACAATGCAACGATACTGCGCGCCATCGTCGGTCCGGAGCAGCCGTGGCGTGACGTAATTTGAACTGTTGGCATCGGGAACGTCGATGCCGTTTCGCTGCCACTGATAGAAAACAAGCGGCGATGGCGTGGTTACGGCAACACTGAAGGTCGCAGAGTTAGATTCCTCGACAACGACGTTCTCAGGTTGCTGCGTGAATGCGAGCGATGCGGTCGCCGGGTTGGCTGCCGTTGAAAGATATGCGCCCGGGATTGGCGGTGCGCCATTGGCCGGAGCGGGCTGACCCGGCAGTTGCCAAGTCACATTCACGTAGTCGTTGCCGCCGTACTCCTTTTGGAGAGCTTCGATGTAGTACCTCCGACCTGCTTCCAACCAAACGGCTTGGGAGCGTTGGGAGGCTGAAGCATTGTAATTCCGCCAGCCGGTGGGACCCGCTGTCGAAGCAACAAGCATTTTGTTGGCCGGTTCTTCGTCCGGGCTCAGATACAAAGCGCTCTGGTCATCGGATGCAATGTAGAGGAAATAGTACCCGGTGACGGGCGGGAGAAGCCATCCGCTGATGCGCTGGCCATAATTGTCCGCAAAAGACGACCGCTCAAATGTAGCGAGCTCCGTCGAATCAGAGAACGAATCCGGAAATGCAGGATTCAACAGCAGGTCCGTCAGAGCGCCCCCGCCGATGCCGCTGAAGACGTCGGCATGGACAAACCCTCTGCAGAAAACCCATGCGGCGAAAGTTGCGCTTGTTGACAGGCGGTTGCGAGCCGAAGAGACGTCAGCTATGTCTGTCATGATCACCGTGTATTTTTGTCCGCTGGTTTGCAGAGAGGTGGTCAACACGACATTCGTGCCATCAGGCAACAGCGAAGCGTCCAACACCTTCAATCCGCCACTGATCGAGTAGTTACATGTGTTTGAAGCCGATTCAGAGTCCAAAAGTTCTGAAAATGTGAGCCGGACTTTGTTCAAAGTGGCGCTCCCGGAAACGCCGAGCAACGAAGGCGGAGTCAGATCGGGTACAACCGTGACAGTTGCGACAACACTGGTAACGCTGCTGAACCGGTTGCCAACAATCACGGCGTACTTGTCGCCGTTGTTCGCGAAGCTCAGAGCTGCTGTGACATGGGTGTTCCCACTGGCACCGGGCACGGAAAAACCGTTGCATGTCCATTGATATGTCCACGGCGGCGTCCCTGATGGAACCACGGCAAACGTTGCGCTCTGCCCTTCCTGCACCGTAACGCTGCGAGGCGAGTCAAGTATTCCAACCGCCCCTGAAGGTGTGATTGATGAAAGAAACTCGCCCGGGATGGGCGGGTCACCATTCGCAGGGTCCGGCATGCCACGCATGCGCCACGCAACCGAAAGATGGTCTTCCCCCGAAGACTCGGCCATCAAAGCTTCGATGTAATATGACTCCCCCGCTATGAGACGTACGTACCCGGACCGCTGGCTCGGGTATTTGTTCCATTGGCGATAAGAACTGGAATCCGGCACCGTGGCGATGGCGACCTTGGACGCAGGGTCACGCGTCTGGCACAGATACAAAATGCCCTGGTTGTCTGAAGACAGGTAAAACATGTAATCGCCTGTCACAGGTGGATGCAGGTAACCGATCAATTGGGTTCCATAATAATCGCCTTGGTTGGCTGGCACCTCAAATGAAGCCGGCCAGCTCACAAGGTCCGGATTGTTTGGGAACTTGGCGTTGTTGGTCAGGCTTTCAAGCCAGTTCGCGCCTATGCCGTTGAACACTCGACGGGTGATAACGCCCTGGCCCTTGAGAATCGCAACCCGCGCATTGGCCGGAACTGTGTTCGCAGGTGAAGATCGATCTTTTACACCATTCACAGTCAGACTGTGCGCGATGGTGTCGGGCAAAGTCGTCGTGGTCAGCACGACCGTGTAGGTATCATCGCCCATCTCGACTCGAATCACGCTTGCGGCAGGGCTGACAGTGTAGTTGCCGGCGGCTGTGGCCGAGACCGGATCAACCGGCGCAGTGAACACAACCTCGACCTTGTTCGGATTGCCTCGTGTCCATGCGTACGCCGGGCTGATTGGAACAAAATCACTGTCGGACAGTTTCACGCCGCTTCGCCCCGGCGGGACGCCCGGAAAGGCTTTTTCCAAAATGCTTTCCGGGGCATCACCAGCATAAAGAGAACAGGCAAAGACAAGCTGTAATAGTGAGAACAAAGATAACTGGCTGACCTTCCGGCCGTGTATAAACATAATACGCTCTTTCCAGGCGCCGAGAGGAAACAAACCTCCCTGTGCCATCCAAGACCCGACCAGAGAGCCGTATGTTTGTCAAGCACGGACTTTCCCCGAACAGCGCAACGGTCGTGTGGCACAATTCGCCTCAGAACACCGCTCAGCGCGGCGCAGCCGCAACCAAATGCGCGAGGCTTGAAAACTGCGCTGGTTACGAGCATACCGCTGTGTCGCGCCGCGCTGCGCCGCGTTAAGGATTTCGAATTTGACACCAAGCCCAGCGCTACAGTCGTTCCCCCAGATTATGGCAAGCCCCAAAACGATTCAGTCCCGATTTATTTCTGCCTCGCATTTTTCTGCCAAACATGTTTCTCCCTTAGATGTTTCTGCCAGAGATTTTTCTGCACTTTTCTGTCCCCGCATTTTTCTGCATTGCCCGATTTCGGACTCGATTCGTGTCTGATACTGGCGGAAATTTTGGAAACGGGTGTTAGCAATCGGGGAAATATAGCAGCTTGGAACGCTCGGAAGCCATTGATTTTGTGGGAGTTAACCGGTTTTGGAGCGGGTGATGGGAATCGAACCCACGTGGCCAGCTTGGAAGGCTGGAGCTCTACCACTGAGCTACACCCGCGTGCCTCGCCCAGCATATTAGCAACTGCGCTTGCATTGTCAATCCACCACCGTGTACCTTTACCCGCCGGATGAACTCGCTGCTTCTTGCTGGGGGCCGCGTGATCGACCCAAGTCAGGACCTTGACGAGGTCGCGGACGTGCTGATTTCTGATGGCAAAATAGTGCGCGTCGGCGCAGACGCAGCCGACAAGGCTCCGCCGGACGTCGTGCGCATTGATGTTGCCAACAAGGTCATTTGTCCCGGACTGATCGACATGCACGTTCACCTGCGCGAGCCGGGCCAATCCGCAAAGGAAACAATCGTCACCGGCACGATGGCTGCCGCACACGGCGGATTCACGTCAGTTCTCGCAATGCCGAACACGTCGCCGCCAATCGACAGCGCAAGTCCTGCGCTGTCGCTCAAACGGCGCGCAGAAGAACACGCCAAAGTCAACGTCTTCATCACAGGCGCAATAACCAAGGGCCTCGAAGGCGAAGACCTCGCCCCAATCGGGTCGCTCAAAAACGCCGGCGTGACAGCGATAACCGACGACGGGCGTTGTGTCCAAAACAACGAGCTGATGCGGCGTGCCCTCGAGTATTCCAGAATGTTTGATCTGCCCGTGCTCGATCATTGCGAGGACAGGTCGCTGGTCGGCGATGGCGTTGCACATGAAGGCCGGTACAGTCTTGTGCTCGGTTTGCGCGGCTGGCCAAAAGAAGGCGAAGAAGTGGTTGTTGCCCGCAACATTCTTTTGGCCGAATGCACCGGTGCTCGGGTTCACCTTCAGCACCTCAGCTCCGCCGGCAGCGTGCGTCTCTTGAGAGAAGCACGGCAACGTGGCCTGCATGTCTCAGGCGAGGCTTGTCCGCATCATTTCACACTCACAGACGCCGCACTGGCCGGCAGCGAAGAGTTTTGGAGAGAAGACGGACGTTCACTGCTCAGCAAGATGGGACAGACCGAGGCTCCGCCTTCATGGCCTTGTTACGACCCGAACCTGAAGATGAATCCGCCGGTCCGATCGACTGCCGATCGCGAGGCTCTGCTTGATGCAGTGGCCGACGGCACAATCACTGTCGTCGCAAGCGATCATGCACCCCATTGCGATTTTGAAAAGGAAGTCGAGTTTGACCATGCGCCCTTCGGGATAACCGGACTCGAAACCGCCCTTGCGCTAACCCTGATGCAGCTTTATCACTCGGGCAAAATGACACTGGCCGAGGTCATAAAGCTCTTCACCGTCGGCCCTGCCCGGGTCCTTAATCTGCATTCAAAAGGAACACTGAAACCCGGGGCCGATGGCGACGTCACAGTGATTGACCCGGATCTGCAATGGGTTTTCGATCGCAGTTGCACTGCCAGCAAATCGTTCAACAGCCCCTTTTACGGATGGCGGCTGAAAGGAAAAGCCGTTTTGACAATCGTCGCCGGGAGAATCGTGTGGGCTGAATCAGAGATCCCCAAAAACTGGTAATGGCGTGCGTTCCGGCCGTTCATGCCGGTAAGACATTCGGAATGGCCCAAGACCACCAACGCAGCGGCGATCAGCCGGTTGATCTGATCCGGGTCAGAATGGTGTGCAGAGATTTGACCCGAGTCCCCACAATCCCCGTTCCAGACGGATTCCATCTGCGCACATATCAGCCGGGCGACGCGGACCACTGGACACGCATCCACCTCGACGCTGAGCCGTATCACGCGATCACGCCTGCGACGTTCCATGAAAAATTTGGCAGAAACGATTTGCGCCTGATGCAACGCCAACTCTACTGCTGCACTTCCGACGGTCTGCCAATCGGCACAGCAACAGCGTGGTTCGATGACGATTACTATGGCGAGTCGTGGGGACGTGTCCACTGGGTTGCTGTGATGAGAGAATTTCAGGGGCGTGGACTTGGACGCGCACTGGTTTCAAGAACCTGCAGATTGCTGGTCGAACTCGGCCACTTGCGCGCTTACCTCGCAACTCAGGCAGGCCGAGTTCGCGCCATGAAAATCTACCGCAGCCTCGGCTTCGAGCCCGACATCCGAACAGATCAAGACCGCGAAGCATGGGAGTTCGTGCGCAGGTTTGGAGGAGGTTGACGAGTTGGCGAGTCTCCTCCCCAGACCTGCCCGGTGTGCGATGTCGTAGCGCTCAACGGGCTCCGGTGAGGAAGGTTAACCGACCGACCAAACACAACCGAAGAACCTTTGCGGTGCGATGTACGAGTTGTGAAATAAAGTGACAGACACGATATAGAGACGATACTTGGCAGGGTGGTTGGCGCTGGCGGAGCAACTAGAGGAACAGACACGGTGTTTGGGGGCCGGCGGTGCAAATAGGGAGACTGACGCCATATTTTGATCAGGAACCTTCAACGTCCAACGTTCAACTCTCAACGTTCAAAGGGGTAACCGAAAGGGCACATGGTGGGCGAGATGTGGGGACAGACACGCAGTTACTGACGTCGTATTTTGATCAGGAACGTTCAACGTCCAACGTTCAACTCTCGACTTTCAAAGGGGTGACTGAAAGGGCTCATGGTGGGCGAGATATGGGGACAGACACGGAGTTACTGCGACACCTATCCCTGCGCTGTTCATGACGCTACTGTGGCGTCGCTATTGGCAGTGTCAGTGTTTTTTCAGGGGGCCTGAGGCGGGAGCTTTTTGCAGGCGACGGAATCGCAGCAGGTATTTTCCAACCCGGCGGCGCAGAGCTTTCTGATCAACGGGCGGAAGCACTGCGTCTTTGAGCGTCAGGCAACATTGGTTCCGGCTACGCCGGGTTGGATTACTGTATTGAGAAATCGATCACATTTGCGAAGATTTTCAAACTGCGAGTTGGCTCAGTTTGTCAGTATCTGCTTCTCTGGCAGCGAGTAGTGCGGTCACTACAGTGCGGTCTTCGAAGTGTTACATTGGATAGTCTGCCCGGAACCAAATATGGGGACAGACACTGAGTATCT
>Ga0272448_1008306_pt1 | contig 10822 bp, 8 predicted proteins | sample YNPCB0191_FD_202220 | JGI IMG/M metagenome (GOLD analysis project Ga0272448, IMG submission 202220) | Hot spring sediment microbial communities from Yellowstone National Park, WY, United States - YNP-CB-019-1 | ecosystem: Environmental > Aquatic > Thermal springs > Hot (42-90C) > Sediment... | reverse complement strand
GGCTGATTGCGCTCGAGGGCGGCCCGCATGATCGCGTCGATGGCTTCGGGCTCGGCATCCGCCATCGCCGCGGCCAGCGCGTCGTCCGCCGCGAGGTTCCTGGTTCGGATCAACGCATCAAAAACGGCCTTCAACGGCATAGAGCGCGCACGTCCTCCGGCTTATTATCGGCCTGGCGCCAAGCCCTCGTGAACAACCTTTCCACGGAAAGTATCCGGTCGCCAGGAGTGTCGCCGGCCCGGCGGGCATCACGCTCGTCATGGTGCCGCCAGCATTGAGAACGCGGTTGGAGGGGTCGAAAGAGGGTGTGCGGGGCACAGGCCGTAACCCGCCTGGGACGGCCTACGCGGTTACAAATTGCCAACTCTCGGCAGCAACGCACGTTATGCGCCAGGCACGTTGACAATCCAAGGCGGAAACCGTAGTCTGTTGTGGCCGCGATTCCACAAAGCAGCCTAACCTCGTTAGTTATAGCTGTGTCTATACCTGCGGAAGAGGATCGACGACCAGCGGACCGACCCGACGCCGGGCCCGAAGATGCCGAACTTGTTCGGCGGGCACTCGGCGGCGAGGTGGCCGCTTTTGGTGCGCTGGTGGAGCGGTACCAGCGGCGGGCGGTATCGGCGGCATACCGTCTCGTCGGGAACATCCAGGATGCCATGGAGGTCAGTCAGGACGCGTTCCTCCGGGCATACCGGTCGCTGGGGAGCCTCAACGAGCCGGCGAGGTTCGGCCCTTGGCTGATGCGGATCGTCAGCAACCTGTCGTTGAACTTCCGGCGGTCGCGGCGGTCGGCACGGCGGTTCGGGGGGCTGCCCCTTGACGACGTGTTGTCGGATGAGGAGTCGATGCCGGCGGCCCGGGAGGAGCCGGTGGCCGGCGGGGAGTGGTCGGTCGACGGGCTTGCCTCCGGCGAGGTCCGGAGCCGGATCGAGAAGGCGATCGCGGAGTTGCCCGAGAAACAACGGCTTGCCCTGATCCTCTTCGCGATCGAGGGCTGGCCGCAGCGGGATGTGGCGGAGGTGCTGGGATGCAGCCTGGAAGCCGTGAAGTGGAACGTCTTTCAGGCTCGAAAGACGCTTAAGGAGAAGCTGGCGGAGTACCTGTGAGCCGAAAGCAGGCGGATCATGAGCGAGCACTTCGATAACGAACTGGACCGGCTGCTGGCGGGCAGACTCGACGGAGATCTGAGCGCGTCCGAGGCGGCTCGGCTGGATGACCTGCTCGCCGCGAACGAGCGGGCGAAGAACGAGGCCGCCCGACTCGAGCGCGTCGACCGCGTCGTTCGTGCCCTCGGTACGCGCGGCATGCCCCTGACCGTGGACTGGTCGGCGTTTCATGCCGGTGTCATGGAGCAGCTTTCCCGGCAGGCGGAGCAGCGATCGCGTCGTCTCGTCGTCTACCGGATCTTCTCGATCGCCGCGCCCCTGGCGGCGGCCGCGGCCGTGCTCCTTCTCTTCTCCCTCCGCTGGGCGAGGTCCCCCGCCGGAGGACCGTCCGTGGCGCAGCAGCCTCCGCCGGCGGTTGTGCGGGTTGTGTACTGCCGGCCGGCGGAACCGGCCCGGCCCGCCCCCGTCGCTGAAATCCAGGTAACGTATGTGCGATCGGCCGAGCTCGAGCGCAGCACCGCCGCCCGCGATGCCGCCGAACAGGGGGCACCGTCGCTGGCGGTTGCCAGCGGCAGCAAGGAGACGGCTCCCGCGCCCGCGATGAGCCTCGAGCCGTTCCCACTCTGATTGATCGAACCACCGACCGGCCGTTTCCTGCCGTGTGGAGCGGTCGAGTCCTTGAACGAGGCCTGCGAAGGAGAACCCGTATCCCATGAGCCGTCAGAACACCGCGAGCAAGGCCCCCCGCCGCACCACATGGAGAATCCCGGGAGCCTTGTGCATCGTAGCCCTGGTTCTTGCCCCTCGGGCCGTTTCGGCCCAGGTCGCACCCCCACCGACCGCCACCGCTCCCGCCGCGAGCAACCTTGATGTGGCCGTGGAGCAGGCGCTGGACGAGAAGACCGACATCGACATTCATGACGAGAACATTCTCGCTGCCTTCGACGAGCTCACCCGGCAGACCGGCGTGCGGCTCGTCATCGAGGAAGGCACGCTGGATCGGCTGCCGTACGGCGAGCAGACCAAGCTGACGGCCAGGATCAAGGGGGCGACACTGCGCGAGGGGCTTACGGCCCTGCTGCGGCCGATCGGGCTGGTATTTGAGGTTCGCAACGGGGCCGTTTACGTGTCGGCCGAACCGGCGCTGCAGCGGATCGTCCGACGGGCGAGTTGGGACGAGTTGGACCTGCTCCGGCGGCTCAACGAAACGGCCTGGTCGGAATCGCTCTGGCACGAGCTTCCGGTGCAATTCCGGGACGCCGGCTCGGACGAGAAGGTGAGCAAGGAGACCCTCGCGCGGCTCGCGAAGACCGTGGGCGCGGGTTCGGCCGCCGAGGTGCTCGACCATGCCTGTGAGCAGATGGGGTGGACCTGGTATCCGTCGGGGAAGAAGATCGTGATTCTGAGCCGTACGAGCCAGACCAAACGCCAACTCGATCGCCGGGTTTCGCTTCGGTTCTTCCGAACGCCGTTGAGCGACGTGCTCATGGACCTCGGGCGCGAAGCCAACGTGCTCGTGAAGATCGAGCCGGGCGTCCTCGCGTCGCTGCCGGCGCAGGTCGCGCAGAGCTTCTCGCTGACGGTTGACAACACGAGCGTGCGACAGGCCCTTGAGGTGATCTCAGGTACGACGGGTCTGGGCTTTTTCATCGAGAACGACGGGATCCGGGTTACGGCCAACCCGATCGCGTCCGAGTCGCCAGGCGCCGGCAGCACCGCGCAAGCCTCGTCGTCCAACCCTGTGGTCGGTATGGTTACGATCAAGGGAGAGAATGGCTCGCCGGATGTGAGCTTCTTCGTCCGGGAGAGCGACCTCGGGCCGGAACTCAACGCCGCCCGCAAGGGCAAGGTGGAAGAGGCCGTCAACGCGATCCGCAAGGCCCTTCACATGGAAAAGGTTGCCGGTGCCAAGTAACAGGCGGCCGGCGCGGCTTCGCTGTCACTTCTGCGCGTCGTCGTGCGACCGGAGCACGTGCGGATACTCGGAGCATGCGGAATCGCCGACATGGACGCGTATCAGTATTTCGGCGGCCTGGTGAACGGATACCCGACATGGGTCGCCGGGGAGGCGGCGGCCCCGGCGATCGTGCCTCCCGCCGTGGGCGAGATGTCCGTCGTCTACAACCGGGCGGCCCGGGTCTGGACGATGCTGTACATCAATCAGAATCGGAGCCCCATCGCGATCGAGTTGCGCCAGGCACGAAAGCCGTGGGGGCCGTGGTCGCAGCCGCTCACGGTGACGACCGGCACGCGCTATCCCGGTCTTTACGGTTCCTACATGAATCCCGTGTACACGGAGGCGCAGGGCACGAGCGTCTATTTCACCATGTCGCTGTGGGATCCTTATGATGTGTACCTGATGAAGGCCGATTACCGCGTGGTCGTCCCGCCGGATCTGGATTGGGACGGCGACGTGGACCTCACTGACTTCTCGGTCTTCCAAGGGTGTTTTAACGGTCCCAACCGTGCCCCTGCCCAAGCGGGTTGCGGCAGGGAGGATTTCGACGGGGACACGGATGTCGATATGAACGACTTCGCCATCCTGCAGTCGTGCTTCCACGGCCCCAACCAGCCGCCGGCGTGCCTGTAGCGACCGCGACCGCCGGAAACGCCCGATCTTCCCGACCGTACTTCTCTGGTTTGGGGCGTTGCCCTTTCCGTTTCGAGCACTGGTGACCTGCGCGCCGGCACGTTATAATTACGGTGGTGCGGAGGGGAGCCGGCAAGGGGCGAACGGGGGGGCGCGGCTCGAGGAAGGCCGTGGTCGTTGTCTTGCCGGGGCCCGAGGGTGCGCCGCATCGCTCAGGAGCGAGAGAGCCGGAAGGTCCGTCCCTGCGATTGCGGCCCTTCCCGCGTTGTGGTTCGGCGTCCGTCTTTCGTAACGGAAAAGGGTGCAGCCTTGAGTACGACGCAGGCAGATACCGTGCGCTCCTCTCCACACGGGACACTGACCTCGCCTCGCCTGCCCGGGGACAATGTCGCCGGCGCGGGCGGTTCCGCCGTGGTTGCGGCGGGCGTTCCCGCGCCGCCGGGTGACTGGACGCGTCCGGCCGTAACGACGCGGAATGTTGCCCGCATCCGCATGCGGCGCGCGACGGTTGTCCTGGCCGTGGGCGCGGTGGTTGTCGCCGGCTATATGGGTTTCAGCCGGTTGAGGGCCTCGGCCCCGACGGAGGATGTCCAGCTCTTCAAGGTGACGAAGCGGAGTTTCCCGATCATCCTTCAGGAGAAGGGCGAGTTGAAGGCGGCCAGCTCGATCGAGGTGAAGTGCGAGCTGGAGGGCCGCTCGACGATCATCCAACTGGTGCCCGAAGGGACGCATGTGAAGAAGGGAGATCTGCTCGTCGAGCTGGCCAGCGACCAGATCGATGACAAGATCCGCGACGCGGAGATCGAGGTGACACTGGCCCAGGCGGCGTACGATTCGGCGCTCAAGGAGCTCGAGATCCTCCGGGATGACAACGCGAGCAAGATCCGCAAGGCCGATCTGAAGCGGACGCTGGCGGAGCTGAAGGTCGAGGAGTACAAGCAGGGCCAAGCCGCGCAGCTGGAGCAGGACACCGAACTGGCGCTCAAAAAGGCGGAGTACCTGCTCCGGCAGGCCGTGGACAAGCTCAAGGACTCCGAGGAACTCTACCAGCAGGAATACATCACGAAGCTCGACGTGGAGGCCGACCGTTTCGCGAAGTACCAGGCGGAGATCGAGCTCAAGACGGCCCAGCTCAAGCGCAAGGTGGCCATGGAGTACACGATCCCGATCGGGCTCAAGCAGGTGCTGTCGGACCTTCAGGACGCGGAGAAGGACCTCGAGCGGGAGAAGAAGGCGGCCGTGGCGTCCGAGGCGAAGACGGTCGCCGACGTGGAGGCCAAGAAGGGCAAGCTGGAGTTGAACAAGGACAAGCTCGCGAAACTGAGGGACCAGAAGCGCAAGGCGAAGATCTTCGCCGAGGCGGAGGGGATGGTGGTGTACGGCGGCGCCGAAGACGATCGTCACTGGGGCCGCTCGGAAAACCAGATTGAACTCGGCGCCGAGGTCCGCGAGCAGCAGACGATCCTTCAGTTGCCCGACACGTCTTCGATGAAGGTCAAGATCCGCGTGCACGAGGCCAAGACGGAACGCCTGAAGGTCGGCTTGCCCGCGATGGTCGAGATCGAGGGCTTCAGCGGCCAGGTCTTTACCGGCAGGGTCTCGAAAATCGCCGTTCTGGCCGACTCGTCCAACCGATGGCTCAACCCGAACCTCAAGGAGTACGAAACGGAGATTCTGCTCGACGGCAAGTTCACGCAGCTCAAGCCGAACGTGACGGCCTACGTGCGGATTCTGGTTACGGAACTCAAGGACGTGCTGGCCGTGCCGGTCCAGGCCGTCTTCGGCAAGGGCGACTCCTATTACGTTTTCGTCGACGAGCGGGGCGAAGCCAGGCCCGTCAAGGTCAAGGTGGGCCTGTCGAGCAACGAATACGCCGAGATCAAGGAAGGGCTCCAGGAGGGGCAACTGGTCCGGATGGTCATCACCGACGAGATGAAGCTCAAACTCCCGGACGAGAGCAGCGAACTGAAGGAGGAGACGCCCCCGATGCGGGTGCCGTCGGTGGAATCGTCGTCGCCCGGAACGGATCGGACCGCACGCCCCGAGGGGCGTCCGGGGCCGGGTCAGAGGCCCAGGCGTGATCGCGGCCTCACAACACGGCCGGGGGCCTGACGATGGCGACCCTCGGTATCCCCTCGTCGCAAGCCGCTCCCGGGCAACATCTCGCGTCCGCAGCGGGGTCGCCGCGCCCCATGGCGCGTCTGATCCGCCTCGTCAAGATCTACGGCAAGCCGGGGACGAACATCGAGGTCGTCGCGGTGCGGGGAGTGACGCTCACCTTCCACGAGGGGGAATATGTGGCGATCTGCGGGCACAGCGGCTCGGGTAAGAGCACGCTGCTGAACCTCCTCGGTTGCCTGGATCGGCCCACCTCCGGGCAGTACATCCTGGGCGACGACGACGTCTCGCAGTTGGACGACGACGCGCTGTCGGAAATCCGCAGCCAGCGTCTGGGCTTCGTCTTTCAGAACTTCAATCTGATCCCGCAGTTGACGGTGCTGGAGAACCTGGAGGTTCCGCTCTTTTATCAGGGCATATTGCCGAAGGATCGCCGGGACCGGGCGCTGCAACTGCTCGATCGGGTGGGTCTGATCGAGAGGATTCACCACCGTCCGATGGAGTTGTCCGGCGGGCAGCAGCAGCGCGTGGCGATTGCCCGGGCGTTGATCAACGACCCGCTCCTGATCCTGGCGGACGAACCGACGGGCAACCTGGACACGGCGACGGGGGACGTGATCCTGGACCTGTTCGATCAGTTGCACGCGGAGGGCAAGACGATCCTGATGGTGACGCACGAGGAGAGCGTGGCGGCCCGGTGCAGGCGGATCGTGACGCTTCGCGACGGGCAGGTCATCAGCGATGTGAGGAACGACTGAGGGCGAAGCATCGGGCGCTTCGGGGCGGGGGTGTGTTGCCGGTTTCGGCGCGGACGACGGCGGATCGGGGCGGCGGGCAAATGGACTGACGGGGCCCTGGCGTATGTACACGGGTCTGGCGCTGGCGACGGTTCGGCTTGGCATCAAGAACATCACGCTGCACAAGCTGCGCTCCTTCCTGACGACCCTGGGCATCATCTGCGGGGTGGCGGCGGTGATCTGCATGCTCTCGATCAGCGAGGGCGCCTCCGAAGCGGAGATGGCCCTGATCCGTCTGCTGGGCACGGAGAACGTGATCATTCAGTCGGCCCAGCCGGAGGCGGGCGGCGACGTGTCGCAGCAGGCTTCGCGCCTGCTCGAATACGGCCTGACTCGGGCGGACTACGATCTGATCGCCAGGACCATTCCACACGTCAGGCGCATTGTTCCCCTGCGGGAGGTCGCCTTCGAGGCGTCGTACGGTCCGACGGTATATCCCGCCAGCATCGTCGGAACGCGGCCCGAGTTCTTCCACACCATTCACGTAAGCATCGCCGAAGGGCGGCCGCTGCAGGGCATCGATCAGGAGAATATGGCGAAGGTCTGCGTAATCGGGGACGAGGTGCGCCGGAGGCTTTTTGCCTACGAGGATCCGATCGGCAAGGTCATCACGGTCAGCACGGCGGCCTCCGGCCTGATTCCGTTCGAGGTCGTGGGCGTCTTGAGCCGGGTGGAGACCGCCGGGCTGCCGGCCAAGGGGGTCGCCGAACGGAACCTCAACGCGGACGTTTTCATCCCGCTGTCCACGGCGGACGCCCGTTACGGCGACCTTCGGATCAAGGTCGGCAGCGGTTCGCGAGAGTACAGCCGGTGTGAGTACAGCGATTTCTACGTGCAGGTCGATTCGCTCGCGTACGTCCTGCCCGTCTCGGAGATGCTCAAGCAGGCGCTGGCGCACAAGCACAAGCGGGTGGACTACGTCGTCAAGGTGCCGCTGGAACGTCTGCGGATCTTCGAGGCGGAGAAGCGGCGCCGCCAGGTGACGCTGGGCTCCATCGCCGGCATCTCGCTGCTCGTCGGCGGAATCGGCATCATGAACATCATGCTGGCGACGGTGACCGAGCGGACGCGTGAGATCGGCATTCGCCGTGCCCTGGGAGCGAAGCGCCGGCACATCACGGCGCAGTTCCTCATCGAATCGCTGATCCTCAGCAGCGCCGGGGGCCTGATCGGCGTGGTGTGCGGCGCGAGCGGGGCGTTTGCGATCACGCAGTGGGTCGGCTGGCCGACGGTCATCCACCAGTGGACGATCCTCATCAGCCTCGGGCTGGCCCTGGCGGTGGGCGTCTTCTTCGGCATCTATCCCGCCGCCGCCGCCGCCCGCCTCGACCCGATCGAGGCGCTGCGGCATTCCTGACGTCCGCGTCGTGGCGAGGGCTTCACGGCCTGTCAAGCGGTCGGTAGTTCACGTCCAGCGCGTCGAGCCGCTGGAGGTCCGCGCGCAACCGATCGAGGAATCGCCTGTAGTCGCGCGGCTGTTTCGGCGACCAGACGATCTCTGCCAGCGCCGCCGCCCGCGGGAACGCCATGTACTCGACGTGCCGCGTCGTCGGCATGTACTCGGTCCACAACTGTCCCTGCGCGCCGAGGATATGTCGGGCCTCGGATGCACTCAGAGCCGCGGGAATCGGTTCATACGCGTACACTTTCTCCAGCGACAGGTCGCCGCCGATTGCCAGGGGCTCCTTTTCCCGCGGGCCCTGGCAGTAGTCGAAGTAGGTGTGCGTCGTCGGTGCCATGACGACATCGTGGCCCGCGCGGGCCGCCGTGATTCCGCCCTGCTCGCCCCGCCACGACATTACCACGGCCCCGGGCGCCAGCCCGCCCTCGAGGATCTCGTCCCAGCCCACCAGCCGCCGTCCGTGCTTCGTCAGGAACGTATCCATCCGGCGGATGAACCAGCTCTGCATCTCGGCCTCGTCCTTCAGGCCGAGTTCCCGGATGCGTGCCTGCACGGCGGGGCCGGCCTTCCACTGGTCCTTGATCGCCTCGTCACCGCCGACGTGGATGTACGGGCTTGGGAACAACTCCATCACCTCGGTGAGCACATCCTGCAGAAAGGCGATGGTCCTGTCCGTCGGGGCGAAGATGTCGGGGCAGATGCCCCACACGGTCCACGGCCGCACCGGCTTGTCGGGGTTGCATCCCAACTCCGGGTACGCCGCGATCGCCGCGCGGGCGTGGCCCGGCATCTCGATCTCCGGGACCACGTTGATATGCCGGTCCGCCGCGTAGCGCACGATTTCGCGGATATCGGCCTGCGTGTAAAAACCGCCGTGCCGTCGGCCGTCGAACTTCCAGGGCTTCTCGCCTGCGTGGCCGATCAGCGTCTCGTCGCGCCAGGCGCCGACCTCCGTGAGCTTCGGATACTTCCGGATCTCGATCCGCCATCCCTGGTCGTCCGTGAGATGAAGCTGCAGGCTGTTGAGCTTGTGCAGCGCCATCACGTCGAGCAGCTTGAGCACGAACGACTTCGGCATGAAATGACGCGCCGTGTCGAGCAGCAGCCCGCGCCAGGCGAATCGCGGATAGTCCGTGATCGAGACGCACGGCACGGCCCAGCGGATGCCGCCGAGGGCTGCCTTGCGGAAGATCGCCGCCGGCAGAAGCTGCCGTACCGACTGCACGCCGTAGAACAACCCTGCCGGCGTCGCCGCGCGGATGACGACCCGCTCGGGCGTCACTTCGAGGCTGTATCCCTCGTCGCCGAGTTCCGCGCGGAGGTCGTCGATCTGCAGCACGATGACGTTGGCGGGCGGCGCGTCGCCTTCGGCGAGGGGCAACCGGAATCCCATTGCCGGCGCGAGGCAGTCGATCAGCTTCTGTGCCTCCGGCGTCGCGGGGCCGCTCGCCGCCACGGCCGTCGCCGGCGAAATGACAAACACGCCCGGCAGCGTCTTCATCCGCACCGGCTCCGGGATGATCAACACTCTGCCGGCAGCCGCCGTAGCCGGAGGTCCGCCGTCGGAACCGGCTGCCACGCCCAGACACATGAGAAACGACGGAAATGACGCGGGAAACATGTGGACTCCATACGGCACGGTGCTTTCGGTTCGGCCGATCGGCCGCATCCTACCGCGGAAAGGCGCCGAGGTACACGTTCGTCCGCCGGGCAGATCGGCTCGCGCGGCGGGCGTCGGCCGGGGCGTCTTCGGCGTTTTCCCGCCGCTTTCGCATCCGCGCGGTGCGGCATCGCATCGACGGGGCCCGCTTCCCGTGTTGCGGCGAGGGGCGGCGCGGGGTACCCTTTCTGCCTGCGGCGTGCCGGGCGGCCGGATTCGCCATGAAGTAACCCGCACCTGAGCAGAGAGGACCGGGAACGATGAGGATGCAGAGACCTTGGGCCGTTTTCGTCGCGGTCGTATCGTTCGCACCCGCGACATACGCGCCGGCGGCCGACCGGCCGTTGCCGCAGGATTCGCGCATCCTGACCGGCACGCTCGACAACCGGGCGACCTGGGTATATCGCAGGCATGATAACCCGCCGGGCAGGATGGCCGTGATGATGCACGTGCGGACAGGCTCCCTGAACGAGACCGACTCGCAGCGCGGCCTGGCCCACTTCATGGAACACATGATGTTCAACGGCACCGAGCACTTTCCGCCGGGCAGCCTGATCCCCTGCCTGGAGAGCCTCGGTATGAAGTTCGGCAGCGACGTGAACGCCAGCACCAGCTTCGACCGGACGGTGTTCATGCTTTTCCTCCCGAGCGCCGACCTCGACGCGATCGACAAGGCCCTCATGGTGATGAGCGACTACGCGTTCCGTGCGAAGCTCGACGAGAAGGAGATCGACAAGGAGCGCGGCGTGATCCTGGAGGAGATGCGTTCGCGCAAGAGCGCCGAGCAGCGGATCCGCGATGCGCTCTGGCCCGAGCTGTACGCAGGCTCGCGGTTCCCGACGCGCTTACCGATCGGCGTCCCTGAGGTGATCGAGAAGGCCCCCCGGAGCGAGTTCGTGGACTACTATCGCACGTGGTATCGCCCGGAGAACGTCACCCTCGTGCTCGTCGGCGATGCGGATCCGGAGCCGATCATTCCCCGGATTCGCAAGTGGTTTGCCGATTACAGGGCGGATGCGCCCCCGCGCGAGCCTCTGCGGGCCGACGTCAAGCCGTTCAAGGAATCCCGGGCCTTTGTCGTCACCGACCCGGAAATCACGACGTGCCGCGTGCAGATGCTCAACGTGCTGCCGGGCCGGCCCCCGG
>Ga0272448_1008305_pt1 | contig 10823 bp, 7 predicted proteins | sample YNPCB0191_FD_202220 | JGI IMG/M metagenome (GOLD analysis project Ga0272448, IMG submission 202220) | Hot spring sediment microbial communities from Yellowstone National Park, WY, United States - YNP-CB-019-1 | ecosystem: Environmental > Aquatic > Thermal springs > Hot (42-90C) > Sediment... | reverse complement strand
CGAAGCTCTCGCCCTCGCGGATCGAATCGTGCACGCCGGCGAGGGCGCGGGCGTACACCTCGTTGCCGCAGGTGTCCTTGGCGATGGTGAGGGCCTCGAGGATCGGTACGCCGGCGCTGATGAGCGTGCCGAGGGTTCGCGTGAAGCGGGCGACGGCCGTCTTGGCGAGGATGTTCCCCATGATAGGGATCTTGAGCTTGGCGACGTCGATGGCGTAGCGGCCGCCCTGGGACTTCTTGAGAAGCTTGACGAACAGAAAGAGCACGGCGGGGCTGATGAAGATGACGACCCAGCCCGGCGGCGAGCCGTGGACGAACCACTCGGAGATGTTCATCAGCACGACGGTTATGACGGGCAGTTGCGCCCCGAAGTCCTTGAAGATTTCCTTGAACTTGGGCACGACGACGATCATGATGCCGCTGACGATCAGCACGGCGAAGCTGATCACGACGATCGGGTAGATCATCGCGCCGATCACCTTGCGTTTGAGCCGCTGGGCCTTCTCCATGAAGTCGGCAAGTCGCTGGAGGATCACGTCGAGCACGCCGCCCGTCTCGCCGGCGGCGACCATGTTGCAGTAGAGCCGGTCAAAGGCCTTCGGCTGCCTGGACATGGCCTCGGAGAGGGTGGCGCCGCCTTCGACGTCGTCGGCGACGTTGCGGATGATGACCCGGAGCATGCCGGGCTTCTGCTGCTGTTCGAGGATGCGGAGGCTCCGGAGGATCGGCAGGCCGGCGTCCTGCAGCGTGGAGAGCTGGCGGGTAAACTGCGTGACCTGCTTGATGGAGACCCTTCCGAACCCGCCGGCGCTCTGGCTCTTTTTCTTGCCGCCGGCCGCCTTGCCGTCGGCGCCCTTCGCGGGGGCCTTCTTGCCGCCCTTCTGGCGGATCTTGGTCGGGAAGTAGCCCAGGCTGCGAATCTTCGAGAGAGCTTCCTCGGTGGAGTTCGCCTCGACTTCGTCCCGGATCTCCTGCCCGGCCTGGTTCATGGCCTCGTATTGGAATTTGGGCATGGCTAGGCTCCGCGTTGGGCGTTACGAGTTGCGAGTTCAGGGTCGGACGTTCGCATCCGTCCCGCTGTCGGGCGGCTCCCCGCCCTCGCGAGAGAGCCGGCGGTCCTTCAACTCTTAACTCACAACTCCGAACTCTTAACCTTCTTCCGTAATCGTCTCCTTGACGACTTCCTCGATCGTCGTGATACCCTCCGTGATCGCCAGCAGGCCGGACTCCCGCAGGGTCCGCATGCCCCGCTTGCGGGCCGCCGCCCGGAGGATGTTCGACGAGGCCCGCTGCATGATCAGGTCGCGGATGTCGTCATCGAGCACCATTACCTCAAAAATCCCCAGCCGCCCCCGATAGCCCGTGTTGTTGCAGTAGTCGCAGCCCTTGCCGTAGAAGAACGGCTTGCCCGCCACGTCCTCGGGGCGGAGGTCAAGCTCCATCAGCATTTCTTCGGTCGGATGGAACTCCTCTTTGCAGTTTTCACAGATTCTCCGCACGAGGCGCTGCCCGATGACGGCCTCGAGCGTGGCAGTGATGAGGAAGGGCTCCAGCCCGAGGTCCATGAGCCGGGCAATGGCCGACGGAGCATCGTTCGTGTGAAGCGTCGTGAGTACCAAGTGTCCGGTCAAGGATGCCTGAACGGCGATCTGGGCCGTTTCGAGGTCGCGGATCTCGCCGACGAGGATGATGTCCGGATCCTGCCGCAGGAAGGACCGCAGGCACCGGGCAAAGGTCAGGCCGATCTCGGGGTTGATCTGGCACTGGACCAGGCCGTCGATGTCGTACTCGACGGGGTCCTCGCTGGTGAGGATCTTTGTGTCGATCGTGTTGAGTTCATTGAGGGCGGAGTACAGGGTCGTCGTCTTTCCGGAGCCGGTGGGGCCGGTACAGATGATAATGCCGTTGGGCTTGTGGATAAGCTGGCGCACCGTGTTGAGTTCGTCGTCGCGCAGGCCGATGCGGTCGAGGTCGAGGCGAACGTTGCTGCGGTCCAGCACACGCATGACCACGCTCTCGCCGAACATGGTGGGGAGCACGGCGACGCGGAGATCGACGGGGTTGCCGCCGACCATGAGCTCGATACGGCCGTCCTGCGGCAGGCGGCGCTCGGCGATGTTGAGGTTGGCCATGACCTTGATACGGGAGGCGATGGCCATCGCGATATGCCGGGGTGGGGGGACCATTTCATAGAGGACGCCGTCGATGCGGTATCGCATCTTGAATTCGTCCTCAAACGGCTCGAAGTGAATGTCGGACGCCTTGTCGCGAATGGCCTGGAGCAGGACGAGGTTGAGGAGTTTCTTGACGGGGTTCGACTCCGCCGCCTCCTTGAGCTCGTCGAGATCGATGCTCTCGCCGCGGCCCTCGAGCTTGGCGAGGTCCTCGTCGCCGGCCAGTTCGTCGATCAGGTCGTTGATGGTCTCGACCTTGTCCTCCGGGTAATAGCGGTTCAGGGCGGCCTCGATCTGGTCGGGCGAGCTGATGAAGGGCTTGATGTTGAAGCCCATCAGCGTTTTCAGGTCGTCGGTCGCCTGGAAGTTGTCGGGGCTGGCCAGGGCGATGGAGAGGAGTTTGGTTTCCGGCTGCCAGTCGATGGGAATGATCTTATACGTATGAGCGACCTGCGACGGGATCAGGCTGATGACCTCGTTGGGGATGTCGATCTTGCTCAGGTCGACAGGCTCCATACCGACCTGGGCGGCAAGGGCCAATTGGATGTCGCTCTCCTCGACATAGCCCAGTTCGACGAGGATCTGGCCGATTGGGCCGCCCTTCTTGGCCTGGATTTCCTTTGCCTCCGCCGCCTGGGTGCGGGTGATCTTGCCCATCTTGATGAGGATGCGGCCGAGCTGGCGCCCCTTGAGCTGGCTGATGTGGGGCATTCGCACAGCGGGCTTGGCCGAAGCCGCCGAGGGAGGGGCGGCGGGTTTTCTGGGGGCGGGAGGACCGGCCGGGGCGGGCGGGGGCGTGGCAGTGGCATCGGGCGTCAGCGGTCGCGACGGCACCCGGCGCGGGGCGTTCTTGTCGCCGTCGGGCGGCGGCGCGGCCTTCGGGGGCGGCGGGGATGGGGCCTCCGTGATGGGCCGCGAGCGTACCGGTTGCACGCTGATCTTCGGCTTTGCGCCGGCGTCGAGATCGACGGCTCGTTCCCTGGGTTTCGGGGGGGGCGTCGGTTCAGGCATAGGTACCTCTTGCGAGACGCCGGGCAGAAGCGGATGCATGAAAAACCGGGAGATCCCGGGACGGCCCGGCCGTGCGCCGCTCCTGCTTCCGTCTCGTTTTCTCAGTCTCTCGCTGCATCACTTTGTTTCGGGTCCTTCGCATCGCCGTGGCGGGCTGTCCGCCTCAGGCTTTCTGTTGCGGCGGCAGATCGTCGTCCTTGTCCTTCTTCTTTCCGTCGCCGGACGGTCCGCCGGGGCCGCCTGCCCCCGGGGCCGTGCCGCGTTTGAACGCCTCGATCTTGTCCTGCATCTCGCCGGGATGCCGGGCCTTGTCCATCGCCTCCTCCTCGGAGATCGTGTTGGACATGTAGAGGCTGAGCAGGTGCTCGTCGAGCAGTTGCATGCCGTACTTCTTGCCCGTCTGGATGCTCGAGTCGATACGGAACGTCTTGTTCTCGCGGATCAGGTTGGCGATGGCCGGCGTGACGACCATGAACTCGTACGCGGCGACCATGCCGCTGGGGATCCGGGGGCAGAGGGCCTGCGAGAGCACGGCGATCAGCGTAGTCGAGAGCTGCACGCGGATCTGCTCCTGCTGCTCGTGGGGGAAGGCGTCGATGATGCGGTTCACGGTGCCCTGGCAGCCGGTGGTGTGCAGGGTGCCGAAGACGAGGTGGCCCGTTTCGGCCGCGCGGATAGCGGACTCCATCGTTTCGAGGTCGCGGAGCTCGCCGACGAGGATCACGTCGGGGTCCTGTCGCAGCACGCGGCGGAGGGCCTCCGCAAAGCTCGGGACGTCGCTGCCGACCTCGCGCTGGTTGACGATCGATTTCTTGTGCTGGTGGTAGTACTCGATGGGATCCTCGACGGTCACGATGTGGCGATCGAAGTTGTCGTTGATGTAGTTGATCATCGAGGCCAGCGTCGTGGTCTTGCCCGAGCCCGTGGGGCCGGTGACGAGGTAGAGGCCGCGCGGCCGGCGGCAGAGGGCCTTCGTGATCTTCGGCAGGCCGATCTCTTCGAACGTGAAGAACTTGCTGGGGATCAGTCGGAGCACGAGGGCCAGGTTGCCGCGCTGGCGGAAGACGGAGACGCGGAAACGGCCGGCGTCTCCGAAGGCGAAGCCGAAGTCCGTCCCGCCCTCCTCCTGGATCTCCTGCTGGTTGCGGTCCGGGGTGATCGACTTCATCAGGGCCACGGTGTCCTCGGGTTCGAGGACCTTCGTTTCCAGCGAGCGCAGGTGGCCGTGAAGCCGCAGGACGGGCGGGCGTCCGACGGTCAGGTGAATGTCGGAGGCTCCGCGCTTGATACACGTTTCCAGAAGCCGGTCAATGTGAAGCGTTGACATCGCAGTTCGTGATCCCGTTGATCGGTTGATCCATGGCCCGTTTGCCCGAAGGCCCGGCTACTCCATTTCGCGGTTCGTTCCGCCCTCGCCGGCCGGCAACAAGAACCCTCCGCCGCAGCCCCTGTTCCGCCGGAGGTTCCCGCGGAGTCTCGCCGTCGCGGCGGCCGCTGTCGAGCGGCGATATCCGAAAGCCGTACTCCGCAATCGCATTACTCTTCCACCGCCACCAGACCCTCCGCCTGGGCGTGGCGGGCAACCTCCTCCATCGTGGTGACCCCTTTGAGAATCTTCCTCTTGCCGTCCTCCAGGAGCGTGCGCATCCCCGAGGCGCGGGCGACCTTGCGGATCTGAGCCGTCGGGGCCCGGTTGAAGGCCAGCTCGCGAAGCTCGTTGTTCATCGTCATCATCTCGAAGATGCCGTAGCGCCCGCGGTAGCCGGTATTCGCGCACCGGGGGCAGCCGGCGCCCTTGTAAAGCGTCTTGCCCTCGAGCTCCTTCGGTGTGATCCCAAGCAACCGCATGAGGTACTTGTCCGGTTCCGGGTCGGGCTGTTTGCACTCGGTGCAGATCAGCCGGATGAGACGTTGCGCCATGATCGCCTGGATCGAGCTGGCCACAAGGAACGGCTTGATGCCCATGTCGATCAGACGGGTGATCGCGCTGGGCGCATCGTTCGTGTGGAGCGTGCTGAAGACCAGGTGGCCGGTGAGGGCCGCCTGGATGGCCACCTCGCCCACCTCCAGATCGCGGATCTCGCCGACGAGGATGATGTTCGGGGCCTGGCGCAGCATGGACCGGAGGATCTTGGCGAACGTCAGCCCGATGTCCTCGCGGACCTGGCACTGGTTCATGCCGGTGAAGTGGTACTCGACGGGATCCTCGGCCGTGATGATCTTCTTGTCCGGGCGGTTGAGCTCCTGCAACGCGGCGTAGAGCGTCGTCGTCTTGCCGGAGCCGGTCGGCCCGGTGACGAGGAAGATGCCGTTCGGCCGCTTGATGATCTTCATGAACCGCTGGTAGTCGTCGTCCTCGAAGCCCAGCGCCTGGATGCCGATCCGCACGGAGTCGGGCCGCAGAATACGCAGCACGATGCTCTCGCCGTGGTAGCTCGGGAGCGAACTGACGCGGAAGTCGATCTGCTTGTCGCCGATCGTCGTCTTGATGCGCCCGTCCTGCGGGAGGCGTTTTTCGGCGATGTCGATTCCGGCCATGAGCTTCAACCGCGTCGTTACCGCGTTCTTCATGGAGACCGGGATCTTGTCCCGTTCCAGGCAGACGCCGTCGATGCGGTAGCGGACGCGCACGCGGTCGGCCATCGGCTCGATGTGGATATCGCTCGCGCGGGCCCGGACGGCCTCGGCGATAATCATGTTGATCAGCCGGATGATGGGCGCATCGGCGCCTTCGGCGGCTTCGGCGGCGGCCAGCTCGTCATCATCGGGGGCGTCCTGGTCGATGCTGGCCATTGTCTCTTCGATGTTGCTCTTGACGCCGCCGAGGAAGGTGTCGATGAATTTCTTGATCTTGCTCTTGGGGGCCAGGGCCGCGTCGATCTCGGTGTTGAGCCGGAACCGGAGCACGTCGAGGAGATCGAGATCCAACGGGTCGCTGACGATCACCTTGAGGCGGCCGTTCTGCTGGCCCCGGGGCAGGACCTTGTAGTCCTTGATGATCTTTTCCGGGATGAGCTTGATGTTCGCCGGGACGGCGGCGTCCTTTTCCAGATCGACGTACTCCATGTCGAACTGGGTGGCAAGGGCCTTGGTCACGTCTTCCTCGCTGCACAATTCGAGTTCGACGAGGGCCTCTCCGATCCGCTTGCCGTTGGCCTCGGCGTACTTCAGGGCCTCCGCCAGGTTCTTTTCCGACAGGAGGTTCCAGCTTACCAGGATCTCGCCCAGCTTCTTTTTGCGGTGGGCCATAGCACCTTCCAGCTTGCCCGTTCGGGTGAGAAAGTCACCGGCTTGCCGGCTTCGGTATGAAGCGCTCGGGGTTGCTCCACGGGGCCTTCCGGCCCCCGCGCCCCCGGCTCCAAGTACCCGGCCGATGCCCCGCCGAGCCTCGCGCGCGAAGCACCGGCCGCCCGTCCCGCCGACCGGACGGGCAACCACACTATCTTATTGCTGCGCGTCCCGTGCATCAAGTGTCGCCCCGGCACGGCTACGGCAGAACCCCGCCGCCGGCGGGGCATGGCAAACCGTCAACGGGCGGAGCGGGGCGGCATCCCGGCATGTGGATGCAGGCGATCAGGTTCATCCCGCCGTATGGGGCAGGGCGTGCGGCGATGTTCGGCGGGCCGCCAGGGCGGTATGATCCGGCGGAGGGTGTGCGGCGGCGAACCCGGCGGCGGGTGGCGATCCGGCCGCCGTGCCCGTCAGCGGTGCTACTCCGTCGCGATTGCGTCAAACGGCCCTTTGTGCAGGGGAAACAGGCGGACGACCTCCGGCGGGATACGGGTGGGGCGGCCGCGGGCGGTGTCGATGTAGGCCCAATCGGTGGCGGCGCGGGCGAGGACTTCACGGCTCCGGGCGTCGAGGAACTGATAGCAGCGGCGGCTGCTCGCCCCGCGGAAGTTCACGACCCACGTTTGCACCTCCACCGTCGTGCCGCGGGGCGCGGGGCGGAGGTACTCGATGACGTGGCGGCGGACCACGAAGGCCTGGCCCATCTCGCGATACCGCTCGGGCGTCAGGCCAACCGCCGAGGAATGGGCAACGGCCGCCTCCTGCATCCATTGCACGTAGAGGACGTTATTCGCGTGGCCCTGGGCGTCGGTCTCTTCGACGGCGCGCTGAAGGATATAGACGGCGGGCGATTCCATGCGTGGTTTGTTGATACCGCGCGCGAGCGGGGATTGTCCAGGAGGGCGTCGGGCTCACAAGCCGCACGGCGGGCTACGTCGTGGGTTCCTTGGGTGTCCGCACGAGCAGCACGGGGATGTCCGTGCGATGCCGGATGCTGTCGGCCACGCTACCTAGAACGATGTCGGCCAGAAAGCGGTGGCCGTGCGTGGACATGGCGATGAGATCGCACCCCTCGCGCTCGGCGAAGGCGAGGACTTCGTCCGCAGGCTCGCCGCAGGCCAGCGCGGTCGAGACCTCGAAGCCCTCCGCCGCCAGTTCCGCCCGCCGCCGCTCCAGGTACGCGCGGTCTTTGTGCATCTCCTCGGAGTCTTCGAGGTTCAGCGACTTCTGACTTCGTGCTACGTAGCCCTCCGCCACGTGGATGACGGTGATCCGCGCCCCGGTCATTCGCGCGAGATCGCGAATGTGACGGAGGATCACCTCGTCAACCGGGGAGTTTTCCAGCGGGATGAGGATGTGCTTGTACATGGTTTGTTCCGGCGTTTCTCAGCCTCTGAGCCCTTCAATGACCGCCTGCACGAGCAGGTATACGTTCAACACGGCAATAAGAATCGTCGCGATCCAGGCCCCGACCTTGAGCGGAACCGAGTTTACGAACCGCCCCATCTTGTTCCTGTCGCTGGTGAACAGGACCAGCGGCACCAGTGCGAAGCTGAGCTGCAGGGACAGGATCACCTGGCTGAGCACCAGCAGCGAGCCGACGCCCCGCTCGCCGTAGATGCCCGCGACAATGACCGCCGGGACGATCGCCAGGAGCCGCGTGATGAGGCGGCGGACCCACGGCCGCAGCCGGATGTCGAGGAAGCCTTCCATGACGATCTGGCCGGCCAGCGTGCCCGTGAGCGTCGAGTTCTGGCCGGAGGCCAGCAGCGAGAGGGCGAACAGGGTGCTGGCCAGAGCGGTGCCGAGGATGGGGCTGAGGAGCTTGTAGGCGTCGGAGATGTCGGCCACGTTCTCGTACGGGGTGCCGTGGAAGGCCGCCGCACTGACGACGAGGATCGCGCCGTTCACGAAGAACGCCCCGACCAGGGCCATTGCGGAGTCCACGCCGGCGTAACGGATCGCCTGCATCCGGCCGTCGTCGGTCCGTTCGAAGGCCCGCGTCTGCACGATGCTGGAGTGCAGGTACAGGTTGTGGGGCATCACGGTGGCCCCCAGGATGCCGATGGCGATGTAGAGCATCGAGGGGTTGGTCACGATTTCGGGTGTGGGAACCATGCCGGCGAGCACGGCGACGGGGTGCGGCCTGGAGAGGTACAGTTCGTACGCGAAGCACGCGCCGATGAGGAAGATCAGCGCGGCGACGACGGCTTCGAGCGTGCGGAAGCCCTTCGATTGCAGGAGGAGAATGACGAGGACGTCCATCGCCGTGATCAGCACGCCGGCGACGACGGGGATGCCGAAAAGGAGGTTCAAGCCGATGGCTGAGCCGATCACTTCGGCCAGATCGCAGGCGGAGATGGCGACCTCGCAGAGTGCCCACAGGACGATTGTGACACGGCGGGAGTAGTGGTCGCGGCACGCCTGGGCAAGATCGCGGCCGGTGGCGATCCCGAGCTTCAGGGCCAGGTGCTGGAAGAGGATGGCGAGGAAGTTTGCGATCAGGATCACGGACAGCAGCGTGTAGCCGAATCGGGCCCCGCCGGCGAGGTCGGTGGCCCAGTTGCCCGGATCCATGTAGCCGACGGCAACCAGGAGCCCGGGGCCGACGAATGCCCGCAGCGTGCGCCAGAAACCGCCCGCATGCGGCACGCGGACGGTGGCGTAGGCTTCGGGCAGCGACGGCTGGGCAAGCTCGCGCCGCCAGCCGGGGTGCGCAGGGCCGGAGGCGATCCCCGGCGCAGGGGCGGCGGCGACACCATCGCCAAGGGGGTCGAGGTGCTGTTGCCCGGTCGGGTCGTCGGGTTTTCGCATGCGGCTCTCCGCGCAGGGGGGCCAATGATCCGCCCGCCCAGTGCTAGTATATGCACTTTGTCGGATGGGGCGAGTCGTGTATGCGCGCTCGCAGGCGAGCGGCACCTTGGCCGGCGCGGGCGGACTTGCAGGCGGAGGGTTCGCATTCTGCAACAAGCGGACGAACGAGCGCGCAGCCGACAATGCGTCGGCCCTTCAGCGTCCCTGGAGCCAGCCGGCGACGTCCTTGGCGTAGTACGTGAGGATCATGTCGGCGCCGGCCCGCTTGATCGCGAGCATCGTTTCCAGCACGCAGGCCTTTTCGTCGAGCCAGCCGTTGGCGGCGGCGGCCTTGATCATCGCGTATTCACCGCTGACATGATACGCCGCGGTCGGCAGGCCGAACCGCTCCTTCACGCGGTAGAGGACATCGAGGTAGTTCACGGCGGGTTTGACCATTACCATGTCGGCGCCCTCCTCGATGTCGAGGGCCACCTCCCGCAGGGCCTCGTTCGGATTGCCGGGGTCCATCTGGTAGCTTTTTCGGTCGCCGAATCGAGGGGGCGACTCGGCCGCATCGCGGAACGGTCCGTAGTAGGCGCTGGCGAACTTGGCGGCATACGAGAGGATCGGCGTGTGCGACAGTCCCTCCGCATCGAGGGCGTTGCGGATCGCGGCGACACGGCCGTCCATCATGTCCGACGGGGCGACGATGTCCGCGCCGGCCCGGGCGTGCGAGACGGCCTCCTTGGCGAGGTTGACGAGGGTCGCATCGTTGTCCACGTCCTTGCGTCCGCCGCGCTCGGCGATCACGCCGCAGTGGCCGTGGCTGGTGTATTCGCACAGGCATACGTCCGTGATGACCAGCAGATTCGGGCACGCCGACTTGATGGCGCGGACGGCCTGCTGGACGACGCCGTCGTTTCGCCACGCTTCGGTGCCGAGTTCATCCTTGTGCGCCGGGATACCGAACAACAGGACCGCCGGAATGCCCAGGGCCTCGATCTGTCGGCACTCCTCGGTCGCGACGTCCACGGACATCTGGTATTGCCCGGGCATGGAAGCGATCGGCGTCTTCACCTCTCGGCCGGGTCGGACGAAGAGCGGCGCGATCAGGTCGTCCACGGAGAGCGACGTCTCGCGGACCAGTCGTCGGATCGTCGGGCCGGATCGGAGTCTGCGAAACCGTGTCTGTGGGAAGCTCATGATAGTGTCAGCCATTGTGCCGGCCGGTCGGTTTGCCTGACGGCCGGCATGGGCGAATATAAAGGAATCCTCAAACAAGTATACTATCGGCCGAGGCCGTGCCACGCCATCAGTATTACTACGATGAGGAATACGACGAGGATCGGCCAGAACCACGATCGGCTGCGGGTTTCAGCCGCGCCGGGGGGGGTGATCCATTCTCCGCAGTAGGGGCATTTTTCGGCGTCGTCGTAGATGCTCCGGCCGCAGGCGGGGCAAGGGTACTCGTCGGCCCCGGCGTCCGCGGAATCGTCGTCGAAGTCCTCCGGCTCGGACCATTCGTCATCGTCGGTAGGGTGGCGGGACATGG